>Ga0224554_1000402_pt1 | contig 36678 bp, 31 predicted proteins | sample 714S22024metaG_FD_180666 | JGI IMG/M metagenome (GOLD analysis project Ga0224554, IMG submission 180666) | Peat soil microbial communities from Stordalen Mire, Sweden - 717 S2 20-24 | ecosystem: Environmental > Terrestrial > Soil > Wetlands > Peat | place: Sweden: Norrbotten County, Stordalen... | reverse complement strand
TCGAAGAGGCCTTCGACATCGAGATTCCCGATGAGGATGCCGAGAAGATCAAGACCGTCAAGGACGCGGTCGAGTACATCGAGAAGCATGCGAAAGGCGGCAAATAGCCAGTGACTCGCCGAGTCGTTATTACCGGCCTGGGGCTGGTTTGCGGTGTGGGCAACACCGCGCCCGAAGTTTGGCGGCAGCTTTTGGCCGGCGCCAGCGGCATGGGTCCGATTCAGGGCTTCGATACCACTGGCTTCCCGGTCACCTTCGCCGCCGAGGTCAAGAACTTTGACCCGTTCGACTTTGTGGATAAGAAAGAAGCGCGCAAGATGGGGCGCTTCATCCACTTTGCCTTTGCCGCTACGCAAGAGGCCATCGCCCAGTCAGGCCTCCAGATTACCGAGGAGAATGCCGACCGGGTCGGCGTTTTTATCGGCTCTGGCATCGGCGGCTTTGAAATCATCGAGCGCGAGCACACCAACCTGCTGCAGGGCGGGCCGCGCAAGATTTCACCCTTCTTCATTCCCGCCGCCATCGTCAACATGGCTGCTGGCCAGGTGAGCATCCGCTATGGCGCCAAAGGGCCGATTTCTGCCACTGCCACAGCCTGCGCCACATCGGCCAACGCCATCGGCGACTCCGTGCGCATGATTATGCACGGCGACGCCGACGTGATGATCGCCGGCGGCGCTGAGGCCGCGGTCACGTCGCTGTCAGTGGGCGGATTCGCCGCCATGCGCGCGCTTTCCACGCGCAACGACGAGCCCACCCGCGCCAGCCGCCCCTTCGACAAAGACCGCGACGGCTTTGTCATCGGCGAGGGTTCCGGCATCCTCATTCTCGAGGAGCTGGAGTTCGCCAGGGCGCGCGGAGCAAAGATTCTGGCCGAGATCATCGGCTACGGCATGAGCTCCGACGCCCATCACATGACCAGCATCGCCCCAGAGGGTCAGGGAGCGCAGCGCAGCATGAGGGCAGCTCTCAAAGACGCCGGCATCAAGCCGGAAGAGGTGGGCTATGTGAACGCCCACGCCACCGCGACCCCAGCCGGCGACGGCAATGAATCGCAGGCCATTGAGGCCGTCTTCGGCGAACACGCGCTGAGCCACACGCTCAAGGTGAGCGGCACCAAATCCATGCACGGCCACTTGCTGGGCGGCGCAGGCGGCCTGGAAGCCGGCATCTGCGTCCTGGCGCTGCAAAACCAAATGCTGCCGCCCACCATCAATCTGGAAAACGTTGACCCCGTTTGTCGTTTGGACTATGTGCCCAACAAGGCCATTGCCCACAGCTTCGACATCGCTCTGTCGAATTCGTTTGGCTTCGGCGGCATCAACGCCACCCTCATCCTGCGGCGCTGGAAGGAATAGAGCAGTTTCTAGCCGCTAGCTTTTCAATTTTCAAAAGCAAACAGCGCGAATCCAATTGGGTTCGCGCTGTTTTTTATTTCAGACTCAATGCATACATCAGCCGGCGATTGCTGCCCAGCCCACACTGAACAGCATGAAGAGCGCCCACCACCCAAAGACAGCAATATAGCCGGAACTGCGCTTGACGCCCGCCACTACAGCAATGCCAATCCCCAGTAGCACCAGCATCCAGATGGTGGTGAAATCAAGCCAGCTCGCCAGCGCATAGAGAGCCTTGTTGGCTTCCAATGGATTGGGAAAGGCAAAGGCCGCAACATTCGTAGGCGCGAAGTTCTTTATGTTGAATGTCTCCGGAGTAGCCCCCGAATAGATCACCACAATCCCCAGCAGCGCCTTGATCAGCCCCGGCAGACTCGCGTAGAGCCATACGGCAAAAATGCTTCCGTACTTTGCCTTGCCGCCAAAGACAAAGTTGATGGTGCCCAACAGGCCCAGGGACATGAGAGCAATTCCGGCAACGGTTAAAGCAGGGCTGGCAACGAATGCGCCCTCGGTAATGTAGAGGGAAATCCTGGTTGACATTTCGCGCTGCGCCGGCGTCGCCTGCGCCATTTTCTCTTCCGCCTGCGGGTTGAGATGAATCTGGTTATCCACCACCTGTTGAATGCCGATTCTGGTTATGACGACCGCGAACAGAATGTAGCTGACCACTGCAATAAGAATCACCGGCAGCCACCAACTCCGGTTGCCACGCTTGATGTCTTCAAAGGTCTTCGATGGCGCCGTGAACGTATTCGCAACGCGCTGCCACTGGGAAAGGGCAGTCACGCCGGCCATGGATGGAACTCCTGTCTCGCTCATATTCCCCCTCGATCAGCCACATTTGGCTTTGTCCGCGATTGTATCCTCGAAGGGGCTAACTGGCACAGTCAAAATTTGATTGATTTAAGGGTTAAAACCCGGACCTGTCCGCAATGCTCTGCGCGGCCGTAGCCTGCACCGCTTTTTTGCGCGGCGGACTGGGAGACGCGTAGCTCTTGTAGACGGTGATGTGGAAGCAGGACTGGCGGAATTCTTCTTCGACATCGATCATGCCTGCCTGTTCCAGTGGCAGCAGCCACGCGCGCATCCAGCCAATCTCCTGCCTCGTCATGCCCTGCTTGGCAATGTCGATGGCGGCGCCGGTCAGATGCGGGCTGGCAATATCGCCCTCGGCCGCGGTCGCGTTGCCGTTGATCCTCTCCAGTTGTTTCTGATAGGCCACGGTCCGCACCGCCGAGCTGACCTCAAGGGGCCGGTAAAATGCGGCCGCATGAGCGCGCCCGAGGTCGGTGAGAAACGTTGCCGTCCAAGGCCTGCAGTAGCGCCGGTTCTGCGGCAGCTTGCCGTTGATCGTCAGTGCCGTCGAGACCGGAACAGCCACCAGCATTCCGCGCGCGATGCGATCATTGAGATCGCTGTCGTCCTCAATCCGCTCCAGGTTGTCGGCTTCCGTCTTCTCGTTTTGCCGCACCAGCGATTCCAGGCTCCCGCGCAGCGGCGGAGGCATCGCCTTTAGCGTCTTGCGCAGAGCAACGGCTTCGGCGGTGGAGGTGCGGTCTGGTTCGACGACCATAGCGCTGGCCGCTTCGGTGGCCTCTGCGCTGGCTGCGGCGGCTATAGCAGCGTCCGCGGCGGTTACATGAGGACGGTTTATTTCGGCCACATTGGGGCGGCCCGCGACTGCCGTTTCTATGCCTTCGTAAGGCTTCGCCGCCGGAGGCAGCTTCCGCGCAGGATAGGAACTCACAACGCGACGGAAATTCGCTCTTGAATGGAGCTTCGCGTTCGGATGAGAGTTCACGACTTGACGAGTGCGGGAAGGTTGGTGATGCGATGCGGGATGCGCGCCTGATCTGGGCCTATGTTTACCCGTCGCGGCCCGTTGCGCAGCCCGCCCGGGCTCATGTCGAGTTGCACGTCCCGCCGTACGTCCGTGCGCGCGATTCGGCGCATGGCTCAGAGCCTGTCCTGCCGCACGGTTAGCTGGCTTCCTTGCACTCTTGTGAGACGCGGTTGCCGAGATGTGAGAAGGTGTTGCGGACGCAATACTCTTATGCGGCTTAGCCGGGGAGGCCGGCAAGCCAAAGGCCGCGCTACCCGAGAGCACAGCCAACACGAAAGCGATGTGTAAGGTCCGCCGCATAAAGGAGTCCGCGGAGAATCCAGAGCAACTTCAGTGTAAGCCAATTCGCCTTCGTTTCCGAGTACCCGCGAAGGTGCGCCTTCGTCCGATAATGGGCGACCAAAAGCCGTCCGCCCGGCGCTTGACGCTTGCCGCCGCGGATGTTCTGCTGGTTCATGAATATGACTGGATGAACCTATGCACGTGCCTCAATTTACCCTCGACGATTACGAGAGAGATTTTGCCGATCGCCATCTGTTGCATGGAGTTGTAGCGAAGTGGGCGAAGGCCCGCCCGGAGGCTATTGCCATTCTCAGCACCGATGGCAGTCGCGCAGTCACCTGGAGTGAATTCGACCGCCTGACCACGGCGCTGGCGGGAGAGTTGTTGCGCATGGGCTTCGCGAAAGGCGATTTCCTGGTTACCTTGCTGCCGTTCAGCGTGGATCACATACTGCTCGAATATAGCTGCTTCAAAATTGGCGTGATTGTCGCCCCGCTGGATCTGAGTTTGTCCGCCGCTGAGGTAATTCGAGCACTGGAGATTCTCCGGCCGCGCGGGTTTGTATCGCTGGGTTTCAATGCGTTGCTCGATCTTCGCCCTCTGTGGCGCGCCGTGCAGGAGCGTTGCCCCTGGATTCAACATTCCATCGTGATGGATTCGGAAGATGCAATTCCAGGCACGCAATCCTTTGCGTCGATTGCGGAAGCAGCGAGCCGCGCCGCGGCGTCTGCGGAATCGCCCATCCTCACTGAGATCGTCGAGGACGATGGCGCTCTGGTCATCTTCACCACCGGCTCGACCGGCTCGCCCAAGCCTGCCCTGCTTTCGCACCGCAACATCACGGTACAGAACATGTGCCTGTGCGGCGCTTTTTTTGGCGGAGACCGTGGCACACGCACTTTGGTCAATCTGCCTCCGTCGCACGTCGGCGGACAGACAGAGGCAATGATGAGCACTTTCTTCGGAGGGGGCACGGCGGTCCTCTTGGAGGTTTTCGACGCCGGCCGTTCGTTGCGCGCCATCGCTCAGCATCGGGTAGAGATACTGGGCCAGATCCCGGCCATGTTCAACCTGGAGTGGATGCTGAAAGACTATGATCGCCACGATCTCTCCAGCCTCAAATTTGCCGCCTATGGCGGGCATGCGGTCTCGCGGGCGTTTGTGGACCAGCTTGCCGCCATGTCGCCTGTGATCGGCACCGGGCTGGGGCTCACCGAGGCCGCCGGCTGGTGCACCTATGTACTGGCGAGTACGGCTGACTGCGGCTCGTCCGATTCGGAAATGATTTTCGCCGGGCTTGGTGTGGATATGCCCATCTATCCATGCACCATTCGCCAGCCCATGCGCGAGGATGGCAGCGCCGGCGACGAGCTGCCCTCTGGCGAGATTGGCCACGTCTGCTTTCGCGGACCACAGACATTTCTTGGCTATGTCAACGATCCCGTCGCCACCGCAAAGGCAATTTCGCGTGACGGCTTTTTATATACCGGCGATCTTGGCTATAAAGACGTTGCGGGCTTGCATCTGACGGGCCGGGAGAAATGGGTAATCAAGTCGTTTGGCTACCAGATATTTCCCGGCGATGTGGAGAAGCATATCTGCGCGCTTACAGAAAAGGTCGCCAACTGCGTCGTGGTCGGCGTGGCGCATGAGGTCGTTTCCGAGGCGGTTGTGGCCATGGTGGAGAAGAAAGCCGGTGCTGAACTAAACAGCCGCGAACTGGATCGCCACGCACGCGGGTTGCCGACCTATATGCGGCCGCGTCACTGGATCATTCTCGAAGCCGGCCAGATACCGCTGAACCGGATTGCCAAGCCGGACTACGTGCGCGCCCAGGAGATGGTCCGCGAAGAGATAGCCCAGTTGCGCGCCCGCGGCGAGTGGGACAGCGGTTTCGTTAAGGCGTAGCGCTCAAAACCGGGGAAAAACCGCGTTTTTCGGAGGCGGTTTCTCACCATCTGGCATGGAGGAGCGGTATTCCTGTGGAAAAGGGCGTTCTGCGCACCCTGCTGACTTTTGCAATCAAGCCATTTTTTATTAGCAGCATGCGGATTTTCGCGTTGCCGCGCTGGTGGATTAATCTGCACGATTTTTGGGGAAATTATACCCCCCAGGGGTATAGGGGGGGTAGGGGTGGCTTTAGGGGATTTTCTGGGGTTTTGAAAAATTCTGTCTATAGATAGAGTGCGCCGAACGATCGTAATTATCTGCAAAGGACTGGCGGGGGAGCGGCGTTTCTTGTAGAGAGGAGGGGGAGGCCTGTCCGTGGTCGAATCGAGGACTCGGACGCGTGGGTTCATGGTTTCCCAGGTCCGAGGGTTTGGGCCTTGTGCACACGACCCCAAGAGGTCCAGCCTCCGCAATTAGAATGGGAACTCACGGACGGGTACGATGACAATTCTCACTATCGTCATTTCAGTGGCTGTCTTCGCGGCGGTCTTTGGCTGGTTCTCGGACAGGTCAAAAGAGATCAAAGAGAATAAATTCAATCGTGATCTCCGCACTCAGCTCGATGAAAAACTGCGAGTATTTGAGGAGCATGTTACACGGCGTGAGAGCGAACTGACTGAACGCGAAGAACTCGCCAAGAATCTCCGACAGCAGTTCGACGTCGGGTTTCTAAAAGGTCGTCGATGGCTTGCTCACTTCGTCTCCGAAGCGGACCGTGCGCTTGATGAATCAATCGCAAATAGGTTGCGCTCCAAGGGCCACCCCGCAATCAAGGCAGCCCAGGAAGTCTCGGACGCGCGTTCCGAGCGTCGCCTTTATAAGGAGCGTGCAAAGTTCCTAGAATTCCAGATACTCTCCTTGAAAGAATACTTCCCATTTCTCGAAGAATACGAGGATGTCATTCTTGACGAGGCAGTACCCTTGGCCGGAGGTCTCGAAAACATCGATGAGCTTCAAAAAGCTGATCCCGTGCTCATCTTCGTTTCAAAGGCCGAATATGAAAGCCTAACTCCAGCCGAACGCAACCAACGTGCGCTTGATCGTTTCCTCTCACGAAATCTGAGCAATGCTGCAATCGGGAAACTTTATGAACAATATATTGGTTACCTCTATGAGAGTCAGGGATGGCAGGTCGAATACCACGGGATATTCAAAGGGTTCGAGGATCTCGGTCGCGATTTGATCTGTAAAAAGCGAAACGACGTAAAAATTATACAAGCGAAATGTTGGTCGAGCGAAAAATTAATTCACGAGAAGCACATTTTTCAGCTCTTTGGAACTACTCAACTTTACCTTATCGGCCAGGAGAACGTTGGACTGTTTACACCACAGGTTTCGGCTTTGTTTGTAACCACGACCGATCTCAGCCCCGTTGCACGAATTGCAGCTGAACACCTGCATATCGAAGTGATGGAGCGCAAGGTTCTGAATAAGAAGTTTCCCATTATCAAATGCAACATCAATCAGGCAACCGGTGAAAAAATTTACCATTTGCCATTTGATCAACAGTATGACCGTACAAAAATCGTAACACCGGGTGAGCAGTATGTTGCTACAACCGCTGAAGCAGAGAATCTCGGCTTCAGGCGAGCGCATCGACATATGGCAACGTTTGCTTAGGTAATGACCTTCCCTCCGTGATGAGTCTTGAGAAGGCGATGCAGTTGATTAAAGGCAGCTTTTCTTTTCGGGCAAACAAAGAACGGGGATTTCGCGGCGAGATTTGGCAGCGAGGATTTTCAGGTGTGCGCATTGTTGATGAGCAGAGATTTGGGGAACATCGCACGTATATCAACAGCAATCCGGTGAAGGCTTGTCTGGTGAATTCGGCGGAGGAGTATCCATACGGGTCGGCGTATTTGAAGAAGAAAAAGCGCGCAAGGGCTAAAGCCCGCGAGTTGGGGGTAGCTTGGCGGCACGACTAAAGTCGTGCCCTGACACGGGCGTATGAGGCTATTGTTTAGGATCCTTTCTGCGGGGAAAAGCGCAAAAGAAGGGGCGCACGGCTTTTATGTACAATGGTTAGCGATTGGAAAGGTGGAAAGCATAAGTGGCTAATCCAGAGCAAATACTTGAGTGGGTGAACAGTGAGTTCGGGGAAAAAGCGAAACTCTTTACGCCAGTGGAGATACGGCTTAACAATCGGACGTGCAAGGAATTTGAAGCTACGAAGGCTCCTGGCGTATATGTTTTTCTTCACGAAGACGTTTGCATTAAGGTCGGAAAAAGTCAGACAAACGCATCAAAACGCGCACTGCAACACTGTGGGGTAGATGATACCCATTCAGCGAATGAAAAATGGCATATGTCCAAACTGCTCAACGATGACAAGACTCTGCTACTCGTGTATGCATTGAACCAGCCTGATCGCTTGCATTGGCCTGATCGCTTGCATTGGGTGCTGGCGTTAGAGAATTTTCTGGAACGAAAACTACAACCAGCCATACCGTCAAAACGAAACGGCTAGTGGGACGACCGCGTTTGCGTGCCCCAGGTCTCGCTCTTAGACCTAGGGCGTATCGCTGGCCGCGCAGTCCTACTGCAACAACGTCGGCTCCTCGTCCTTGCCGTTGAGTTCTTCGGGTGGAATAATCACCGCCGCGGCTACCTTGTCATCCGGCTCCAGGTTCAGCAGGCGAACGCCTTGCGTGGCGCGGCCGGCGGCACGGATGGTCTTGGTGTCAATGCGGATGATCTTGCCGAACTGGCTGATGACCATCAGCTCCGAGGTGTCGTCCACCAGCTCAATCGTGTTTACCCTCCCGATGCGCGGCGTGACAGCCATGTTTTTGACGCCCTTGCCGCCGCGGGTTTGCAAGCGGTACATCTCCACATTGGTGCGCTTGCCAAATCCGTTTTCCGTGATGGCCAGAATCCGGAAGTCGCCCGGCTCGTGCTCCTTGGGCGTAATCGCCACGCCAACCACGTAATCATTCTTGGCCAAGTCGATGCCGCGCACGCCGTAGGCCGGGCGGCCCATTGAGCGAACGTCATTTTCGTCGAAGCGAATCGCCATGCCCAGGTGAGTAGCCAGAAAGACAATCTGGCTCCCGTCGGTAATGCGTGCCGCCACAAGCTCGTCATCGCCGTCGATACCGATGGCGATAATGCCGCGCGCCATCACGTTCGAGAAATCCTTGAGCGGCGTCTTCTTCACCGTGCCTTTTTGCGTGGTAAAGAAAATGAACTTTCCCTCTTCTTCCAGGTCGCGTACGGGTAGAATGGCGCGTACGTTTTCGCCCTGCTGCAAATCGAGCAGGCTCTGCATCGACTTGCCTTTGCCCGCCGCGCCCACGTCGGGAATCTCGTAGACCTTGAGCCAGTAAACGCGCCCGGTGTTGGTGAAGCACAAGAGAAACGCGTGCGTCGAATCGACGATCAACTGCGCGACAAAATCTTCCTCGCGCGTCTTCATGCCCATGCGTCCCGTGCCGCCGCGCCGCTGCTGGCGATAGATCGAAATCGGCGTCCGCTTCAGATAGCCCTGGTGGCTCACAGTGACAGCAACCTGCTCGTCGGCGATCAGATCTTCAAGCTGCAACTCGGCGCTCTCGTCCACAATCTGCGTGCGCCGTGCGTCGCCGTACTTGTCGCGCACCTCTTCTAATTCCTTCACGATGACCGCGCGCAGCTTTTTCTCGCTAGCCAGGATCGACTCGTACTCGGCAATTCGTTCGCGCACCACCTTCAACTCGCTCAGCAGTTCGTCAATGGAAAGCTGCGTAAGGCGGTAGAGTTGCAATTCGAGAATAGCGTCGATCTGGCGCAGGGTGAGGCCCTTTTCCTCGTGCGGCAGCCGCTCGCGATCCAGGTTGAGGACAATGTCTTTGCCCTTGCCCCATGCGTACAGATTTTCGCGCGCCTCGACGCGCGAACCGGAAGCGCGAATGATGCGAATGACCGTGTCGAGATTGTCGAGCGCAATCTTGTAGCCTTCAAGGATGTGTTCCCGCTCGCGCGCCTTGCGCAGCAGGTAAACCGTGCGCCGCTGGACGACATCGATGCGGTGATCGATGAAGCAGCGAATGGCCTGATCGAGCCCCAGCTCTCGCGGCTGCCCATTGAGCACCGCAAGAAAAATCATCGAGAAGCTTTCCTGCATCAGCGTGTGCTTGTAGAGCTGGTTGAGCACAATCTCCGGCTGCGCGCCGCGCTTCAGCTCGATGACGATGCGCATGCCGTCGCGGTCGCTCTCGTCGCGCACGTCGCTGATGTCGTCGACAATCTTGTCGGTCACTAGTTCGGCGATGCGCTCGATCAGCTTGGACTTGTTCACCTGGTAAGGAATCTCGGTGACGATGATCGCGAGTTTTTCCTTGGTCAGATTTTCCGTGGCCACTTTGGCGCGCATCATAAAGCGCCCGCGGCCGGTTTTGTAGGCGTTGGGAATGCCGGACTTGCCGTAAAGAAATCCGCCCGTGGGGAAGTCCGGCCCCTGCACGTGCTTCAACACTTCGGCGAGGCCCGCGTGGGGGTTTTTCACCAACTCGATGGCCGCGTTGACCACTTCCGTGAGATTATGCGGCGGAATGTTGGTCGCCATGCCCACCGCGATGCCGCTCGAACCGTTCACGATCAAATTAGGAATGCGCGTGGGCAGCACCGTTGGCTCGAAGGTGGACTCGTCGTAATTCGGCGTTAAGTCTACCGTCTCCATGTCGATGTCGGCCAGCATCTCGCCGGCAATGCGCATCATGCGGCACTCGGTGTAGCGCATGGCCGCCGGAGGATCGCCGTCTACCGAGCCGAAGTTTCCCTGCCCGTCCACCAGCGGATAGCGCAGCGAAAACGGCTGCGCCATGCGCACCAGCGTGTCGTAGATGGCCGAGTCGCCGTGGGGATGGTAGACGCCCATCGCCTGGCCCACCACCTTCGCGCACTTGGTGTATTTCTTGTTGTGCTCCAGGCCCATCTCGCTGAGCGTGTAGAGGACGCGCCTGTGCACGGGCTTCAACCCGTCGCGGGCATCCGGCAACGCGCGCCCGATGATCACGCTCATCGAGTAGTCGAGATAGGAGCGGCGCATCTCCTCTTCAATGTTGATGGGAATGAGGTTGGTGCCGCTGTGCGGCGGCGTGCCGCCTTCGAGGGGGAGAAGTGGATTCTGATCGTCTGGCATAGGAGGTCTTTTCATGCCCGCAGGAAGGCGGCGGAAAGGTCCGGGAAACGCGGGGCCGGCCCGGCGCGGGCTGTGCTTCTATTTTACCTCTCCAAAGAGGGTTTCAGCAAGGCGAAAAACAGTAAATAAGTCCTTATTTTGCTTGATTTTATAGCCCTTCTTTATCGGCCATCCAAGAGCTTCTTCCGAGACTGGCCGTACACTCCGTTTTTGCCCAGAATCCTGCAGCAGATATGGCCCGTTCTTATGCTCTTTTTGCCAATGCTGAGACTGGAAAACCTCCCTGTATGCTTGCAGTTCGCCCTACAGCAACCCCGGCAAACTCAGCACGCAGAAGACCGCCTGCAGCAGTACAACGGCTCCGGCAGCGCCCATAGCCAACCGGCCTCTTGGCCCATCGTAGGCGTCGGCAAAGATCCCACCCACAAACGTGAGCAGAAACGGCAGCGACCATAGCCACGGACTGCCCGGAGCGCCCGTCATCACCAGCGCCATCAAGACGAGGGCGCAAAGCAGCGGAGCGATATTGCCGAAGTACCAAGATTTGCGCAGCCCCAGGAACAACACCACGGCAGCGCCTGCGACCAATGTGATTCCGGCGTTCGGCAGCGCGGAAAAGAACCGCCGCGCGGGGTCGAGCGAAACGCACAAAAAGCCCGCTGCTGAGCGGAAGACGTAGCTGAAGGCGTCCGGCGAGAAGCCGTAGCAGGCAAAGACCACCACCATCGCCCCGGCCACGGCCATGAGCACCACCGGCAACACCTGGCTTCTGTGCCCCTCGGCCACCCACAGCATGGCCGCCAGGCCCATCAGCGCCACCACCGGCAGGGAGGCAATGTGCGCCGCCGCCGCCAGGCCAAAGGCTACTGTCAGCAGCACAATGCGCGGACGCCATTTGCGCCGTGGCCCCTGCATGGCATGGGCCACGCCGATGCACGTGTAGACGCCGCCATAGACCCCCAGGGCGGCAAGCGCCTCAGCGTTGGGCGCAACGCAGGCTCTCAGCACCGCGGGAGAAAAGCAGTAAAGCGCAAGCGCCGTGTAGCCGCCCAGGTTGCCGTAGAGCCGCCGCGTCACCCACCAAAGACAGCCGCCCAACAGGCAGCCGGCAGCGAGAAATGGCAGCCGCAAAAGAAGAAGAATGTGCGTAATCTGGTGGCGAAGCTCCCAACTGCTCAATTCACCACTCGCCACCACCACCCGATCCTCGGGTTTGCGGAAGTGGTCCAGCCCCCGCTCGGCCAGCAGATCGACGGTCAGCGGCAACCCCGCCAAACGGTAGGCCAGAACTCCATCGTGAATGTTTCCGCAACTGGTAAAGTAGCCGGCCAGCGGCGACGTCCGCTCCCACATCTCGCGTCCGCAGCGCGCATATTGGTAATCGCGATCGGTCAACGTCTGGCGGCTTGTGAGCCACAACCCCTGAATGAGAAACACTGCCAGCAGCCCCGCCGCAATGCGCTGCGGCAGATTGAAGCGAAAGCGGCGAAGAATTCCAAACCGGTGGGTCATCATGCTCCGAGCAACCTTACCAGTCTAAACGGCCTCCCCCGCCACTCGGCTCCAAACGCAAGGAAGCCGCTCCGAAGAGCGGCTTCCTTTGGCAAAGCTGCTGATCATTGAACCGTGAGGATCGTAAACCCAGTGACCATCATGCCGTCGTTGGGATTAGTATACGTAGCCGTAATTGTGGAAGTACCCGCTCCCTGCGTCGTACCGGCTCCGGTGTTTGCGTTGATCGTGGCAACACCTAAGTTGCTCGATGTCCACACGACGCCGGAAGCCAGAGCCACCTGATGTCCGGTCCCGGTTGTTCCAATCGCTGAGAATCCCACGGGCAAGTTCGCCGCAGCGACGCTCGGACTGGCTGGTTGAACGGCAATCGAAACAATATCACTATTTGTGCTGGAGTTTGGCGCACTGACGTTGTAGGTCGCTGTGTTGCTGATAATGATACCGTTGAACCCCTGCGCGCTGGCAGTGATCTGTGTGCTTCCATACATCGCGCCGGTAACCGTGGCTACTCCGTCACTGTTGATGGTTACCATAGCGGGCGTATAGGAATACCAAGTGACCGAGTCGGTCAAATCCTTGGTCCCCGCTGTATGCCCAGGGTGAGTGTAGTACCCGGTGGCCGTGAAATTCGTCGTGACCTGCGGATCTCCAGGCGGTGACGCCACCGCCGTATACGTAGTGGGGCTAATCACGATGGAAGTCAGTGAGGGGTCGGTGCTGCAACTGGTAAGCGGAAGTAGAATACCGGCAAACAAAAGCACGCTTAGAAAAAAACGACCACGCATAGGGGACTCCTTGCTTTTCCAACGATTCTACGCCCAGTCTTCCGCGCCGTATACATAAAATTATCAATATTTTTAGGAGGATAAAGACGGTGAACGGGAACACCTCACCTGCGGCTTAACCGCCTATTCCTTTGATGGCTTTGCGGCGCCTGCGTGCTCTTCACAGGGTCAAAGCTTCTTAGGCGCCCGGCCGCCATTTGCCGTCGAGGTGCTATCCTCCTCTGCAAGGGTCCACACATGAGCAGTTTCTTCACCATCGGCCACTCCAACCACGCCATCGAGGCGTGGCTTGCTCTTCTCGCTCAGCATGGCGTTGAAGTGACGGTCGATGCGCGCAGCTCTCCCTACTCGAAGTACGTTCCGCAGTTCGACAAGGAACTCATGCAGCGTTCCCTGGAAGAAGCGGGAATCCGATATCTCTTTCTCGGCGCTGAATTGGGCGGCCGGCCTGCAAATCCCGCCTACTACGACGACAAAGGCCGCGTCCTTTATAGCCGCCTATGCGACGATGCCCATTTCAAGGCAGCCATTGCTCGCCTTGAATCCGGCATGGAGCGCTTCCGCGTCGCCCTGGTTTGCGGCGAGGAAGACCCTGCACACTGTCATCGCCGCCTGCTCATCGGTCGCGTCCTTTGCGAGCACGGCCACACCATGCTTCACATTCGCGGCGACGGCCGGCTGGAATCCGACGAGACGGTTGCCGCTGAAGCCGGCAAGCCGCTGGTCGATGCGCAGCCCGCGCTCTTCGCGGAACTGGACGAGGACCAATGGAGATCTACAGCATCGGTTTTACCCAAAAAAGCGCCCGCGAGTTCTTCAGCGCATTGAAAGCTCACGGCATCGAGCGCCTTCTCGACGTGCGCTTGAATAACACCTCCCAGCTTGCCGCCTTCGCCAAGCAAGCCGACCTGGCCTACTTTGTTAGCGAAATCTGTGGCGCGGCCTATGAACATGAACCTTTGCTGGCGCCCACTCAGGAGATTCTAGACGCATACAAAAAACAAAAAGGAAGCTGGGACGCTTACACCAAAGCCTATCTCGCTCTCATTCGCTCGCGAAAAGTGGAGTCGGTCCTCTCCAAAGAAAGCTTCAAAAAGAAAACTGTCCTGCTCTGCAGCGAGCCCACCGCCGAGCATTGTCACCGCCGCCTGGCTCTCGAATATTTACAGCAACACTGGAAAAGTGTAACAATCCGTCATCTTTAATTTGCATTCTGAAGGTGAGTCCAACTTCATGGGCCTCGACCGAATTCTGTGCCTTGCTAACTCCTACAAGCATGACCATCGCTGTGTCGCAGGAATCAGTCTTGTCACAAAGCAGTGGATCCGGCTAATAGGCAAACAGGTTCCCGGTTGCCTTACTCGAATGGAAGCGAGCTATCCCGACGGCAAGGAAGTCGCGCTGCTCGACGTATTCGAGGCCGAACTTGGCGAGAAGTGCTGCTCTAACTGCCATCCGGAAGATGTGCGTGTGACCGGAGAACCATGGCGGCTTGTGCGGCGCTTCGACGAGCCACGCGACCCGCGGTTTCTCACCGCATTCGTAAACAAGGGACCATCCGTCCTGCAGGGGTATTGCGACAGAGTCTATAGCCGCAAGTTTGAACGAACCCCTGCGGACAAATCTCTGGAGCTTATTCATCCTGATGACCTCTGGTGGTGGATTCGCGAGGAGACAGGCAAACGCAAGAATCGCGCCGTCTTTCGTGTCGGTCATGTCGGCCGCGTCCGTTACGATCTGGCTGTCACCGACCCCGAATGGCTAGAGAGAATGCATTCTCTGCCCGCAGGAATCTACCCACACGCCTATTTCTCCGCCGGCAAGCCTTCAAAGACCTTCCTCGCCATAAGCCTCAGCGAACCCTTCGAGGGCTTCCACTACAAGCTCGTGGCGGGCGTAGTGTGTCTTCCAGCTTAAGCCTGCATCCCCTCCCTCCGGTTGCAGCCGCAACCCCAGCCCGCTACACTTCTTGCAGCATGGCCATCGCTCGCGACAACACTCCGGAACGGCTGGTCAGCGCCGCGCGCGCTGACGAAGAACAGGGTTTTGAACTCAAACTGCGCCCCCGCTGGCTCGGCGAATTCATCGGACAATCCAAAGCCAAAGAGCAACTCGCCATCGCCCTTGAGGCCGCCAAATCCCGCGGCGAGGCCCTCGATCACGTGCTCCTCTTTGGGCCGCCGGGCCTGGGCAAAACCACTCTGGCCACCATCATCGCCAACGAACTCGACGTCGGCTTCCAGCAGACCTCCGGCCCGGCCCTGCAAATTCAGGGCGACCTGACCGCCATCCTCACCAACCTGCGCGAGCGCCAGGTGCTCTTCCTCGACGAAATCCACCGTATGCAGCCGGTACTGGAAGAAAAACTTTACACCGCGCTCGAAGACTACAAACTCGACATCATCATCGGCCAGGGCCCTGCGGCGCGCACACACGTGATGGAAATCCGCCCCTTCACCTTCATCGGCGCCACCACCAGGCCCGGCTTGCTCAGTTCACCGCTTCGCTCGCGTTTCGGCATTCTGCTGCGCCTGGAGTTTTATACAGAAGAAGAACTGCGCGTCATCGTCTCCCGCTCCGCCGAGGTGATGCAGATCCCCATCGACCAGGACGGCGCCGCGGAAATCGCCCTCCGCTCCCGAGGCACGCCGCGCATCGCCAACCGCCTTCTGCGCCGCGTGCGCGACTACGCACAGGTGCGCGGAAACGGCGAGATTGACCGCTCCACCGCCAACGCCGCGCTCACCATGCTTGAAGTGGACGCACACGGCTTCGACGAAATCGACCGCCGTCTGCTGCTGGCCATCATCCAGAAATACGACGGTGGACCGGTCGGCCTCAGCACGCTGGCCGCGACCCTTGCCGAGGAGCAAGACGCGCTGGAAGAAGTTTATGAGCCATTCCTCATCCAGATCGGATTCCTCGATCGCACCCCGCGCGGACGCGTGGCCACGCGCCTGGCTTATGAGCATTTCGGGCTGACAATGCCGGGCCGCCAGACACCCTTGTTTTAGCAACTCAACCCCGTGCCCCATCCTTTCGCCTTTATTCTGGCGAAAGGATGGGAGACCAGCAAGCCCGCTAACTTGCTAACTTTTTATTTCCTCAAAAGGAGATTTCCATGGCACTTACCGAATCCACCATGCTCGACCTTGGCGCAGCAGCCCCTGACTTTGCACTTACTGATGTTGTCACCGGCAACACCATCCGCCGTGACGATTTTCGCGGACAGAAGGCTCTGCTGGTTATGTTTATCTGCACCCACTGTCCCTATGTGAAGCACGTCGAGAAAGGTCTGGCCGCGTTGGGCAAAGACTACACCGGCAAGCCCCTCGGCATCGTGGCCATCAGCAGCAACGATGTGGCCACCCACCCCGAGGACAGCCCCGCCGGACTGAAGCAACAAGCCAAAACATTCGGCTTCAACTTTCCTTACCTTTACGATGAGACGCAAACCGTGGCACATGCCTACAAAGCCGCCTGCACGCCGGACTTCTTTCTATTCGACGCCGGCTTACGCCTGGTTTATCGCGGCCAATTCGATTTGAGCCGCCCCGGCAACGGTATCGCTGTCACCGGAGAAAATCTGTGCGCCGCCATCGACGCTGCGCTTGCGGGCAAGCCGCCGCTCGCGGATCAGCGCCCGTCCATCGGCTGCAACATTAAGTGGAAGGCATAAGAAAAGCGAGTTAGCAGGCTGGCCCTTTTGCACGCCGACTTGCTGACTCGCTTGTTACCGCTCTACAACGCCAACCCCTTCAAGTACGCGCGGAACTGCGGCCCAAGATCGCTGCGCTTCAGTGTAAATTCTACTGTTGCCTGTAACATGCCTAACTTATCGCCTGCGTCGAACCGCTTGCCCTCGAAGGTATAGCCGAAGACCTTTTCTTCTTTGAGCAGCGCCCGGATGCCATCGGTAAGTTGAATCTCGCCGCCAGCGCCCGGTGTGGTCTCCGCCAGCAGAGCAAAAATTCGCGGAGTAAGCACGTAGCGTCCAATAATGGCCTGCTTCGACGGCGCATCGGCAAACTTCGGTTTCTCCACCATGCCGGTACAGTTATAAATCCGCGAGTTATCAGGGTCTTGTGAGCCGGCCAGCACGCCATACGCGCTGATCGCGTCACCCTCCACTGTCTGCGTCGCCAGCACGGAGCCGCCCCGCTCGTTGAACACTTCCATCATTTGTTTCAGGCAGGGAACCTTCGCATCAATTACATCGTCGGGAAGAATGACCGCGAAAGGCTCGTCGCCCACCAGTTCTCTGGCGCACAAAACGGCGTGGCCCAGCCCCAGCGGCTCCTTCTGCCGCACATAACTTATCCGCGCCAGCGCCGATACGCCACGCGAAACCGCCAGCAATTTATGCTTGCCGGACTTTTCCAGCATCGCGTCCAGTTCGAAGCTGTTGTCGAAGTGATCCTCTATCGTGCCCTTGCCGCGGCCGGTGATGATGATGATGTGTTCGATCCCCGATGCAATCGCTTCTTCCACGCCGTACTGGATGATGGGCTTGTCCACCAGCGCCAGCATCTCTTTGGGAATTACCTTGGTGGCCGGCAAAAAACGCGTGCCCAATCCACCCGCCGGGAATACTGCCTTCCGTACTTGCTTGCCCATCTCATTAGCCTCGTCCTAAAAAGAGTTTATGCTCCCGGGTACCGCAGGTTTCAATATTGAAACCTGAAATTCACAACTCACAGTGTCGGCGAATCATCCCCCAGCAGCGCCTCCCGCACAATCTTTATAGGCGGAAATCCCTGCCGCAGAAACTCATCGTGAAACTTCTCCAGTGAAAATGCCGCGCCCTGTTTCTTTTTCATGTCCTCGCGCAGCTTCATAATCTCGAGCTTGCCGAGAGTGTAATAAAGATAAGTCGGGTCGCTCGAGCCGCGCTTAGTCTCGATAATAGCGGACTCTTTCGACTGATAGCCTTCCTTCTGGAAAAACGCAACCGCCTCATCAAAGCTCATCTTGCCGGTGTGCATCTCGATGCCTACAACGAAACGCGCGTTCCTCAGCAGCGCATCCTGTAACTGGCCGAGGCGGAGAAATTTTGATTCGCGCTCGTCCTTCGCTCCCGAGCCGGGCTGCCCATAACCTTCGTCCAGCATCATCTGCTCAGTGTAGTGCGCCCAGCCTTCGATGTCCGTGTTCGCACCCAGCAGTTTGCGCACCCGGCTCGGCGCCTGCGGCAGCCACAGGAACTGGATGTAATGGCCGGGATAAGCCTCATGCACCGCCGTTGAAATCACCGTGCCGATATTGAAGGAATGCATGTATCCGTTGACCTGCGCGGGCGTCATTGAGGGATCGGGCAGCGTTACGTTGAAATAAGCTTCCGTCGCGTGCGTCTCAAACGGCCCCGGCGTATCCATGCTGGCAGTGGTGGTGGCGCGCATGAACGGCGGCGTTTCTTCCACAATGGGTCGCACTTCCGACGGAATGGTCACAATGTGGCGCGAGCGAATGAAACTGATGAGGCCATCGAACGTACCCCGGAAAGCATTCAGCAGTTGATCCGGCGCAGGATGAATCTCGCCGAGTTCTTCAAGCACAGCCTGCGGATCTTTGTCCAGCTCCAACTCTTTCGCGACCTGATTGAAGTGCGCCTGATTCTTGTGCAAATCGGCCCAGCCAATTTCCAGCAGCTTATCCAGCGGCAAATCCACCATCTCGTCGTATTCAAGCTTTTTCGAGAAAGCCTCAGCGCCAATGCGGAAGTCGCCGTTCGATTGCGGAAGCAAATCCGTCTTCAGCCAGTCGAGGTAATTCGTAAGCGAGGCGACCACAGCCGCATTCGTCTGCGTAAATTCAGCTTTGAGCGCCGGGTCTTTGGCATCGGTAAAGGCCAGCGGCACATCGTGCTCAAAGAAACTCACAATGTCCGGCAATTGTTCGATGGCAATCTCGGTAAAAATACGCGGCGGATTTTTCAGGTTCACACGCGCATCGGCCAGCAGCACGGGCATCTGCCGTTCGCGCGCTACCAGCGAACGCAGCCGCTCGTCTGGTGAAGCGAACTTGCGCTCCATCAGCGTGAACGCCCCATTCGCGCATGTGCTCGAATAGTTGTCCGCATTCTTCTCCCACGGACGAATCGTTTCGAGTGTCAGCAATTGCGAACGAATGCTTCCTTCGACGATACGCAGATCTTGCCCCTCAAGGCTCTTGGGGTACAAATGGAAATCGATTTTCACCTGGATCGTTGAGGCTACAGGCGTCCCTTTCTTTTGAGCGGGACTCAACTTATGCCCGAGGATCCCCTCTTTGCCCTTCTCGATCAGATCGTCAGTGATGCCGTCGCTTTTTGTGATGACGCCCAGAACAGTTGGTATTCCTTCAACTGAAACTCCGACGTTGAAGATGATGTATCCGTCAAAGGATGGTTTGCCGGCCTTCTCTTGGCTTAGTTTCACGGCATCAATTGATAGCAGCCTTACAAGAATGGCCCTTAATTCAGCAGCCTGCTTGTCGATCGTAGCCCGCGAATAATCTTCCAGTTGCGCGTCGTATTGGTGATAGCCAACCAGCGTTCCGTTCGTCGGAGCATAGTGAAAGTACACTTGGTCGAAGTACTCATCCGAAACCTTCTCGAATTGCTGTTTCCAGTTCTCATTTGCGGCATAAACTGGGATTGCCGAAAGCATAAAAACTCCAATCGTAAACTGCGCAACGAATCTTTTCATCTTTCCTCTCATTTCCAACTCTATTTCTTATGAACTCACTGGCGCAGACGCCAGGTTGGCGAGCAATTCGTGAATTTCCAGCAGGACTTCATCACTCCGCGTCGCAGCCAAAGGATACTTCAACAGACCCTGCGGCGTGAACTGCGCTCCGCGTTTGGCATTGCGCGCTACCAGGCGCATCAACGTCTGAGGGTCAATAGACGCGTTCTCCGTGAAGCGAATGTGCAACTCTGTACGCTTGCGATCTACCTGCGCAATGCCAATCCGCTCGCACTCGAGCCGGATCAGCGAGGCCTCCAGCAGGTACACCGTCGCGTCCGGCGGCGCGCCATAGCGGTCTTCCATCTCGGCGCGCACCTCGGCAATCGCCGCCTCGCTCGCCGAACCAGCTATCTTCTTATAGAGCCTCAGCCGCTGGTTTTCTTCCGGCACGTAACTCTCGTCGATGCGCAACGCAATTCCCAAATTAAGCTGCGTTGCCGGCCGCTCATCGCTGCTTTCGCCCTTCATTTCCTTCACGGCGGCCTCCAGCATCGACGTGTATAACTCGAAGCCCACCGCCTCGATGTGGCCGCTCTGCTCGCCGCCCAGCATATTGCCCGCGCCGCGTAGTTCCAAGTCCAGCGCGGCGATTTTGAAGCCCGCGCCCAAATCGCTGAACTCCTTCAGCGCAGCGAGACGCCGGCGCGCAATCTCCGTTAGCTCCTGCTCCGGCGGAATCAACAGGTACGCATAAGCGCGCCGATTCGACCGTCCTACGCGTCCGCGCAATTGGTATAACTCGCTCAACCCGTGTCGATCCGCGCGGTTGATGAGCATCGTATTCGCCAGCGGAATATCCAGCCCGTTCTCGATGATAGTTGTGGCCACCAGCACATCGTACTCGTGCCGCATAAAGGCCAGCATCACCCGCTCCAGTTCCGTCTCGCTCATCTGCCCGTGGCCCACACAAACACGCGCCGAGGGCACGAGCTCCTGAATCCGCGATGCGATTTCGTAGATCGAGTCCACGCGATTATGCACGAAATAAACTTGCCCGCCGCGTTCCAGCTCGACCTCGACCGCGGAGCGCACAATCTTCTCGTCGAACTTCGCAACCACCGTCTGAATCGCCATGCGATCCTTGGGCGGCGTCTCAATCACGCTCATGTCCCTCAGGCCCACCAGCGACATATGCAGCGTGCGCGGAATCGGCGTCGCGCTCATCGCCAGCACATCGATCTCCTTACGCATCTGTTTCAGCCGCTCTTTGTGGCGCACGCCGAAGCGCTGCTCCTCATCCACCACTAGCAGTCCAAGGTCTTGAAACTTGATGTCTTTGGAGAGCAGGCGGTGCGTGCCGATAAGGATGTCCACCTTGCCCGTCGCTACTTTTTCGACAATGGCCTCTTGTTCCTTCCGAGTTCTAAAGCGCGAAATCATTTCGACGTTGATGGGAAACTGCGCAAATCTTTTCTTGAATGTCTCGAAATGCTGAAAGCTCAGAATCGTTGTCGGCGTGAGCACTGCAACCTGTTTGCCGTCCTGCACAGCCTTGAAGGCCGCGCGCATGGCCACTTCTGTTTTGCCATAACCCACATCGCCGCAGAGAAGCCGATCCATCGGCGTGGTCGATTCCATGTCGTACTTGATGGCGCGTATCGCTGAGATTTGGTCTTCGGTTTCGGTGTAATCGAATGAGTCTTCAAACTGCCGCTGAAACTCGTTGTCCTTGGAATAGGCAGTGCCTTGCGCGGTAGTGCGCTCGGCATATAGCTTCAACAACTCACCGGCCATGTCCTGCATGGCCTTGCGGACTCTTGCTTTTGTTTTGGTCCATTGCTGCGAACCGAGCCGATTCAGCACCGGCGCAGGTCCCGCATCCGTCGAGCGATACTTCTGAATCAGGTCCAGACGAGTCAGCGGAACATACAACTTAGCCTGTTCGGCAAACTCAAGAATCATGAACTCGACAGAAAGCCCGTCTTGCACAATCTCCTTCAGCCCCTGGTATTGCGCAATACCGTGCTCGACGTGAACCACGTAATCGCCGATACCCAGGTCGCGGAAATCGGAGACAAACGCCGCAGTCTTCGACCGCTTCGGCTCCGGCCGCGCTGCAACATCCGCGTCGTCCGAGAGATCGTTGGCGCCGAACAGAATCAAATTTGAGTCGCCGAAGCTTACTCCCGAAGCCAGCGCAATCCTGACAATCACAGGCACGCGCAGGTCGCCGGCCATATAACTTGCCTCGTCCAGCATGGTTTCGCCGGGATGAGGATTGCGGCTGCCCAACCTGTAAGGAATCTGATATTCGCGCAGCACCGTCGCCAGGCGTTCCACGTCGCCCTGGTGCGGCGCGGCCAACACAATCCGCGTCTCCGTGGTCATCAGCGTGCGCAATTGCTCGGTCAGCGCAGGAATCGAACCATGAAATCTGAGCGTGGGCCGCGTGTTCAGCTCAATCTCGCCCAGCGTGTTGTCCTCGTCCAGCACGTCCACCACACCCAATTGGTCGAGGTCTAACCCCATGTGAGAGTCCAGCGCCGCCTGCAACACCTCGGGCCGCAGGTAGATGTCCTCCGGCATTATCAGAGATCCCATCGCTGAGCGCTCGTGCCTCTGCTCTACCTTGTTCCACCAGCGATCAATCTGGTTGCGCACCATTGCCGGTTCTTCGATAAACAGCGCACACTTAGGCAACAGAGTCAGCAGCGACTTATCCGCCCCGGCTACCGCGGAAAAAAATTCCCATCCCGGAAAGACGCTAACTCCTCCGGCAGCCGCGAGTTCGACGGCCATCTCGTCATCTTCACCGGCTAACTCCACCCGCTGCCGGCTCAGCCGCCCATGGACCGCAGCCAAGAGACGCTCGGTCACCGGCGTTTCGGTCAGCGGCAGAAACTGTGCTTCGTCCAATCCCGATTGCGAGCGCTGCGTTTCCGGATCAAATTTTCGTATTGTCTCAATCTCATCGCCGAAAAACTCGATGCGCACCGGCCGGTCAGACTCGGGGGAATATACGTCCAGAATTCCGCCACGCCGCGTGAACTGTCCCGGCATCTCCACCAGGTCCATCTGCGTGTAGCCCACCGAGGCAAGGTGCCCGGTGAGCACTTCTACGTCTACCTCTTCGCCACGCCTCAGCGTCACCGCGAGCCCCGCGTAGTAGTCGCGATCAAAGAGCTTCAGCGCCGCGGCCTCCACCGGCGCAATCAGAATCAAGACTGCCCCGGTGGCCAGCTTCCACAATGCTGCAGCGCGCTGCTCCTGAACGTCCGGATGAGGGGATAAATTTTCGAAGGGAAGCACATCGTGGGCTGGGAGCCGCACCACCTGCGCCGGGTCGACCGCGCCGGTCAGCTCGCATCCGGCTCGCAGCATCGGCTCCAGAGCTTCGGCAGCCTTGTTGTCGGCCACCACCACAATCACCGGCTGCCGCGCAGCGCGCGCCATCAGCGGCAGATACACGGCCCGCGCCGTAGCCGTCAGCCCGGAGACACGCCTCCTCCCCGCATGCAGGCTCAGATGCCTGCGTACGCGCTCAAATCCCGAAGAGTGCTCCAGCTCCGCAAAAACTTCGCGGACGAACGGGAGAATCATGTACTCCCAGTTTAACAGCGGAGGCGCATGCAGTTCGGCCTCGGTTTACATCCGCAGATCGCGCGCATGCGCAATGCTTTTGCACTTCAGCGTTATGCCTAACGGGCTCTTGATTCAGACTGCGCCGGATCGGCACCCCGAGAATCTATTGCACCGGCAGCAGATTTTCGCCGCCGAGAATGTGCTTGAGCAAGCCCGGCGTGTAATGGCCGTCCTTGAGGGTCGCCAGCGGCAAAACTCGCACCGGATCATTGTCCATAACCCGGTGCAGCGCAACATTGCCCTCGATCTTGTCGGCATCGAAGCGGCCTTGAGGATCAACCACCGCCCAACTGCCGTCCTGGAAGCCGTACAGGCTAGCGAGTTCCTTTCCGGTTTCCATGTCCCAAAGCTTCGTCGTGCCGTCTCCGGTGCCTATCAGCACCCTGCGCCCATCCGGGGAAAGCTTTTCAACCGGTTCGGTTCCGAAAGGGGCGTCGAAGTGACGCAGCTCCTTACCCGTCTTTACATCCCATACCGAGCTGCCCATCAGCACTCTGTTTCCATCCGCTGAAAACGATGGCCGTGATGCTTTCGCAAAGTGCCGGATCTCATTGCCCCGCTTCACACCCAGCAGAGTGGCTGACCCGTCGAGATTCTCTGTGATCATGTTGAGCGAATCCGGAGAAAAGCCAACGACAAGGAAGTTGTAAGTATGCACTTTGAGCGCCCGCGCCTGGCCTCCCGTCTTCACATCCCACAACCGGGTCGATCCCTCCGAGTCCGATGTGAGCGCCCTGCGGCCATCGGGCGACAGGGCCAGGTGCTCGACGCCGTCACGGTAATCGCCTTCGGGGTAAAGAAAGCGGGTACGCCATCCGGGGTTCACCGTGAAATGCTGAATTTCCTTTCCGGTCTCCACATCCCATAGCGAGAACCTTGGCCCGCGGTTTGCGGCTAGAAGTTTGCTCCCATCCGGAGAGAAATCAACTTCGCTGAAGGTTCCGTTAACGCGCGAATCGAAAAGCTGGAGCTCCTTGCCTGTCTCCACATCCCACACAGCCTGGTCTCCGCGCAGCCAATTCATAAACACTCGCCGGCCGTCCGGTGTAAGGACCACGGTTGTGATGTAGCTGCCGGCGCTGGTGGAAGCAGCTGAGGACGGCGAGGTCTGAAGCGGTTGCAGCGACCCCTTGCCGCTCTCCGCGTCCCACCGCCAGACCATACCTGTTCTGCCCACTGCCACGATTCCGCGCCCTTCGGCAGCAAAAGCCAGGGAAGCTACCGGATCGGCGACCCCCACCAGCCGGTGGAGTTCCTTGCCAGTCTCCACATCCCACAATCGGGCTGTCCTGTCGTCGCTTACCGTCAGCACCTCACGTCCGTCCGGTGAGAGGGCCGCGCAGTTCACCGCCATGTTCGGCCCCCTGTCGGATGCCGCAAAGCGCTGCAGATCTTTTCCAGTCTCCACGTCCCATACCCGGGCTTTGCCTTCATTACTGCCGGCCAGCACGCGGCGCCCATCCGGCGAGATGGCCACCGAATCCACCACCGCCAAGTAGTCCGCTGGATAGTCCCCGGCAAAGTGCTGGATCTCTTTGCCGGTTTCCACGTCCCACCGGCGTACTGCGCCTGGGATGGTGCCCCAGGCGAGCTTGCGCCCATCGGTGGAAAACGCAGCGGCGTTCACCACACCATCAGGTTTCTCGAACTGGCGCAGCAGCTTGCCGGTCTCGACATCCCACAGCCGAGGTCCGCCAAAGTCGCCAGTGAACAGCTTGCTCCCATCCGGAGACAGCAGCAGTGTGCCGGTGGAAGGCGCGCCCGGCACCAGGAAGTGGCTAATTTCCTTGCCTGTCAGCAGATTCCACAGTTGGATTCGTGTTGCGCCGCCGGCAGGCAGCTTGTTTCCGTGCTCGCCGGTTTCGGCTGGACTCGCCGTCGCGATCGTGCTCCCATCCGGAGAAGGCCGCCCGACGATCAGCTTGCCCGCCGGCGGCGATATCCGCCCCAGTTCCTTGCCGGTCGTCACATCCCACAACTGCACGGAGGTCTTTTCATCGAGCGCGCTGACGGTAACCACTCTTTGATGGTCCGAGGAAAAGGCCGCGTACCTGATCCACGCCTCTCCCTGGAAGGACTTGAGTTCCTCTCCGGTCGCCACATCCCAGAGCCGCGCCATGCCTTCCCTGCCCCCCGTCAGGACGGAGCGGCCATCCGGCGACCAGGCGCAGGCGATCACCTCGCCTGAAGCCACCTGTGCCATCAATCGTGGATGTTCCGCTGCTTGCGCGCCCGCCGCAAACACACCAAGCCCTGCCAGCGCCAACAGGCAGAGCCACACGTACCTTGCCGGAAGCTGCATAGCGCATCTTGTGTCAGAAAAAATATCCCCGGAAAACTACACAGAAGTATACGCCGGGATGGCGGATGCGCCGCATTTAAGGATTGCGTCTCGGAGCGGATGCTGCCCTCGACTCTGGGCAGGAGCAGTCTTCGCCTGAGCCGCGGAAAGACACATCCCTCACCGCGGCATGAATGTAGCTATTTAGCCGTGACCGCTACTCTTATTCCCCGCCGCTCACCCGATCAACAAACACCAACTGCGGAGCGGCCACGTCAACCGCGGGCGCGCCGACCTTCAGCTTCATGGATTCAACTGCGGGCTTGCCGTCGAGGTTAGCGGAAAAACCCAGCTCGTACTGATTGTTGAGGTCGCGGGTGAGCTTTTCAAAACACGGCTGAAAGCTTACTGGGTTGCCAATCCCCGGCCACAAGCTTTCGCCGCCCGTCGCCTCCTCCACTTGAAGCAGGAGGCTCTGGCCGGCATTGTTCGCATAGATGGAACGGTCGAAGCGGCCCAGAACCTCATAGTAGATCGAGTACACGACCAGGCCTGCGCGGACTGAATCGTTGATCGCGGCCTGGACGTAAGGATCCTCGGGATCGAATCGTCTCTCGTAGTTATCGATGCCGTCGGTCACCATGACCACTGCGCGCCGGGCGCCGCGATCTCCTGAAGGCCAGTGCTTGGCAAGGTCCGAAAGGCAGAAGTAGGGGCTGGCGCTGGAGCCAATTGAGCCTCCGGGCAGATGAAGCGCCTGCAATACCTTTGCGTGATCCGTGGACAGAGGGCCTGCAAAAACAGCTTGGCCATTCATCATGTATGCGATAGCGGCCTTGGTATTCGGCGGAAGGCCATTGACATAATGCTCGATCTCGCCGAATTGGCTTCCCAGGCTGTTGCGCGCCGAGCTGTCAATCAGGAGCACCAGTTCCAGCCTGTCGTCCGGCCCACGCAGAGGCTTCCAACTGGTGACCATGGACGGTTTTCCGTTCACCTTGATGTTCAGGTCCTGCTGGGAGATGTTCGCCGTCATCTCGCCATGCCCCTTGGGGAGAATCGTCACCACGGCACGTCCCTGACCCATAGCTTTATCACCCTGCGCAAACGCCGGCGCAGCCAGCAGTAGCCCACCGGCGATCATCAAAATCGCCATTCTGAGGTTCTTCATACAAATTCTCCCTTCAGTTTGCGACCGCCGCCCAAAATCTCATGCGGTTCGCCCTTGCTCGGTTAGACGCGGAACGGCCCAAACTACCGTACAGGTCACAAAATAGCCTCTCCGGGGCCGGATTTCAAGGCTTGAAGGAAACCAAGGTCGGATAGCCTGTCCTTCCCTGCTTCCTCACTTCCCGCTCACTGCCTTCAAAAACGAATAAAAGAAGTCCAGAGACTTCCAGTACGAATCCACGGGCAGGCGCTCGTCCTGGCCGTGGGCGCGCTCGTCCTCGTGCGACAAGGCGATGGCCGAGTATCCGTAGCAGGGAATCCCCGCCTGCGCAAAATAAATTGAGTCGCTGGCGCCGTTTTCCATCACCGGCGTCACCGGCACACCCGGCCAGAGAGCCTGGGTGATCCTGGTCAACGGCTCAAAAACCTCGGCAATAGGCGCCGGCGGAACCATAGCTTTCCTCTCAGGCGCGGTTTCAGCCACCCCTCCCGCGTCAGAAACATATTGCACCCCCAGTTTGCTATCTCCAAGAATGCCTATGAGTTGCTGCCTGATCTCTTCCGGTGAGTGGCCGGGAAAGATGCGGCAGTTCACATTTGCCTGCGCGGTCTGCGCCAGCGCATTGTTGGCGTGACCGGCCATCAGGCGCGTGGCCACGCATGTGGTGCGGAAGTTTGCGTTGTAGCTGGGTTCTGCGCTCAGCCGCGCGGCCGCGGCCAGGTCGGGCGGCGTGGCCAGAATGGCGCGCATATCCGCCGCCGTCTGCCCCGTTTCCTGTCCGGCCAGGTTCTTGAAGTAGGTGCGCGTCACCTCGTTCATTTCAAAGGGAAACATGTAAGCCGCCAGCTTGTTGAGCGCCGTGGTCAGTTCATAGATCGCATTGTCCGGCCGAGGCCGGGAGCTGTGTCCGCCGCGATTGGTCGCCGCAACCTGAAAATCGGAATAGACCTTTTCCGTGGCTTCCACATCGGCCACCACCGCGCGCCCGTGTTCCAGTTCCACGCCGCCCGCGTCGGGATTGAGAACCCAGGCCGCGTCCACCAGTTCGCGATGCTCGCGCACCAGCCAGCCGGTTACGTTGAACTTGCCGCTCTCTTCGTCGGCGGTAAGCGCCAGAATCAGGTCGCGCCTTGGCTTGTAGCCCTCCTTATGCAGGCGCAGAAACGTCGCTACCAGCGCGGCGTCGGAGTTCTTCATGTCCTGCGTGCCGCGCCCATAGTAGTAGCCGTCCTGCTCGATGAACTGAAACGGGTCAGTGTGCCAATCGGAGCGCAGCGCCTGCACCACATCCATGTGGCAGAGAAACAGGATCGGCTTCTCAGTCGTTGGACCGGCGGCGCGCAACCGAACAACAAGATTCTGTTTGCGCGGGTCAGGCCCCAGCAGATGCACATCTTCCGGTGGAAACCCGGCCTCCAGAAACCGTTTTTGCATGGCCGCGGTTGCTGTGGTCACGTTGCCCTGTGGCGTATCCGTGGTGTTGATCTCGATGAGTTGCTTGAAGATCTCGCGGGCCAGGGCGCGGTCCTCGGCGGAAGCCGTGGGCAGCGCATTCTGGGCAACGGCGGCCGAGCCCAGGAAAACGGCAAGAGCAAAGGCGGCAAGGGATGCAGATAAATCTGTACAGTGCATGAACGCATTGTACGGCGCGCGGGATTGTTGGATCAGGCCCGGACAAGGCCCACGCGGACTGAATCCTGCCAATTTGTATAGATCTCGCTCATTCGCATCTGCGCTCGCGGGAGCTGGCCCCATGGTTCCGCGATAAAATCAAAGCTAATATGCCCGCCGCCGCCCTTTCTCCTGAAGTCATGGCCAAGTACGAGCCCGTCATCGGCCTCGAGGTCCACGTGCAACTGCTCACCGCCACCAAGGCCTTTTGCGGTTGCGCCAATCAGTTCGGCTCGGCCCCCAACACCAACGTCTGCCCGGTGTGCCTGGGACTGCCCGGCGCGTTGCCGGTGCTTAACGTCAAGGCCGTCGAGTTCGCCACGCTGGCCTCGCTGGCCATCAACTGCGAAGTGCGCGAGCGTTCCATCTTCGCCCGCAAGAACTACTTCTATCCCGACCTGCCCAAGGGCTATCAGATTTCTCAATTCGACAAGCCTCTCGCCGAGCACGGCTGGATCGACGTGCCCACCAGCGATGGCAGCACGAAGCGTATCGGCATCACCCGCCTGCACATGGAAGAGGACGCCGGCAAAAGCCTCCACGAAGGCTTCAATGACTCCGCCACGCACACTTATCTCGATCTCAACCGCTGCGGAACGCCCCTGGCGGAGATCGTCTCCGACCCCGACATTCGCACGCCGGACGAGGCCTTCGAGTACCTCACGCGGTTGAAGGAAATCCTGCTCTACTGCGGCGTCTCCGACTGCAACATGGAAGAAGGCTCGCTGCGGTGTGACGCCAACGTGAGCGTCCGCCTTAAGGGCGCGCCGCAATTCGGCGCCAAGGTCGAAGTTAAAAACGTCAACAGTTTCCGTTTCATCCGCGCCGCGTTGGAGTACGAGATCGAGCGCCAGATCGAGGTCGTCGAGTCCGGCAGCAGCAACCACCAGGAGACCCGGCTGTGGAACTCCGCCGAGGGACGCACCTACACCATGCGCTCCAAAGAGCAGGCCCACGACTACCGTTACTTCCCCGAGCCGGACCTGCCGCCGCTGATTGTTTCGCAGGAATTCCTGGCCGAAACCAGAAAAAAACTCCCCGAGTTGCCCGAAGGCCGCCGCGCCCGCATGATCGCAGAGTACGAGTTGGCCCCCAAGGACGCTTTCACGCTGACCGCGACCCGAGAGTTCGCCGACCGCTTCGAAGCTGCCGCCAAAACCGCCCGTAACCCGCGCCGCGTCGCCAATCTGCTGCTGAGCGAACTGGGCGGACGGCTCAGGGCGCTCGGGCTCGAACAGGAGCAGTCGCCCGTCTCGATGGCCGGCCTCGTTTTGGCCGCCGATCTGCTCGACGAGAATAAGATCAGCTCCCGGCAGCTAAAGCAGTTGTTCGATGTGTGCTTTGAAAAAGGCGAAGATTTCGCTGCCGTCTATCAGCGCGAAAAGCCTGAGCAGATTACCGATGCCTCGGCTATTGAAGCCATGATCGATCAGGTGATTGCCGCTAATCCGAAGCAGGTGGAGCAGTATCGCGCCGGCAAGAAGACCGTGGCGGGATTCTTTGTGGGCCAGGCAATGAAGGCCTCCAAGGGCCAGGCGAACCCCGCCCTGCTCAACGAACTGGTAACGAAAAAGCTGGACGGCTGAGGCCTGCGGCATTCCGCGAATGTCGTTGGCCCTCCCTTATTTCAGCCTCAGCTCCACCTCGAATATCTTGCGCGTATCCCAGGAGCTGACTGTCTTGACGGCGCTCTTCTTGCCGTTCTTCTCCGCCCAGAGTTCGTGATCCTCGGCCATATTCACTCCGGCAAACCGGAAGCGGCCTTTGTCTACGGACGTGTAACTCCGAATGGCCTTCGACTTCATGTCTCTCAGGAAGACCGTGGCGCCCACCACAGGATCGGAATAGGCATCCGCCACATAACCTGAGACCACGCGCTCACCGAGGTTCTGCGCTTCGGCCGTGAACGGCCTCATGTACCCACCCTGTGACCCCAGGGGAACCATACCTGCCGCAAAAACAGCAAATGCCGCCCCGGCTACGAAACTCGTGCGGTTAAACTTCACTCTTCCTCCTCTTCATCGCTGAGCAAAATCTCGTCGTCCTCGTCCAGGTCTTCGCCCACCCGCACCAGTTCCAGCGGTTCAACGCCGACCACCTCGTACTCTGTTCCACATTCATCACAGACGACCACGTCGCCTTCTTCCACTTCGTCCAACTCGATGTCAAGACTATTCTCGCATTCAGGGCAGCTGGCCATATCAGCCTCCTCTCTCCACGTGATTTCAAATTGCAGTATGACGGTAACTTCTTGTGCGACTCCGCTATTCTTTGGGAGAGACCGGCCTTAGGTCAAGAGGCCGAACCCAAAATCGCAACCGGAACTCCCAAGAGGAAGAATACGCCATGATCTCTCCCGCTTCGAGGCGCGCTCATTTTCCTTAGACGAATTCGGAACGGAATTTCTCCGGAATTTACGCAGCGCCCAAGCCGTCCGTCCTGACCCGCGACACTCACCCGCTTTTCGGTTTACCCTGAGACTGACACTATGGCCCGGATTGGCTCCACTTCGTTTGCCTTCCCCGAATTCCACGGCGCCACCCGCCGCCTGGTTCTCTGGAACCTGATTGCCTACTTTGCGCTTCTGGTGGCGGGGTTAGTCTCCGCGCCCAACGCTGGTCTGTTAGCGCTTTCCTTTGAATTCACGCCCAGCTTCTTCCTGCATGGCTGGCTTTGGCAGCCCTTCACATACAGCCTCGTCCATCTCACGCTGCTCGGCACTCTCTTTGAATTTCTGTCGCTCTGGTTCCTGGCCGGTTTTCTGGAGGGCACACACAGCTCCAACTGGGTGATGGGTCTCTACGCCGCCTCCGTGGTGGGAACAGCCATCGCCGCGGTCGCGATTTATGAGTGCAGCCACACGCTGGGCTTTTCGGTGGGCGCCGTCTCGCTCTACGGCTGCTTCGGCGGCATCTTCGGCCTGCTGGTGGCTATCGGCACGCTCTACGGTGATGTGCAGTTCATGCTCTTTCCCCTGCCCATGGGCATCAAGGCCCGCTATATGGCAGCTATCTACGCCCTGATCACCGTCGCCATGCTCTTCGGCCAACAGAAGATGTACGCCTTTGCCCAGTTGGGCGGCGCGCTGGCCGGCTTGTTCTACATCCACATGGCCCCGCGCCGCGGCCTCTCGCTCGGCCTCAGCGAGAGGTGGTATGGCTTGCGCAACCGTTATTACCGCTGGAAGCGCCGCCGTGCCGCCCGTAAATTCGAGGTCTATATGCGCTCCCAGGGCCGCACCGTCCGCTTCGACGGCCAGGGGCGCCAACTGGACGACGACCCCGACGACAAGAAGCGCTGGAATTGATTCGCGCGTTCCCCGCCCCCATCCGGTAAAATCATCTCTGCAATGTCCATCAAAGTCGCCTTTCTTTTTCCGGGACAGGGTTCGCAGGCCGTCGGCATGGGCCGCGAACTGGCCGACCGTTTTCCCGTTGCGCGCGAGACCTTTGTCGAGGCCGACGAGGCCCTCGGCTTTCCTATTTCAAAGTTGATATTCGAGGGGCCTGCGGAAGACCTCAAGCTGACGGAAAACACCCAGCCAGCCATTCTCACCGCGAGCATTGCCACCTTGCGCGTGCTGGCCCTGCATGGCATTGAGCCGTCCATAGCCGCCGGTCACTCTCTTGGCGAATGGAGCGCGCACGTAGCCGCCGGGACCATCAGCTTCGCCGATGCCGTGCGCTCCGTGAAGGCGCGCGGAGCGGCCATGCAACTGGCCGTTCCCGCCGGTCAAGGCGCCATGGCCGCCATTCTCGCGCTCGACTCCGCCCAGGTGGAAGATATCTGCCGGCAAGCCGCTGAGGAGACCGGCCTTACAGTCTCCGCCGCAAATCTCAACTCCCCCCGCCAGACGGTTATCTCAGGCGCATTGGCCGCGGTCGAGAAGGCCTCCGCGCTGGCCAAGGCCAACGGCGCAAAACGCGCCGTGATGCTTCCCGTAAGCGCGCCTTTCCATTGCGCCCTGATGCAACCCGCGCAGGAGGAAGTAGCGCGCGTGCTGGGTGAGTTAACTCTGACCGACCCGCGCATTCCCGTAGCCGCCAACATCACTGGCGGCCTGGTGACCACCGCAGACGAGGTGCGCGACGCCCTCACCCGCCAGGTCACCGGCGCGGTGCGCTGGATCGACTGCATGAAGACGCTGATAGGCGCCGAAACGCAAGCCTACATCGAGCTTGCTCCGGGCAAGGTGCTCTGCGGCCTGCTCAAGCAGATCGACCCCGCACAGAAGTCCATGAATGTGGAAGATGCCGCCAGCCTGGAGAAGACGCTGGGCGAGTTGGCAACCGTAAACTCCACCGCATAAACAGGCTGCGGAAGAGATAGTCGCGTTGATTGGGCACGGCTTCAGCCATGCCTTAGATGCATAAAGACAGTAAAGCTGTATCTCCCTGATGGAATGTATCTTCCCGCCTATTCTTTGGTGGGCTTTTCCGCTTCCTCGACCAGTTGCTCAGAGTGCTTATGGGCGTTCTGCGAATGTTCGAGAGCCTGTTGGCTGAGTTCGTGAGCGGTCAGATGGTCTGCTTTGCTATGGGATTCAGCGGCGGCTGCGTGGGCGTGAGCGGCCAGATTATGGAGTTCCGCGGCTCGGTCGTGCGTGGTCTGGGTCATGACGCTCTCCTTGCCGGTTCGATGCAAACCGGAAGGCAAAGTCGCCGGAAAGATTTGGTGAAGCCCGCATAAAGCGAATCAAGCTGTAACTTGCTGACCCGCTGACTCGCTGGGCTGCTGGCTTACTGACCCGCCCAGTTTACGGCCCCAGGTAAAGCTCCACGTCCGGCGGCGAAAAATTGAGCTGGTGCGTCTTGGGATCGTAGTCGATGTTGAGAGCCTTGCTCTTGCGCCCGTTCACCAACACGGCCATCAACAGCACATTGCCATACATGCGCGCCGCCACAATCTGGTGGCTCTGAATCGCGCCATACTCGTTGTCGGGGCTCTGCGAGCTCCAGTCCCCCTGGAAGCGATCAAAGGTATAAGGGCCGTTCTGCGCCGGATGCTGTTGCCAGTTCTTGTCGTGGATCCAGATGCCGTAGGCCGTGGGCAGATCGTTCTTTTCCACCGCTGTCAGGAAGTGGTTCAGCGCCATTCTTCCCCGCAAGTGGTTGTTCCAGTTCCATGGCCAGTCCACCGGGCGACCGGCCACAAGCCACCAGCCCACAAACAGAACAAAAAGGAAACCCACCGCGCTGAGCAAGATCACGCGCCGCCGGCGATCACGAAGTTCGTCATAAACTGGAGCATCGAGCAGAGTCATCGTGCAGATTCCTTTCAGTGGTCAGTGGACAGTGATCAGTGATCAATAGCCGAAGCAGCCAAGACCATTATCGCTCCGCACTCTCACTTTAGACACCGCAGGCCAGGGAACTGTTCCCCACGAACGGAAACTGACCACTGTTCCCTGTTCCCTGTTCCCTGTTCCCTGTCTTTTATTCTCTGCTGTACACCGTCCGGCATTTCTCCGCCTGCCGTTCCAGCGCCAGCTCAATCAGCCGCGTAATCAGCTCTTTGTAACTGAGTCCTGTGGCCTCCCACAGCTTGGGGTACATGCTGATTTTCGTGAATCCGGGCATGGTGTTCACTTCGTTCAGGAAGATGCGGCGCTTGCCCTCCGGCTCCATCAGGAAGTCCACCCGCGCCAGGCCGGCCAGATCGCAGGCACGAAAGGCCGCGATGGCCATCTCCCGGACATGCTTTGCCTCGGCATTGCTCAGACGCGCCGGAATCACCGCTACCGCGCCTTCGGAGAGGTACTTGTCCTCGTAATCGTAGAATTCTTTGCCGGGAATGATCTCGCCCACCACGCTCGCCTGGGGCGAGTCATTGCCCAGCACCGCAACCTCGAATTCGCGCGCCTTGGTCTTTTTTCCGCCTACGCCCTGCTCCACCACCAGCTTGCGGTCGTACCTCGAGGCCAGGTCGAGCGCCGCCTTGAGTTCCTTGCGGTCATGCGCCTTGCTGATCCCCACCGACGAGCCCAGGTTCGCAGGCTTTACAAATACCGGATAGGCAAGCGCCGCCTCCACCTGCGCAATGGCCTTGCGCGGCGCACGCGCCCACTCCGCCCTGAGTAGCGTCACGTGCTTCACAATCAGCAACCCGGCATTGGCAAAGAGCCGCTTCATCACGTCCTTGTCCATCCCCGCCGCCGAGCCCAGCACGCCCGAACCGACATAGGCAATCCCCGCCAGCTCGAAGAGCCCCTGGATGGTCCCATCCTCGCCAAAGGTTCCGTGCAGTACCGGAAAAACCACATCCAAGGATTGCCCGCCCAGCGCCGCGTGGCTGTCCAAAGCCGCGACTTCAGCATGAGTGAGCACTGCTGTGGCCGGCTCCGGCGCCAGCAGCGCAGGCTGACCCTCGGCCAGAACCCGCGCCCCCGGCGTAGCCGCCGGATCACCCGCGCGCAGTTTTTTCTGAGCCTTCGCGCTGCCCTCTGCCCGCAGCTTCGTCTGGCTCGGCTCGCCCGAGCCCAGCTTCGCCGCCAGCGACCCCTCCAGCAGCCCTTGCGCCGCGCCCGAGGTCAGCCAGTGTCCGGCCTTGTTGATGCCGATCGGCACCACCTCGAACTTCCGGTGGTCAATTGCCTTCAAGATCGAAGCCGCCGAGAGCAGCGAGACCTCATGCTCCCCGCTCCGTCCGCCAAAAAGAATTCCCACTCGCAGTTTTTTTGCCATTGTTTTCTTCGATCACCGCACAGGACGCCAAATATTCAGCCCTGAACCAGTGTAGAACCCCTCACAATATCTTCTTCCCAAATGCCGAGCAGGCCAGCTCCACCGCCAAATCCGCCGTGCGGTTGTGTTCGTCGATTACCGGGTTCACTTCGACGATCTCGAAGCTCAGTAGACGCCCGTGGTCGGCAATGATCTCCATTGCCAGATGCGCTTCGCGATAGGTGGCGCCGCCACGCACCGGCGTGCCTACTCCCGGCGCATCCTCGGGATCAATCCAATCCATGTCCAGCGAAATATGGTACCCGGCGGTTCCGCGTCCGGCCACGGCGAGCGCTTCTTCCATCACCGTCCTCATGCCCCGCTCGTCGATGTCGCGCATGGTGTACACCCCGGCCACTCCGGCACGGCGTATGTTTTCCCGCTCAGCGGCGTCGATCTCCCGTACACCGATCAGCACCGTATTCTCCGCCAGGACCTTGGGCGCGTAGCCGAAGATGTTGCCCAGCGCCTCCGGCCCCAGCCCCAGAAGCGCGGCCAGCGGCATGCCATGCACGTTGCCCGAAGGCGAGGTCTCCGGCGTGTTGATGTCGGAGTGGGCGTCGATCCACACCACCCCAATCTTCTCTCCCTTGCGCCGATGAAACTCCGCCACGCCGGAGACTGACCCGGCAGCCACCGAGTGGTCTCCGCCCAGCACCAGCGGCGTCATCCCTTCCTCCAGGGCCTTCACCACAGCCTCTGCGGTGCGCGTGCAGGTCTGGGCAATCTGCTTCAGATAGTGCGCGTTTTCCTTGCCCGACGCCTGGGTCTCGGCAATCTCCACACGAATGTTGCCCCCGTCCGTCACCTGGTGGCCCAGCGCTTCCAGCCGCGCCTCCAGCCCTGCCACGCGCACTGCCGATGGCCCCATGTCTACCCCGCGGCGGCTGGCGCCCAGGTCAAGCGGAACGCCGATCACCCGGATGCGGCGGGGAGGCGTCAATTGCGCGCCATAATGCGGGAATGAGGATGCGGGAGTGGAAACTTCAGTGGAACTCGACATCGGAACAACTCCTTCTGGCGGAAATCGGCAAGCCAAACAGGCCGGAGTCAGCCAGCGATTTTGGCACAAAAATTCGGGCCGCCGTACCCCAAGGGCTATTAAACCAGATTTCAATGAGAGTAAGATGAAGTCGTCCATTTCCAATGCCCTCGGCCAGCGCTCCGGCTCTCGGCAATCCCCCGGCGGAAGTGATTGATTCGACTAGCACTGCCGATAAGAACTCGCAGGCGCCAGCGACGCAACACCTGTTCGACCGGATATTCACGATGAAAAGATTGATTCTTGTGTTCGCCATCATCCTCGGATGGGCCTCGACCGTCTGCGCGGCTTCGCCGGGCACTCACACCAGTCTGCACGCCATACGCTCCCTCACCGCCGCCGAGGCCAGACAAGGGCTGCCCGTGGTCTTCGAGGCTACGGTTACGTACTACGATAACAACGGCATTGATCTCTTTGTGCAGCAGGGCGGTCAAGCCCTTTATGTGGAGAGCAAACCAAATGAGGGCCTGGCTCCCGGCGATCGAGTGCTGGTGCGGGGAAAGAAGCGCAATAGCTTCGGTACGGATGTGATGGGCGACAGCGTCACCCTGCTTCACCACGGCGCTCCGCTCAAGCCCGTGGAAACG
>Ga0224554_1000401_pt1 | contig 36749 bp, 39 predicted proteins | sample 714S22024metaG_FD_180666 | JGI IMG/M metagenome (GOLD analysis project Ga0224554, IMG submission 180666) | Peat soil microbial communities from Stordalen Mire, Sweden - 717 S2 20-24 | ecosystem: Environmental > Terrestrial > Soil > Wetlands > Peat | place: Sweden: Norrbotten County, Stordalen... | reverse complement strand
GTGGCCGAGAGGCTGCCGGCGATGTGCGGCAGCGCGATGTTGGCGATGGACGTGTCGAGCACCTGCATGAACGTCGCCAGCATCACGCCCACGGCCACCAGCCACGGGCTGTGCCGCGGACGCCAGTCCTGTTGTTGCAGGTCGGCGGCCATATGAATTTTATGGCTGGAAGGAAACGAGTTTCCGGTTCAAGACGAAACGAAAAACAGCCACTGCCGCGCCGGTCAAAATCAGCGCGAGCAGGGCAACCGCCCATTCCGGCAACGCAAACGCGCCGACCTGAACGTCCGGCGTCACGGAAAGTCCCGGGCCGATTGTGTGGTCGGCGGGCAGCGGGTCGTCGAACAGGATTTTCACCGGCACGCGCTGGATCACCTTGACGTAATTGCCGGTCGCGTTTTCCGGCGGCAACAGGCTGAACGCCGCGCCGCTGCCGGCCTGCACGCTGTCCACGTGCGCGCGGAATTTTTTCCCGCCGAGAGCGTCAATTTCCACCAGCGCCGGCTGGCCGGGCTGCATTTTCTTCAACTGCGATTCCTTGAAATTCGCGATGACCCAGACGTTTGTCGGCACGATGGACATCAATTGCTGTCCCACCTGGACGTAGTTGCCCGGCTCGACGGCCTTGCGCGTCACAAGCCCGTCGCACGGCGCGAAAATTTTGGTGTAGGACAAATCCAGTTGCGCCGATTGCACGGCGGTCTGCGACTGATGGAACAGCGCCAGCACCATGCCGACGGAAGCTTCGGTCGCCGCCTGGGTCGCCTTGGCTTCGTTGATTCTCGAAACGTCCGCAACGGCTTTTTGTTTCGCGGCGGCGAGGTTCGCGTCCGCTTCCCTGACTGCGGCCTGCGCGGCGTCAAATTCCTGCGCCGAAATGGTGTTCTGCGTCCGCAATTCCTGGTTGCGCTGAAAATCCGCCTGCGCCCGCGCATCGGTGGCTGCCGCCGCATCGGCGTCGGCCTTCGACTGGTCGGCGGTGGCCTGGGCGGTGGCCACTTTCACGGCCATCAAATCCAGCGCGGCAAGCACCGTTTTGTAATTGGCTTCCGAGGCGTCGGCGGAGGATTGCTTCTGCGCGGCGGCGATGGCGTAATCCGCCGGGTCAATTTCCACCAGCGGTTCATTGGAATGGACCATTTCGTTGTCAAAGACGTGAACTGCGGCAACCTGCCCGGAAATTCTCGGCGCGATGGAAACGACATGCGCGGCGATGAAGGCGTCGTCGGTGGATTCGTGCGTCATCACGTCAAAGAAATAGCCGAGGCCGAAAAACAGCAGCACGGCGAGCGCGATGGCGGCAGGCCAGATGAACAAGGGAGAATTTAATTTTGCCAGCAACGCGGGATTACCTTTCGGCAGGGACGGCGGATTTGAGGATGGCGGATTTTCATTCATAACGATCAAATCTTTTCGACCGGCGCGCGGTTTTCCCCGCTGCGGTCTTTCGCAATCAGCATATAGATGGACGGCACGACGAGCAGCGTGAAAAACGTGCCGATGCTCATGCCGCTGACGAGAATGATGCCGATGGAATTGCGCGCCGCCGCGCCCGCGCCGGTGACGAGCACGAGCGGAATGTTGCCGGCCACGGTGGCGACGCTGGTCATCAAAATCGGGCGCAGCCGCAGCATCGCCGCCTCGCGCACGGCCTGGAGCTTCGGGCGTCCCTGGAGTTGAAGTTCGTTGGCGAACTGCACGATCAAGATTCCGTTCTTGGTCACGAGGCCGATCAGCGTGACCAGGCCGACCTGCGAATAAATATTGAGCGTCGTCGTCCAGCCGTTTGTCCAGAACGGGATGTTCGGACTGGGCATTTTTAGGAAACAAAAAATCAGCGCGCCGAACATGGCCAGCGGCATCGAGCCGAGGAGGATGATGACGGGATCGCGAAAGCTGTTGAACTGCGCCGCCAGCACGAGAAAAATCAGGACGATGGCCAGCAGCAGCGTGAGCAGAAATGTGTCGCCCTGCGTGCGCAACTGGCGCGACTCGCCGGTGTAGTCAATCTTGTAGCCGTCCGGCAGCGGCTGGGACTCGAAAAATTTCAGCGCCTCGTCCAGCGGGCGGATGGCGACGCCGCTGATGATCACGGCGTTGAGCTGCTGGAAACGGTTGAGCGTGCGCGGCGTGACGTGTTTTTCGAAATGCGCGAAGGTGCTGACGGGGATTAATTTTCCGTTCGGCCCCTGCACATAATTGTTTTCCAACTGGCCGGCGTTCAGGCGTTCGAGGCGCTGCAATTGCGGAATCACCTTGTAGCTGCGGCCGGCGAGGCTGAAGCGGTTCACAAAATTGCCGCCGACGAGCGCGGCGAGGTCCGAGCCGACGGACTGCAAATCCAGGCCGAGCGTGGCGACCTTGTCGCGGTCAATGACCAGCTCCATTTCCGGCTGGTCAATCTTGGTGTCAATGACCGGCGGGAAGGCGAACATCCCGTTCGTCGCGGCGATCTGCTGGATTTTCTCCGCGACGGCCAGAATCTGCTCCGGCTCGGCGGTGGAGGAGATGACAAAATTCACCGGAAAATTGTCGCCGCCGGGAATGGGCGACGGCGTGACCATCATCAAGCGGATGCCGGGAACCTGGTTCACCATCGCCTGCACTTCGGGAAGAATCTGAAACGCCGTGCGCTTCCGTTCGCCCCACGGCTTGAGCACCACGCCGCTGATGGCGGTGCCGGGGGTCGTGAGTTGAAACGACCGGTCCATTTCGGGAATGGCCTGGAACATTTTGCCGACGGCGTCGGTGTAAAAGGCGTTCTGGTCAATCGTCGCATCGGCCCCGGTTTCCGCCACGCCGAAAATGATGCCCTGGTCTTCCGCCGGCGCGAGTTCTTTGGCGGCCCATGCCATCTTGAGCATCACAAACGCCAGCAGCGTCAGGCCAATCCATAAAGTATAAACCGCCGGCCGCGCCGCCAGCGTCAAGTCCAGCACGCGTCCGTAAAAATTTTTCGCGCGGTCAAAATCGCGGTTGATCCGGCCGACCAAGCCGTGTTCCTCGCGCCCGGCGTCAAGCAGCCGCGACGACAGCCACGGCGACAACGTCAGCGCCACGATGCCGGAAATGAAAACCGCGCCGGCGAGCGTCAGCGCAAATTCCCGGAACAGCGAGCCGGTCAAGCCGCCTTGAAACGCGATGGGCGCATAAACCGCCGCGAGCGTGATGGTCATCGCGATGATCGGGCCGACGAGTTCGCGCGCGCCGAGCAGCGCCGCGTTCACCGGCGTCAGCCCTTCGCGGATATGGCGCTCCACATTTTCGACGATGACAATCGCGTCGTCCACGACCAGCCCGACGGCAAGCACAATCGCCAGCAGCGTCAGCAGGTTCAGCGTGAACCCGAACACCTGCATGAGAAACACCGCGCCGATGAGCGAAATGGGAATCGCCACCAGCGGAATCAGCACCGAGCGCAGCGAGCCGAGAAATAAAAATATGACGATGGAAACGATCACGAGCGTGATGGAGAGCGTCCGGATCACTTCGTGGATGGCGTCGCTGATGTATTTCGTGGCGTCGTAAGCCACGCGCCCTTGCAGGCCGCTGGGCAGGTCTTTTTGGATCAAGGCCATTTCCTTGCTCACGCGTTTGATGACGTCGAGCGAATTGGCATTGGGCAAAGACCAGATGCCCATGAACACGGCGTGTTCGCCGCTGAAGCGCACTTCCGTGTCGTAATCTTCCGCGCCGAGGGTGACGTCGGCCACGTCGCTCAAGCGCACGAGATTGTCGCCGACCCGGCGGATGACGAGATTCTTAAATTCGTCCACGGAACGCAAATCGGTGTTGGCCGTGAGGTTGACCTGGATGAGCGCGCCCTTCGTGTGGCCGACGGCGGAAAGAAAATTATTCGCCGTGAGTGCCTGGCGGATTTGGTTCGGACTGATGTTGAACGCCGCGAGCCGGTCCGGTTTTAGCCAGATGCGCATGGCGAACGTGCGGCCGCCGAGAATGTCCGCGCGCTGCACGCCTTCGAGCGCAGTCAAACGCGGTTGCACGATGCGCACGAGATAATCGGTGATCTGGTTTGGCTCCAGAATGTCCGATGTGAAGCTCAAGTAGGCGCCGGCGAATTGCGAATCGGCGGACTCGATGTTGATGATCGGCACTTCGGCCTCCGGCGGCAGATCGTTGCGGACCTGGTTCACCTTCGAGTTGATTTCGGAAAGCGCCTTGTTCGCGTCGTAATTTAATTTCAGTCGCGCCGTGATGGTCGAAAGGCCGAGCGCGCTGCTCGATTGCAAATACTCGATGCCGTCGGCGGCGGCGATGGCGCGTTCGAGCGGCTGCGTCACGAATCCGCGCACCAAATCCGCGCTCGCGCCGACATAAACAGTCGTCACGGTGACAGTGGCGTTTTCGCTGCGCGGATATTGCCGGATGGTGAGCGAGCGGATCGCGGAAAAACCCGCGATCAAAATCACGAGGTTGACCACAATGGCGAGAACCGGTCGCCGGATAAATAAATCGGTGAAGGATTTCATGCCAAAATTTCCAGATTCATCCGTGAATTGAAATATGCGTGACCATGACCGTTCTCATTAACACCCTGCTTCAGCGGGGTGTCGGCTGCCAGGCCGCCTTCAAAAACCGTTTTAACGGTTTTGACGACGCGCAAAAAACCGTTAAAACGGTTTCCATGTCGGCTTGACGTTTTTGCACCCCGTTGAAACGGGGTGTTAATGAGAGGTGAAGTCATGGCCATCGCATTTTTTAATAATCAGCCATCAGCCTTCCGACGGATTCGGCGTTTTCGAGGGTTTGGGCGTGAGGTCGTTGTTAACCGTCACCGGCGAACCGTTGCGGAGCTTGAAAATTCCCGCGCTCACCACGCGGTCGCCGGCTTTAAGCCCCGTCAGCACGCTCACGAAATCGCCGTGCGATTGTCCGGTGCGGACGAATTGTTGCCGCGCGACCAGTCCGGCGGCGGAATTTGTGGATTGCTCGATGACATAAACCGAATCGCCAAACGGCGCGCTCAAAATCGCCGTCGCCGGAATCGCGAGCACCGGCTGCGCCTGCGGCAAAACCACCGCCACGCGCACAAACATTCCCGGTCGCAGCAACTGGTTCGTGTTTTCAAACGTCGCCCGCAACACCACGCTGCGCGTCGTCGCATCGAGATCGGGATTGATGGCCGTCAATGTGCCGTCAAATTTCTGGTCGGGATAAGCATCGCAGGTGACCTGCACGGCCTGGCCGGTCTTGAGCTGCGACAAATCCTGCTGCGGCAGCGAAAAATCCGCATAGACCGGCGTGAGCGATTGCAGCGAGATCAGCGAACGGCGCGCGTCCACCGAGGCGCCGACGTTCACCTGCCAGATGCCCAGCCGCCCGGCGAACGGCGCGCGGATGGTTTTCTTTTCGATGGTCGCGCGGATCACGTCGGCGTTGGCCTGGTTCTGTTTCAGCGTTGCCTCCGCCTGGTCCAGTTCCGACTGGGAAACCGTGCTGTCCTTGCGCAACGTCCGCGTCCGCTCGGCGTTGAGCCGCGACAATTCCGTCTGCGCCTCGGCGGAACGCAATTGCGCCTCCTCGGTTGATGCGTCCAGCCGCAGCAGCAAATCGCCCTTGGCCACCACCGAGCCGTCCGCGACCGAGATTTCCGTCACCGTGCCGCTGACCTCCGGCGCGATGGTCACGCCGCTTTGCGGGTCAATCGAGCCGACGGCGGTGAGCGTGTCCTGCCACGATTCCTCGTGCGCCACGGCGGAGGAAACGGTTTCCGGCGGCGGCACAAATGTTTTGCCGAACGAAATCATCTTGCCGATCTGCAACGCCTTGGTTCCGGCCAGCGCGGCAAAAATCAAGACGACGACCGCAACTGCTAAAAAAATTTTCCGTTTCATTGGACGCACAGCTTATTTTCGCGGAAGCCGTTTGTCAAACACTTGTTTGAATTAGCTGTTTGAAACCCTGTCTGCAAAAAAACCAAATTTGTTCCGCGTGGAGAATTTTTATTTCGAGCCGGTTCCGGCTGCGCGCTGCCGGACTTTGGAATGGCGGCGGCCGTAAAGAAAATAAACGGCGATGCCGATGGCCATCCAGACGATGAGCCGCGCCCAGGTGTCGGCGGGCAGGCCGGACATCAGAAAAACGCAGAAGCCGACGCCCAGCGGCGCGACGAGCCAGAACGCCGGCACGCGGAACGGGCGGTGGATTTGCGGGTCGGTGAAACGCAGCACGAAAATGCCGGCACAGACGATCACGAACGCGAGCAGCGTGCCGATGGAGACAAGTTCGCCGAGCAGCCCGATCGGAAAAAGCCCGGCGATGAGCATGGCGACTGCGCCGGTGAAAATTTGCGCGAGCCAAGGCGTGCGGAATTTCGGATGCACGGCGCTGAAAACCGGCGGGAGCAATCCGTCCTTGGACATCGTGTAAAAAATTCGCGGCTGGCCGAGCAGCATCACAAGGATGACGGACGAAAGCCCAGCAATAGCACCAATTTTTATGAAGAAGGTGAGCCACGCGAGCGACGGGCCGAGCGAATTGACCGCCACGGCGATGGGCGCGGGCACGTTGAGCTGCGTGTAGTTGACGATGCCGGTCAGCACGAGCGAGACGGCGATGTAAAGGACGGTGCAAATTCCCAGCGAGGCGAGCAGGCCGACGGGCATGTCGCGCTGCGGATTTTTTGCCTCCTGCGCGGCGGTGGAGACGGCGTCAAATCCGATGTAGGCGAAAAAAATCACGCCCGCCGCGCGCAGCACGCCGTGCCAGCCGAAATTGCCAAGCGCATCCACAACTGGCACGAACGGATGCCAGTTGGCTTTGTTGATGTAGGCGACGCCGACGCCGATGAAGGTCAGAATGACCGCGAGTTTCAGCGCGACGATGACGTTGTTGAAGTTCGCCGATTCCTTGATGCCGATGACCAGCAGGATTGTGACAACACCGACGATCAACATTGCCGGCACGTTCAAAACCGCGCCGGTGCTGACCCAGCCGTGGACGAACAGTTGCCAGAGGTTCCACCATTGCGCGTCCGGCGGCGTGACGTGGTTGTAGGGCGCGGACGTGAACGCGGCGGGAATCGTGATGCCGAAATCTTTCAGAAACGAAACGACGTAGCCCGACCAGCCGACGGCGACGGTCGAGGCGGCAAAAAGATATTCGAGGATCAAATCCCAGCCGATGATCCACGCGACGAATTCGCCGAGCGTCGCGTAGCCGTAAGTGTAGGCCGAGCCGGAAATTGGGATCATCGAGGCGAATTCCGCGTAGCAAAGCCCGGCGAACGCGCAGGCGATCCCCGCGAGGATGAACGACAGGACAATCGCCGGCCCGGCGTATTGCGCGGCGGCGTGGCCGGTGAGCACAAAAATTCCCGCGCCGATGATCGCGCCGATGCCGAGCGAAGTCAGGTTGACCGGACCGAGCGCGCGCTTGAGGCTTTGGTCTTTCGCGGCCTCGGCCTGCAAATCGGCGACATTTTTGCGGCGGAACAAATCCATCCGGCAGTCTTTGAGTTGCCGTGCGCGGAGTCAAGAAAATGCCGCCGCCGGCAGTGTCCTAATCCAGATTCGTAATCATAATCGTAATCAATTTAGCCCGGATTAGGATTAAGAGCAGGATTAAGATTAGGACACTGCCCCGCCGTCCGGCCGCCGTCCCTTTTCGATTTCGACAGGGACGATGAAGGGGGATATATTTCCAAACGATGAACGTCAGTCCGCAATCACCGATGAGCGCCGTGCTGGAACATTTTCCCGGCGCGCAGCGGGCGTTGTTCCGGCGCTATCACATCGGCGGATGCAGCAGTTGCGGGTTCAGCCCGGACGAAACGCTGGCGCAGGTCTGCGCGCGCAATGGCAATCTGGACGTGGCCGAGGTGCTGGCGCACATCCAGTCCAGCCACGAGCAGGACGCGAAGGTTTTGATCTCGCCGGCGGAACTCGCCGGACTTTTGCAGCGTGACCCATCGGTGAAGCTGGTGGACGTGCGTTCGCGCGAGGAATTTGAGGCGGTGAACATCGCCGGCTCGGTTCTGCTGTCGCAGGACGTGATGCGCGAACTCATGGCGAGCGGCTCGAACACGAATCCGATTGTCGTGATTGATCACGCGGGCAAGAACGGTCTGGACGCGGCGGCGTATTTCATGGGCCACGGTTTGCAGAATGTGCGCTGCCTGCGCGGCGGCATTGACGCGTGGGCGCAGGAAGTGGATGTGAAAATGCGGAGATATAAATTGGGATAATTTTTCTGACTTGATCTTGCTTGACCGTTCGGCGTGCAGTGGTAAATTCCCACTATGAAAACTTTGACGGTGGATGCCCACAAACGCATCCGAATCCCCGACGCGAAACCACGGCAGATTTTCGCCTACGAAAATGAAGGCAACGGCCGGCTGGTGTTGACGGTGGTTCGTGCCGAGGCGCAAGAGCCGTTTCCGCCCGGCTCGCTGAAAAAATACATCACGCCGGAACGCGATGCAGAGATGTTGGCATTGCTCAAAGGTTGCTCTTTGGAGATCCCGGATGAAAAAGCAGTTTGACGTTTGGCGTTTCAACTTTCCCGGCAAAGGTGAGCATCCCGTTGTCATCATCTCACACGATGACTTTTGCGCGGGCGAAGTTATCAATATTCTTTATTGCACCAGCCAAAGGCAGAACCGGCGACCGAAACCTTATGAAATTTTACTGAACGGCGCGGACGGCATGGATTGGGAAACATTGTGTGATTGCGGAACTTTTTATTCAATCCCATCGGCTGGACTTTTTAACCAACGCGGACGGGTTTCGCTGGAACGGCGGCGGCAAATTCGCGGAAAAATCCGCGACCTCTTCCGGCTGGCGGCGACCGATTAAATGCCGTTTGCAGAACGTGCGCTGTCTGCGCGGCGGCATTGACGCCTGGGCGCAGGAAGTTGAGCCGAAGATGCGGAGATATAAACTGGGATAAATTTTTTACGCACACGCCGGGAATAACTTTTTTCAAATTCCTGTTGCGTGTGATTTTAGAAATTGCTTATCGTTTTGCCACAGACGATGAATCCAAAACGGCACTCGGAGTCGTTGGACAATTACGGAAATAATTTTGCTTCTTTTTCCGCAAATGGATTTGTGTTGCCACCATCCGTCCGCCGTTGCGGCCAGTTTGAATCGCGCTCCGCCAGAATCACCGGTCGTTCCTCCAATTTTGCCAATCGCTCCTCGATGCTGAAAAGCCGCGCCTCCGGTCCGGTCAGCGGTTCCTCCCGGCGCGACCGGGCTTCCTCCGGCTTGAAATGCTCCAGCTCCGGCTTGGGCCGCTGCTCCTCGCTTTTGAACCGTGCTCCTCGGTCAGAATCCACCGCTCCTCCGGCATCACCAGCCGCTCCTCGGAACGGCACCGCCTTCCTCCGTTTTCAAATCCCGCTCCTCCGATTTGCCGGACACCGCGCCTGTTTTCTAACATTCTGCCCCATAGTAGTTTGCAATAAAAATAAAAATACCAGCCTATGAAAAAAACAAAAAATGCCCATTCGGAAATAAATATGAGTCAATCGCTCGGCGACATCAACGATCTGACGCGCAGCATCTTGAAGATATGGCAGGCCAACCGCGAGTTCCGGATGCGGGACACCCAGTTCGAGGACTATGAGAAGCTGGGCGCGGAATTTGACGGCCTTTTGAAAACAATTGACACCCGGAACCGTGAGTTGACAAAAATGCGGAAAGAACGGAACAAGCTGACGGCCAGACTGGTGCTGCTGAATACCCGCGCCCGCAGCGGGATGCGCGGCTATTTTGGCCTCAAAAGCCCGGAATTCGCGCAAATCAAAACGAGGAATTCCCCCCAGGCGGCTCGCAAGACCCGGAAGCCAGTCGCCGTCAAAACAGAATTGCCGCCCCAACCCGATGCCGGCCCGGCCAGTTGATTTCTCTCAACTCTCAACTTTCAACTCTCAACCACCATGAAACACCTGCACTTCCCGACCGCCATCCTCACGCATCAAGGCGGACTCATCATTGCCGCCGGTATCGCCACGCCCGCCGTGGCCGCGCGACTGCCCCCCAATTACCTCACCGCCACCAACACGCTTTGCACCAAAGTTTCCGGCGATGTCACCGGCCAGAAAACCGCCAAGGGCGAACTTGGCAACCTCACCACCGCGCAACAGCAAAATCTGACCACGCTGCACAGTTGCATGGCGCAAGCCGCCAAGACCGCAAAACTCGCTTTTGCCGGACAGACCGTGAAACTGCATCAGGAATTTCAGATCGGCCCGCATGATGCGAACGACCTCGGCTCGTATCTTGGACGCGTGGACATCGTTCTTGCCTCGGTGCAAAACGCCGCGAACCTTGCCGCGCTGACCCTCAAAGGCTGGACGACCGCCGAGACGACGGCCTTTCAAACCGCGCGAACTGCTTTTGGCCCTGCCGAACAATTCCGCACCCAATCCATCGGCGGCGCGATCAACACCACCACGACCAAGAACACGGATGCCGCCACGCTTTACGAAAACATTTTGACCATTCAAAACGCCGCTGACCTGCAATTTCCCGCCACTAATCCCGCCAACGCCGGAGTGCGCGGACAATTTCTGCTCGGCATTTTCCCGCCCGACCACGGCGGTAACAATGCTCCGCCGCCGACTCCGCCCGCGACACCGAAACCGTAAATCAAATTTGAAAACGCAAAGCGGCTTTCGGAAATGGAGGCCGCTTTTTTTATTGCGGATTTTCAAGGAGACGGCGGAAGCTTCAAAAATCAATTATATCCGAAGCCAATTGTTGCCGCAGTCTTGGGAAACGCTCGGCAGGAATGCCCATTTCAGTCAAGATGCACATTTGGAAAATGAGTTTTAGTTTTTCATTTAGACGAATAAGTTTTGCGCCTTTTACAACTGTGCCTGCTTCCAAATCTTTGGGATTGTGGTGCGTATAATAATGCCGATTGTCAGTGACTATTTTTGCAAACTCCGCCACATCGTTCACTAATCCTTTCAAATGGTCTTTGTAGGTATTTGCAAGCTCTTGAATTTTTCCAGAAAAATTCCGTTGCTCATGTGACGCATGTTTAATTCCGTGATACGCCTCCAACGCTTGAGTAATGCAGAGATGCTCTACTTCAGTGGGCGGGATATGATAAACAGTGGTAAAATAACAATTGATAGCTTCTTCAAAATTTTCAATGAACTTGAGCCAGTTAGAAAAGAATTCTGAAAAGCGCGAACGAACATCTGTAAATTGAAAAATCCATCTGTCAGGCGAGAATTCAGATTCCACATCGTCTTTAATGATTGAATTCCAAACCTCAATGACTTTGGGATAAAATGTTTCATTTACTGTATAGCCGTGACCGTCTTTTTTTGCCTTAATTTCCAAAGGATAAACTCTTTTCAAAGTCGCAAAGTGAAGCAACGAACGAAAAGCATGAAGTAATTTTTTGAGCATCGGCAAACCGATTCCATTTTTTGAAACAAGCGTTACGCCGATGTCTTCTTCGAGTTTTTTGACATGAAGGCCGTTGTTGAATGAGTAGCCCGGACAAAATTCGACCGAAAGTTCATCGTTTATCACAAACGATTCATCTTTTGGAAGTTCATAGTGGATGCTAAAACCATTATTAGCGCGCGGTTCTGTTTTCAAAAAGCCAGTCAACCCAATCCAGTTCACCAGATGCTGAATCCTAAAAGTTAATTCGTTCACCTTAAAATCATCCTGATTGTGTAGTTCAATTCCAAGAATTGCCCAATGCGCTGAATACGTTGTTTTGCTCAACGCCATGCCTCCTTGTGTTTTAGGCCAACCGGGAATTAGCAGCGTAATGGGACTGCCGCCTTGATCATGTCCGTGAATTGTTGGCGATACTTTTAGATTCGGCGTAATTAATTCAAACGCGCTTCTTTGAACGTCAACAGTCAGCCTTGGTGATTTATCAACTTTAAGTGTGAGCGTTCCAGTCCAGCGCTCATCGGGCTTGGTTGACAACCACCACAAACCAGCAATGTCGCGTTTTTCACTCACGCCAGCTTCATCGCAATTTCCTCTTCCAAAATCTCGCGGACAGTCAGGGCTTGAATAACTTTGCCAGTGCGTTTGAAAAACTTGCTGATTTCCGTCAGCGCATCGCTGGAGAAATCAAAGCCGACAAAAAATCCCTTGTCGCAATCTTCACGCATCATCATGGCCTCGAACGAATCAATGTCGGGACGGCCAACTTTGTCCGTCTGCTTCACTTGGATCGGATACCAGCGTTCTTTCAAGGCGAGTTCGCCTTCCTGTTTCCGGCGCGGCGCAACGCTGGATGAAACCGGATAAATGCGTCCATCAATGCCCATGTCACCGACTTGAACTTTGTTCGGAATACCACCGAGCGCGACAACTGCCCAATTCTCAAATTCAAAGTGTGGATATTTCCGCAATTCTTTTTCGGTTTTGGGCAAATCACGCACGATGAAGCCGCGCTGCGATTTCCAGAGCGTTTCATTTTCTGGCAGTCCACAAACGTCACGCAACCGTTTTGCCATGACGCGACAGGCCGTCGGCGAAATATCAATTCCAATCCATTGCCGTTTGAGTCTTTGAGCGGCGACGAGTGCCGTGCCGCAACCACAGAACGCATCCAGCACAAAGTCGTTTTCTTTGCTGCTCGCGCGGATGATGCGGTCAAGCAATGCGAGTGGTTTTTGTGTGGGATAACCGAGCCGTTCCTTGGCCTGAGAATTTATCGGCGGGATGTCCGTCCAAACTGAATCAATGGGACGGCCTTCTTGTTCGTCAAGGTAACGCTTCATTCGCGGCACAGCACCGGCACTCGGCTGGACAACGATTCCATTTTCGTAAGCCTCTTGCATCCGCTCTTTCGTCCAGCGCCAAACTTTCGTGTGTCCCAAAAATTCGTAGGTGAGATTCGGGCGGTTCGGATTCGGATTGAGGAGATTGTCCAACTGATAAAGCCGTCCGTCTGGATCGCGATGAGAATATTTCCCAGCCGTTTTCTCATCAAGGTTGTCCAAGTCGTAGGGATTGTAAGGCCGGTTGAATGTGATTTCACCACCGCCGCCGTAATAAAAAAGCGTGTCGTGGTTGTTTGGAAATCCATTGAAAGCCAGGCCCTTTGCCAGCGTCCTATGCCAGATGATTTCGCATTGAAAATTATTTTCGTTGAAAATCTGGTCGAGCATCACCTTCACATAATGCGAGGCGTGCCAGTCGCAATGGTAATAAAAACTGCCAGTCTTTTTGAGGACGCGGGACATTTCCGCGCAACGCGGCCTCATGTAATCAATGTAAGCCTTCGTGGATTCGTGACGATCATCGAAACGCCGCCGCTCGCTCGTTTCCGGCCAGAAAACTTCGTAATTGCGATTGGAGTTGAACGGCGGGTCAATGTAAATCAGGTCAACACAAGCGTTGGGCAATTTTTTAAGTTGTTCCAGATTGTCGCCACAATAAATAAGTCGCGTGTCCACGAGCGCGGAAGATTTCAACCGTGAAGAAGTGACGGTTGGTTTCGCAGCGGATTTCTTTGCCATGCGCGAAGTTTGCGCGGAAATTTTATCAGCGTCAATCCGCGTTCATCTGCGGTTCAAAAATTAAACATTAAACTTGAACAGCAGCACGTCGCCGTCTTTCACGACGTATTCCTTGCCTTCCATCCGATACAAACCTTTTTCGCGCGCGGCGGCGACAGAACCTAATTTCACCAGATCGTCGGAAAGGGATCCCAAGAATTGACATAATTCTTCTGCGTCTGTGCGTTAAAAATAAATTCTCTTGGCTTGCATCCATTTCATTTGCAGGCAAAATTCTAGACATGGGCATAGTTCACGCAAAAATTAAATTGGATAATCCCAAACGCGCCAATCTCAAGGCCATTGAGATTAACGCGCTCGTGGATACCGGCTCGTTATTTTTGTGCCTGCCGGAAGAAGTGCGCCTGGAACTTCAGCTCGAAGAGTCCTCCAAAAAAGAAGTCACGACCGCCGATGGCAAGCGTTGCCTGTGTCCTTACGTCGGACCCGTTCGCGTGCAGTTTGAAAACCGCGAGTGCTACGTCGGCGCGGTCGTTCTCGGCGATGAAGTTTTGCTTGGCGCAGTGCCGATGGAAGACATGGATTTAGTTGTCGTTCCTTCCGTTCGCAGGCTGGTGGTCAATCCGTTGCATCCAAATTTTGCGGCTGGCCCGGCGAAATAATTTTTCTCCGCGCCTTTGCGCCTCTGCGGTTCAAAAACTAAACATTAAACTTGAACAGCAGCACGTCGCCGTCTTTCACGACGTATTCCTTGCCTTCCATCCGTTTCCCCGCAATTTGCGTTTGCATTTCCATCGGGTTTGGACAAATTTTACAGCGTGAGCACGATAAAAGAAATTGAAACCGCCGTCAGCAGGCTTTCGACGGATGAACTGGCGACTTTCCGAAGCTGGTTCACGGAGTTTGACGCGGAAGCATGGGACAATCAATTCGAGCAGGATGTGGCGGCCGGCCGTCTTGACGCGCTGGCGGACGAAGCCGTCAATGATTTGCGCAACGGACGCTGCACCGATTTGTGAAGCATCGCGCCAATCCAAAGTTCTGGCAATTCTACGAACAGCTTCCGCGCGAAATTCAGGCGCTCGCCGATAAAAATTTTGCGCTGTTGAAACTCAATCCGCAGCATCCATCATTGCATTTCAAAAAAGTCGGACGGTATTGGTCGGCGCGCGTGGGCATTCATCATCGCGCGGCGGGAGTCCAAGATGGCGCGGATTTGGTTTGGTTTTGGATTGGGCGGCATGACGAATATGAGTTCATCATCGGCGCGCGACGTTAATTTCTTTGCGTTTCAAATCTTTTTCGCGCGCGGTTTCGGCTTCAAATCAGTTCCCTGAATTGCTCGATGCTCATGCCTGCGTCGCGCACAATCGCGCCCATGGTGTAGGCGTCCACCGGATTGTTGCGCGGCACAACGACGTGAACCGAACCTTTGGACATGAAGATGTGCTTGCTCTGGCGGTCAATGTGGAAGCCGGCTTTTTCCAATGCCTTCTCGGCGCGAAGGTGATTGACGCCCGGAAGTTTCGGCATATCACGCGGCGGTCAATTCCAACTCGCGGATTTCACAATGCAACTTCGGTGCGCCATAAAGTTCGAGATAGCCTTGAATGGCGTCGCGGATGTTTTCCATTGCCTCGGACACGGTTGCGCCCTGCGAATGGCAACCCGGCAGTTCGGGACAACTGACGGACACGCCTTCGGAATGTTCGAGCAATGTGACGTGATATTTATTTTTCATGTTGATGGCAGGTTACGCTTCAAATTTGATTCCGTCAATGTGCGATAAAATTACCTAAACATTAAACTTGAACAGCAGCACGTCGCCGTCTTTCACGACGTATTCCTTGCCTTCCATCCGATACAAACCTTTTTCGCGCGCGGCGGCGACGGAACCCAGTTTCACCAGATCGTCGTAAGCCACGGTCTCGGCCTTGATGAAGCCGCGCTCGAAATCGGAGTGGATGACGCCGGCGGCTTTTGGCGCGGTGTCGCCGTTGTGGATCGTCCACGCGCGGACTTCTTTTTCGCCCGCCGTGAAATATGTCCGCAGTCCGAGCAGATGATACGTCGCGCGGATGAGCGCGCCGACACCGGATTCCGCGACGCCAAGTTCCTTCAAAAATTCCTTCGCTTCGGCCTCCGACAAATCTACCAGATCGCTTTCGATCTGCGCGCTGATGACGACGGCTTCGCAGGCGAAATGGGTCTTCGTGTATTCGCGGACTTTGAGGACGAACGGATTTTTGTCCGCCGTCGCCAGATCAGATTCTTTCACGTTGCACGCAAAAATCGTCGGCTTGTCGGTCATCAGCCAGAACAGACGTGAAATGGCTTTGTCTTCGGGCGTGAGTTCGAGCGTGAGCGCGGGCTTGCCGGCGTTGAGGTGCGGCTCGATCTTTTTCAGGACATTTTCCTGCGCGAGCGCTTCCTTGTCGCCGCGCTTGGCGTCTTTGGCGACGCTGGCGAGCCGCTTTTGCACGGCTTCCAGATCGGCCAGCACGAGTTCGGTGGTGATGATTTCGATGTCGCGCACCGGATCCACGCTGCCGGTAACATGATGAATATCGGCATCTTCAAAGCAGCGGACGACCTGCACGATGGCGTCCACTTCGCGGATGTGGGTGAGAAATTTGTTGCCCAGACCTTCGCCCTGCGACGCGCCTTTGACGAGGCCGGCGATGTCCACGAATTCCACCGCCGCCGGGATGACGACGCCGGTCTTGGCAATTTTCTGCAACACAAACAGCCGCTCGTCGGGCACGGTGACGATACCGACGTTCGGGTCAATGGTGCAGAACGGATAGTTCGCGGCCTCGGCCTTGCGCGTGCGCGTGACGGCGTTGAACAGGGTTGATTTGCCCACGTTGGGCAGTCCGACGATTCCGGCTTTTAGCATATTAAATTTTGTGTTTGGCGAGATGCCAGACGATGTGGGCGCCGTTAAAAAGCCCGGCAAAAATGAGGCAGAGGCCGGAGCATTGCTGCAGCCGCAGCAGGGTTTTTTCGCTGAATTTTCCGTGTCCGCGCGAGACGCCGAAGCTGAACGCAAAAAACCACAGGACCGTCCCCGTGAAAACGCCGCCCACGCAGGCGACCTTGGCGCGCAGCATATCCGCCACCCAGTCCTGCGCGGTGAACCAGGCCTTGTTCGACATCAGGTAGGCCGCGACCACAATCCACGCCAGCAGCACGCCGAGGTTGCCCATCACGCGGACGAAGCCGGTCATGAAGGCCGAGTGCGGCTGGAATTTTTGCTCGAGCCGCGCCTCGATTTTTTCCGAGGCGGCGTCCAGCTTGGTCGGAACCTTCACGGCCCGGGCGAACAGGAATTTGTAGCCGAGGAACAGCAGAAAAACGAAGGTGACCACCTGCATCGAGGCTTTCACGACGCCGTGGTCGAAAAACGAGGAAAAGCCGGTGAACGAAACCGCGCAATAAATCGCGTCCATCACCGCCGCGCCGAGGCCGATGAAAAATGCCCAGCGGAAGCCGCGTTGCGCGCCTTCGTTCAGGATGGTGAGGTTGATCGGCCCGACGGGAATCGAGGCGAAAATCAGCGCGCAGAAAAAACCTGCGCCGGCGGCCAGCAAAACTGGATGGGTTCCGCTCATGTCAGTGTGCACCGTCCGGCTCGTCGTCTTCCTCTTCGATTTCACGCCGCCACGCGCGCGAGAGGCTTGGCCGCACAAAACCGTAAATCAAATACGCGGTGAAAAACGCGGGCAGCACATAATAAAGGATTTTTTCCTGCAAAATCACGATGACGCCGACGAACAGCGCCGCGCCGATCATTTTCATAAACGTGCTGGTCGAGCGCAGGCCGAGCAATTTGAAGCTCGGATAACGCACGGTGCTGACCATCATCGCCGACAAAAAAACGAGGACGACGGCGATCAGATAATTCCAGTGACCGAGGCTTTTTTCCTTTTCGTTGAAATGGATGATGAGCAGCGTGAGCGACGCCACCAGGCCCGCCGCCGACGGAATCGGGAAGCCGAGAAAATCCTTGTTCGTGCTGCTGCTCGGCATGGCGGCAAGGCAGTTGAACCGCGCCAGCCGGAACGCGCCGCACAAAAGATAAATCGAGGCGATGAACCAGCTCAACTGGTTCAATTGCGGATAATCAATGAAGGTGTCCCGCAGCACAACGCGCTGGACGAGAAACGCAGGCGCGACGCCGAAGGAAATCAGGTCGGCGAGCGAATCGAATTCGCGCCCGAACGGACTTTCGATGCCGCCCATCCGCGCGACGCGGCCGTCGAACAAATCAAAAATGCACGCGAGCAGGATGAACGCGAGCGCGAGCTTGATCTGGCCGAAATACTCGAAGCTGTTCGGGTCGGCCTCGACGATTTTCGTGAGCGCGACGAAGCCGCAGAACAAATTTCCCGCCGTCAGCAGGTTCGGCAGAAAATAAATTTTCAGCTTTGCGCCCGGATCGTCGGGCGGCGGATTTTGGGGAATTGGCTCGCTCATTTTAGTCGAAAGAAGCAATCACGGTTTCGCCGCCGATCACCTTGTCGCCAAGCTGCACTTTGATTTTCGCGCGCAACGGCAGATAAACGTCCACGCGCGAACCGAACTGGATGAGGCTGATGCGTTCGCCGCGCTGGACGGGGTCATTTTCCTGGACCCACGGCACGATGCGCCGCGCAATCAGCCCGGCGATCAGCCGCACGCCGATTTTTTCGCCGCGCGGCTCCATGACTTCAAAGCCGATGAGGACATTTTCGTTGAACTTCGCCGAGTCGGCGCTCAAGGCGTTCAGATAAAGTCCGGGCGTGTGCTTGAAATAGGCAATGCGCGCGGTCACCGGCGCGTTCTGGACATGGACATCGAACACGGAAAGAAAAATCGAAATGCGCTGACATTCGCCGCCCAGGTAATCGGGTTCGGTCGCCGTGTCAATCATGTCCACCTTGCCGTGGCCGGGCGCGATGACGAGGTTCTTGCCGGTAGGCGTCATCGGGTCGGGGTCGCGGAAAAAATAAAACGTGAACAGCGCGAACAAAATCCACAGCCCGAACAGCACGGCGGAGGATGCCAGCAGAAACGCGGCGAGGTGTTCGCCCAGCCACGCGACCAGGAGCAGCCCCAGCACCGCCACGAGCGCGAGGACGACCAGCTTGATGCCGGTCAGCGAGGCTTTGCCAGAGTGCTTCATGGCGGGAGGATAAAATTTTTGCGCGCCACTTGCAATTCGGCATTTTGGGTGCAAGTTGGAGGCCGTCGCAAAACCAAAGGCGACGATTGAAACTGAAAAACAAAACTGAAGGAACAATTATGTCATTGCACACTCCCGACCTTACCAAATTTCCGCCGCGCAGCCCGCGCGTGCGGCTCGGCGGCTACGTCATCCTGCCCCGCGCGCTGGACAAGGGCCGCGCGACGCTCGCCGGAAAAAACGGCGATTATCATTACGCCTGCGCGCTCGACCAGCGTTTCCTTGAATTCGTCGGCATCAACGCGGAGGCCCTGAAAAAAGAACTGGGCAAAAGCGACGGCGAGATTCTCGAATGGATTGAAAAAAATGCGCAACCCCAACGCACCGCGCCGGAAATCGCCGCGTGGTCGGCCTGGCAGGAACAACGCTCGCCGGACAATCCCGATTCGCGCGAGTATTTCAACGGATTGCACAAGGCCGCCGCGCCCAAGCGCACGGACATCGCGACGTGGTTCGACGTTTTGGATTTGGATGATTATGTGTCCTTCGGCGGCAAGGCGTGATGTGAAATGGTAGGGCTGCGTTGCCGCGCAGCCCAAATTAGTCAGGGCGGCGCAGCAGCGCCGCCCTACCACAAAAATAAAAAAGGCACGAAGAATTTCTCTTCGCGCCTTTTTAATTTAGCTTGAGGGTCAGGCCGGTTGCGCTTCCGTTTCGGCGGGCAGTTCATTCATAACGGGCGCGGCGGCTTTCGCAACTTCAATGCTTTCAATGCGGAGCCGGCGTTTGGTGTCGTGCAGTTCAAATTCCACTTCGTCACCGACCTTGCGGTTCAGCAAGGCGTGGCCGATGGGCGTGAGATAGCTGATGATGCCCTGGTCGGGATCGGAATCCCACGCGCCGAGAATCGAGAACGACTCGGACTGGTTCGTTTCCAGGTTCGTGGCGCGGACAACCGTGCCGATGTTGACGGCGTCGGTTTTGGGGTTGGAAAAATCCGCGCCGCGCGCGCGCATCATCTGTGCCTCAAGCTCCTCTTTGCGGCGCATGAGGATTTTCTGCATCTCCTTCGCGGCCTTGTATTCGTGGTTTTCGCGCAAGTCGCCGTAGCTGCGGGCGATGGCGATTTCCTTCGAGTTCGCCGGGATTTTTTTCTGCACGAGTTCCTGATATTCGAGGCGGCGGCGTTCGAGGCTTTCCCACGAAACCTGGATGGTGCTGTCCTGCTTGGTCTGTTCGCCGCTGACGAGCGATTGCACGGCCGGATGTTTTTTGACGAGGCGCGCGAGCAGCGAACGCTTGTCCATGTCGTCAAACACGGGCGACAGTTGCAGCGCGCGCGTGAGATCCTTGACGACTTCAATGTCGGCGGTCGCGGTCAGTTCGTTGAGCAGTTCGTGGTCTTCCAAAATAAAATCGCGCAGGCGGTTCGAGCGCCGTTCGTTGAACTGGTCGCGTTCCATCGCGGTCAGCATGGCGCGGAAAACCTCCGGGCCGAGAATGTCGGCGAAGGCGTCGCTGCGTTCGCGGCCGAACCAGAGCAGCAGTTCGCTGCTGGCGGTGTGCTGGCGGACGAGCTTGGCGAGCGTCTCCTTGAGCAGCTCCATCTTGCCTTCGGCGATGAGCAGGCTGGCGAATTCCTTGGCCAGCTTGGCGGAGACAAAATTCAGCGAGCCGCGCAAAATTTCCTGCCAGCGGTCGGGGTTCGCGATCTTGAACGACGCCAGCGCGCGATGATGCTTGGCGGCGGGGATCAATTCCAGCATCGGGCCGAACTTGATGTCCTGGCCCCAGATTTGCGCGGCGGAAATTTCCATGGTGGCCGGCTGGAGACCGGCGGCCTCGGCGAGTTCGTCGCGGGCAAAAACCGCTTCGAGTGCGACCGCCGGCTGCGTGCGCAGATACGAGGTGATGTCCGCGTTCAGCGCGGCGATGATTTCTCTCGCCGCCGTCTGCTTGTCCGGCAAATCCGAAATGACTTTGATCAATTCGGCGACGACGACCACGCGCGCCTTCAAGCCCTTGGCGGCGCGAAAATCCGCGAGCGTGCGGTCCTGCAACGACGTTTCCTGCGCCTGAAAAACGACCGGCTCCGTTTTTTTCAGCGGCACGATGAAGTGGCCGTCCTTCTTCATTTCGCGCTTGGCGGTTTCCCACCATTTCTTCCAGTCGTCGCGGATGACGTCGGGCGTGAGGACGTGTTGAATTTGATCCGCCGTGGCCTTGCCGCCAAAACTGTTCAGCACCAGCTTGATCAAATCCAGATGATGCGCGGCGAGGTGGCGGACGCCTTCCAGATCGTTCGCCTTGCGCGCAAGAATGTGATCCTTCGGAATCGGTTTGAGGTTGTCGGCGGCAAAGGACAAGTCCATCGTGTGCCCGGTCTTGCCCGGAAAATCAATCGTAAAGCGCGCGAACACCGTGTCCACCGTCTTGATGCGGCCGAAGCCCCAGCTGCGGTGCGAACAGCAGCCGCCCTCGGCCAGTTTGGCGAGCGGTTCAACGTGGCGGCCTTCAATTTTTCCGGCGGCGGCGAGCTTTTCAAATTCTTCTTTCATAATTATAAAATCGTAATTCTTTCGTCACGGATTCACTATGGCTCCATTAAACGCGGTGAACGAACAAAATCCAAGACAAATTGCGGCGCACATTCTGGGCCGGCGGCGCGCGAACGGCCTCTTCGTCGAAGACCTGTTGGAAAACGCCTTCGCTTCATCCTCGTCCTCGTTCTCGTCCTCCTCCTCGAAACCTGACGCAGAAAAATCGAGGACGAGGACGAGAACGAAGGACGAGAATGAAATTAGTTTGTCCGCCAAAGACCGTGCCCTGTGCCAGGAAATTGTTTATGGCGTCGTCCGCTGGCAGGCCGCGCTGGACTGGCTCATTGCGCGCAAGACCAACGGACGCGAGCAAAAACCCGCGCTGCAAAACCTGCTGCGCCTCGGCCTCTACCAAATTTTCTGGCTCGACCGGATTCCCGACCACGCCGCCGTCCACGAAACCGTCGAACTCGCCAAGCAAAACGGCTTCGGCCCGCAGGCCGGATTTGTGAACGCCGTGCTGCGCGGCTACTTGCGCGAAGCCGGCGAGACCAAAAAAATTCTGGCCGGACTGAAAATTTCCAATCCGGCAACCGGCTGGTCGCACCCCGAATGGCTGGTTCAAAAATGGCAAAAAAGATTCGGCGTGGAAAAAACCGCGCAGCTTCTCGAATGGAACAACACGCCGCCGAAAACCTTTGCGCGCGTCAACACGCTGAAAACAGACGCTGGAAAACTTGTTGAAAAATGGCGCGAGGAAAATGTGGAATACGATTTCGTAGGACAGGCGTCGCGCCTGTCTCAAACTTCAAAGCAAAAAAATGGAGACAGGCGCGACGCCTGTCCTACCGATTTTGAAAATCTCGTCTTCGAGTTGAAATCGCATTCACCGCTGCATTCGCTTGCCAGTTTTCGCGACGGCTGGTTTTACATCCAAGACCCCAGCACGCTCCTCGCCGTGCGCGAACTCGACCCGCAACCCGGCGAAACGATTCTGGATCTGTGCGCCGCGCCCGGCGGCAAGACGACCTTCATCGCGCAATTGATGAACAACGAAGGCAAAATTGTCGCCAATGACATTTCCGAAGAGCGATTAAAATTGATACACGAAAATTGCGCGCGCCTCGGCGTGACGTGCGTGGAAACCGCGCTGGCTTCAACCTTCAACCGCGTTATGGTTGACGCTCCCTGTTCCAACACCGGCGTGATGCGCCGCCGCGTGGATTTGCGCTGGCGGATTTCGCCGGAGGAAATTTCCCGGCTGCAACAAACCCAGCTCGACTTGCTCAGGCTGGCCGCGACGAAACTAAAGCCCGGCGGCGTTTTGGTTTACAGCACCTGCAGCCTTGAGCCGGAGGAAAATTCCGAAGTCGTGAAGGAATTTTTGCGCGAACACAAAAGTTTCAAATTGGAAAACGAACGTCAATTATTGCCGTTTGCGGACGGCGTGGACGGAGCGTTTGTGGCAAAATTGTTAAACCGTTGAATGGTTGAATTAGCGCTGAATCGTTGGGTGTTTTAACGATTCAACAATTTAACATTTCAACGAATTACATCCCCATGATTTGATAACCGCAATCCACATAAAGCACCTGCCCGGTGATCGCCGCCGCGCCATCGCTGGCAAGAAAGGCGCCGGTCGCGCCGAGTTCTTCGTTCGTCACGTTTCGCTTCAGCGGCGCGTGTTCTTCGTAGTGCTTGAGCATATCGCTGAAGCCGGCGATGCCGCGCGCCGCGAGCGTGTTGACCGGGCCGGCGCTGATGCAATTGACGCGGATTTTTTTCGGGCCGAGATCGTAGGCGAGGTAACGCGTGCTGGCTTCGAGCGACGCCTTGGCCACGCCCATGACGTTGTAATGCGGCACGACTTTTTCCGCGCCGTAATAGCTCATCGCCACGATGCTGCCGCCGTCGGTCATCAGCGGCGCGGCGGCGCGGGCCAGTGCCACGAGCGAATACGCGCTGACGTCGTGCGCGATGCGGTAGGCTTCGCGGCTGGTGTTGACAAACAGGCCTTCGAGCGCGTCCTTCGGCGCGAACGCGACGGAATGCAGGAGCAGATTTAATTTCCCGAATTTTTCGCCAGCGGCTTTGAAGACGTTCGCGATGTCCTCGTCCCTGGTCACGTCGCACGGCAGGATCAACGTGTCCGCGCCGAACGTGCCGGCGAGTTCCTCGACATTTTCCTTCACGCGCTCGCCCTGATAGGTGAATGCGAGTTTCGCGCCCTCGCGCGCCCACGCCTGCGCGATGGCCCACGCGATGGAGCGTTTGTTGGCGACGCCGAAGACGATCCCGGTTTTTCCTGCGAGCAATGACATAAGTGTTAATTCGTTGAATGGTTGAATCGTTAAATCGCGAAAAGATTAAGCCGGTTTGCCGCCGCCAGCAAGAACGGAGGCGCAGTTTTAATAATTGCCCGCCGCCGCGAGGCCGCTGACAATGGCCACGCCGTTGGACGTGCCGAGCCGCGTGGCTCCGGCTTCGATCATCGCCAGCGCGGTCGCGGTGTCGCGGATGCCGCCGGACGCCTTGACGCCGAATTTCGGGCCGACGGTCTGCCGCAATAATTTTACATCGTCAATCGTCGCGCCGTTCGTGTTGAAGCCGGTGGACGTTTTCACAAAGTGCGCGCCGGACTCGACAATCAGTTCGCAGGCGCGGATTTTTTCGTCGTGCGTGAGCAGGCAGGTTTCAATGATGACTTTGACGGTTTGGTCATTGGCGGCTTCGACGACGTCGGACAATTCGCGAAAAATATATTTGTCGTCGCCGTCTTTCAATTTGCCGATGTTCAGGACGACATCAATTTCGTGCGCGCCGTCGTCCACCGCCGCCTCGGTCTCAAAACGCTTGGCGTCCGTGCTGGCCGCGCCGAGCGGGAAACCGGCGACACACGCGACTTTCACTTCGGAGTCTTCCAGCAAATGGCGTGCCCGCGCGACGTGCGAGCCGTTGACGCACACGGCGAAAAAATGATGCGCCCGCGCCTCGGCGCAAAGCTGCTCGATCTGTTTGGCGGTGGCGTCCGCCTTGAGCAGCGTGTGGTCAATGTATTGCGCGAGGTCGCTGGGTTTCATTTATGATGATGAATTTGCAAACGCGCCACGCGGGCGTCAATGTTTTCGTCACTTCTTGAAATAAAGTTCTTCGGCGTTCCACGTCGCGCGGTAGGAACTCAACGGCGTCGGGCGCAGGTTGCCGATGTCCGCGCGCGCGGCGGCGTAAAAATACGGCGTGACGGTGAAAATCATCGGCATCTGTTCGCCAAGAATCTGCTGCACCTCGTCAAAGTCTTTTTTCCGCTCGGCGAAATCCAGCGTCTTCATTTGCGCGTCCATCAGGAAATCCAGCCGCGCCTCCCAGTCGGTCGAGGGCGTTTTCTGGCGCGGAAACCATTGATGCGTGAAGCCGCTGGATTTGAGGACGTTCATGCTCGACGAAGGATCCGTGCCGCCGCCGCCGATGCCCATCAGGATGCAATCGTAAGCGAAAGCATCGTTAATCTTGCCGACGAGCGTGTTGAATTCAATCGGCTGGAGGATGACGTTGAAGCCGAGCGCCTTCAAATCTGATTGGATCAACAGCGCGGTTTTTTCGCGCGCGCCGTTGCCAGTGTTCGTGTTCAGCACAAATTCGATTTTATTTCCGTCGGCGTCCGTCGCAAAGTCGTCGCCGTTACGTTTTTCAATTCCGATTTCTTTCAACAGCGCGAGCGCCTTTGCCACGTCGTGCGGATATTGCGGCGTGCCGGGGTTGAACCATTTTTTGTTGCCGGGCGTCACGAAGCCGTAGTTCGGGATCGCACGACCGGAGTAAATGGATTTGATGATGCTTTCGCGGTCAACCGCATACGAGCAGGCCTGGCGGAATTTTGTGTTGCGGAACCATTTCAATTTCTTCGGGTCGGCAAAAGGCTGGCCTGTCTTGGCATTTACGTTCGTGTTTTCGTTGAACCAGAAAAATCCCGCCTCCAGCCCGATGCCCGGTTCGAGCAGGTTGAATTTTCCGTTCGCCGACTCGGTTTTGAAATGGTCGTATTCATCGGGATAAATAAAATCGTCCGCATCGCTCTCGCCGCTCAAGAAGCGCAGCGACATCGCGTTCATGTCCGGCACGACCGTGAGGATGATGTTGTCGAAATACGGCAGGCGCTGGCCTTTGGCGTCCACTTCCATGAAATACGGGTTGCGCTCCAGCAAAATGTATTGCGCCTGCTTGTATTCCTTGATGCGAAACGGCCCGCTGCCGACGATGTCTGCCGGCTTCGAGTTCACGCCGTAGGCCGACGTGAACGTTTTGTCCGCGACCGTTTTTTCCAAAATGTGTTTCGGCATAATCGGCACGCCCGCGCCAAAGTTTTCCAGAAACGGCGCGTAAATGTCCGGCGTCACGACCTGGATGGTCAGGTCGTCAATTTTTGTCACCGTGAATTTTTTGCCGTCCACGACGAACAGGTCTCGCGTGACGTTGTCAATTTCCGGGTTGTAAATCACGTCCCAGGTGAAAATCACGTCGTCCGCCGTCAGCGGCTCGCCGTCGCTCCAGCGCAGGTTTTTCCGCAGCTTGAAAGTCCACGTTTTTCCGTCGGGCGCGTTCGTCCACGATTCCGCCAGACCCGGTTCGACTTCCTGCTTGATCGGGTCATAGCCGAGCAGCGACGCGAAGAGATGCCGGATGATCTCGTCGGACGACTGCTCGTTGGCCGTGATGGGATTGAAAGTTTTTGGATCGCCGAACGTGGCGACGACCAAGCGCCCGCCCGGAATGCCCGGCGCGCAATCCGCGACCAGCGGCGGCTCCGGCAGCGGATAATTCGCCGCCGGATTTCCAGACGAAGCCGTTTCAGATTTTTTCCCGCAGCCGGACAGGCAAAAAATTGCGGCGGTGAAAACGGTAAAAACTCGAACAAAATTTTCCATGCGCGGCAGATTAACATTTTCTTTTGTTCGCCGAAAGTTCCCTTTTTGGTGGGGCGAGCGTCCTCGCGAGCCGGACTTTGGCGAAGTAATCCGTGGCGGCTCGCAAGGACGCTCGCCCCACCGATTTCCTTTTCACTCGCCCGCGTGAAGTTTTTTTGCCACGTTTCCAAAAGCTATTGCGATGTGGCAATTTATTTTCAAACGGCTGCTGCACATGATTCCGCTCCTGCTGGGCGTGTCGTTGCTCACGTTCCTGCTCATGTCGCTCGCGCCCGGCGATTACTACACCGCGCTCTCGCAAAATCCGCAGATCTCGCCCGAAACCGTCGCCAGCCTCAAGGCCAAGTTCCACCTCGGCCAGCCGTGGTATGTCCAATATTTCTTCTGGCTCAAAAATATTCTGCACGGCGACTTCGGCTACTCGATGCACTATCAAATTCCCGCGACCTCGCTCATTTTTGAACGCCTGTGGAACACGTTTCTGCTTTCGTTTTCGGCGATGGTCATCGCGTGGGGCGTCGCCATCCCGCTCGGCATCTGGGCGGCGGTCAAAAAAGATTCGTGGGTGGATCGCGGCTGCTCGTTCGCGGCGTTTATCGGACTGTCCGTGCCGGATGTTTTGCTCTCGCTGCTCGCGCTGTGGTTCGCGGCGGCGACCGGCTGGTTTCCGGTCGGCGGCGCGCAAAGTTCAATCCACGATTTGATGTCGCCGATGCAGCAATTTTGGGATTACACCTATCATCTCATTTTGCCCGCGCTCGTCCTCGCCGCCGCCGATATGGCCGGCATCATGCGCCAAATGCGCTCCAACCTGCTCGACACGTTGCGCGCCGAATACGTCACCGCCGCCCGCGCGCGTGGCCTCGGCGAAGGCTGGGTCATTTACAAACACGCGCTCCGCAACGCCATCAACCCGCTGCTGACGATTTTCGGCTACTCGCTCGCCGCGCTGTTGAGTGGCGCGTTCATCGTCGAAAACATCATGGCGTGGCCCGGCCTCGGTCGGCTGACCATCGAGGCGTATATTTCAAAGGATTCCTACCTCGTCGTGGATTGCGTCGTCATGGCGACGGCGCTTTTGGTGATCGGAAATTTCATCGCCGACATTTTGCTTGCGTGGAGCGATCCAAGAATCCGATTGAAATGAAAATGACAAGCGCGCAACAAATTAAAAGTGGAGCGCGGGCGGCTCGCCCGCGAGTTCAAAATCCGAGCATCACGCGGACGAGCCGTCCGCGCTCCTGTCGCTTGAAATAAAATGGAAACCGCCGTGCCAATTCCGAACGCCGAAGTGCAAATTGCGCTCTCGCCGTGGCAGATTTTCTGGCGGCGGTTGAAACGCCGACGCATCGCCATGATTGGCGGCGCGGTTTTGATTTTCCTTTATCTTGTCGCCATTTTCGCCGGTTTCATTTCGCCGTATCACTACGAACGCCAGGATCGCGAATGTTTTTTTCATCCGCCGATTTGGCCGAAACTGTCAGGCTTTCATCTCGTCGTGCCGCGCTATGAACAATTGCCCGGCGATTTTGTTTATCGCGCCGTGCCGAACGACACCAAGCCGCTGCACTTTTTTATTCGCGGCGACCAATACAAATTGTTCGGCCTGATTCCGGCCTCGATCCACCTGTTCGGCACGGGCGACGACAAGTATCCGGTTTTCCTTTTCGGCGCCGACCAGTTCGGGCGCGACGAATTTTCGCGCCTGCTTTACGGCTCGCAAATCTCGCTGTCCATCGGCGTTATCGGTATTTTGATTTCGTTCACTTTCGGCATGATCATCGGCGGGATTTCCGGCTATTTTTCCGGCGCGACCGACACCGTCATCATGCGCTCCTGCGAACTCATCATGTCCATTCCCGGATTGTATCTCATCATCTCGCTGCGCCAGACTTTTCCGGCGAAAATGAGTTCCGCACAAATCTACGCCGTGATCATCATCATTTTGAGCTTCATCGGCTGGGCGAGCATGGCGCGCGTGATTCGCGGCATGACGCTCTCGCTGCGGGAACAGCAATTCGTCCTCGCCGCGCGCGCGCTCGGCCAGTCGAATTTCAAAATCATCGTGCGCCACATTTTGCCGAACACCTTTTCCTACGTCATCGTCGCGGCGACGTTGAGCGTGCCGTATTACATTTTGGGCGAAGTCGTGTTGAGCTATCTCAGCGTCGGCATCCAGGAACCAAACGCGAGCTGGGGCCTCATGCTCAACGCCGCCGCGCAAAACACCGAATACATGAGAAATTATCCGTGGCTGCTCGCGCCCGGCGCGGCGATTTTCATCACCGTTCTGGCTTTCAACTTCCTCGGCGATGGCTTAAGAGACGCGGCGGACACGAAAGCATGAAAACAGAATCCAGGAGCCAGAATTCAGAAGCCAGAAGTTCTGGTTGTGCGCTTGTTTTCCAATTCTGGATTCTGGATTCTGGCTCCTGACTTCTTTCAAATGAACCTGCTTGAAATCAAAAACCTGAAAATGGACTTTGGCAAAAACGCCGAGGCTCTGCGTGCGATTGACGACGTGTCGCTCACCATCGGCGCGGGCGAAACCGTCTGCCTCGTCGGTGAAAGCGGTTGCGGCAAGACCGTGACCGCACTTTCCATCGCGCGGCTCGTGCCGACGCCGCCGGCGAATTACATCGGCGGAGAAATTTTGCTGAATGGCCGCGATACGTTGAAAATGTCCGCTCGCGAATTGCAACAGATTCGCGGCGGCGTGGTCAGTTACGTTTTTCAAGACCCAAGTGCGTCGCTGAATCCTGTTTTCCGCATTGGCAATCAGATCAAGGAATCGCTAAAGCTGCACAAGCCGGAAAAGGCGAACGACGCCGAAGTCATCCGCCTGCTGAAACTCGTCGGCATTCCCGCGCCGGAATCGCGCATCAAAAATTATCCGTTCGAGATGTCCGGCGGCATGCAGCAGCGCGTGATGATCGCGATGGCGCTGGCGAGCGAACCGAAGTTGCTCGCGGCCGACGAACCGACCACCGCGCTCGACGTGACGATCCAGGCGCAGATTCTGGATTTGTTGAGCGAGCTCAAGCAGCGGCTCGGCATGGCGATTTTGCTCATCACGCACAACCTCGGCATCGTCGGCGACATGGCCGACCGCGTGGCGGTGATGTATGCCGGGCAGATCGTCGAGTTGTCGCCCGCGCGCGAACTCCTGCGCCGCCCGCTGCATCCCTACACCCGCGCGCTGATGAATTCCGTGCCGAAACTGCGCGGCGACGCCGACCGCCTCTCAGCCATTCCCGGCAACGTCCCGCGCATCGGCAATTTCCCGCCCGGCTGCCGGTTCGCCCCGCGCTGCCCGATTGCCAAACCGGAATGTTCCGAAAAAATTCCCGAACTGCTCGAAGTCGAACCCGGACGTTTCGTGAGGTGTCCGTTTTGGAAATGAAATTATATTCGCAGCGTCAAAATAAATAAGACCTATGGAAAATTTCGTGAAATACCATTGCGAGCACTGCAATGGCGGAATTGAATTTGACCTTTCACAGCTTGAACCAGGAGAAAACCGCCAGATAAACTGCCCACACTGCCAATCCGAGACCTCAATTTTAGCTCCCATTTCAGATGCAGAAAAAGAGCGATACAAGCTGGTTTATTTTGTTAATTCGATACTTTCTGAAATGCGCGAACGCGCCAGGAATCACTTCTTTGGAACGGGGGTGCAACAAAGCATGTTTGAAACCTACAAGTGGTTTTATGCCATTGGCGAAATGTCGCAGATGACAGGCGTTCACCTGAATTTGAATGATGTTGATGAAGAAGAACTCGATTCCATTGCTTCAATGGCGGTTGATAAATTGACAGCCAACCAAATCAAAGAAGCTCATGCGGATGCCAGAAACGAAATAGTTGCCATATTCACCAATCAAAGCCAGCAGGGGGAAACCGAGGCAGAAGCAAATCTCCGAAAGCCAATCTCATCAGAAGTTAAGCGTGAGGTTTGGCGCAGAGATGAGGGGAAATGCACTAAATGTGGAAGTCGTGAACGACTTGAGTTTGACCATATCATTCCTGTAACAAAAGGCGGCAGCAATACGGCCAGAAACATTGAATTGCTTTGCGAAACTTGCAACCGCGCCAAATCCGCGACAATCTAGAAGCTGTCATGTTAGAATTTCTTTCAAAAAATTGCATTGCGCTTGCAGCCTTGGTCTTGTCGGCAATTAGCATCTGTATTTCTTCTTATGTGGCATACAGAGACAGAGAGAATCTTAAAGTCAGGGCAGTATTTTACCCGAACGAAAATGAAAATTTCAAAGCACCACCAAAGCTCAAGATTGAGGCTGTAAATTCAGGACGCAGACCAATTATTTTAACAGCGATAGGTGTGGATTATCCAGACCGCAAATATACCGCCATGTCCATCGGCAAGGAAACTGGCGGCATCACATTAAGTGAAAAACAAAATTATATCTGCGATATGGATGAGGTGGAATTCGTGCGTATCAGCGTCAAAGATACGCAACGTCCGATAAATTTATGGGTGAGGGACACAATGGGTGTGCGGCATTATGCAAAAGGCGCAAAGAAAGGTCTTCGGCTTTTTTACCAGTCGAAAGCCAAGTAAGAAATCTCTTCGGAATTTTCCTCTCTGCTTCTCTGCGGTAAATTCCGCATGTTCAAGCTCCGCTAGGAGCGAAATCTTTGTAGAAAATTTCCCCAATTGCGAAAAGCTCCGTAGGAGCGGCATCTTCTGAAAATCATTTCGCCGGAACGTAACCGTCGGATGTCGGCTTGTGAAGGGCCTTGCGGGCTTCGCAAAGCGCGGCGTTGATGGAGACGACCGTTTTCCACGGAACAACCGAAAGCCAGTTTTTATTCAGCCGGGACATTGCGGCTAATGTGACTTTGATTTTTTCAGGCCAGCCTTGATCCGTTGCAACGTCGTCACACCTTCGCTTTTGAGATAACCTTTGCCCGTCCGCGCCAAAACCGGCTCGGCAAGGAAACGGTGCTGCATCCGAAGTCCCTGTTTGACGGCTTCCTTCAGGAATTTATTTTCAGCCGCTGTCATGTTCCAGCGTAGCCAACCGTTTCCCGATTCGCAAATTGAAAAATTTCCGTGAAATAAAAACGGCAGCGGATCGCTCCGCCGCCGCGAGAATGGTGGAGCCTGGGAGGCTCGAACTCCCGACCCCCACAATGCCATTGTGGTGCTCTACCAACTGAGCTAAGACCCCATCCGAACCGGCGCACAGCCTAGATTGCCCGCGCGGTTTGTCAAAGTGATTTTGACAATTGCCCGCCATCCGGCGATGCCTTACGCTGCCGCCAACGAAATGGAAAAGACCTTGCCGCGCGTCGCCGTCGTCATCCTCGCCTGGAACGGGAAAAATTTTCTCGAAAAATTCCTGCCGTCCGTCGCCGCTTCCACTTATGCCAATCTGGAAATCTGCGTCGCCGACAATCATTCCACCGACGGCACGGCCGATTACATCCGACAACATTGGCCGAAGCTGAAATTGATCTGTCTCGAACGCAACGAAGGTTTTGCCGCCGGATATAATTCTGCGCTCGCCCAAGTGTCGGCGGATTATTTTGTCCTGCTCAATCAGGATGTCGAGGTCGTTCCCGGCTGGATCGAGCCGGTGATTGCGCTGATGGAAAAAGATTCTGCCATTGCCGCCGCGCAGCCGAAGCTCATGGATTTCCGGCAGCGGGAAAAATTTGAATATGCCGGCGGCGCGGGCGGATTCATTGACCGCTGGGGCTATCCGTTTTGTCGCGGACGGCTCTTCGACACGATGGAAACCGACACCGGCCAATACGACGGCACGCGCGAAATTTTCTGGGCGACGGGCGCGGCGATGTTCATCCGCGCCGGGCTTTTCAAAAGCTTCGGCGGATTTGACGGCGATTTTTTTGCGCACATGGAGGAGATTGACCTTTGCTGGCGCTTGAAAAATGCCGGCCACAAAATTTTCTGCGTCGGCGAATCGTCGGCCTTTCACGTCGGCGGCGGCAGTTTGCCGATGGGCAATCCGCGCAAAACATTCCTCAACTTCCGCAACAATTTGATTTTGATTTTGAAGAACATGACGGCGGGCGAATTGTGGTGGCGGTTCCCGCTGCGCCTCATTTTGGATCAACTCGCCGCGCTCCGGGCTTTGACCGGCGGAAACGCGGCGGATTTTTGCGCGATTCTCAAGGCGCAAGGCCACGTCGTTTTTGGCCTCGGAAAATGGCTGCGTCATCGCGATGCCGCGCAAAAAGCCGTGGAAGAAAACCGCGTCGGCCCGCGCAATTTGGCGGGAACCTTTTGCGGCAGCGTGGTGCGATATTATTTTCAGCGCGGCGTGGAAAAATTTTCCGGCCTGCCGCCGGACAAGTTCACGAAATAAGATTAACCGCCAAGACGCCAAGGCGAAGAAGAAAAAGTTTTTTCTTGGCGTCCTTGGCGTCTTGGCGGTTCAAGTTTTTTTCCGCTGCCGGTTTGCCTCGTAAAGAAAGACCGCCGCCGCCGCGCCGACGTTGAGCGAATCCACGTCGTTCGCCATCGGAATCGCCACGGCCTCGTCGCAACTTTCCAGAACGGTTTGGGAAATGCCGTGGCCTTCGCTGCCGAAAACGATGCAGCAATCGCCGGAAAAATCCGCCTGCGAAAGCGTCTTGCCGCCCGCGTGCGGATGCGCGGCGATGCAGCGGACGCCGCGCGCGCGCAATTCGCGCAACGTCTGCGCCAGCGTTTGCTTGGTAGGGATGCGCTGCCGCGCATCCGGGCTGACCGGCAGGTCAGCCCTACCAATCGAAGCCAGCTCGACGACGGGCAGTTGGAAAATCGTGCCCATGGAATTGCGGACGGCGCGGCGCAGAAACGGACTGCTGCACGTCTCGCCCACGATCAACGCCTGCACGCCGAACGCGATGGCGTTGCGCGCGATGGCGCCGAGATTTTCCGCGTTCGACAATTCATCCAGCGCGACGAGCAATCGCGGCTGGGGGCTTTTTGCCAGGATGTCGTCGAGCGCGACGGGCGGGGGAATTTTTCCGACGGCGAGCACGCCTTGATAGAAGACGAAGCCGATGAGCGCCTCGAGCAATTTTCTTTCCGCGAGATAGACGGTGAGATTTTCCGGGCGCGCGGCGAGCAACGGGCGGAAGGCGTCCAGATGTTTTTCAGGCAGCAGGACGGACACGACTTCAAAACGGCTGGTGAGCAGGCGGCGCACGACCTTTTCGCCCTCGGCCACGAAGATGCCCTGCGCCTCATGCTCCAGCGAACGGCGCATGGTGTGATACGGCGCGAGTTCGGGCAGGTCGAGCGAGGTGATTTTCTGGAGGTGAAACATGGTGGCAAATGCCGGGCAAGTATCATCCGTCCGCGCGAGATTGAAAAGCCGGGAAGTGGGTGAAAAAAATTTATACCTACCTAGCTGTTAGACTACACGGTCACTTTTCTCTCTGTCTGGTGCAACCTTTCGCAAAATCGCAATGAGGTCGTCATATTTATCAATCCACCGAAGCTGTCTTCCATCAACAAGCTTAATCACCACCACATCAAAACCCATCTCTGGAAAAATCTGCCAGTCACCCACATCTCCGATTGCCAGCCTATGTTTTGGACGCTCACCGCGCCCAGATACAATCTCATCACCTTGAAGTTCATAAATGCCGTTCTTCAATTTGTGGTCGAGCCATGACCGAAATTTTTGAAGAATTCCCATAAGCATATGCAGGCTAATATCAGCCAGCGAACACTGCAAGTTTCAGCGCGAACTGGCGATGGTCATTTTATGCCGTAGCGTTTTTTAACTTCGTCGTGGGTGAGGCGCGGCTTGCCTTCGTCGCGCACGCGGGCTTCGGCCAGGTCAAGATAATCGTTCAAGTCCTCCAGTTCCTCGCGCAGCGTGGCAATCTGCTCGCGCTTCTGGTGAATTGTGCGAACCACGGTTCTTTCGGCGGTTTTAGTCATAAACGTCTTTTCGATTACCGATTCTGCGGATCAAAATAACATCGTCGGCGACATCAAACAAGATTCGATAATCGCCCATGCGCAGACGATACGCGGCCTCGGCGTCGTGCAAATGCTTGATGTCGCCGTGCAGTCCATGTTGCAGCCGCTCGATCTTGCGGAGAATCTGGGCGCGTTCGCGCGCAGGCAAATCGTCGAGGTCGTCCAGAGCGGAAGGGCCGTATTCGATTTGATAACGCTGGCCGTTCATCGCGTGGCGAATTTTTCAGCGCAATTTTCCCGTCGGCAATTCAATCACCATCCCCTCGCGCGCGGCGTCCACTTTCATTTTCGCCTTCCGTTTCAGCACGAGCTGGCGCGCGTGTTTCACAAATCCGTCAATCCGCTGGTCGTCGTGGTCGGGGTCATGGTGGAAGAGGCAGAGCTGCCGGACGCCGGCCGACAGCGCGAGCGCGACGGAATCGTCCACGCAGCCGTGGCCCCAGCCGACGTGCTTTTTGTATTCCGCGCGGTCGTATTGCGAGTCGAGGATCAACAGGTCGGCGTCGCGCACGAATTCAATCATCTCGCGGTCGTTGCCGCCGGTGCGCGGCTCGGTGTCGGGAAAAAACGCGACGATGCCGTCGGGCGAAAAGAGCCGGTAGCCGACGCACATGCCCGGATGGTTCGCGCGGTGCGCGCGCACGAGCACGGGGCCGATGGAAAAATTGAAGTCGGCAAGTTCCTCAATCTCGATGTTGCTGGGGAGCTTGTCGAACGGCACGGGAAAATAGGTGCTTTCCATCTGGCCAGTGAGCGCGGCGACGAGACCCTTGCGCGCGCCTTCGCAGCCGAGAATCCGCAGGCGGCAGCGCTTTTCGTAAATCGGCCCGAAAAACGGCAGTCCCTGGATGTGGTCCCAGTGCGTGTGCGACAAAAGCAAAGTGATGTTCAGCGGACGGTTCTTGAATTCCGCGAGCAACGATTGCCCCAACCCGCGCAATCCGGTGCCGGCGTCGAGGATGATGATTTCGCCGCCGCTGCGGTATTCAATGCAGGAGGTGTTGCCGCCGTAGCGCACGGTGTTCGCGCCGGGCGTGGCGATCGAACCGCGCACACCCCAGAATTTTATGCAGGTTCCAGCTTTGATGGAACCACTCTAGCGCGAGCCGGGCAAAAAACAAATTGGAAAATCGGCGGTGGAAATGGTGCATCCGGAGGGACTCGAACCCCCAACCTTCTGATCCGAAGTCAGAAGCTCTATCCAATTGAGCTACGGATGCAATGGCTTCATTGTGCGGATTTCAACATCTTAATCCAGTTTCTTAAACGTAATCGTAATCTTTGTGAAGAGGATTACGATTACGAACACGATTAGAATTATGAACACACCCGGATTCGCACGCCGTTGACTTGGCGCGCGGCTTTGTTAGCGTTGCCCCGTCAAGCATGGCAACCAAGCGACTTCCGAGGCTCGTCAAAATTCTGGCCGGCATCTCCACCGGCGCGGAAGGCGAATTCAACCGCCTCGAACGGTTCGCGCATTTCTGCGTCCTCGTCGCCAAAAGTTTCAACCGCAACCGCTGTCCCGCGCGCGCGGCGGCGTTGTCCTACGCGACGCTGCTCGCCCTCATTCCGATGCTCGCCGTCGCCATCAGCGTCAGCAGCGGCCTGCTCAAGGACGAAGGCGAGCAAAAAATCTACGGCGTGATTGACAGGGTTGTCTCCAGCTTCATGCCGCCGCCCGCAACGCTCAAGCCGACCAGTTCTGTTTCCACCGTCGTTTCCACCAATGCCGTCGCAGAAACAAACGGGGTCGCGGCAACGGCGACAAATTCCCCAGTTGCGGCGGTTGACGATGATTCCCGCGTGGTGGACGCGCAAAAGCAGGCGGCCAGTTGGATCCATGAATTCATCCAGAACACCCGCAGCAAGACGCTGGGCTTGATCGGAATGTTGCTCCTGCTCTACGTCGCCATCACGATGCTCGCGAACATCGAGGGAACCTTCAACGACATCTGGGGCGTGACGCGCGGGCGAAGCTGGCTGCTGCGCATCGTGCTTTACTGGGCGACCATCACGCTCGGGCCGTTGCTGCTCATCGTCGCGCTCGGCCTGTCCGGCGGTTCGCAAATGCACACGGCGCGGGAATTCATCAGCCACACGCCGTTCGTGGGCGGATTCGTTTTCAAACTGCTGCCGCTCGTCGTCCTGTGGCTGGCCTTCGCGCTGTTCTATCAAATTGTGCCGAACACAAAAGTCAGTTTCAACGCGGCGCTGGTCGGCGGCTTCGTGGGCGGTTCGTTGTGGCACTTGAACAACGTGTTCGGCTTTCTCTACGTCTCGCGCGTCGTGAGCAACACCCACGTCTATGGCAAGCTCGGCCTCGTGCCGGTGTTCATGGCGGGGCTGTATTTCTCGTGGCTGATACTGCTCTTCGGCGCGCAGGTCGCGTATGCGTTTCAAAACCGCAAATCGTATTTGCAGGACAAGGTCGTGGAAAATGTGAACCAGCGCGGACGCGAATTCATCGCGCTGCGGTTGATGACGTGCATCGGACAGCGTTTCCAGCGCGGCGAACCGCCGGTCACGCTCGAAAAAATTTCCACCGAACTGGGAATTCCCACGAAGCTCGTGCAGCAGGTTTTGCAGACGCTTCTCGCCGCGCGGCTGGTCGTCGAAATTGCCGGCCATGAAAACGGCTATGCACCCGCGCGTCCGCTCGACATGATCACGGCCT
>Ga0224554_1000398_pt1 | contig 36796 bp, 31 predicted proteins | sample 714S22024metaG_FD_180666 | JGI IMG/M metagenome (GOLD analysis project Ga0224554, IMG submission 180666) | Peat soil microbial communities from Stordalen Mire, Sweden - 717 S2 20-24 | ecosystem: Environmental > Terrestrial > Soil > Wetlands > Peat | place: Sweden: Norrbotten County, Stordalen... | reverse complement strand
TCGCGCAACTCGGTTCCTTGCGTGTAATTCCAGTTCACTTGGTCCGGGTCAGGCGCATAGGGGACGGGCTGTCCGGTCTTGAACAACCACGCGGGCAAAGTGCTGAAGTTGAGGATTGTGGAATGTCCCGCTGTGGCATCGAGGAAATCCTTCATCATGGGATCGATGAGATTGAAGTTCCACGAGGTCTCTTGAGGAGTCGGCGGCTCGAGCTCGGCAACCGCGAGTCTTGGATACGGCAGCCACGGCACAAATCGAACGTAGTCGGCGCCGAGTTCATTCACCGCTTTGTAAGCAGCCGCACTGAGAGGATCGCCGTGCCTCAGCCGCGGATTGACTACCACTTGCAAAGTCGGCGTGGATTTCGAGACCACAATGACCTTGTCCCAATGAATGGTTATATTGGGGGCCGGTTGGCCGTAGAGCGCGGCCGCAGTTAATAGGCTGGCACGTCCTATGAAACGCAGACAAATGGCAGAAGACGTTCTCGCAATGCCAATCAACTTATCCAAAGATTTGGCGGTCGAGATTCGCCGGGCATCCTGGTCCCTCCATTTTTGCGTCCGCGGGAGTGATCTCAGCCTCGGTCCTGCTATCTGATCGATCGTTGGAATCCTCAAGATGCAATCCCCTCTCAACGGCGTCGCAGCGAATCTCAAGATCATCGCTAGGACGGTGCTTCGTGCCACAAAATGAAAGGAGCCTCAAGCGGCACGAGCGCTCCTTCGTGCCGCGGAACGAGACGTGGTGTGTAGTCGGCAACCGGGCGACTCGTCGGAACAGAAGCACTGTAGGTGAAGGCACTCGTCGCTCCGGCCGGGCGTTCGCCGCGAGTCATAGCTTGCGTGATCGGTTGCCCGTCTTTCTGCGCTTCCGCGTAGAGTTCGACCCTCACGGCGTTGGGATCGATATCATCAAGAAACACCTGAACGTGAAATAGATATTGCTCGCTTTGTTGCTCGACGGTCGCGGGGCCGAATCGCAGCGCTGACCAGTGTTTCGCCAGTTCGGCCTGCCACGCAACGAGATCGGCTCCCACTGAACCTCGATTCTCGGCGCGCTGGCGATAAGTTGCTGCCGCAGAGAGATAGTGTTCTTCGGTATATTGGCGGACTACGCGATTGGTCGAAAAGACCGGAGTCAAGCGGGCCATACTTTCACGCATGCGGGCAACCCAGCCGCGCGGAATTCCATGCTCGTCGCGGGCATAGAACTCCGGGATAACCTCCGTTTCGAGCAGGGCATAAAGACTTTCAGCTTCAGCTGCGTCCCAGGAAGGGTCTTCCCCATGTTCGCGTCCATCTCCGATCGCCCAGCCTACATCCGGGGAATACGCCTCCGCCCACCAGCCATCGAGTTCCGAAAGATTCAACCCGCCGTTCACCAGCACCTTCATGCCGCTTGTGCCGCTTGCTTCCCAAGGCCGTCGCGGCGTGTTCACCCAGACGTCCACGCCCTGAACCAGATGCTCTGCCATGAGAACGTCGTAATCGGAAAGGAAGACCACACGGGATCGAGCTTCAGGGCGGCGAGCGAACTCAATCCACTGCGTGATCATTTCCTGGCCCTCGGCATCCTGGGGATGAGCCTTGCCTGCAAGCACGAGCTGAACGGGGCGCTCTTGATTCGTCAGGATGTTGAGAAGCCGCGCCGGATCGTGAAGGAGAAGGTTCGGGCGTTTGTACGTGGCAAAGCGACGGGCAAATCCCAAAGTCAAAGCATTTTCATCGAGTATCAGTGAGGCCTGTGCGAGATCCTCCGGCGACGCTCCCCGACTTGCCAATTGACGCGAGTAAAGTCTTCGGACGTACGCAACGAGATCCTTGCAGGTATCTGCGCGGAGTTGCCAGAGGTCGGAATCACTGGCGGCACGAATATCTTTTTCTTTGTCTGCCAGTGTTCCGTACCAGTATTGTTTTCCGCAGTTAAGTTCCCACAAGCGGTCTGCTTCAGCAGAGTCCCAGGTAGGGGTGTGCACACCGTTGGTCACGTGCGTTACCGGCACCTCTGCTTCAGGCCACCTGGAAAAGAGGGGCTGAAAGAGCCGCCTGCTCACTTGACCGTGCAATTTGCTGACGCCGTTGATAGCGCCGCTGCCGTGGATCGCAAGATACGCCATGTTGAAAGGTTCGGACGAGTCCTGTCGATCGCGTCGCCCCAATGCCAGAAGCTCGTCGACCGAAATCGACAGTTTCTCCTCGGCATAATCCCCGAGGTAGCTTTCGATGAGGCTGGGATCAAAGCGGTCAAAGCCCGCCTCGACGGCAGTATGGGTGGTAAAAAGGTTGCCGGGACGAGTGACGGCAAGCGCGACGTTGAATGGCTTGCCATTGTCTTCCATGTATGAACGCGCCCGTTCCAGCACCGCGAATGCGGCGTGACCTTCATTGAGGTGGCAAACCTCGGGCTGCAGTCCCAAGGCTCGCAGGAGCCGCCAGCCTCCAACACCGAGGACTAATTCCTGCCTCAAACGAAGCTCCGGTCCACCTCCGTACAATTCAGTCGTAATGCCGCGAAAGGACGGAAGGTTGGCGGGATCGTTGGTATCGAGCAAATACAACTTGACCCGGCCCACCTGTACTTGCCAGATTCTGATCCACAACTTAAAGCCTGGCATAGCGACGGCCAGGCGCAGCCATTCGCCGTTTGGCTCGCGCACCGGTTGAATCGGAAGCTGGCCAGGATCATTGAATGGGAACAAAGCTTGCTGGTGGCCCTGGGCATCGATTTCCTGGCGGAAATAGCCTTGCTGGTAGAGCAAACCAATTCCGATCACAGGGACGCCCAGGTTACTCGCGGCTTTGAGCTGATCTCCGGCAACGTTGCCGAGTCCGCCAGAATAAATCGGCAGCGCCTCGCTCAACATGAACTCCATCGAGAAATATGCAATTGTCGATACGCCCGAACTCGGATGCGCCTTTTGAAACCACGCTTCCGACTCTTCGGCAAGCATTTTCTCGCGGTGGAGATCAGCCAGGAGTTTTTGAAATCCTGGGTCGGAGGTAACAGTTCGCAGCTTTTCCCGGGATACGGTTTGCAACAGAACCCAAGGATTATGGGTCAGTTCCCAGAGCTCTGGATCGAGTTGCCCCCAAAGCTGGTCCGCCGAGTGATTAAACGACCACCTAAGATCCAAGGCCAAGTCGGTAAGTGCATCTGAAATGGCTGTATCGAGGGGACGGTCAGCGTTTGTCGAGCTACTCATAAACAAACTCCTGTCATGGCTTATGTCTTTAGGCTTCTCGGTTCAGGCCGTCTGGGCACTGCGAGCCAGTGTTTCCGAGACAATGGTCTGGGCTTCTTGTTCGATCTTTTGCAGATGGGTCTGACCGAGGAAACTCTCGGCGTAAATTTTGTAGATTTCCTCCGTGCCCGAAGGACGCGCTGCAAACCAGCCATCCTTGGCAATTACTTTGATTCCTCCAATTGGATTGCCGTCTCCCGGAGCGGTAGTCAGAATCTTCTGGATCGGCTGACCGGCAACTTCCGTGGCGTGAATGTCGGATGGGGACAACCTTGCCAGAGCGGCTTTTTGTTCAGGCGTAGCGTGAGCATCGATGCGTTCGTAGACGGGGTCTCCAAGCTCGCGGGTAAGGTCACGATAGATCTCGCCCGGATCCTTGCCAACACGCGCGGTAATTTCTGCTGACAGCAAGCAAGGAATGATCCCGTCTTTATCGGTTGTCCACACGCTGCCGTCGAGCCGGAGGAAGGAGGAACCGGCGCTCTCCTCGCCGCCAAAACCCAAGCGGCCGGCCAGCAATCCTTCAACAAACCACTTGAAGCCCACTGGAACTTCATAAAGCCGCCGCCCCAGGCGAGCGCTGACACGATCGATCATGCTGCTGCTGACGACGGTTTTGCCGACGGCGACATCCTTACTCCAACCGGGCCGGTTCGCGAACAAATAGCTGACGCACGCCGATAGATAGTGATTCGGAGGTAGCAGACCGCTGGACTTGGTCACGATGCCGTGGCGGTCGTGATCGGTATCGCTGGCAAACGCAATATCAAACTTATCTTTCAATGCGATGAGTCTCTGCATCGCGTAAGGCGAGGAAGGATCCATGCGAATCTTCCCGTCCCAATCCACGGTCATGAAGCGAAATGTAGGATCGACAGATTTGTTGACGATCGTCAGATCGAGGCCATACTGCTCGGCAATCCGCGGCCAATAATCGACGCCTGCTCCACCAAGGGGATCCACGCCAAGCTTGAGCTTGGCGTCGCGTACCGCATTCATGTCGACAACAGTGTTGAGATCGCTGACATAGGCGCTCAAATAGTCGTGCTTGTGCGTTGTGGGTGCGCTCAGCGCTTTGGCAAACGGCGTGCGCTTCACGCCGTCGAGGCCGTGCTCCAGAAAAACATTGGCTTTCGATTCAATCCACGAAGTCACGCTTGAATCGGCCGGCCCCCCATGTGGAGGATCGTATTTAAAACCCCCGTCATCAGGAGGATTGTGAGACGGGGTGATTACGATGCCGTCGGCAAGTCCTGACTTTCGTGCGCGGTTGTATTGCAGAATCGCGTGGGAGACGGCTGGGGTAGGTGTGTATGGCGTGCCTTCGGAGAGCATTACTTCGATGTTATTTGCCGCAAGCACCTCCATCGCGCTCGCAAATGCAGGTTCGGACAAGGCGTGGGTATCTATCCCCAGATACAGCGGCCCGTCAATTTTCTCGAGTTTGCGGTAATCGCAAATCGCCTGAGTGATGGCCAGGATGTGCCACTCGTTGAACGCCACGCTAAACGCAGATCCTCGATGGCCGGACGTACCGAAGACAACCCGCTGACTGGGATCGCTCGGATCGGGCCGGAACTCGTAATAGGCGGTGACGAGCTTGGGGACGTTCACAAGAATGGATGGGTCAGCCGGCTTCCCGGCAGCAGGGTTAATTGTCACGCAGCACCTCGCCGCTATCAGCTAAGAGAATTGCGCTTGATCGAGGTTCGAGCCGAAAACCGATTTGGCCCTGCATGGAAGGCTCTCTCCCAGAGTCAAAGAGATCGTCAGGGGCGGCTCGGGAAGTATCGACCGCCAAACGCCAGATCTTCCCGGTCGGCAAGGCAGGAATGGAAAAATCAACTGATCTGGTGTCGGCGTTAAACAGGATGAACAAGTCGGGTTCTGTCTGCCCGAGAATCAGGCACGCGAAGGATTTCTGCAGCTGGTCTGCCCAGTCGGGAGTGGCGCCGTTCGGCGCGAACCACTTTATGTCTGCATCCGTGTAGAAATTCTCTCTTCGTAAAACAGGATGGGCACGGCGAAAGGCGATCATTCCCCGAGTGAAGTGCTGGATCTCTTTGTGCTTTTCAAGCAGGCTCCAGTCAAACCAGCTCACCTCGTTATCCTGGCAGTAAGCATTGTTATTGCCGCGCTGGGTTCGGCGAAACTCATCGCCGCCGAGCAACATAGGAACCCCACGAGAGATAAACAGGGTTAGCAGGAAATTCTTGATCAAGCGGATACGCATGCCCTCGACAGCTTGATCCTGGCTCGGCCCCTCCACCCCGCAATTATCGCTGTAGTTGGCATCGGTCCCATCGCGGCCGGACTCGCCATTTTCGTTATTGTGTTTCTGCTTGTAGCTGACCAAGTCGTTCAGTGTGAAGCCGTCATGACAAGTGACGAAGTTGAGGCTGCTCGCCGGTCCCTTGCCCGAGCTTTGGTACAAATCCGCGCTCCCGCAGATTCGCTGCGCGAATGATCCGATCATGTCCGCGTCGCCAATCCAGAAGCGACGCACATCGTCACGGAAACGGCCGTTCCATTCCGTCCAACGCCTGGTGGAAAAATCTCCCACTTGATAGGCGCCGCCGGCGTCCCAGGCTTCGGCGATAATCTTTACGTCACGCAGAATGGGATCTTCGGCAATGTTTTCGAGAAGCGGAGCGTCGTGCAGAATGTTCCCGTGCTCATCCCGGCCCAGGACGGAAGCGAGGTCGAAGCGAAATCCGTCAACGTGCATGTGCATTACCCAGTAACGGAGCACACTCATGACCAGCTCTCTTACGACAGGGTGATTGGCATTCAGCGTATTGCCCACGCCTGTAAAATCCTTGTAGTACCGGCGTTGGTTCTCCTGCAACATATAGAAGATCGAGTTCTCAATGCCGCGCAGGCAGATCGTGGGTCCCAGCTCATCGTTCTCAGCTGTGTGGTTCAAAACGATGTCCAGGATCACTTCGATGCCCGCGCGGTGAAAGGCCTTGACCATCTCTCTGAATTCCACGATCTGCCGCCAGTGCGATCCTTCAAAGCTATAGGACTGCTTGGGAGCAAAGAAGGCGACCGGATTGTAGCCCCAATAGTTCTTGAGTGTCTCTCCTGTGATTGGATTGAACACCTGCGACTCATTTTCGTTGAACTCGAGGACAGGCATCAACTCAATGGCGGTCACTCCCAGGTCCTGGAGATAAGGGATCTTTTCGGTCAACCCGGCGAAGGTTCCAGGGCGCTCTGCTTTCGAACTGGTATGGATCGTGAAGCCGCGAACGTGTGTCTCATAGATGACCGTATCGGAGGCGGAATGTTTTGGAGGAGAATCCATCTCCCAGTCGAAATTGTCGCGGGTGACGATCGATTTCGGTGTGGTGCCGGCGTTATCGACGGTCGAAATGCTTAAGTCAGCCAGTCTGCTGGAGGAATCGTAGCCACGGGCGGCTAAAAAATCCCAATTCTCGACGCCGGCAATTGCTCTTGCATACGGATCCAGGAGCAACTTGTGCGGGTTGAAGCGATGGCCTTTTTCCGGTTGATAAGGTCCCTCGATGCGATAACCGTAGAGTTGTCCGTCGGCAATGCCTCGCACCCATACGTGCCAAATGTCACCTGTCCGATGACGCATTGGATCCAGGTCAATGACCCTCGCCGGAGAGGAATCGTCGGGATGTCGGTAGAGCTCCAGGCGGACTCCGGTCGCATGACGGCTGAACAAAACGAAACAAACTCCGTCTCCTTGTTGATGTGGGCCCCCAATCGGAAGCGGAGTTCCCGACTGAATTTCACTTTCCTCAGGCGATGCTGCGAAACCACTCGCCGGATTCTGCTCGGTCGCTGATTCAGTCATTGACATAGTTTTACATCCTCACGTGTTACTGGCCTGCTTGTTCCACCCGTGGAAGCGCGAGCGGTCACCTGCATTCCACGCCTCGCGGAGACCAGGGGCGCTCAGATCCCAGTCTGGGCGAATTTCACTCGTCGCGGCGCGCAGATCGTGCCAAAGGTCGGCGAGCGATGGACGGCCCCAGAACCAGTAGCCGTTATAGATGCTGTAAATCACGAGGCCCGGCTTGAGCACCAGCGTATGCGGGATCATCGGATTATGCTCGGGGTCGGTGTACTCCTGGATGTCGAGATCCTTCTGAATCGTTCGGCCGGGGTCCGAAAGGAAGGTCCACTGGGCTCCGACGGACGCACGGAATTCCTGTAGCGTATGGTGATCGTCCGTAGCGATCGTGATGACTTCAGTGTAGGCCACCGCGATCTTGGGGTAGAACGCGGCGATTTCCAAATGCTGCTGGTGCTCTTTTGGACAAAAGTGGCCGCGCGCAAGCGTAAGGATCAGCGGATCCTCGCCCTGTAGCTTGCTGAGCTTGCGCATTTCGCCCGTGTGATCGGGCAGTTCGTAGTCGGGGAAAATGCCTCCGGGCACGATATCAGAACGCATGATTGGACTCCTCCCTTGAGTCGATGGGGATACCTAAAAGATCCGGAATCCTCCTATTTTCGATGCATCGCGTCGGCTTCCAGGTAGCCAACGTCCAAAAAGTCTCGACCCGCTTGCAAATAGCCGGCAGACGAACGGCCGGAATGACAATCTCTTGCGTCTACCAGCGACAAGCCGGTGCGGCGCCATCGACGTGAAGAATCTCTCCGCTTACACGACCCGCCTGGACCAGGTAAAAAACGGCATCGACAATATCCTTTACCGTCGCCTTTTTCACAACCGGCTGTGTCGAGTCGTTGGGAACATTCGGGTGCATTGGTGTGTCCACTTCGCCCGGAGCGACAGCGTTAAAGCGAATGCCATCTTTGGCGTACTCGATTGCGAGATTCTGGGTCGCCGAATTCAACCCACCCTTCGTCATCATCGGTATCGAGCCATTTTCACCGGCGATGGGCCGATCTGCAAGCGCTGCTGAGATGCTCACAATGCACCCCGATTTCTGTTTCAGCATTTCTTTCACGGTGCGCTGCGTGATGTAGAAGAATCCAAGTAGATTGGTGGAGACAAGGGCTTCGAAATCTTCGGTAGTGAAGTCAGTGAAAGGCTTGTTGAGGAAGATGCCGGCGTTATTCACCAAAACGTCGACGGCTCCGAAGTTGTCGATTGCAGCTTCGACCGCCTGGACAGCCGTTTGCTCTTTGCTGATATCGCCATCGATGAGAACGAGGCCATCTGACTTCGCCAACTTTCGAGTGGCGTCACGAGAGGTTGCGACGACGTTATAACCCTCTTCCAGAAACCGTCCGACCAAACCCGCGCCAATACCCCCTGATGCTCCGGTAATAATTGCTGTTTGTTTGCCCGGCATGCAAGACCTTTCGTTTAGAGGCGCGAACCCAATACAAAGTTGCGTCGCCAACCCTACGCAAACGGCACGAGCTTGCCGAGGATGGTCGGAAGATATTCCGCGACCGTCGGATGAATATGCATTGCACGCTGGATGACCGTGTACGGCGCCTTCGCATACATGACGTCGAGCAGAACGTGAATCACTTCGTCGCCTCCGACTCCAAGAATCGCAGCTCCGAGAATTTGTTTTGTTTCCGCATCGACGCAGATCTTGATGAATCCTTGTGTCTCACCTTTTTCGTAAGCCCGGGTCACTTGACTCATCGGATATTTGACAGCGAGGGCACGACGGCCGGATTTCCGTACTTCTGCGTCGGTCGTGCCGCACCGTCCTAGCGGCGGATCGATATATAGCGCGTAGGCTTGGACCCGGTCGGAAACCCGGCGATGGTCAGCGTTAAAGAGATTGTCCGCGACGATCTCGTAGTCGTTATAGGAAGTATGCGTGAAGGCGCCGCGGCCGTTACAGTCTCCCAATGCCCAGATGCCGGGCACGTTCGTTTGCAGTTGATCGTCAACCACTATGTAGCCGCGGTGGTCGGTGGCAACTCCAGCCCGGTCCAGTCTCAGATCGCTCGTGTTGGGAGTACGTCCCACGGCCAGAAGAACGTGAGTGCCCACTACTTCTGGCGGACCTTCTTCGCATGTGAGGCCGACGGCGACACCGTCATTGCGCTTCGCCAGTGAGATACATTTCGCGTTCAGGCGGATGTTTATGCCCTCAGCCTTCAGGATTTCGAGCACAGCTTGGGAGACGTCTTCGTCCTCCCGTCCGATCAGGCGCGGTCCCATCTCCACAATCGTGACTTCGCTCCCAAGGCGGCGATAGATCTGAGCGAATTCCAGCCCAACATAGCTTCCGCCGACGATGATGAAATGCTCGGGCAAGAAATCAATGTCCATGATCGATGAGTTGTCGAGAAACCGGACGTCGTGAATGCCCGGCATTTCTGGAATCCGAGCACGCCCGCCCACGTTAATAAAGATCTTGTCGGCTTCGAGAACTTCATCGTTGACCACGACAGTGTTCGACGACTGAAAACTGGCGTGGCCCTGAATGACCGTACAATTTGCGGTCCCTCGGAGCCACTTTTCCACTCCCTTGCCGGACCTCGCCGAGGCCGCATCCTTGCGGGCTTTGACTCGCGTCATATCGACCCGCAAATCGCCAATCGTGAAACCATATTCCGCTCCCCGGCCGGCGACGTGGATCGCATAGGCACTCGCCACGAGCGTCTTTGTCGGGGTGCATCCCGTATTCACGCATGTGCCGCCAAATTTACCGCGCTCGATAATGGCGACGGTTTTGCCGGCGCCCGCAAACCGCGCTGCCATGGGCGGGCCCGCCTGACCCGTCCCGATGATGATTGCATCGAAGTGCTTCATGGCGCGATCAGTGCGTCTCCTCTATATGGAGCTTGGCGTCTCTGGATGCCTCTTCGGGGGTCTTGCCGTCCTGACGCGCGACAATGTAGGCGGCATACCAGGCCGACCACTCGTGCTTTGGAGCGGTAGGTTCGTATTCGCTGTGGTGCTTCTCAGCCTCTTGCAAGAGTTCGGTCAGAGTCGCGACATCCAAGTTACTAAGTCCTCGGCCGGGCAGCCGCGTTGTGACCTCTTGAAGCAGCCATCCATTGCCGTCGGAATCACGAAACGTGGCGAACGAGCCGTATGTGGCATGCTCGGGTGCTGGCCCGTCGACGCGACCGCTGCCGTCGTTCCGGAACTGAGCGCCTGGTGTTCCGGGGTGGAACACTTCACTCACCTCAATACCGCGCGCGACGAGATCTTTGCGCGCAGCCGCAACATCGGAGACAACCAGGTAAAGGCCTTGGGCCGATCCTGGCGCGGCGGATGTTATCTTCGAGCCAAACTGAACCGAGCACCCTGAGCCGGGCGGCGTGAACTGAACAACCCGGAAGCCGTTATCGAAAGGGAAGTCGGCGTCGAGCCGCCACCCGAGTTTGGTGTAGAACTTTCTCGAGCGGTCAACATCCGCGACCGGAACGACGGCCACCTCGAATTTCATATCTACTCTTTCGGAGCTGGCGCCGCCAACCGGCTCACTGCTCGGAAGCGCACCCAGAGTCGCCATATTTCCTCCCCGTTCGTCAGCCAAATCACCGTCCAGATCTCTTGCATACTCCCGATCTCATGCCGCTGAAACCAGCTTCTTCTTCTCATTGAGTGCCGGTAGAAGAAGTTTCAGAAGCGCTTCGTCCGAGAACGGGTTCTGACCCGATATCAATTCGCGATCTTGAACGACGCAGCTCGACCATGGAGCGAGGACACTTACGTCTCCGCCCGCCGTACTCAAGGCGAAGTCCGGGTAGAAGAGAACCTTACCGCCAATCTCAAGCGGCTCGCGCTGCTGCTCTTCCGCCGTCGAAAAGATCGTCATTTTATATCCGGCATAGATCCATCCTTGAGCCTTTGCCTGTGCTCCAGCGGTATCGCCCGCCGACAGCGCGGCGACAAACTCCTTCGATTCGGGAAGCGCGGAGAGCAATGAAATCGGGCCATGGCAGAGGACCGCAGTAGGCTTCGATGTTTGATGAAAATGTCTCATCACGATGCCCGCATTGGGATCATCGAGAAGATCGATCATCGGGCCGTGGCCGCCGGGGACGAAAACAGCGTCGTATTGATCCAGACCCGATGCGATCACATCCGAGATGCGAGTTGGATTTCTGAGGCCAGTCAGGCTATCGCGGAATTTGAAATAGTCCTGGAGCCTGGCCTCGTCCCCGCCGAAGAAATCGAGGACAGCGGAATGGAGATCCAGTTGCGGCGTGTTGCCATTGGGGTTGGCGAAAGTGATTTCATAGCCCTCGCTCATGAGGGCGCGGACCGGAACCGTCAACTCGTTCAGGTAATAGCCGGCGCCGCGATAACACCCGCCATTTTTCAACGGTAAGCCGTATCCGCTCGAGACTAGCACCAGGACTTTTCCTTTTGTTGTCATTCGTTCTCCTCGTTGAAATCGAATTCCGTTCTCCTGGATATGAGCTCGCCCCTTCTCCCGAGTGCGCGAGGACGGTCCACCCCGGTTGACGGGTATTATGGCTGCGGGAATCCGAACATCAACCACGACTGATTGGCTACCCAATGCGGATAAAGCTCGGTCATCTGATCGAACAGCTCCTCGTCGGATGTCGCGGTTTTCTGCAACCGGTCGAAGTCTTCAAGGTAGCGCTTGGTTTCCTGGATCGTCGAAGGGGAGTCGGGCGCGCCTGTCTTCTTGTGGCCGGCGACAACCATCGCCGGGTTCAGCGCCGCTAGTCTGTCCAGCGCCGCGATCCAATTCCTTCGGCTCTCGGGGGTTGTGTCGCCGACATACATGTGGCATTGGTTGTACACAACATCGCCAGCGACAATCAGGCCGATCGATGGAACGTAGAGAGATGTCGAGTCTGGACTATCGGTGCGGCCCTGCTTAATGACGCGCAATTCGTGGCCCTCGAGAGTGAACGTGTCGTGCTCAAAGGGCTCAGGCGAAACCAACTTGGCGGACACTTGCCAAGGAAACTGCCGGCGGGCTAGCCGCTCGATGATAGGAGTGAAAGACATTTGCATTGCGCTCACCGCCTCGGGCGTTGCTATCGCCCGGGCACCGGGGAAACGGTCGAGCAGAATGCCCAGACCGTAGAAGTGGTCAAAATGGGCGTGCGTTATATAAATGGTCTCCAGGTTTCGGTTGTGCAGAGCAACCCAATTTGCGAGAGCCTCGGCCTCAGCAACCGTCGTCATTGCGTCTACCAGCACCGCATCATACTCGCCGAAGATCAGAGTCGACGTGATCGGGTCAAACCCGAGCGCTTCGCCAAAAGGCTTTGGCCGCTCGCCGACCATAGTTTTTCCAGGGGCGGTAAAAACGTTCACACTAAGCGCGCTCGACGCTGCAGTCGCGGTCACAGGCGTGGTCTCGTTCACTCCATTTGTGCCGGCCATTGGGTACTCCTTCCGATGTCAGAGCGAGTGACTGTTCAGGGCAAGGTTGGCAGAAGCGCGACGACGAATCCATTGGACCAACGTATCGATCAATACCTTCGTCCAATAGGTCTTCGAGACGCGAGTGGCTTAATCTTTTCTAAGCGAGGGTCGGTGCGCCCACCCTCCAGCTATTAGGGAAAGGATGGCAATGAGATGCCGGAAGCGACTTGGAAACCCCACGAGAAACATGGACGGCTGACGAGGCAGAGCGACTTACCGGACAGCGTGTACGCGTTTCCCAAGCAGCGTAAAGAACCACTGACCGACGCACAACACGTGCGCAACGCGGTCGCGCGGTTCGATCAAGTCATGGACGTCTCGGATTCCGACCGTGCTTTGGCGTTCGCGAACATCAAAAAGGCCGCAAAGCACTACGGCGTCAATCTCGCGGAAACGTCATGGCACGACCTGGGCATTCATCCTCAAAAGAAGAGGAAAGAGGCCGCCGCCAAAGGTGCCGTGACGCGCGAGCGCCGAGTGCAGAGCTAAGAATCCACTGGTTTGAGAATCGGCGCAAGGAGATGAAATATGAAAGCAATCGTTGTCCACGAATATGGCGGTCCGGAAGTACTGAAGTTCGAGGAGTACCCTGATCCAGTGGCGGGTTCGGGCGAAGTCCTGGTGCGGATCGCCGCCGCGAGCGTGAATCCGATCGATTGCAAGCGGCGTGCTGGATTGACAAAGGATTTTTATCCTATGAACTTTCCGAGCCTCATAGGAATCGATATGTCGGGAACTGTGCTCGAGGTAGGGCCAGACGTAGAAATCTTTACCGAAGGCGATCAGGTGTTCGCAATGGCGGACAACACGTACGCCGAGCTTTGCGCCGTGAAAGCAGACGTTCTCGCGGATATCCCCATGGGCCTTGACACGATCGAGGCGGCGGCGCTGCCGCTGGTAACTGTGACCGGCAACCAGCTCCTTTCAGCAACGGGAGTCAAAGCCGGCCAGACGGTGATTGTCGTAGGTGCTGTAGGAAATGTCGGGCGCTCGGCCGTATTCACTGCGAAGGATCGCGGAGCGACTGTGATCGCAGGGGTCTTGAAGAGGCAGATGGATGAAGCGAAGACCATCGGCGCGGATCAGGTGGTCGCAACCGACGACGACACCGCGGTTGCGAATCTCGCTCCGCTCGATGCGGTAGCGGATACGGTCGGCGGAAAAACCGCCGAGAAGCTGATCGCCAAGGTGAAGCCGGGGGGAGTGTATGCATCGGTTGCCGGGGCGCCCCCGAACGCCGCGAAGTACCCATCTGTAAAGGTGGCGCCAGTATTCTCGCATTTCGACAGAGGGACTCTACAGTACATGGCCGAAGCGGTGCGAGATGGCAAGCTGGTAATCCCGATCAGCAAGAAACTGCCGCTCCGTGAAGCGGCCGAGGCTCAGGCGGCGGCAGAGAAGGGTGGCGCTGGGAAGATCCTGCTTGTAGTTTGACATTCTTTTGCAAACAGAGGCCGCGAAGGGAATTTGGGGCGACAAAGGCTCTGCGGGGAATCAGGCCGCTGCGGGGCGAGCGGTAGCAAGTTTGCCAAGTGCCTCGCGCACCGGAAGGTTGCTGGGTTTCAGCTCGCCCAGCGCCGGTATCGCAGGTACAGATATGCAGCCTTTTCCTTGACGCTGACCATTTGAAACCAGGGAGCAGAATCCGGCAGAAACTCCACTCCTTCGACGACTGCCGGTCGAGTTCGATCGCCCTTGCGGCCCGCGATTTGCGGCGACAGCGTCAGAAAAAGTTCGTCTACAGCTTCTGCCGCCAGAAATTGACCGAACAGTGTAGGCCCGCCCTCGTGGAGAAGCGTCTTTACCCCATATTGCGACTGCAGCAATTTCAGGATCGCCCGTGGAGCGATGCTGCCGCTTCTCGAATTCAAAGCATGTATCTCAACGGAGCCTAGAGTCGCAGCGCCTCGGCGCGTGAGCTCATCTCTGCCGGCCGAGGTTGTGATAACCACGGTGCGCATGGCCGGTGTTCGGAAAATCGCTCTGTCCAACTCCAGTCGGCCGCTGCCGCTAACGATCACGAGCAGGGGATATTCTGGTTTATGCGCGTTGACTCGGTATTCCTCATATAAATGCTTGGCATCGGGGTAAACGTCTTCAGGAGTCCAAAGGCTTTTCGCGCTTACGTCGTGCAGGGTTCCAGCGCCGACCATTACGGCATCCGCAGAAGCCCGTAACAGGCCCATGATGAACCGGTCCGCAGGATTGGAACCACTGATGGTTGAGCCGCCAGACTTGCCCTTAATTTCGTAGCTGACGACCCCGTCAAGAGTGGAAACAAAATTCGCAATAACAAACGGGCGCGCAGCGGGAGGTGTGCGAAAGTGCAGATCCCCGTCGTACAGCGTTCTCAATTTCTGCGGAAGTACTGATTCAGCGCGCTTCTTGTCACAATCAATCAGGGTTCGTACGAGCCCCATTTGCCGCCTTTCTGGAAGCCTCCGCAGACGGAGAAGCAACCGGGTACCATTGGCGGAGTTTCATTTGCACCTGGTCGTTGGCAATCCTTGCAATCGTAAACAGTTACGCCGAAGGAGCGCCCCTTTCGAGCGCCCTGCCATTGTCCGTCAAGCATTTAAATCCGCATCCCGTCCGGGCCGAGCTTTAACCATACGTAAGGTCGGTGCTCTGTCCGACCTCGATAATATAACCGTCAGGATCGCGGATGTAGCAGCGTATCTCACCGTACTTGGGGATCGGCTGGGTGATGAACTCGGCTCCTCGACTTTTCCATAATTCATAGCACGCTTGAATATCCGCAACACGGAAATTCATAAAGCTGTTGATGTGATTAGGGTCGGGGACGCTGAGGGTTACCGTCGGCTTGTCGGGGGTGGGCCCGCCTCCAACGTTCAGAATCATCCAGATATTCGCAAGCAGAAGGTACGCAGGCGCGTTGCCGTCACCCATGCTCAAAATGTGAGCGCCGAAGACTTTTTCGTAGTAGTGAGCCGACCGGTTGATGTCGGTGACGGTGAGAAAATGCGCGATACTGATCCCTTCGCGGGGGGGCATCTCATAGCTCTTCTGTTCGACTTGTACCGCGCTCATTGATGACTCCAATTTCGATACAGTGTCCACCGGACTTTAGGTGCGGCGGTTGCATTGTTCACAACTGCTCCCATCGGCGGCACCTTCATGGAACCAGAAGCGGGACAACGCGTCTATTGGACGAAGGTATCGACCGACACCAAAGTGCGGATTGGACACATCGCCAAAGGGTGGTGCGTTTACCCTATTCCTCGGACCTCCAATACCGCGGAATCGCCAATACCATCGTCCAATTGCAGAGTCGGCTGCCGCCTGAAATAATTCGAGCCGAGTTTGCTGGCGGTTGCCAATCACAGAAATTGACAACACGCGGGAGCATTCCAATCAATCAGACCGTCAGTCAGCGGTCATCATGAAACGCCCATAATCATGGATGTATTACGAAATGTTTTGACTCGATCGCAACAAGAAGGATAAATCGAAATGAAGGAAAAACGGCGCGGAATCAACCCTGCCTCGAAGCCGAGTGGCAATGGGTGTGTGGAATGCCTTGTGTCGGCGGATGGTTGGTGGTTTCATCTCCGTCGTTGTGCGGAGTGCGGGCACATCGGATGCTGTGACAGTTCTCCCAGCCAGCATGCGTCAAAGCACGCGGCAGCGACGGGGCATCCAATTATCGCCAGCTTTGAGCCGGGTGAGGACTGGTTTTTCGATTACGAGACGCAGGAGATGATCGAAGGGGCGAAATTGCTTCCGCCGCATGCGCATCCACAAAATCAGCCGGTTCCTGGCCCAGCAGGAAGGGTGCCAGCCAACTGGGAGTCGCTCCTGAATTAGCTGGCAGTGAATTCCTGCGAGGGAGGATTGATTCATATGAAGGCAGTGCGCATCGATCGTTTCGGACCGCCTGAGGTCGTCGTTGTCGAAGAGATTCCGAAACCATCGCCCGGCAAAGGAGAGGTGCTGGTGCGCGTTGCCGCCGTAGGCGTCGCGCCATGGGACGCGATCATTCGTGAAGGCAAGAGTAAGGTAAGTCCGCAGCCCCCATTGACCCTTGGTTCCGACCTCGCGGGCTCCATTGAGGCGCTCGGTCCCGATGTGAACCAATTCGCAATAGGCGATGAGGTCTACGGCGTTACGAACCCGCAGTTTTGCGGCGCACAGGCCGAGTTCGCCGTCGCGCTTGCGGGGATGATCGCGCCAAAACCACCGCGCCTGAACCACCTTGAGGCAGCTTCGGCCCCGGTTGTCGCAGTCGCCGCCTGGCAGATGCTCTTCGAATATGCCCAGGCGAAAAGCGGAGATACGATACTGATCACAGGCGCTGCCGGAAACGTGGGTGCCTATGCCGTCGCAATGGCTCTCGACGCCGGAGTGCGAGTGATTGCGGTTGCGCGCTCCACTGACCAGGAGATGCTCCGCGCATTGGGCGTCGAAACCATTTTCGATTCGAGTGCCCCCGGTTTCGAATTAAGCTTGCCTCAGGTCGACGCGGTCCTCGACACCGTGGGCGGTGACACGGTTCAACGCTGTTCTGGGGCAGTGAAGACGGGGGGACGACTCGTATCCCTGGTCTCCGCGCAACTTCCTCAACGAGCGGGAATCCAGTCGATGTTCTTTTACGCTGAAGTCACGAGCGAAAGATTGCGCGCGATTTCGGACCTGTTCGAGAGGCGAACGATCTCCCCCCAGGTCGGGTCGGTGCTGCCGCTCGAAGATGCGCGCAAGGCACACGAGATGCTGGCCGGAGCACCGCACAAAAAAGGCAAAATCGTTCTCCAACTCCTCGGCTGAACCGGACGAGAATGAGAACCCCGTAAAAAAGAATCGGGTTCAATGATCGGCTATGCGGTAACGATGCATTTCCGGTCAAATCGTTGCCCAGTGTTCGCAATGCCGACAATCCAACCGCAAACCTGTCAATGAATGGGTCTACCGGATCTCGACCGCTGCGGAATGGCGCTGCTCTATGTGCCATCCCGACGGCAACATCATCGAGGTCGGCCGATACACTCAACTCGCAATCGACCGTTCAACAGTCACAGTTGATTCGCCGGCGATCAGCTAGATTTCCGCCAGGGCGCGATGTACAAGATGGATCGAGATCGCGGAACCGGTTCGTAGGTATGATCCTTTTGCTCTTTTGAACTTGCCTTCATTTATCTGTTCTATTTTGCTTTCGCCGCCGCTTGCTCGATCAACTCCGCCACTTCCCGCGGGTGCGACAGCATGGCCAGATGGTTACATGGCACGGTGATTGAGGTTGCCTTGATGGCCGCTGCTTCATCTTTCTCGGGTTCCGGAGGAATCGCCCGGTCGTTACCCGCAATCAGGGCCCATGATGGCTTGCTCTTCCACGCAGCTGTCGTGACCGTGGCTCCGAAGACAGATGCCGCCGTTTGACCCTGTGTTGCAGTGAGTATCCGCTGCTCCCCCTCCGGGAGATCCTGCGCCATGTCTTCGGCAATTCCTTTTGGAGTCGCCGTTAGAAAACCTTGAGCGTCGGGCCGGAGCTCGCTGCCCAGCGGAGCGGGTAAATACGGCTTGCTGACGGAATTGATCGATTCACCATCCCCGGGCGCGAACGCTGCCACGTAGACCAACCCGACAACCTTTGGGTCATTACCCGCTTCGGTAATCACCACGCCGGCGTAGGAATGGCCGACTAGTATTACCGGTCCGTCCTGCAACGCGATGATGCGCTTCGTCGCCGCAACATCGTCAGCCAGCGAGGTCAAAGGATTCTGCACAGCGACCACATGAAAACTCTTCGCTTCGAGGAGCGCAATCACTCTGGACCAGCACGATCCATCCGCCCAGGCTCCGTGAACCAGGACAATGTTTTTGACCCCTTGCGGGGATTTCGCCTGAGCGAATCCTTTCATGTCGAGTCCGGACGACAGGATCAGCATCATCGTTGCGATCAAAGCGGCTCGGTGCATTTGCGAGAGTTTCATTTCTATCTCCTCGTCAAACTAACTGCCCCGATTAATGCAGAACAACCTTGGCCGCGCAATTGGACGATGGTATTGCCCATACTTTCGTATCGACCGCAGTGTCTTCACGCCCGAGACACACGGCTTTTCCCCATCCAGCTTGTTCCGAAAATCGACCAAAGCGAAGAAAACTCCCTTCAGCCCACCTGATACGAAGGTATCGCCGATACCATCGTCCAATTGTTTTACTCCCCTCACGTCTGGCTTAATCGGAAGGATTCGAGATGCAGGTTGACGGGTCCCGGAAGACTTTTTGTGAAGGAGAAACCACCATGTCCGAACGCGTAAAGGAATCTGTGACGCAAGAACAGGAAGAAAAGGAGCTGAAGACACGCGCCGAGGTGAGACGTCTCGCCGGTCTTACGATCTTTGTGGCCGTCGTAACAGTGCTCGCTATGCTGTTCCTCACGGCCCTTCACGCGCAGGACAAGGACTCGCCGAGCGCGCAAGACAAGTACTCGCTGATATCTCCGGGCGGAATCGCGTTCTCCGACTTCAGGGGATACGAGGACTGGGCTGACGTCTCCTCTGCCCGGCAAGACGACATACTCAAAGTCATTGTCGCCAATCCGAAGATGATCACTGCGTACAAGGCCGGCATCCCCGGCAACGGCCAGCCTTTTCCGGAGGGCTCCATGATCGTGAAGCTCCAGTGGAAGACGAAGAAGAGCACGGAGGCGCAATTCGCCGTGGACGTGCCGGATTTCTTTACCCAGGCTTTCGTCATGGAAAAGGACAGCAGCAGATTCCCGAAAAGCAACGGCGGGTGGGGATACGCGGTGTTCAACTACGATCCCGCATCGGACAAGTTCACCGCCGATCCCAAAAGCCCCTCAGACTGCGGAAACGCGTGCCATACGGTCGTGAAGGCGAAGGACTACATCTTCCACCCGTACGAGAAGCGTTGAATCGCGCATCCCCCCGACGTCAAGTACAGCGCGACGCCATTTAATGGAGCGCCACACAGCAGTCCGCCCGGTCATCGGCGTCGCCAGTTTTCCCCTGGGGACGCCAGATTGAGCTCGAAGTGATGTTTGGAGTTGCGTAGCTCGCCGTGGGACCAATGCAGACCATGAAATCGATCCTTCGTGCCTTAGCGACAATCGCAATTGTGTTCGCCGCCGCCCTTGCCACGTATGCGCAAAATGCCGCCCGCCAAGAGGAGCTACCCATGCAACAGCCAGTCTTCTATCGCACCGTCACAGTCGACGGACTCTCCATCTTCTATCGGGAAGCGGGGCCGAAAGATGCTCCGGTCATCCTTTTGCTGCATGGTCTGCCATCATCTTCGCGGATGTTCCAGGCGCTGTTGACGAGGCTTTCAGACAGATTTCATCTGGTTGCGCCCGACTACCCAGGATTCGGACACAGCGACTGGCCCGGCCCCGCGCAATTCGCTTACACATTCGACCACATCGCCTCCGTTATGGACGGCTTCACTCAGGCGCTCGGCCTCTCACGCTACACGCTCTACATGCAGGACTACGGTGGTCCCGTCGGCTTTCGCATGGCATTAGCGCACCCCGAGCGGGTTCAGGCTGTCGTCGTTCAGGATGCGGTCGCGCATAATGAAGGCCTCGGCGCCAACTGGGTAATGCGGCGGGCATTCTGGGCCGACCGGCCCGGCAACGAAGAAAAGTTGCGCACCAATCTGCTCTCGCTTCAAGCCACCAAAACGCGCCATGTCGGCGACGATCCCAGGACCGAGCTCTACGATCCGGATCTTTGGTCCGATGAGTATGCATTTCTGAATTCGCCGGGGCAGGCCCAGATTCAAAGCGATCTCTTCTATGATTACCGCACGAATGTCGATGCCTACCCAAAGTGGCAGGCATGGATGCGGAAGACGCAGCCAAAGCTTCTGGTCATCTGGGGCGAGCACGATCTGTCGTTCGATTTGGGCGAGCCGGAACGCTACCGAAAGGATGTACCGAGCGCAGAGGTCCACGTGCTCGAAGCGGGGCACTTCGCGCTGGATACAAGAGCCGATGAGATTGCAGCGCTCGTGCGTCAGTTCATGGAAGCACGTTAGCCGTCCCAGATGCCAACGAATTTCGAGGTTGCATGCTCGGGTAGAAATGCATTGCTCGGCATCGGCGCAACCAATGCCGATCGGGTGGAAGGAAATAAGTGCCGGGAGAAATCAACACGGACCGCCGCCGCTTTCTGGGCAATGCGGTAATGACCATCGCTGCCGCCCAGCTCGGCATCGCCGGATGCGCGAACGCGCAGTCGGCTGGGGCTGCCCGGTTGCCCGTTGAAGGTGATCTTCCGTCTTTTGGCGGCGCGACAACGTGGCTCAATTCGCAGCCCTTGACGGCGCGCGGCCTGCGCGGGAGCGTCGTCCTCGTCAATTTCTGGACCTTCTCCTGCATCAACTCCATTCGGGTACTTCCCTATCTGCGCGCGTGGGCCGCGAAATACAAAGACCACGGATTGGTTGTCATCGGCATGCAAGCGCCCGAGTTCGAATTTGAAAAAATTATCGACAATGTTCGCTGGGCCGTAAAGGACAGGATGATCGATTATCCAATCGCCGTCGATAACGACCTAACGATCTGGCGAGCTTTTGATAACAATTCCTGGCCGGCTCTTTATTTTGTCGGCGCGCGCGGGCATATTCGGCATCATCAATTCGGCGAAGGCGAATACGAGCAGTCAGAAAGAGTCATCCAACAATTGCTGACGGAGGCCGGAGTTGAAGGCTTCGGTCATGAGTTGGCTAAGGTCGAGGGCGTTGGCATCGAAGCTGCGCCCGACTGGGCCGACTTAAGATCGCCCGAATCCTATGTCGGCTATGATCGCGCCGACAATTTCGCGTCTCCCGGCGGGCAAGCCTGGGACAAGCGCCACGTCTATGTCGGCCCCTGGACATTGAAGCTCAACGAATGGGCGTTTTCAGGTGACTGGACGGCAAAGAAGCAGTTTGCCTTGCTGAATGTCCCGAACGGGCAGATCGCGTACCGCTTTCATGCTCGCGATCTTCACCTCATCATGGGCCCGTCAGCGGCAGGAGCTTCCGTGCGTTTCCGCGTAATGATCGATGGACATCCGCCCGGCATTGCGCATGGGGTCGACGTGGACAGCCAGGGCAACGGCACTGTGATCGAGCAGCGGCTCTACCAGTTGATCCGCCAACCGCAGCCCATCGTTGATCGCCAATTTCAGATTGAGTTTCTCGATCCGGGCGTCGAAACTTTTGACTTTACGTTCGGCTAATCCAAGAAGAGCCTGTCGCGCCTCACAATCATCACGAGTCAGTGGAGCCCGGGCAAGTCTCAATCAAGGGCATCGAGAGCACGACGAACAAGCAGCATTCGAATCAAAGGAGGCGATTTATGAAGAACCCAGAAGCAATCGAAATCTCACGCCGGCGTTTCGCAATCGCTGGGCTATCGACAGGAGCTGCGTTGCTGGCACCGGGCGCGCTTTTCGCAGAAGTTGTCCAGCCACTTACCGGCAATGCGCAATCGACAGCAGCGCCCGCGGCAGCGCCAGGGGCGAACACGTCGTTCCGTTCGCTGAAACAGATCGATGCCGGCCTGCTCAACATTGGATACGCAGAAGACGGGCCGGCCGATGGCCCTGCCGTGGTTCTACTCCACGGCTGGCCCTACGACATCTACAGCTTCGTCGATGTTGCGCCGCTGCTGGCGTCGAATGGGTATCACGTGATCGTCCCCTATCTGCGCGGATACGGCACTACCCGCTTCCTGTCGAGCGACACAGTCCGCAATGGCCAGCCATCGGCCGTCTCACTCGACATCATCGCGCTGATCGACGCTTTCAAGATCCAGAGCGCAATCTTCGCCGGGTTCGATTTGGGCGCGCGCACCGCTGACGACGTCGCGATTCTTTGGCCTGAACGCTGCAAGGGGCTGGTCTCAGTCGGTGGCTACCTGGTGGCAGGCCAGGCGGCTGGCGAAGTGCCGTTGCCACCCAAGGCCGAGTACGCGTGGTGGTATCAGTTCTACTTCGCCACAGATCACGGCCGCGCAGGCTATGACAAAAACCGCCACGACTTCGCCAAGCTGATTTGGCAACAGGCATCGCCGAAATGGAACTTCGACGATGCCACATTCGATCGCTCCGCGGCGTCCTTCGACAATCCCGATCACGTCGACATCGTGATTCACAACTATCGTTGGCGGCAGGGATTGGCTCAGGGCCAACCGCAATACGACAAATACGAACAGCGGCTCGCCCAGGGGCCGGCCATCAACGTGCCCACCATTACCCTTGAGGGAGACGCCAATGGTGCGCCGCACGCTGACCCCAGCGCCTATGCCGGCAAATTCTCCGGCAAATATCAGCACCGGAATCTCACCGGCGGCATTGGGCACAATCTGCCACAGGAAGCTCCACAAGCGTTTGCCCAGGCCGTGATTGACGTCGATGGCTTTTGAGATGTCGACGGGTTCTGAATCGGCTGAATCTGCAATTCAGGAGGACTGTTTACGATGCCAAGCCGGATTGCTTTCTTGTTGTTGGCGGTTGCAGCGGTGGCCGGCGTAGTCGTCCACATGGCCCACGCATCTGGGCACGGCGACGGGGAGGCTGCCCCGATTTTCGGAGTCAAAATTCCCACTGGATACCGCGACTGGAGGTTGATCTCTGTGGCCCACGAAGAAGGCGACCTCAACGATATTCGCGCCATTCTGGGCAACAACACAGCGATCAGGGCGTATCGGGAAGAGAAGATTCCGTTTCCGGACGGCACGATCATTGCGCGAATAGCCTGGAGTTACGTCCCCTCGGAGGAAAACAACAAGGTCTTTGGCCGTCCCCAATCATTCGTTCCCGGTCCCGCCCCCGACTGGTACCTTCAGCTCATGGTCAAGGACTCAAGAAAGTACGCAGCGACGGGCGGCTGGGGGTTCGCTCAATTCAATAAGGAAGGCAAACCCGCGGACGAGGCGAAGCTCAAAACCTGTTTTCCCTGCCACGAGCCTGTCAAAGCTCGCGACTTTGTCTTCACCCGTTACGCACCTTAAGGTCTGAGAATCTGCGAGCGACACCGATCATTGAATGAACCTCACATTCGAGTGAGGTCAACGCAAAGGAGAAAAGAAGATGGCAAATCTGAAATACGTGAGTTTGAAAAGCGCGTCTTTCCTGACGATCGCTGCCACGGCGATGTTCGCAATCGGCGCGGCGGCACAAAGCGTAACGGATAAGTGCGGGCTCGCCCAGGTTATCCCGCTCACAACCCCTGAGCCCCCAGCGAAGATCGTCGCCGATCCTCCGCTGCCCGGACCGCTGGCATCCCGCGGAGTAGTCATTATCCAGTACTGTGTCCAGAACATTCATCTTGAGCCGGTGTTCGGCGCCGGTGCTACGGCCGCTTCGCCGCGTGTCGGGCACCTTCACGTGAGCCTTGACGATGCTCCGTGGGTTTGGATGGATGCAAGCGGAAACCCTGTCATTATCCAGGGCCTTCCCCCGGGTCCGCACAAGGTGCTGCTTCAATTGAACGACGCGAACCACCACCCTCTCGACCAGGCCATAGTTTCATTTGTCGTCCCGGACTTGGCCAAGTCCCAACCGCATCACTAACGATGAAGTCAACACAAACCACCTCGCGCTCGATATCAGATCGGATGTGATCGCTGATTTCTATCGATGCTTCGCGAGATCAGAGCTGAAGCACCGGCTCCATATTTGCGTGAAATGACGGATTCATCAAATTCACAACCAAGCATAAGGAGGGAATGCTATGCCAACGATTACAACCAAAGACGGTAGTCAGATTTTCTACAAGGACTGGGGCCCGAAGAACGCACAGCCTATCGTGTTCACCACGGCTGGCCTCTTTCGTCGGACGACTGGGACAATCAGTTGCTGTTCTTTCTTGCCAACGGCTATCGCGTCGTTGCGCATGACAGGCGCGGTCACGGCCGTTCCTCGCAGGTGGGCACTGGCCACGACATGGACCATTACGCGTCCGACGCTTCGGCCCTGGCCGAGCACCTCGACCTTAGGAATGCGGTCCACATCGGCCATTCGACGGGTGGCGGCGAGGTGGCGCGCTATGTCGCGAAATACGGCCAGCCTCAAGGCCGCGTAGCCAAGGCCGTACTGCTCGCCTCCGTTCCTCCGCTCATGCTCAAAACCGAATCCAACCCGGGCGGCACTCCGCTTGAAGTGTTCGACGGGTTCCGCAAGTTGGTGGCCGACAACCGGGCGCAGTTCTTTCTCGATTTCGCTTCCGGTCCGTTTTACGGCTTCAACCGGCCCGGCGCGAAGCCCTTGCCGGGAGTGATCCAGAATTGGTGGCGTCAGGGGATGATGGGAAGCGCGCTGGCTCACTACGAAGGCATCAAGGCTTTCTCCGAAGTAGACCAAACGGACGATCTGAAAGCGATCACCGTGCCGACCCTCGTTTTGCAGGGCGACGACGATCAAGTCGTCCCTTACAAAGACGCTTCACTGCTGCAGGCCAAGTTGCTTGAGAATGGCAAACTCAAGATTTACCCCGGCTACCCTCACGGCCTGATGACCACCCATGCCGACGTGATCAACGCGGACCTGCTGGCATTCATCCGAAGCTAAACCCCGCGGGCCGCGTTAAGTACGCGGCTCAACTCCTGGTTTTCAACCTGCAAAACATAGCGAAGGGAGTTCATGTAGTCATGCGACCAGACATCGTTCCCGGTGCGCTTTTCCCCGATTACGAATTGACAGATCATGCCGTCTGGTCACGATCCGAAGGATTCAGGAATTCGTAAGGTTCGACCGGCGGTTGCCCGTGACTTCAGGTTGAGAAAAGCACAATGTTGTTGAGGGCCGCTTTGAGTCGAGTTACAGTTATATCTTAATGGTCACGATGATGGATCTCGATCCGAAGAGCGAACCCGAATCGCCAAATCGATTGCCAGCTCTCGCGCAGGCGGTATCCGCACCACTTACCCGCGCCGCGATCTTCCTAGTCGCGACGCTCAACCCAGGTTCCGATGTTCGCGCCACGCTGCGCTCCTTCTGCGGTGACCTCGCGAAGTTGTTTCGCGCCATAGAATTTCGCGACTTGGAAGGAGGGCTCTCCTGCGTCATGGGGATCGGGAGCGACGCGTGGGATCGCATCTTCGGGTCACCGCGGCCGGCAGAATTACACCGGTTCCAGGAGATTCGCGGCGGGGAACGCCATGCGGTGTCGACGCGGGGCGACCTGCTGTTCCATATTCGAGCCAAGCGCATGGACCTTTGCTTCGAAATGGCCACGCAGATCATGGCTCGCATCGGAAATGCCGTTTCGCCGGTCGACGAGGTGCAAGGCTTCCGTTACTTTGATGACCGCGATCTGATGGGTTTCGTCGACGGGACCGAGAATCCCAGAGGAGCGGCCGCGACCGCCGCCGTTCTCATCGGTGACGAAGATGCCAACTTTGCTGGCGGCAGCTATGTCATCGTGCAGAAGTACCTGCACAACCTTGAAGCGTGGAATGCTCTCTCGACGGAGGCGCAAGAGCGTATTATCGGCCGCGCCAAGCTTTCCGACATTGAATTGGACGACTCTATCAAACCAACATCAGCGCACAGTGCGCTCACTACCATAGTCGAGGATGGGGTAGAGATAAAGATTCTGCGTGACAACATGCCCTTCGGCCGCCCCTCGCACGGCGAATTTGGCACCTACTTCATCGGCTACAGCCGTTCTCCCCGCACCATCGAGCAGATGCTGGAAAACATGTTTGTCGGCAGGCCGCCCGGTAACTACGACCGCATACTTGACTTCAGCCGGGCTGTCACTGGAAACCTATTCTTTGTGCCATCGGCGACTTTTCTGGAGAACGCAGCTGAAGACCAGCCCAAAGTTGCGGAACTCTCGGCGTCAGTGATGGACGAAACCGGTTCATCCATTCCATCGGTGCGCGACGGTTCGCTTCGCATCGGATCCCTTAAAGGAGAAAAACGACATGAATAATCTCCATCGCGACCTTGCTCCTATTTCCGACTTGGCCTGGGCGCAGATTGAAGACGAAACGTCGCGGACCCTCAAGCGCTACCTCGCCGGGCGGCGGGTCGTCGACGTGAAGGGTCCGGCCGGCACAGGCCTGTCTGCAGTTGGTACTGGGCACCTGCGGGCGATCGCCGCTCCAGCGAAAGGCATCGTCGCAAGACAACGCGAAGTAAAGACGCTGGTCGAGCTGCGCGTTCCATTCGAACTGGATCGCCATGCAATCGATGATGTCGAGCGTGGGGCAGATGATTCCAACTGGCAACCCGCGAAAGACGCCGCGCGACAGCTCGCCTTTGCCGAGGACGGAGCGATATTCGAGGGTTATGCCGCCGCCGGCCTTGAGGGAATTCGTAAAGGGACCAGCAATCCAATCATGGTTCTCCCGGTCGACGTGCGTCAGTACCCAGAGGCCATCGCGCAGGGCCTAAGCAGATTGCGTCTCGTGGGTGTCAACGGCCCCTACTCCGTGCTACTCGGAGCCGATGCTTACACAGCACTGGCTGAGACCAGCGACCACGGATATCCGGTGTTGGAGCATGTCAAGCGGCTCGTCGACGAGCAGATCATCTGGGCGCCTGCCATTGCCGGCGCTTTCGTTTTGACTACACGTGGCGGTGACTTCGAACTGCACATTGGCCAAGACGCCTCCATCGGCTATCTCAGCCACACCGATACGTCTGTCCGCTTGTATCTTCAGGAGACATTCACCTTCCTCCTGCTCACTGAGGAAGCCGCAGTGGCGCTGGCTCCGCCCCAGAAGGCAAAGAAGGTTTGAACGGTGCGATCTGCAGGAGTAGGAGAATTGCCTTCGCCGCTCTATAAGTTGCCGGCGTTTTCGTATCCCTGTTCTGGCTCGTTCGCTGCTATCAGTGCCATCCTTAGCTGCTGATTTTTGAGAAGAAGCTCACAGACGCACTGCTGCAGGGTTGCGAGGTGGCCCTGCCAAGCTTCTTCGATTCTTCGCATCCATTCTTCATGTGCATGTCTTTCAGTGAGTACTCTTTCCGTGGCTTGTTTGAGCGCGATGGCTCCAGAATTCGAGTGAGCGAAATGCTCTTGACGCATCTGACTAGCCATGACATTTCCAATGCGAATGGTTACGGTTGACATGACGACGGATCTCCTTTCGCGCCGGCCGAGAGATTCATGTGACACACCCTGCAGTGCTCGGGTCCGATTTGTTCGGATGCGCCGCACAGTTGCCATTACGCCAGAAGAGTCGTGGTGAATCTATTGGACAAAGGTATCGATTGATGCTTTGGTGTCGATCGATCGAGTCAACGCGGCGCGAGAGGTCCCATAGGTGTACAGAAAGGTTTTTGGCCGCCCAGATTGTAACGTACAATTAACCGACCGCGGCTTTATTCGGGTACCCCGGCTGTAAATGGGGGTATGATAGACGGACACTTAGTGGCCGGCGCGCTTCCCTTCTGATTTGCGCCCAGAACTCTCCCCCGGGCCAATTCAGGCCGCCCCGCCGGCATGATCGTAATCGGCTCATTCCAAGTGAATGGATTGCCAGCAGCATGCCCACTTAGCAGACGTCCTGGAATGCATTTCGCCTTTTACGCGATCAAGATCCTTGTTCGAGCAGAGTTTTACGGAGGGATCGAAAATGACCGGGACAGCGTTGCCAATTTCATTGGCAGGCTCTCAACTTGGCGCGGTTCGCCATGTCTGCGCATTCTTCTCGAACGACGACGAAGAATATCGCGTGTTGCTTCCGTTCATTAAAGAGGGACTTGAACGCGACGACAAGGCCATTCATGTTGTCAATCCCCAACAGCGGGAGGAGCATCTGCGTCGGCTGGCTTCTGCGGGAATCGACTCGGCGGCGGCTGAGCAGGCTGGGCAATTGGAAATCAAGATCAACACCGAGGCGTATCTTCGCGATGGCGAGTTCGATCAGGACCGGATGCTTGAGACATTCGAGAAACTCGCTTCCGGAAATGCGCCGGGGGGGTTCCCGCTCAGTCGCATCGTGTGTCGAATGGATTGGGTGGTTGGAGACAAGGCCCGGCTGGAGAAGGTGATTGAATTTGAATCGCGCGTGAACGATGTCTGGAGCCGGCACGACGACGCAGTCATCTGCACCTACCATCTCCATCAATTCAGGGGCGACGCGTTAATCGATATCCTCCGCACGCATCCACTGGTGATTATTGGCGGCATCCTGCAACAGAATCCATTTTTCACGCCGCCCCAGGAATTCCTCCGGGAATATCGTGTACGACGGTCCGGCCCCGGTAGCCTGGCCATCTAGGAGTCCTGAGATGGCATTCACCGATTCTGCAGAGGAGCTGAAGCACTTTCAGCGCGGGATGAGTGATCTGGTCAGTATGCTGGCGCTCCCCGCGGTATGGAGCGGGCAGGAGCCTCGCCAGATCGTGACTACATTCCATGATGCCCTCTTGGCGACACTAAATCTCGAATTCGTCTATACCCGGGCCCGGACCGAAGCGAATGGTGGGCTCATCGAAATATTCAAGACTGCGACGGCCCACACAACCTCACCGAATGCGGATAAGATCCATCAGACCCTCAACAAGTGGTTCGGCGGTGATCCACAGAGATGGCCGACAGAGATGCGCAGCCTTCTCGGTGGCCGGGAAGTCTCGCTCGTGTCCAAGCGACTGGGAATCGAGGGCGAAATTGGAATCGTCGTAGCCGGATCCGAGCGCGCTGATTTCCCAATGCAGTCGGAGCGGTTGCTTCTGGATGTGGCGGCCAATCAAGTGACTGTCGGGTTGCGGCAGGCGCGCCACTTGAGCGAGCAGAAACGGATCGCCGATGAGCTCGATAGGCGGGTCGCGGAACGAACGAGGGAGCTCGCCGAAGCCAATGAAGTGCTGCAACTCCAGGTTGGACTGCTGCAGCATCTTCCTGTATCCGCCTGGACGCTCAGGCCTGATGGGACACCGGATTTCGTGAATCAGGTCTGGCTTGAATTCTCCGGTCAAACCCTCGATTTCGTGCGGTCGCATCCCGAGGCCTGGATGAACGCGGTCCACCCCGAGGATCGCGAAACTGCATCGAGGGCTTTTGGGGAGGGAGTACGCTTGGGGCGGGGTTTTGCGTTCGAGACCCGGTCACTCCGCGCTCAGGACGGGACCTATCGCTGGCACCTCAATCAAGCCGTGGTCTTGCGCGATGCAGAAGGAAAGGTCCTCAAATTCATCGGAACGACCACCGACATTGACGACCAGAAACGAGCCCAAGAGGAGCTGCGAGCGAGCGAGACCAACCTCCGCGAGATTCTCAACGGCATTCCTGGGTTTGTATGCACCCTGAATCCGGCCGGTCAGATTGACCTTGCCAATCGACCGCTCTTGGATTTCTTCGGCATGACGGTTGAGGAGTTGAACTCCTGGGGAACCAACGGTGCAATCCACCCAGATGATCTTCCGCGCGTGATCGCGGAATTTACGCATTCGATGACAACCGGAATTCCCATCGATACTGAAGCTCGTTATCGCCGTGCCGATGGTGTCTATCGATGGTCCCAGCTTCAAATCGTTCCCGTACGAGACACAGAAGGCAAAATCACTGTCTGGTATGGCCTTTTGACCGATATTGAGGACCGGAAGCGTGCCGAAGACGAACTCAGGCGGAGCGAAGCAAGACACAGGATTGTGGTTGAAACAGCCAGCGACGCGGTGGTCAGTATCGACGAAGGCGGCACAATCATTCTTGCGAACCCCGCAACGAAGCGGATATTTGGACACAACCCGGAAGAGCTTATCGGCAAACCTCTCACGGTCCTCATGCCGGGAGCGATGCGCGGACTCCATGAGACGGGCTTCAAACGATATCTGGAAACCGGCGCGAGACATCTCAACTGGCAGGGAACTGAGGTGACTGCGCTGCGTGCTAACGGTGAGGAGTTTCCGGCAGAGGTCTCATTCGGAGAGATGACCCTGGATCAGCGAAAGATATTCACCGGATTCATCCGGGATATCTCCGGAAAGAAGCGCGCTGAAGAAGAGTTACGCAATAGCCAGGCGGAACTCGCGAGAATGATGCGAGTGATGACGATTGGACAGTTGACTGCCTCGATCGCACATGAAGTTAACCAACCATTGTCGGGCATCGTGATGAATGCCAGCACGTGCCTGCGGATGCTGAGCGGCGATCAGCCGAACATCGAGGGTGCGCGCGAAACGGCGCGACGCACGATTCGCGATGGGAATCGCGCCTCTGAGATTGTCACGCGCCTGCGGACCCTTTTCAAGAGAAAGGAAGTTGCTGCCGAGTCGATCGACCTGAATGATGCGGCTCGGGAAGTGATCGCGCTCTCATTGAGTGAGCTGCAGCGCGACAGGATCCTGGTCCGGCATGATCTCGCCGAGAATCTGCCGGCAGTAAAAGGCGATCGCATCCAGCTTCAACAGGTCATCCTGAATCTGATGCGTAACGCTTTAGACGCAATGCGCGATGTCGACGACCGGCCGAGAGAGCTACTGATCAAAACGGAAAGCGACGATAGCAAAAACGTCAAGCTAACCATGCAGGACACCGGTATCGGTTTCGCTCCTGATGCTGCCAATCGGCTCTTCGATTCGTTCTACACAACCAAGGACGGCGGCATGGGAGTCGGACTTTCTGTCAGCCGTTCGATTATTGAAGCTCATCGCGGCCGGATCTGGGCATCAGCCAACGAAGGGCCAGGATCCTCCTTCGCATTCTCCATTCCACGCGATTACAGCACCGAACCCGCTTAGGAACTATAATCTGCAGTCGTTCTCTCCCTGAGGCAGCCAATACCTAAGTGCAATAGACGTCGCTGGCCACTGAGCGGATGATGGTGTTGTGGGGTGTTGCCAAGAGGGGACTCCATGGAGACAAACTCGTCCGCGTTTTTGATGTGCAGTCCTGAGCGTTGTGAGCGGCGCTTCGGGAAGGGCACATCGACTTCCTCGAGCAGCGCTGGAGCGAACGCACGATTCTCCACGCTGTACAAAGCTGTATTTAAGTGCGGACTGAGATATCCACGATGAACGCACATTTGCTAGTGTCAATCGTCGACGATGACGAATCGATCCGCGAATCGCTACCAGATTTACTCAAGGAATTCGGTTTTGCATCTCAGACATTCTCTTCGGCGGAGGAGTTCCTGGCGTCGGATGGAATTTCACAAACCGGATGCATGATTATCGACATCGCTATGCCGGGAATGTCCGGGCCTGATTTGCAGCGCGAACTGAAGCGTCGCCGGTCGAGTTTCCCAATTATCTTCATCACCGCTCAGAAAGACGAGACCGTGCGGACGCAGATGCTCGAATCAGGAGCAATCGCATGTTTGTTCAAGCCCTTCAACGATACGGCGCTGCTCGACGCGCTCAATGCTGCTTTCCCGGTCAAATAAGCTTCCCCCTCCCCCCTCATTCACGTTACGGATTTACAATGACTACTGCGAACGCACATTGCTATGAAGTAAGGTGCTTCCCCATGTCGCCTGCCTCGCCCGTCATCTTTGTGGTGGATGATGATGTCTCCGTCCGCGAATCGCTTGAACTTCTGATACGTCATGAAGGCCTGGCGGTGGAGACCTTCACTTCGGCGCAGGAATTCCTGGCACGTCCGCGGGTGTCTGTGCCGAGTTGTCTAATCCTGGATGTCTCTCTACCGGACCTGAATGGCCTCGAACTCCAGAAGCGAATTGCGTTGGATCGCCATGACATGCCGATCATATTCATCACCGGCCATGGGGACATCCCCATGACAGTGCAGGCAATGAAGGCAGGCGCCGTCGAATTCCTCACCAAGCCCTTCGGCGATGAGGTCTTGTTGAATGCGATTCGCAATGCGATCGAGCGCAGCAAAGTCCTGCTTGACCGCGATACTGAGATTCGGGAATTGAAAGCCCGGTATGTCCATCTCACGTCGCGCGAGCGCGAAGTGCTGGCACTTGTTGTTGCCGGCCTTCCGAACAAGCAGGTCGGCGGTGAACTGGGGATCAGCGAGATTACCGTGAAAGCGCATCGCGGCAGCGTGATGCGAAAGATGAAAGCCGAGTCCCTCCCGGAATTGGTGAGCATGGCCGCCCGCCTGCGCCTCGTGCGGCCGGCCGCGGCCACCTCGCATGTGAACAAGTAAGCAGGCTTCGCAGGTCTAGTCTCGGCAGGCAACCGTGAGTTTCGTGTACCAGAGGCATGGGACCGCCGCTGGGATCCCAAATAGGGTCAACGACGATATGACTGGAGCCAAGGTTTCGCCGATGCACAGGGCGGCTACAGGCCGCCCTTTTTTTGCAGCACCTGTCCGGCTAGATAGGTTTCCTCACAAGCCGTGAGGCCGCAGAATTCCTGCCTCATTCATGCAGCTTTCGAGATGGGATACGGCGGAAATGCGCCGCCCCAATACCTCGTGTCTCGAATGATATGATTCGCGCGAGGGTACAGACTCTCTTTTCAGGACCGGCGCCAGCGTTCGTCTGTCCGTTTCTTTGGTTCCGAAGCTTACAAAAGCAAACGCTCATTCTGTGCAGTAAGAACGAGGATACTTTGCGGCTTTCACTCGTAATGCGGTATCTCTACGGCTTCGTCTCCGTGATTTGTGTTGGTCTTTCAGCATGCGCATTGTTCGCGGCTCCGATCACGATGGAGCGGCAGCCCGACGGTATGATTCTACGTCTGCCCTCGGGCGAGCTGCGTCTCCAGGTGATCTCCGCCGGCATAGTGCGGGTCGAGATCTCCAATTCCCCGGAGTTTTTTGGCCGAAGTTCGATCGATCGGGTCGCGCTTCCACCCGGCACGACACCCTTCACAATCAGCGAATCGTCCGCGGGGTTCACCCTGGCCACAACAGAACTGCGCGTGACCGTCGATCGTGAAACCGGCGCCGTATCGTTTGCTGATAGCGCCGGGCGTCCGCTCCTCTCTGAAGTTCCAGGCAGCAGAACGCTCGATCCGGCTCAAGTGCAGGGAGATAATACCTTTCACATCCAGCAAAAGTGGAAGTCGCAGGAAGCCGAATCTCTCTATGGTCTGGGCCAGATGCAATTAGGCGTTGTCGATATCAAGGGCTACGACCTGGATCTGTGGCAGCACAACACCAACGTTGTGGTTCCCTTTCTGGTCTCTTCGAAGGGTTACGGAATTCTCTGGGACAACACTTCGTTTACCCGCTTTGGCGATCTCCGTCCATTCACGGCGATTCCGGCAGCTGACTTATATGACGCGAGCGGCACAGCGGGAGGACTGACTGTGGCGCCGACTGATGGCTCGGAGCCGCCCCGGCAAACCGCGGATCTCTCCATCCATGTGCGCCCGAGCCAGGCTGAGCTCGAGCATCCTGAGACCACCGCCGGCCACAGGATGAGAAAGAAACTCTCCTGGACCGGTTCGATTCTTTCGCCTACGACCGGCGACTACCAGTTTCGGGCCTACTCGAACGGCGGCATCCGTGTGTGGCTCGATGGGAAGCTGGTTATGGATCATTGGAGGCAAATGTGGCTCACTTCCAACGATCAGATTCGCGTGCATCTTGAAGCGGGCCACAAATACTCGATCCGGATCGAAAACGATCCCGAGCAACAGGACACCCTCGAATTATTGTGGAAGACGCCGGCGCCGGACGAGGACACTTCGTTGTGGTCCGAGGTGGGCGATGGCATCGATTACTCCTTCGTCTACGGCCCATCAATCGACCATGTGATTGCCGGCTACCGCCTGCTTACCGGAAAAGCGACCATGCTGCCCAACTGGGCCTTTGGTCTTTGGCAGTCGCGCCAGCGCTACGAGACCTCGCAGCAGTCGTTGGATGTGGTGAAGGAATTCCGTCAGCGACAGATTCCTTTCGACAATATTGTGCAGGACTGGCAATACTGGCATGTCGATGCATGGGGTTCGCACGAGTTCGATCCCGCGCGCTTTCCCGATCCGAACGGCTGGATCCAGGCGCTTCACGCCGAGCATGCACACCTGATGATCTCGGTTTGGGGCAAGTTCAATCCCAATACAGAGAACGCCAAGGCGATGGCCGCGAAAGGCTATCTGTATTTGCCCGACCTTGAAGAGCACGTCAAGGATTGGATCGACCAGCCCTATACCTTCTATGACGCTTTCAACCCAGGCGCGCGCAAGCTGTTCTGGTCGCAGATCGATACAGATCTCTTCTCGAAGGGTGTCGATGCGTGGTGGATGGATGCGACCGAACCTGATCTGCTGCCTTCGCCGCCTACGCTCGACGGCCAACGCACACACATGAATCCCACTTTTCTGGGAACGGGATCGCGCATGTTGAATGGTTACGCACTGGAGAACAGTCTCGGCGTTTACGCCGGCCAGCGGCAGGCTGCTCCCAACCAGCGTGTCTTCATCCTCACGCGCTCGGGTTTTGCCGGTGAGCAGCGTTATTCCACCGTCACCTGGTCGGGCGATATCACTTCTACCTGGACCGCACTGGCCAAACAGATTCCAGCGGGACTTGGCGCCAGCATTTCCGGCCTTCCCTATTGGACGATGGACACGGGCGGCTACACCATGCAAAACAAGTTTGCCCATGAGCCGATGACCGCTGCCGACGAAGATGAATGGCGGGAGTTGAATGCGCGCTGGTTTGAGCTCTCCACATTCACGCCCATCCTGCGCGTGCACGGCGAGCTGCGGGCGCGCGAATTGTGGTCCCTTGGGGTTGGCTCGCCAGCCTATAACGCAGAGTTGAAATTCGATCAATTGCGCTACGCGTTGTTTCCCTACATCTACTCACAGGCCGGTTGGACCACGCAGCGTGATTACACGATGTTCCGCCCGCTGGTGATGGACTTTCCCCAGGACCGCATTGCCCGCGAATCGAACGATGAGTTCATGTTTGGTCCGGCCCTTCTGGTTGCTCCCATCACGCATTACCAGCAGCGTGCGCGAAGCATCTACCTGCCGCCCGCAGTCGCCTGGTACGACTACTGGACCGGCCGGCCAGCCGCAAACGGCACGTTTTCAGTCCCCGCGCCATACGACCAGATCCCCGTCTTCGTCCGGGCCGGATCGATCATTCCCTACCAGCCAGCGATGCAGTACGTCGGCGAGAAGCCTGCCGACCCCATCACGCTCTACGTCTATGCCGGCGCTGACGGACAGTTTACGTTGTATGAGGATCAGGGCACGACGTTCGACTACGAAAAAGGATCCTTTTCCGAGATTCCCATCCGCTGGGAAGACAAGACAAGCACGCTCACGATCGGTGAACGTAGCGGCACCTTTGACGGAATGTTGAGCCGCCGCACGTTCCGGGTCGTTCTGGTGTCGAGAAATCATCCGACCGGCTTTCCGTTCTCGCCTGCCCAGTACAGGAGCGTGGCGTACGCGGGCGCAGCCATCCACCTCAAACTTCAATAACCTGCCTCATTTTGCAAATCTCTCGTCGGATGAGAGGAAAGTGAGTCTTGATGGAGATTTGTGAGGCTCGATCTCAACCTGCTGAGCAACCGATCGACGAGAGAAATGAGGTTACCCAACTTTTCAGCCTGAAAGATCACTCTTTTACGGCTTCGTCATTCATTTGAAGGAGTGACGCCGACGGTTGCACCCAACGGTCCCTTGGGAATTTCGACGCTCAGTTGCTTGCCGTTGCGGAGGATTACCAACGTCCTCGAATGATCCGGCCCCGATGTAAACCGCTCCCACAATTCCTTCATCGAACTGATCCCGTCATTCTCCAGAAGGACATCTCCGACATGTAACTGAGCCTTCATGGCAATGCCGTTGTCATCGAGCCACGATAAGGCGATTACAGATTTCTTCGGGCCCGACCGGAGAAATGTGCGCGAAGCGGCAGCGAGAATGCAATCGGCTTTGGACAAGTCACCGTTTCCCTTGCTGATATCGCATGGCTTCTCAGGCGTCCGGCGAAGAATCAGGACGCCAAACCGGTCAAAGAAGTCTCTTTGTATTTCGTTTCCCGCACTATCCTCAGTGATTTTTACGTTTGCGAACCCGCCGGCCATTTCAATCGGCTTGCCGTCTTCGTCAAAAGCTGCCATCTGTGTGATTTTCTCGTTGGCGTCCCGAACGTAGGTCAACACAGCAGCGTCCAGAGTGTTTTTCGAGGCCATCGGGCGGTCATCGACATCAAAACAGGCCCGTTTGAGCATTTGGCCTTTGGCGTCCTGATCATCGCGCATGATCGCGCACCCGTCTTTCGCGAGAATCGGTTCCCCGTCTGTGCCGAAATAACTCGTAACGAGTTGCTTGCCTTGATCGCTCCGATCGTAGCGCACGGTGGCAAATGTTTCCCCCTTCGCAACCGCGCGCTTGCGAAGGGGGAAACATTTGCCACCG
>Ga0224554_1000397_pt1 | contig 36826 bp, 29 predicted proteins | sample 714S22024metaG_FD_180666 | JGI IMG/M metagenome (GOLD analysis project Ga0224554, IMG submission 180666) | Peat soil microbial communities from Stordalen Mire, Sweden - 717 S2 20-24 | ecosystem: Environmental > Terrestrial > Soil > Wetlands > Peat | place: Sweden: Norrbotten County, Stordalen... | reverse complement strand
GCGTACTTGGAAGACATCGCCATCACCGGCAACACCATGCGCGACATTGTGGATGCGCCCTTGTTCCTGCGCCTCAACCGCCGCAATCGCGGGCCAAAGGAGACCATGCGCCCGGGCACCTTGCGCCGCGTGCTCATCTCGAACCTCGTCAGCCACAACTCCGCATCGTCCACGGCCTCGATCTTCTCCGGCATCCCGTCCAATCTCATTGAAGACGTCAAGCTTTCCAACTGCTACTTCGGCCACAACGGCCTGCCCAAACGGATGCGCGTTCACTGGGCCGAGACCTTTGAAGACATGCCCGACTGGCGAACAATTGTCGTTCCTGAAATTGAAGAGGCGTATCCGGAACTGCTGCAGTTCGGCCCCACGCCCTCACACGGGTTTTTCATCCGGCATCTGCGCAATCTTGAAATGTCGCATGTTGAAGTAGCGCCGTCCGCCGCCGAACCGCGCCCCGCCTTCTGGCTTGAAGACGTCACCCGCGCTGACTTCTTCGCCATCACTGCGCCCGCGCAGGCCAACTTCTCGCTGAACAATGTTCACGACTTCCGCCTGGCCTGGTCGCGGGCTGCCAAAGACACCTCAATCGAAAACGCAGAAAAGCAGTTGATCTGAGTTGGAAGCTAGGTCGTGATTTCTGCCGTCCGCGGTCCCCACGCGCGAGGGGGCACCCGCGACCGGCTTATACAGCACCGTCGATGTTCGCGTCTCCGTTCGGGAAATCTGCCGGAAGGTTTCCGCCACAGTGGCGCTTGATTTCAAGTAGGAATCGCGGTCGATCTGGCAGTCCACTTGAATGGACGATTTTAGTTTTATCAACACCGATAACGGTCACCGTACTGCCTTTCCTTTCCGTGTTGATCTCCACAATCTCGTCCCAGCGGATTCTTTTGTTTCGCCACAACCAAACGACAGCTTCTAGACCGTAGTCGGAAACGACCACAGTTCCAGGAAGCGTGAAGATCGATCCGACGGCTGCGAAGCCAAGGAAGGCTCCCGTCGCGAATGTCAGAGGCTGCCCAATGCCGTGTCGCAGGACCCTAACTGCGATGAAACACATCCAAACCGCGACATATATCCACGCCCAAATCCCGAACCACCGCGGAGCGAACTCGACCTTGCCGTTCGCGTGGACCGTGGCGTTACGTCGATTGCTGACAATACTGCTGGCCAGAACAAGCGCCAGTGCAATCCAGAAAAGGAAATTGACGCTCCAATGGATCACTTTCCAAGTCATCTGGTAAACCTAGCCCCGGTTCATATCACCGTCAATGACGGAGAGCACAATCGAGTTCCGGTTGGATGGTCACCGGGTGCCCCGGGTCTCGCTTCTGAGACCGGGGAGACCGAACGATCTCTCAAGGCCCCAGCCGAATCGGCATCCCCGGCAGTGACAAAAGCGCAAGCAAACCCAGCGCAAAAGCCGCCGCACTGCCCGTCGACAGAAAATTCACCATGTCGTTGTTCAGCCAGCCAGCCTCCTCGAGCGTTGCGCCCAGCAGGCTGTCAAAAAACAACCCGAACGCCCCTCCGGCCGCGCTGATCCAAAACATCGGTGCGCTGCCGCTTAGCGCAAACGTGCCCGCTGCCGCCACAATCACCGCCGCCGCCATCCCAGCCGCCGATCCCGCCATGCTCACGGCGCCATCCCGTCCCGCTTCCACGCGCCGCAGCGTCGTAATCATCCGCGGACTACCTTCAAACACCTGCCCCAGCTCCGACGAAGCCGTGTCCGCAGCCGCTTCAGCCAGCGCCGCCAGCCCCGCCGTCAGCACCAGCCCCGGATTGTTGGCCGCCGCAGGAATCCACTTGCTGTCAATAAACCACGACTGGACAAACGCGCTCGACACAATCGTGGCCGCGCCCAGGTTGGCGGCAATCTGCGCTGCGCCGCGTCCCCGCCGGCTCTCGGCCATGCCCAGGCCTTCCTTGCGCCCGCGCCCCGCCCGCGTCGCCAGAAAAGCCATCAGCGATACCGCCAGCACCGGCACCAGCGCCGTCCGCCACGGCAGGTAAGGAAAAGCCACCGTTGAAAACATCAGGCTTGCGGTAATCCCGGCGCCTGCCGCTGCCCCCCACGGAGTAGCCGCGCGCATCTGCCACGTCGCCAGCCCCAGCAGCACGCTCAGACCCACTGTCCACTCGGCCACCTGCAGGTTTTGGGTCGCCCACCAGTGCGCTTCCAGCACCACGTCCGCGCCTACAAAAGGCAACACCAGAAGCAGCACGAGTTTGGATTGCCACACTAGATTCGATTTCTTCACGCTTCATCGTAACCCGTCGGCCGGCAGGTCCTTCAGCCCGCAGTCCCAGGCTGCAGATCGGGCTCTCGCGCGTCTAAACCCCATGATTCGGCCGAGTTTTTCACCCCGGGGGCGGGGGACTGCAGGCGTGCCCGCCCCCCATCCGGTTGATTTACAATCACCATGGAAGCAGGATCGATCTGAATGAGGCTTTTTTCCATGAAATCAGGCCAGTTGCGTGTGCTCCTGGTTCAGGCGGGAGCGGCCCTTGCGGCGGCTACCCTCGTTGCCGGTTGCGGAAACTCGTATCGCCCCGTGGTTACGCCCGTCAATCCCAGCGGGCCCGCTGCGCAGCCCACCGCGTATACCGTGGTCGTTTCAGCGCCTTCGCCCAACTCCGCCGGCATCGTCACCTTGGTGGATTACTCAGGTGACACGGTCCTCACCATTGCCCCCATCGGGCCCGGACCCACTACCTTCACCCTCGATGAGCTTGGCGCCTCCGGCTATACCCTTAACAGCGATGGAACCCTCTCCAACTTCCCCATCACCACCACGCTGCAGGCCAAGAACGTCACCTATACCACCCTTGCATCCACGGCTGCGCCCGTTAATCTCATGGCGCCTTCTGCCGGCCTTTGGGCCGCCGACCTTACCGGCAATGTCATCGACCTCTTCACTTCCACTCCTGAAGCCTTCAAACTGGCCATCCCCGTGGCGCCCACACCGGTCACCATCGCCGGCAGTCCCACCACCGGGGGCCAGCGCGAATACGTCATCAGCCAGAACTTCACTGATCCTACCGGTGTCGCCTGCAACACGGCTCCCACAGCGCAGACCACCGGAGTGGCCACGCCCATTGAAATCTCAACCAACTCCGCTGACGCGCCCCTGCCCCTCGGCAAGTGCCCCGTCTTCGCCGTCAACAGCGCTGACCAGAAACGCCTTTTCGTCCTCAACCGCGGAGACGACACCGTCACGGTCATCAACGCGCAGAACAACACCATCGACGCCTGCACGCCCTTCCTCAATCAGAACGGACAGACCGTCAACTGCCATCCCCTTCTGCCGTTGTCCACCACTGCCGTTGCGGCCACCCACGTCACGCCGCCCAACGGAGTTGCCGGCATGGGCACCGTCGCCGGCCCCGTCTATGCTGAGTTCAACCAGGCCACGAGCCAGCTTGTGGTTGCCAACTACGATGGCGGCACCATCACCTTGATCGACGTCAGCCTCGATGAATACGGCAACGACAGCTCCACCTTCGGCACCACCTACACCATTCCCGTCGGCAACAATCCTGCCAGCGTCACCGTGCTTGCTGACGGCACTCGCGCTTACACGGCAAACCAGACTGACCAGACTGTCACCATCGCCAATCTCACCAGCCACACCGTGGAGAAGACGCTGACCGTCGTCGGCCATCCGCGCACCGTAGTCAACACCCAGAACTCGCAATACGGCAAGGTCTATGCGGCCTCGCCCGACAGCCCCTATCTCACCATCCTCGCCACCTTGACTGACCTCGTAGACACCACCGTGCTGGTCGAGGGCAACATTGTCGACGTGCGCGTCACCACCCAGAACGGCTCCCAGGGCAACAGCAACTATGTCAGCCGAAGTGCCGGACATGGCGAGCCCTGCAACCTGCCCCCGGCCCTCATGCTCTCAACCTACGGCGCCAACTATACCCTCAAGCAGTGCCAGGCAATTCCGTAAAATCCTGCCGGCCGGGCCAGAACAAAATCCACACCAACACAAAAGGGCAACTCCTAGAAAGAGTTGCCCTTCTTCATTGCTGTCGGGGTGATCGAGGTTGGGAGTAGAAGAAGTCCTCTCCGAGCAAGTAGCAGCGCATTGACCAGGCATCAGCGCCCCTGGGGCTGGGGCGCGGTTCTCCACCTGCGGCAAAATCAAACAGGGCTTTAGCTACCGAGCGACGCCCTGCCCAAGCGGATGGCCGCCCCTTGCCAGGAAACATCAATGTCAAGGTTGGTTCTCCCCACTGTCAAAATGGATGGTTGATTCGACGGTGAATTTCTGGTACGCCTTGAAGTCAATTTTGTTGACGTAGGAAACGCCCCTCTCCTTCATCACGACTTCAGCGTTGAAGGGGAGGTAATAGCTATTTCCGGCGATGCTGACTGGGTTGTAGTCCACAGTCCGCTCGATAAGTTCGATTGGGAAATCTTGTGGAAGATTGAGATGCGAATCGATGCGTAGAATTCGTTTTGTGTCCTGATCGACGAAGACGCGCCCGCTGTAGGAGGCGAATATTTGCTGGCCCATGATCGCGTCGTAGACCCGCGCTCCCGGATTACTCTGTACCTCAAAGGCAATAACGAAGACCGGCTTCCCATGCAGGCTGGCCGTCCGATCGAAGGTGAAAGCCGTTTGCGTCACCGGGTCGAAGATCTCGCGCATCGCGCTGCCGAACTCGCCGGATGAAACCGCCCCCGGCATCTCCAGGTGACGAGCTCCAGGGACCTTCTTCCCGTCGATCGAAATCACCTCGTAGTGTTCCTCTTGAGCGAAGTAGGTGAGCCTTTCCTCGACCTTACTGCTCGAAGCGGCCTTATCTTGACCTTGCGCAGGTAGACCTGAACCAGTAACTCCGACTTCGGAGCTATGCAAGCTCGACGTATTGTGATGGGTGATCTGGATGCAAATGAAGTCCGGAAGTTTCTGCGAGTATTCGAGTGCATAGGCCCGCACTTCTGCCAGAACGCGTGTTTGATCCGACGAAAGGGGAGTGGTTGCTGCCGACGCTCCATGCGCTGCTGCCAAAGCAACCGACAGCGCGGCGGTCAAGTGAAGGGACTTCATATCTTCTCTCTCACCGGAAATTCCGGAGCCGGCTCTCTCAGACGCAAGATTAACTGCTTACACAGGTGCACACAAGCGCGATTAGGTTATTCAGATTGCGCTCGAACGCCGTAACAGTCTTCAGTTCCTCTGCCGGGTGCCCCATCCCGCCAACCACCTGCGCCCTATATCCTCTCACTGGGGAGCCCGATGGCCCAGGCCAAAACACGAATCGATCTTCTGCTGGTCGAGCGAGGGCTCGCGCCCAGCCGCGAACGCGCCCAGGCCTACATCCTCGCCGGCCGCGTCCTGGTCAGCGAGCAGAAGATTCTCAAGCCCGGCGTCAGCGTCGCCGCCGATGCCCCCGTCCGTCTACTCGGCGACGATCCGCCTTATGTCAGCCGTGGTGGCCTCAAGCTCGCCCGAGCCCTCGAGCACTGGCAAATCCCCGTCATCGGCCGCGCCTGCATTGACGTGGGCACCTCGACAGGAGGATTCACCGACTGCCTGCTGCAGCACGGCGCAGCCAGCGTCACCTGCATCGATACAGGCTTTGGCCAGATCGCCGCCAAGCTCCGCACAGACACGCGCGTCCACCTGATGGAGCGGACAAACGCGCGTCTACTGGCGCCCAATTCAGTCACCGCCGAGCCCGTCCCGACGCTTCTCGTCATGGACGTCTCCTTCATCTCAGCAACGCTGTTGCTCGGCCCTGTCTTCGCCGCCGCTCCCTCGCTGGCTGAAGCCGTCATTCTCGTCAAGCCCCAGTTCGAGGCCGGCCGCGAACACATCGGCAAGGGCGGCATCGTGCGCGATCCCGAGGCGCACCAACTCACCATCGACCGGGTCGCTGACGGCGTGCGCTCCGTCGGCTGGCAGGTGGTTGAGACCATCCCCTCGCCCATCACCGGCGCTGAAGGCAATCACGAGTTTCTGCTTTACGCCCGCCGGCCTGCCTCCGCTTAATCGTTCGCAACCCCAATCCGTTACACTTGACCGCATGGTTCGCGTCGCCATAGTTTGCAAGCCCAACAAGGAAGAACTCAACCGGCTTCTGCCCGACCTCATCGACTGGCTGCGCAAGCACTGCTTCGAGCCGCTTCTCGATCTTGAAGGCGGAACCTACACCACCAGCGCCGAGGCCGTCGATCGTGGCGAAATGCCCGCCGCAAAGCCCGAACTGGTCATCGTTCTCGGTGGCGACGGAACCCTGCTCGCTGCCGCACGCGTATTTGCCTCCACTGGCACGCCCATCCTCAGCGTCAATCTTGGCTATCTCGGCTTTCTCACCGAGGTCCGCCTCGCCGACCTCTACTCCACTCTCGAAAGCTGGTGCAAGGGCTGCCACGATGTGGACGAGCGCGCCATGCTTCACGCCGGGCTCTGGCGCAACGGCCAGGAGCACTCCTGCTACGAGGCCCTTAACGAAATAGTTGTCTCCAAGGGCGACATCGCCCGCATGGGCGACTTCTCCGTCGAGCTCGATGGCAAAAAAGTGGCCCGCTTCCGCGCCGACGGCGTCATCGTCTCCACGCCCACGGGCTCAACGGCCTACACGCTGGCTGCCAACGGCCCCATCCTCACGCCCGACGTGGACGCCATGGTGGTCACCCCCATCTGCCCGCATCTGCTCACCCTCAGGCCCATCGTGGTCCGCGGCGACGCCAGCCTCACCGTCCGCGTTGAGGGAGTGCCCAACCTTGCCCTGCTCACCGTAGACGGTCAGCAGGCAGTCGAACTCATCCGCGGCGACGAACTCCGTTGCCACCGCTCCGTGCACACCGTCAAGCTGGTGCGTCTCAGCGAAAGCGGCTTCTTTGAGGCCCTGCGCAGCAAGCTGAGCTGGGGCGAGCGCTAAGCCTGCCCGAAACCACGCCCTCTGCCTGGGTTTGACTTGGACTTTGAAAACGAAAGGGCAATTCAACCGCCAATGGCATGAACCGTTTTCTATGATAGGAGAACTCTATGAACAGTGTCGCTCACAAGCTTCACAAAATTGCTGCCATCGCTCGTGGCGGGGGACGCTCATTTAGAACCAGGGTTGTGGACGATATCTGGATTAAGTGGCCCGTCGAGCAATCCCGCCAATTCTGGCGCGGCGAGAATCCTGACTCTCGCTTGATCAGGTTCTTGATTGACCAGTTTCCGGAACGAGGCGTCTTTTTTGATATTGGCGCAAATGTGGGATTGTACTCAATCGCTCTGGCGAGCGCGCTTGGAAGCCGTTTTAAGGGAGTCGCTTTTGAGCCGTGCCCGTCCACAGTTCAATGTTTGGCCAAGAATTTGGCACTAAATGGAGTTACTACAGTTGAGACCTTTCAGACTGCTTTGTCATCTTCTGAAGGCTCAATGACGCTTTCAAACTACCCAAACGGTCTCAATAATTTTCGAGTGTCTGGTGACGCAAACAATCATCCAACCGTCGAAGTCCCGACTATGACATTGGATAGCTTCTGCGCTCGCGAAAATATAGCCCCCGATGTCTGCAAGATTGATGTTGAGGCCCATGAGTTGCACGTGTTGATGGGAGGACAGGCAACGCTTCAGCGCCAACGTCCAGTTCTGCTGGTTGAGATTCACGGCGCTTCCCTGACGGCTGCGGATCGGGAAAGTATACTTCACCGCCTGAAGGACTATGGCTATGAGAAGATCAGCGACATTGATGGACGGACAATCAGTACCTTACCCGACCGTACGCTCCACATCCTATGCACACCGTGAAAAAATGCAAGTTAAGCTGATTGGGCTGCTGCATTGTCAACACTGTTAGCGACGCTGCTGATGACCGATCCACTGGATTGGTCCTGATAGCACCATCAGCATGATCCAGATTGAATTTAAGCTTGAACCCTCGCGTCGGGCCATCCACCCGTTAGGTCCATTCGGTTTTTTGAAGTTTCCTCCATATCAAGAAACCAAGGGTGGGAGACGACATACTCCGCTCCAGCCATCACCATCTTGAACTCACGTTCGCAATCACCACCCGGTCGCGCACCGGAGCGAGGGCCTCACCCACAAGCTCTTCATTCACAAACGGGCCGTAGACCTCAGCAGTATCGAAGAAATTGATGCCACGTTCCACCGCTGCCCGAATGAGAGCAATCATCTCCTGCTTTGTCCCTGCCACCGCTCCGTGACCAGGACTCAACCTCATGCACCCGAGCCCCAAAGCCGAGACTTCAAGGCCGCTATTCCCGAGTTTTGGTGTCTTCATTGCTTGCCTTTCCTGGCGCTTATACGTGCGCAGTCTGGACCGGATGGCCCGAGTCTTGGGACGCGGGTTCCCCTGCTCGCCTGACAGTCGAAACCCAGAGCAGAGAACCGAGAGCTATAAGTTGTCTTTAATGTTGCAGTTCCGCCAGCAGCACCTTGGCCTTCGCAGCCAATGTATTCGCACCGTCCACGTCGCCTGAGGCCAGCGCATCGCGCGCCTGCTTCAAAAACTCGCGTATGTGAGCTGCTGTTTTCTGCTCCGTGTCGTCCAGCGTGCGAGTGATGCCTTTCAACCCTCGTTCGGTAGCATCAATCGACGCCTGCGCCTGGCGCTTCGCCTCGTTCGGATCCCCAGACGAAAGCTGCCCAATCGCACTAACCGCCGGTGGTCCATTTGCGGCCTGCTGCGCATCCGCGTCAGATGGTGGCGTCTTCTTGTGCTTGGGCAGAGGCTTGGGCGTCTGCGTTGGCAGCTTGGTTTCAGCCACCGGGGGCTTGGTGGGAATCGTCAGGTCAGGCGGGGGCGACTGACTCGGCGGAGGCAGCGAAGACGCATCCTTCGCAATGTCAGGCGCAAGAGGCTGATCCGCCGGCTTCGGCTTCTTCTGCAAGAAGCACCCGGTCAACAACACCGGCAACAGGCACGCAACGATCTTGGCCGGAAACTTCATCCCGCTAGCCCCTTCTCGATTTCGACAGCGGCCGGCTGCAGATGCCGGCGTCCCCAGTCCGAGGCGGAGAGTGGAATCCGCAACTGGAACTCCGTGCCGCGGCCTGTCTTCGATTGTACTTCTATGCTGCCGTAATGTAACTGAAGAATCCGGTAAGTCATCGCCAATCCGATCCCGCTGCCCTCCGACTTGGTGGTGAAATAGAGATCGAAAATCTTCTCGCGGATCTCCTCAGGAATCCCCGCGCCCTCATCCGCAATGCGTAAAAGTGCGGTTTTTCTGTCATCTTCGAGCGTGACTTCCAACTTACCGCCCTCCGGCATTGCCTGCGCGCCGTTCAGAATCACGTTCAGGACCGCCTGTTTGAGCAGGTCCGCGTCAACATTGGCCATAATCGGATGCGATGGCATATGGCTGATGAGCGTGACGTTACGCGTGGAGAACTCGGCCGTGGCCAGCGTCAGCACGTCGCCAATCACGGTGCGCAGGTCGCGTTCGCGGAGATCCAATTCAACAGGGCGCGAGAAGTCCACAAGCATTTGGACGACGCGATCGAGCCGATGTATCTCAGAATCGATTACTTCAAGGTGTCGAACTGCCGGTGCGCTGGCGTCACCCAGTTTTGTTTTCAGCAGCTCAAGGTGAACGACAATGGCATTGATGGGATTCTTTACCTCGTGACCGACACCCGAGGTGAGCCGGCCAATGGCGGCCAGGCGGCGCGAAAGTTCGAGCTCCGATTCGATCGCTTCGGCGGATTCAAGATCGTGCAGCGTGACCAGCGCGCCCAGGCCCTGGCGCGTGTTTTCGTCGTGGATGAACTCGAGCGATGCCTGGATGCGCCGGCCCGTCTCCGTGCGGACTTCCTCGTTGACCAGCGTGGCCCCGGTGTCGAACGCCTCGCCAAGCATGCGGCCCAGCACCGTAGAGGGATTGAAGATGTCGTGCGCATGCATGCCCAAGATGGTTTCGTGGGAAATATCCAGGAAGCGCCGCGCCGCTTCTGACACAAGCACCGCCCGCCCATCCGCTGTGAACAAAAGAATTCCATCCTGCAGGTTGCCCAGCACCTGGTCGAGATTTTCCTTCAATGCGGAGAACACCTCTTCCACATTGCGCATGCGCTGGCCAATCTGCTCAATTTTGGTGGAGACCTGCTGGGCTGTGTCCTGCATTATGGCCTGCTTTGGCTCGCTCGCGATTTCGCCCGCCGTGGTCCAACGGTCGAGCTGCCGGCTGATCTGTTCCATCGGGCGCAGCGCAAGGTTTGAGAGCAGAAAGGCGGCAAGCAGTGCGGTCAGCAGCGAAACGCCCATCAGGCTCAGCGCTTCAGTCCGCCATGGCGCATAAAAAGCCAGCAGCAGCGTGGTGCGCACGCCTACGTGCACTGAAGCGAAGGGCGCGCCGTTGTTTTCAAGCGACGCTATGACGTCGTAGACCTTGGGCGGCCCAAAAACTTCAAGCATCAACTTGAACGAGTTGAGATTGAGCAGTTGCGTGTAGTCAGGCCGCAACGGCAGCGTCTTGTCTTCGTTCTCGGGGTTTGTGCTCAGCAGCGTAAGCGAATGACTGTCGCCGATGTTCACGTCATAGACCGTGAGCGAGTAGCGGTTGACTGACTGCACCACGGCCTGCAACTCCGCGTTGTCGCGCACTGCGGAGGTCATCAGCGCGCGCAACTGCGCGGGATCGTTAGGATCGACCGTCTGGTCTCTGAGGCCGGTTTCCAGAGCGTTCTGCAGGGCAAACCGGATCTGTTCCGCCACCATGTGATTGGTGTCGTACGACTCGGCAACCGCCGAGTGCAGCATCTGGCTGGCGTAGACCAGCGACACCAGCCCGGTGATGAGAAATACCAGGGCGGTGATGGCCAGCACGAGTTTGATCTTGAGACGCATGGTTCAGGCGATGGTGTCCTGGCGGGCCCGGCTGTACTCCTTCAGCTTGTTATGCAGCGTCTTGAGGCTGACGCCCAGGATTTCGGCGGCGCGGGTCTTGTTTTGTCCCGTGGCCTCAAGCGTATGCAGAATAAGGAGCCGCTCGGCCTCATCCACGGTGGTGCCAACGTGCACGCCGATTTCACCCGTATTCGCAGCTGCCGCGGCCGGCACTGGCGTTTTGCCAAAGCCGGGAGGCAGGTGCCCCACATCGAGCGGCGCGCCATCCGGGCACAGAATCACGGCCCGCTCCACCGTGTTGCGCAGTTCGCGCACGTTGCCGGGCCAGTTGTACGCGTTCAGCCGATTGATCATCGATGGGGCCACGCCGGACACACGACGATTGTGCTTCTCGTTCATCTGGGTGAGAATTGCTTCGCACATGGCAGGCAGGTCTTCCATGTGATCGCGCAGCGGAGGCATGTGAATGTTGAAGACATTCAAGCGGTAATAAAGGTCGGCGCGCAGATGTCCTTCGGCAACCATGGTTTCGGGAGCACGATTGGTCGCGGCTAGCACGCGCACGTCCACGTCCTGCTCAGTGCGCGCGCCCAGGCGGCGCAGCTTTCGTTCTTCAAGCACGCGCAGCAGCTTGGCCTGCGTGGCCAGCGGCATCTCGCCCACTTCGTCCAGCAGAAGGCTGCCACCGGTGGCCAGTTCGAAGCAGCCGGCTCGACGCTCGGCCGCGCCGGTGAACGCGCCTTTCTCGTGGCCGAAGATTTCGCTCTCGATCAGTGTTTCAGGAATGGCGGCACAGTTGACGGCGACAAATGGCTTTGCCTTGCGCGGGCTGAGCTCGTGTAAGGTGCGCGCCACCAGCTCTTTTCCCGTTCCGCTTTCGCCGGTGATCAGCACGTGAACGTTTGACGGCGCAACTTGCTCGATGAGGCCAAAGATCTCGCGCATCACTTTGGAACTGCCGACCAGCGAACCCAGCACGCCGGACTCGCGCAGGCGGCGGCGCGCCACTTCAAGCTCGATTTCAGTCGAGCGCTGGCGGGTCGCGTTGCCCAGGATGGTGCGCAGGCGCGTCGCATCAACGGGCTTCTGCAGAAAATCGTACGCGCCCAGCTTCATCGCTTCCACTGCCAGCTGGATTGAGCCCTGGGCCGTAAGCACCACCACGGCCATATTGGAGTTGATGCCCGAGTCGGCTTCAGACAGGCGCGTCAGCAGGCCGATCCCGTCCAGCCGCGGCATCTTCAGGTCGGTCACCACGATGGCCGGATCAAATGCCAGGACCTTTTCCCACGCTTCAATGCCGTCGCGCGCCGTCTCGGTGCGATAGCCCCAGCCGGAGATCAGTTCGGCCAGGCCCATCAGCGCGTTGGGCTCGTCTTCGGCAATCAGGACTTTCACATCGTTCTGCATAGAGCCTTTCCGATCTACTTAATACTATGCACCGCAAAATGAGACATCGCGACGGATGAGCCGTGTCCTACGATGTACCCGTTGTCGCTTGTCCGGCCTTTTCAGTGAGTTCGGCCCAGCGGGCATAGAGGGCATCGCTTTCGTGCTGGGCGGCGTCGAGTTCTTTCAAAGCTTGTTCGAGCGCGGCGGCGTCTGTCGCGATCTCGGGCTGCTCAATCCGTTCACGGGCGGCGTGCAGGCGGGCGTCTGAGGCCTCCACGCGTTCTTCAATGGCGGCGAATTCCCGGGCTTCGAGATACGAGAGCTTCTTCTTCGTCGCAGGCGCAGGATCCGCGCTCGCCTGTTGCGACGATCTCGATCCATCGGAGTTACGCGCTTTATCCTTTGCCGGCCCTGACGCCTCGCGTTCGTCCTGTTCCACAAGCCAGTCTTCCCACTGCGCGTAGTCGGCAAACCGCCCTGTGTTCCCACGGCCATCGAGACCCAGAACCGTGGAGGCGACGCGGTTTAGCAGGTAACGGTCATGCGTCACCAGCACCAGCGCGCCGGGAAAGTCGAGCAGATTTTCTTCCAGGATTTCGAGCGTGGGAATATCCAGGTCATTCGTAGGCTCATCCAGCAGAAGGACGTCTGCGGGTTCCAGCATGAGCCTGGCAATCAGGACGCGCGCTCGCTCGCCGCCTGACAGATTGCGCACAGGCTGATTGAGCTGCTCGCTGGTAAACAGAAAGCGTGCGGCCCAGCTGGCCACATGCACGGTGCGGCCCTGGTAGATGAGGCTGTCGCTCTCCGGCGCCAGCGCGCGCCGCAGCGTAAGGCTTTCATCCAGATCGCGCATCTGGCTGAAGTAGACAAGGCGCAGCGCATCGGCACGGCGAATGGATCCGGCAGAGGGCGAAAGTTCGCCGCGCAGCAAGCGCAGAAACGTGGTTTTGCCGCTGCCGTTGGGGCCTACCAGCCCGACCTTCATGCCTGCGGTCAAAATGAAATTCAAACCGGAGAAAAGCAGCCGTGGGCCATTTTCTTGAAGGGTTCCTGTTGAAGCGTCGTCGCTCGAGGGAACTTCGCACGATACGTTGTTGAACTCGACGAGCCGCTTGGTCTTCCGCTGGCTTGCTTCAAAGTCGATGCCGGCCTGGCTGACGGTGGTTCGCGAGTCCATGGCGGCCAATTGGCCAATCATCGCGTTGGCGGTATCAATGCGCGCTTTGGATTTTGTGGTGCGGGCTTTTGGACCGCGGCGAAGCCACTCGATCTCGGTTCTGACCTGGTTGCGCAGGCTCTCCTGCTGGCGGCTTTGCGATTCCAGGTACGCCTGTTTCTCCTCAAGAAAGCGGCTGAAGTTTCCTTTCACGCGCAATAGGCCTTCAGCGAAGACGCGGTTCAGCTCAACGATCTGGCTTGAGGTGGATTCGAGAAAATAACGATCGTGGCTAACGGTCACGGCTGCGAAAGAGGCGTTTGCGAGCAACCCCTCAAGCCATTCGATGCCCGCCAGGTCGAGATGGTTGGTGGGCTCGTCGAGCAACATCACGTCGGGATCGCCAACCAGGGCTTCAACAATGGCAAGGCGCTTGCGCCAACCGCCGGAAAGGGAAGCGGCCTCGGCGTTGAGATCCGCGAATCCGGCGCGGCCCGCCAGTTCGCGAAGCCGGCCTTCGCGTGCACGCTCATCCTCCAGCGCGGACTCTTTGTGGGCGGCCACTAGAGCGTTTTCCAGCACCTGGCGGATGCTGACACCGTGAGCAAAACGCGAGTCCTGCGGGACATAAGCCGCACGGGCGCGCTTGCGCACGGCAACCTCGCCGGAGTCGGGTTCCACCTGCCCGGCCAGCAGGGCCAGCAGCGTGGACTTGCCCGCGCCATTGGGCCCGATCAGGCCGATCCGGTCGCCATCCTCCACGGTAAGGGAGATATTGAGAAAAAGCGGCTTGGCGCCGAATTGTTTGGTCACGGACTGCGCATTGAGAATTGGAGGCATCTGATCAAGAGTATCGTGTGAGGGCGCAAAAGCCCCCATGCGCATGGAACGAGCCACGCAGACGCACATGGGCCGGGGATCACATCACGAGGGCTGAAATCTGCTATAGAATGTGCGGCGGAAGTAAGGTGTATACGCGATGATGAATACAGTTAAGTTTCTTTCTTCGAGGATCGTTTTGGCGCAAATCTCAACCCTGATTACCGCAGGCGCAATGGCGCTGACGCCGGGCGCCTCTGGCGCGCAAACCGCGTTCGGGCCTGCGAACCCGTTTTACGCTCCCAGCACGCTGCCGTTTCATGCGCCGCCCTTCGACAAGATCAAGGACGGCGATTACAAGCCGGCCATCGAGGCAGGAATCGCCCAGCAGCTTGAGGAAATTCACGCGATCGCCAGCAACCCGGCCGAGCCCACGTTTGACAACACGCTCGTCGCCATTGAAAAAAGCGGGCAATTGGTCAATCGCGTCAACTATGTCTTTAACGGCGTCACCGGCGCGAATATGAACCCGGAGTTGCAGACGACGCAGGACGAAGTTGCGCCGAAGCTGGCAGCCCTGCAGGACGGAATCTACCTCAACACCCAGCTCTTCAAGCGGGTGGAGAAGCTCTACAACGAGCGCAACAAGCTGAATCTCGATCCCGAGTCAATGCGGCTGCTCGAGTACCAATACCAGGAGTTTGTGCTCGCGGGTGCGCGTCTTTCTGAAGCCGACAAGACGAAGCTGAAAAAGTTGAATGAGGAAGAGGCGAATCTCACCACCGCCTTCATCTCAAAGCTGCTGGCCGCAACCAAGAGCGCCGCATACATCACGAAAGACAAGGCGGCGCTGGCAGGATTGAGCGACGCGGAACTGGCAGCGGCGGCCGATGCCGCGCATGAGCGCAAAGTGGACGGCTGGCTGCTTTCCATGCAGAACACGACGCAGCAGCCCGAGCTTGAATCGCTTTCGAATCGCACAACCAGGCAAGCAATCTTTGAGAGTTCGTTGAATCGCGCCGAGCGTGGCGACAAAAACGACACACGCGCAACCATCGCGCGGCTGGCCCAGTTGCGCGCGCAGAAGGCAAAGCTGCTCGGATATACCAGCTACGCCGCCTGGAGGCTCGCGGACCAAATGGCCGGCACTCCTGAAACGGCGGTCAAGTTCATGGATGAGCTGGTTCCCGCGGCAACCGCCAAGGCGCAGGGAGAGGCCAATGACATTCAGGCGCTCATCGATGCGCAGCACGGCGGTTTCAAACTTGCCCCGTGGGATTGGAACTTCTACGCCGAACAAGTGCGCAAGGCCAAATTCGACCTGGACGAGTCGCAAGTAAAGCCTTACTTTGAGCTGAACAACGTGCTCGAAAATGGCGTGTTTTACGCCGCGCACATGCTCTACGGCATCAGCTTCAAGCAGCGTACCGACATTCCCGTCTACGCGCCTGACGTGAAGGTCTACGAAGTGTCCGACGCGGACGGCAAGCCGCTGGCGCTCTGGTACTGCGACTACTTCAAGCGCGACAACAAGAACGGCGGCGCGTGGATGGACAACTTTGTCGGCCAGTCGAAGTTGCTGGGCACGCTGCCCGTGGTCTACAACGTAGCCAACTTCTCCAAGCCCACCGCCGGCGAACCGGCGTTGCTCAGCTTCGACGACGTGACCACGATGTTTCACGAGTTCGGCCACGCGCTCCACGGCATGTTTGCCGACACCATGTATCCCACGCTCAGCGGGACGCAGACTCCGCGCGATTTTGTTGAGTTTCCCTCGCAGTTCAATGAGCATTGGGCCAGCGACCGGGCGGTGTTTCCGCATTATGCAAAGCACTACAAAACCGGTGAGCCTATGCCTGCGGAGCTGGTCGCGAAACTTGAGAAATCAGCAACCTTCAACCAGGGATACAAGCTCACCGAGTTGCTGGCCGCCGCGCAACTTGACATGCAGTGGCACACGCTCGAGGACGATTCCAAACTCCAGGACCCCGACAAATTTGAATCCGAAGCGCTGAGCATGAAGTGGCTGGCGCTCCCAACCGTTCCTCCGCGCTACCGCTCCAGCTACTTCATGCACATCTGGGGCAACGGTTATCAGGCCGGCTACTACGCCTATCTCTGGTGCGAAATGCTCGACGACGACGCCTATCAATGGTTTGAAGATCATGGCGGACTCACGCGGGCCAATGGAGACCGCTTCCGCCGCATGATTCTTTCGCGAGGCAACACGTCAGACCTGGACCAGCTATACAAAGCGTGGCTGGGCGCCGAGCCGGGAATTGCACCCATGCTCAAGGCGCGCGGACTGGAGCAGCGAGCGCCGGCAAAGTAAACTGAATGCATGCTGGACTTCGAGATTTCTGCCGCCGCCGCAGCAGCGCTGCTTAAGGAAAAAGGAGCGCGCCTGATCGATGTGCGCGAACCGTGGGAATTCGCAACCGCGCACATTGAAGGCAGTGTGCCCATCCCCATGGGCGAAGTGCCCTCGCGCGCCCATCAGGAACTGGACCCCGAAGAGCCGTTGGTCGTGGTCTGTCATCACGGCGTCCGCTCAATGAACGTAACCGTGTGGCTGCGCAACCAGGGCTTCGAAAACGCGCAGTCCCTGCGCGGCGGCATCGACGCCTGGTCGGTCGAAGTCGATCCGAAGGTCGCGCGTTACTGATCCTGATCCGCAAATGAACAGCGATTTGTTACTGTCCTGATTGCGAAAACCTTGACGGAGCCATTGACACTCATCGTGTCATTCCGGGGCCTGGCCGGCCTCAACTCTGATGTACAAGAAAACTCTGAGACGGAGCATCCTGTATGACGGTCAAAATCAATCTGGTCGAGAAATTTGGCTTATTCAACGAACATTGGCGGCCAAAGGTAATTGCCAATTTGAACGGGCAAGAAATCAAGATCATCAAGGCGCAAGGAGAGTTCCCCTGGCACCATCACGAGAACGAAGACGAGTTCTTCATGGTTTGGAAGGGACAATTTCGCGTCGAATTCAGAGACCGCATTGTCCGCCTGGGGCCTGGCGAATGCCTGGTAGTGCCACGCGGGATGGAGCATCGGACGTGCGCCGATGAAGAAGCCGAGGTTCTTTGTTTCGAGCCGGGAGGCGTGTTGAACACCGGCAATATCGCAGACGACATATTCACCGCACCCAGCGGGGTAAAAATCTGACGCATCGGAGTTGCGCGCTGCTGGCGGTTTCATGCACAGCCGTACGGCGCCTTCCAGGTCTATACTCTGTTTTGTCTGTTTCTTGGAAGGAGCATTCCTATGTCTTCGTCAGCAGTTGATTTTGCACTCAAAAACTATCCTCGCTTCGTTGAAGAACTCAAGGCGCTGTTGCGCATCCCGTCCATCTCCACCTTGCCCGAGCATGCGGGTGATTGCCGTCTGGCAGCCGATTCGCTGGCCACGGAACTGAAGCGCATCGGCATGGAGCATGTGCGTCTGATTGAAACCAAGGGCCACCCGATGGTCTATGGCGACTGGCTTCATGCCACAGGGAAACCAACCGCGCTCGTCTATGGTCACTACGACGTGCAGCCGCCCGATCCGCTGGATGAATGGCTTTCGCCGCCGTTCGAGCCCACCGAGCGCGATGGCAACATCTATGCGCGCGGCGCAGTGGACGACAAGGGACAGGTCATGGCGCAGGTCAAGGCGCTCGAGTCGTTGCTGGTTGCCACTGGAAAGCTCCCCATCAATGTGCGCGTGATCTTCGAAGGCGAAGAAGAAGTGGGCGGCGAGGGCATTGCCGATTTTGTGGCATCGAAGCCGCCGGAGTTGAAGGCTGACTTCGCCCTGGTCTCCGATACCGAGCTCTTCGCGCCCGGCCTGCCTACCTTGTGCGTGGGCCTGCGCGGCATGATCTACACCGAGCTTGAGGTGCGCAGCTCTCGTACCGATCTGCACTCCGGTGTGTACGGCGGAGCCGCTCCCAACTCCTTCGTCTCGCTGGCGCAGATTCTCGCTAAGCTCAAGGACGAAGAAGGCAAGATTCTGATTCCCGGTTTCTATGATGACGTGATTCCGCCCAGCGCCGAAGAGCTTGCAACCTGGAAGAAGTTGCCCTTCGACGAGGAACACTATCGCATCTCCGAGGTGGGCTCGAAGCAACTGGTGGGCGAAAAAGGCTACAGCGTTCTGGAGCGCACCTGGGCAAGGCCCACGCTCGATGTACACGGCATTCCGGGCGGCTTTACCGGTGCCGGCGCCAAGACCGTGATCCCGGCCAAGGCCACGGCCAAGGTCTCCATGCGGCTGGTTCCTGGCATGACCCCGGCCAAGGCCTTCGCCCTCTACAAGAGCTTCGTTGAGAAAATTGCACCCGCGGGTGTCGATGTTGAAGTCAGGCTGATTCACTCCGGCGATCCCTGTGTGGTTGCCGTCAACAATCCCTACATCCAGGCGGCCACGCGGGCGCTGCACGAAGTGTGGGGCAAGGACACGGTCTTCATCCGCTCGGGCGGGTCGATTCCAATTGTCGGGGATTTTGACAGGCATCTCGGCCTGCCCAGCGTGATGATGGGCTTCGGCCTGCCGGATGACAACCTGCACGCTCCCAACGAGAAGTTTCACCTGAAAAACTTCGAATTGGGAATCATCTCGCTGATCCGGTTTATGGAGGAGGCGGCAAACTGAGCCGGCCTCACCCTGCGCCCGGGGCGACCACAGAGGGATTCGTCCTCGCCGGAGGACAGTCAACCCGGATGGGCGTCGACAAGGCGCTCGTTCATTTGCGCGGGCGGCCGCTGGTCGAGCATGCGCTGGAGATTCTGCGCGGAGCGGGACTGGCGGCGTCGATCGCCGGCGCCCGCTCGACGCTGAGCGCCTTTGCAGCCGTCGTCGAGGATGTCGAGGCCGGCAAGGGACCTCTCGGTGGCATCTGCGCTGCCTTGGCTTCAACCAGTGCGCAACGGGCGGTGTTTGTGCCTGTGGATCTTCCCCTGCTGCCTTCCTCGCTCGTTGCATACCTGGTGCGCCATGCCGAGATCACTGGCCGAGCCGTCACCCTTGCGTCGGTAGCCGGGTTTACCCAGACATTTCCTGCGGTCGTCGACCGAGCGGCTTTACCCTGGCTCAAGGCCGAACTCGGCGCCGGGCGCTTAGGATGCTTTGCTGCGCTTGAGGTTGCCGCGGCAGCGTTAGGTGAGCGTGTGGGGGTAATTGCGGTCGAAGCCCTGGTTCAGTCCGGAGCGGTTTGCCATCCTGACGGCCTGCCGCCGGCTCGCTGGTTTACAAATTTGAATACGCCTGTGGATTTGAGGGGCGTTTCCAGGGAACGGGATCGCGTAAGCTGAAATCAGATGGCGGATTCCCCTCCCAATCCCGCTCCGGATTCCACGGCACACGATCTCACCGGGCCCGGTCAGCCTGGCACCGACCCTTTTGGGCCCGAACCCCCTGAAACAGATATTACGGAAGCTCTCGGCAGCGAATACGCCGCGGAAGTGGAACTGCGCGCAAAATCCACCCATGGGCCGCTCATCCAGTTCAGTCACGTCAGCATCTCCTTTGATGGCCGTGCCGTGCTTGAGGACGTGAGCTTCGAGGTGGAGCGCGGACAGACGCTCTGCATTCTGGGGCGCAGTGGCGTCGGCAAGTCAGTGTCTCTGCGCCTGTTGATGGGGTTTCTAAAACCGGACTCCGGTTCGATACGAATCGAAAACGAAGAGATCACCTCCCTCGATGAAGAGGGCATGCGCGAAGTCCGCAAAAAGGTAACCATGGTCTTTCAGAACGGCGCCCTCTTCGACTCGCTCAACGTGCGGGAGAATGTCGCGTTTCCCCTCAGGGAGCGCGGCGGGCTGGCCGAGGACCAGATCGTCCAGATCGTGGACCGGCTGATCAGCATGGTGGGCGCCGACGACGTGACCGAAAGTTTACCGGCCAGCCTCTCCACCGGGCGCAAGCGCGCTGTAGCCATTGCTCGCGCGCTGGCCGCCCAGCCTGAAATCGTTCTATATGACGAGCCTACGACGATGGTCGATCCGATCATCGCGCGCAGGCTCGGTGATCTGATTCAACGCCTGAAAGGGCAACTGGGATTTACGAGCATTGTGGTAACCCATGACATGCGCTTTGCCGAACGCCTGGCAGACACCGTTTTGTTCCTTCACGAAGGGCGTGCGGCCTATTTTGGGCCCCTCGCCGGCTTCATCGATTCCACAGATCCGAATATCCAGCAGTTCCTCTACCTTGACGCTTACTTGTTACCTTTGGGCTGAAAGGTTGATCTTTAGGTAACTAAAGTTGTAGTCGATTTTCCTTGCGATTGGCCTGCAAACAGGGCGATGCTAAGGGGTGTAAGGCTTCCCGTTCTGGTTGATGGATAACAAACTGGGAAACCCCTCCCTGGATACCGATGCAATTGCTGATAGGGCTTTGTATAATTGCTTTATTGTCATTGATTTCCGTTTGCGAGATTTTTTGGGGGGAAACGGAAATGGTTTCGCGCTTTCATTCCTGAGATTGTGTTTAATGGATCGCTTTCGTTCGATGCAAATCGATGGCGCCGGCCTTGATTGGCAGCGGGATTTTGCGTCATCGAAGGGGACGGTGTATTCCGTCATGCTGTGTTAGGAAGAGTAAACAGGCTTCTGTCAAAAAATGTTGGGGATTTCGGCAACGGTAGTATCGGGCTCGGCAAGACGTTATCGAATCGCAGAATTCGAATCGAAGTTCAAGGTCCTTGGTTGGCTGCAAACGTTCAACGTTCAAAGCCGCCTTTATCCCATAGTTCCTGAACCCACGAGGTCTGCGGAACACGCATGGCAACTTCGGAATTCTGGCAGAGACTATCAGCGTCGTTAGCTTCCACCCATGAATGGGAAGGAGGCATGGCTGTAGAAAACGCGCGTACCCCACGCGGAACGACAAAGCTCTGGATGGTTCTCGATCTTGTTTCTATTGTGCTGGCGGCGGTTCTCGCCACCATGTACAAGTTGCGCACTGGGCCTGTGGATGGAGCCAGGGGCTTGTGGCGTGGCACTCTTTTTTACCACCGTCCCATGTGGATCCTGATGGCGCTGCTCTGCGGATTCGCCATCACGCTCATGATCACTAGCAAGCGCCTGCATCTGTACACCCCCACGCGCCTGACCAACATACTCAACGAGCAGAGATTAAGCGTGCAGGCCTGCTTTACTTCAGGCCTTCTGCTCACCGGCGCTCTCTACGTCATACACGCCGACGACATTCCCCGTAGCGTCGTGCTCATTACGGTTCTGCTGGTCACCATGGCGCTGAGTCTTCGCCGCCTCATCTATCGCATTCTTCTTAATCATCGCTACGACCGCGGCCTCGACACACGCAACGTCCTCATTGTCGGCACCGGGCCGGAGGCGCACGCGCTGCGCCATCATCTTGAGAGCATCCGCCATCTCGGCTACACCTTCAAGGGTTTCATCGATTTTCCCGACGCGAATATGCGGTCTTCGGCCGCCTCCAGCGATGTGGTGGGAACGATTGACAATCTCTTTCAGCGGACGCGCACGCTGTTTGTGGACGAAATCTTTTTCACGGCCCCATGCGAGCGCGAGCTGGTGCAGAACGTGCTCGAGCAGGCGCGTATCCACAGCGTCGATCTGCGCGTCGTGCCCGACATGTATAACGGCCTCACCTGGAACAGCCCCATCGAATACATCGGCCAGTTTCCAACCATTCCTCTCCATTGCGGCAATGTGCCGGAGATGGGGCTCGTGTTCAAGCGCGCGTTCGATGTGGTCTTCTCAACGCTGATCCTCATTCTGTTTTCGCCGCTGCTGCTGATCATAGCGATTGCCGTCAAAATGGACTCGCCTGGACCGGCATTCTACGAGTCAGAGCGTATAGGGAAAAAAGGCCGCGTCTTCCACTGCATGAAGTTCCGCACCATGGTCAATGACGCCGATCTTCGCCGCGCCGACGTGATGCACATGAACGAGCGCGATGGCGTGCTGTTCAAAATTTCCAACGATCCGCGCATCACCCACCTCGGCCGCTTCCTGCGCAAGTATTCTCTTGATGAGCTTCCGCAGTTCATCAATGTGCTCAAGGGCGAAATGAGCATCGTCGGTCCGCGTCCGCCCATAGCCAGCGAGGTAAAGGAGTACAAGCTGAGCCACCTCCGCCGCCTCGACGTCACTCCCGGGATTACCGGCTTGTGGCAGGTGCAGGGCCGCACCGATCCCTCTTTCGCCAGCTACGTTTCGCTCGACGTCACCTACATTGACAACTGGAGCATCTGGCTGGACTTCAAGATCATGGTGCGTACGGTTGGCGTGGTGTTCGCAGGAACGGGCACGTAGAGCCAGCCGCCAAACAAGAATGCAAAATGGGCCGCTCCCAATGGAGCGGCCCATTTGCCTGCCGCTGTAAACTGGAAGTGTGAAGATCGCACTGGCCCAGATCAATCCGACGGTTGGAGATTTCACCGGAAACCTCGAAAAAATTGTTGCCGCAAGTCGCCGCGCAGCTGAAGCAGGAGCACGGCTCACGGTCTTTTCCGAACTCGCCATCTGCGGCTATCCGCCGGCGGATTTTCTTGAGAAACCAAGCTTTCTTGTCCGCTGCCGATCGGCCGTCGATGAGCTGGCTGCGATGACGAGCAGTTTGACCACCGCAATCGTCGTTGGAGTTGCGTTGCCTGCCCCCAGCGGCAGCGGAAAGCCGGCCGTGAATGCGGCAGTCCTGCTGGATGGGGGGCGGCTGCTTCTGGAGCAGCACAAACGGCTGTTGCCCTTTTACGACGTCTTTGACGAGCAGCGCTACTTTGCCCCGGCGCGCAGCCAGCGGGTGGTGGAACTCGACGGCGTACGCCTCGCGATTTCGATTTGCGAAGACGCCTGGAACGACAAAAACTTCTGGCCGCGGCGGTTGTACAAAGTCGATCCGATGGAAGAGCTGATGCAGCAGAATCCCGCCCTGCACATCAATCTTTCCTCCTCGCCCTTCTGGCACTCCAAGCGTGCCGTGCGGCGCGAGATGCTGGCGGCGATTGCCAGGCGCGACGGCGTGCCAGTGATCATGGTGAACCAGGTCGGCGGCAACGACAGCCTCATCTTCGACGGCTCCTCGCTGGCGCTCAACGGGCTAGGCGAACTCATCGCGCAGGCTGCATCGTTTCGAGAAGGCCTGGTCGTGCTCGATCCTTTCAAGGCTCAGCCAATTCCGTTGACAGAGGAGGACGAAACCGAGGCTGCCTATCGCGCGCTGGTGCTGGGAACACGCGACTACGTGCGCAAGTGCGGCTTCAGCAAAGCGCTGGTGGCGTTGAGCGGAGGCATCGATTCCGCGCTGGTGGTGGCCGTCGCCAAGGACGCGCTGGGCGCGGAGAACGTGATCGCAGTGGGCATGCCGAGCCCTTATTCTTCGAGCGGCTCCATCGACGACAGCCGCAAGCTTGCAGCGAATCTGGGCATTCGTTTTGAAGTGATCGGCATCAGCGGACTGTTTGGCGAGTTCAGCAAAGCGCTCGAGCCCATGTTTGCCGGAGCGAAGGTGGATACGACTGAGGAGAATGTTCAGTCGCGCATTCGCGGGACGTTGATGATGGCGCTCTCCAACAAGTTCGGCGCGCTGGTGCTCACCACCGGCAACAAGTCAGAGATGGAAGTGGGCTACTGCACGCTTTATGGCGACATGGTGGGCGCGTTGGCGGTGATCGGCGACCTGGTCAAGACGCGCGTCTACGCGGTCTGCCACTGGCTCAATCGCGAGGGCGAGGTGATCCCCGCCGCCATCCTCTCGAAGCCTCCCTCTGCGGAACTCCGCCCGGATCAAAAGGATACCGATTTGCTGCCCCCGTATGAGGTTCTCGACCCCATCCTGGAGGCCTACGTGGAGCGCTACGAAACCCCTGAGGCCATAGCCCAGGCAAACGGATTCTCGCTTGCCCTAGTCCAACAGGTAGTCCACCTGGTCGAGCGTTCTGAATACAAGCGCCAGCAGGCGGCCCCGGTGCTGAAGGTGACGCCCAAGTCCTTCGGCATGGGCCGCAGGTTCCCCATCGCCGTCAAGGTCGAGGTATAAGCTAAAATCAGGAAGATACCCGCAAAAGAGCAAGAGTTCCACGAAATAAGGAGAATCCGCTTGATCCGTCTGTTCTCAAGATTTGCCAGTGCCGTTGCACTGGTCGTTTTGTCCATGCCGCTCGTTCAGGCCACGGCCCAGACCCAGGTTCCGGCCGCGCCTGCCGCTGAGCTTGCTGCGCCCGCTCCTGCGGCCGCACCGGTCTTCCCCGCGCCCGATCCAAAGTACTTCACCGCGCCCTTGCCCACCAAGGAAACCGTCAATGCCTTCCTGACGGCCAGCTGGGGCTACGAAGAAAGCCGTGTATGGCAGGTGCAGGCCATTCTCAAAACGCCGGTCGAAGGCGTCAGCAAGGTGGTTGTGTTTGTCGGCGACAAGACCGGCAAGGAAAAGCCATCGGCGCTTGAGTTCTTTGCCTTTGCCGACGGCAAGCACATTATCACCGGCGATCAGATCGTTGCCTTTGGAGCCACGCCATTTGCCGATTTCCGCAAGCAGATGCAGGAGAAAGCGGACGGCCCCTTCCGCGGCTCTCCTGACAAGTCTCTCGAACTCGTCGAGTTTGCCGATTTCCAGTGCCCCCATTGCAAGGAGGCGCAGGCAAACATGGAGAAGCTGGTGGCCGATTTCCCCAAGGCCCGGATCGTGTTTCAAAACGATCCCATTGTCTCCATCCATCCGCAGTCGGTAACGGCAGCCGCCTACGGCGTGTGCGTTGCCAAGCTGGGCGGCAGCACCGCCTTCTTCGGATTCACCGACAGCGTGTTTGACGGTCAGGATGGTCTTTCGACCGCCGATGGCGCCACCCTCACGCTAAACAGCGCAGTCACCAAGGCCGGGCTGGATCCGGCGAAGGTGGCTGCCTGCGCCGCAACTCCCGAGACCAAGGCGGCCGTGGATGCTTCAGTCAAGCTGGCCGAGGATCTGGGCGTCGGCCAGGTGCCCACGCTGGTGGTGAACGGCCGCGAAGTTCCAGCCAATGCCCCGTACGAAACGCTCAAGAAGATTGTTGCGTACCAGGCCAAGATGGACGGCGTAACCATGTAATGCACCGCAAACGGGTGCCCCCGGTCCCTCGCGTTTGGGGACCGGGGAAAGAACCAACTTCCCCTCGAGCACCTCTAGTCCCTAAGTCCCTTAGTCCCCGTCTTTCTAATCCCTAACCACTAATCTCTAATCCCTGCTTTTTTCCTACTGCGTCTGCGAGCTCCGTTCAACACGAATCATGTGCGAGTGGCCGCTGGCCTGCGTGCCGCGTACCACGTGCGGCGTGATGATGATGAGCAGCGTTGCGTAGTTCTTCTGGCTATCCTTGTCGGTAATGTCGTTCAGCCCCGGAATTTCGCTCAGGCCCGGCGTTCCGCTGATGTTGCGCATCTCCGACTTGTCCAGCTCGCTGGCCACCACCACCGCTTCGCCCTGCTTGATCGTGACCACGCCGGAGTACGAGCGGTTGTTGAGGATCGGATTGCCGTTGATCGATGATCCGGACAGTGCGGTGATCTTCATGTCAACCGTGAGCGCGACCAGGTCGTTGCGCATCACGTTCGCAGTGGCCTTGAGCGTCAGGCCCAGGTCCTGGTACTCCACCTGCGGAACCGACGGAACTGATCCCCCAAGCGAGGCGAGCAGAGAAGAAAGACTGCCGGAAGCGCCCGCTCCGGTAAGTCCGGGAATGTTCGGAACGCTGGACGACAAGCTCGAAAAAGAGGAGGTCTGAATCGGGTAGCGCTCGCCCTCCTTGAGCGTTCCAGCCTGGCCGTCGCCCAGGCGTAATTGGATATCATCGAGCTCGCGTGAGTCAGAGGAGTTCAGGTTGAAGTTTGCCGTCGCTCCTCCGGGTGACAGTGCCGACTGCGTAAGTCCGCCGCCGAACAGGGCAACCCCATTCTGGAAGAGCGAGCTTGAGACCTGGCCCGAGGCAAGCAGGATGCCCAGAATGGCCAGCGTGTCGCCCGGAGCGGCCAAACCTGAGGAGATAATCTGCTGAACGAGGCTCTGGTTGGCGTTCAGAATGGACTGTTCTTCGGTGTAGACGTTGAATGCCGAAAAACTTTGCGGCGGCTGCACGCCCGTATTGCGGTTGCTCGTGTGGGCAATCTGAATGAGCCGCACATCCAGCACCACCTGGCTATGGCCGTCGATCAGCGCACGGACGGTGGAGTTGAAGGCCTCAACCTTGTCGGCGGGAGCGCGAATAGTGATCGATCCCGCATTGGGCTCGGCCACTGCCTGTTGCAGATCGAAGACCTGCTTGCCCAGGTTGGTCACTTCCGTCATCTCTTCCGCGGTGAGGCCGGAGAGATAGATCGTCTCCATTTCCTGCCGTGTGAATTGCAGGCGATTCTCTCGGGTGTCTGAGGCCACCAATACGCGGCGTGCATCGATCGCCACGTAAAACGAATGGGTCACCATAGCCAGCGCGCTTGCCGCTGCATCAAAGCTGACGTCGTCAATGTCAAATCGAGCCAATTTGGATTGCACGCTATCGTCAACGGTGGCGCTGATGCCATAAGCCTTGAAGACCTGTTGAACAAGTTGGCGCTGGTCGTTGTGCAGGTGGAAACTCTTGACTCCGGCCTCGGGCGCAAGCTGAATTGTCCCACCGGCGCCCTTCGCGCCCTGCTCGTACAGCGAGGCTGGCTGCATGCGCGCGGCATCATCGCCCAGTTCATACAGGTGCTGCGTGGCCTCAATGTTCCTGGGATCGATCTGCAGGGCCTGGACCAGCGCCGCGCGCGCGCCGGCCGCGTCCCCGCGCAGACGGTCTTTGGCAGCGGTTTGGATCAATGCCGTCACTGCGTGGCTGCGCGCAATTTCGCCGGCCAGCCGGTAATTCGCATTGGTCCCATCCAGCCTTGCGGCTTGCTCGTAGTCGTGGATCGCCTCTTCATAGCGCTCGTCCATGAAGAGCTTGCTGGCGCTCAGGTAGAGCTTGGCCGCGCGCCGCCGGTCGCTGTCGCGGGGCAGTTTCGCCTCGTCGGGGGCAGCGGTTGCACTCTGCGCGGCGGGCGCCTGTGCGGCGAGGGTCTGTGCGGCTTGAGCCTGGATTGCGCCGCCTGTCGACGTCGTTTGCGCCTGCCCTCCCGCGGCGTTGAAGACAAGCAGGAGCGCCGCAGCAGGTAGCATGAGCCACTCGGGCACAAATCGATGCATTGTGCGGAGTGAAACCGAATTGGACCGGCGCCTATTCACGATGCGGCCTGCGTCAGCGCCAGCAGGTCAGCAAGCGACGACGCACAGGCCTCCGGCTCAAGCTTGTGCAATACATCAAAGCTGAAGTTGCCGGTGGCCACCGCGATCACCGGCAGTCGATTCGCCTTCGCCGCCTCAATGTCACGCGGCGTATCGCCCACCACGCAGACCGACGCGCGCTCTCCGGCCATCTCCCGGGCCTTTCTGGCGGCCTGTCCGATCAGTTCCGAGCGAATCGCAAAGTGATCGCTGAATCCGCCGAAGCGAAACCACTCGCGCAGACCGGCTTGCTCAATCTTGACCCAGCCAATGGCTTCCAGATTGCCGCTTGCCACGCCCAGCAGCGCGCCCTTCGCCGCCAAATGGCTCAGCGCCTGTTGCACTCCGGGCATCAGCAGCAGGTCCATCTCGTTTCGATGCTCGGCAACCACTTCGCGCATGGCCTCAAGAATCGCTTCGGTGTGCCGCTGCATAATTTCCGCGGGAATCTGCGCCTGCCGGCACGCATCCGCCAGGATCGCGGTGTCCGTGCTCCCGTGGAGCGGGACGCCGGCCATGCTCACCTCGAATCCCGTGATCCGTTGGACGCTCGAGGCAAAGGAATTAAAGTGGATGCGGTCGCGGCTCCGCAGCAGCGTGCCGTCGATGTCGAACAGATAAGCATTTTGCCCATCCCAGGTAAATCCTGGCATCAGGGCGACACGTGCTTCCTGGCTCGGTGGAGTTGTCAGCATCTCAAAGTTGAACTGCGCCGCCTTGACCCGGGCCTCATCCCTGGCGATAGGTCTGGCGGAAGGCGCTTAATACAGGACGTTCGCTGCGGACCGGACGCTTGAGCCCTGTACGCACATCGGCAAGCTCCAACCCCAACTCGGCCATGGCGCGGCTCAGCGTATTGCGGTGCATGCCCAGTTCTTCCGCCGCCCTGCACTGGTTTCCCCGGTGTGCAACCAGCACTTCGCGCAGGTATTGTCTCTTGAACTCGCGCACGGCCTCCTCATAGGGAATGCCGCTTGAGTGCATTTGCGTAACCAGGCTATCCAGTTCTCGTTTCACGTTAACCTCTTCAAGTCTTCAATCCTGCATCTTATCGCTTTTTGGTGTGCAATTGTTTATATCAAATTTACCCCGCTCCGGGGTGCATCCATTGCGGAGCATGTTGTTCCATCATCTGCAATCCGCTGCGAACGCGCTCTGCAAGTTCCGTCGGACTGACCCTCGCGCTCAGGTGACAGACTCCGAAGAAAAACTTGGGCAGCCTTGCTTCCGCGAGCCAATGTGCCTGCGGGAAAAAGACCACAACCACCAGTATGATGAGCGTGACCATCAGCGCTCCCTGCAAAAAACCGAAGGCTCCTCCGGCAATCCGGTCCAGACAGCCAAGACCCATCTTGTGCACGGCGTGCGACGTCACCGACCCAAAAAGATTTGCCACGAACATCACCAGAAGCGCAATCAACAGAAATCCAATTGCGTCCGCAACCATCTCGTTGTGGACCATGGGCAGCAGGATCGTGCCGGCGCGGCCATAGTTCCAGGCCGCCACCACAAGGCCCAGAAACAAGCCTGCCAGCGAGCAGATCGAGCGGAGCAGTCCTTGCATGAAACCGCCCACGATCGAAGCCGCGAGCACAATTACGATCGCCCAATCCACCCATGTCATGCCGCGCCCCGCATATTCATAAACTCAACTCCCGCCCCGTCAATAGGCGGAACGCCTCAAGGTACTTGGCTTGTGTCCGCTCCGCCACATCGGCTGGAAGCGATGGCGCCGGAGCCTGTTTGTTCCAATGGATGGACTCGAGATAATCCCGCACGTACTGCTTGTCAAACGAGGCCTGCGCTCCGCCCGGCTTCCAGGCTGAAGCCTCCCAAAAACGGGAAGAGTCTGGCGTCAGAACTTCATCTGCAAGAATAATTCCTTCATCTGTTTTGCCAAACTCAAATTTTGTGTCGGCCAAAATCAGCCCGCACGCCTGGGCGTGCCGGTGCGCCTTGCCATAGATCGCAAGAGTCAGCCGGCGCAATTCCTTCGCATCGTCTTTGCCGATCAATTCTTCGGTCGCCGCAAAGGAAATGTTTTCGTCGTGCGCTCCGTCCTGGCTCTTGGTGGCGGGGGTAAACACCGGCTCAGGCAACTCGGAACCATCAAGAAGACCGCCGGGCAGCGAAATGCCACACACCGTTCCCGCGGACTTGTATTCTTTCCATCCCGAGCCGGCCAGGTAACCGCGGGCAACGCACTCTACCGGAAACATGTTTGCGCGGCGCACCATCATGGAGCGGCCTTCGAGCTGGTCGGCATACCGATGCAATTCGGCGGGATATTCGCTCACGTTGGCAGTAATGATGTGGTTCGGCACCACTTCCTTCAGCAGGTCAAACCAGAAGAGCGAGATCTGCGTGAGGATCTTTCCCTTGCCCGGAATGCCTGTGCCCAACACGTGATCGAACGCCGAGATGCGATCGGTGGCCACCATCAGCAGCGCGTCGCCCACCGCGTAGAGATCGCGCACTTTTCCCCGCCCAAGCAGGGGTGTGTCGCCAAGGTTGGTAATGAGCAGTGCGGTCACGGGAGAGGTCCTTGCTTTAGACAGACTGAATCTCCGATTGTCCGGCGATGGGCTCTGTTTGTCAATCTAGCTGCGCAAGCGAAAACGCTTTCGAACTGCCGTACGTCGCGTGATGCAGACCGATTGAAAGACAATCGGCAGAGAGCATTAGGAGGGTTTTCTTCACACCAGCCTCCCCCTCGAAACCGCGTTACACAGAGGTGTGACGGCCATCACCGTCTGAACTTTCCTTATGGGAGAAACTTCGATTGTCAACATGGTTCAGAGAGTGAGTAAGAAAACTCTCTTAGAGCCGGGCGACACGAGGCAGCAGTGGAAAGGGGAAGCCGCGGCTAGCTTCGTTTGTATAGGGATCACCAGTAGCCGCGTGCTACCGACCTCCAGTGCCGGCTACTGGTCCCCGTCTTTATCTTGTGTAAGGAGTACTACAAGACCTCCGAAGAGACGTTATCCTTCGGGGGTGTTTTTTTGCCCAAAACCTCCCAACCGCTCGAGCGGCGCAGCGCTGGCTATTCGACTCCTGCCATTCACCGGGCAAGCCTGGGAAACACGCTTATGATCGATTTGAGCCCAGAGAACCAAAGCATCAAGGGGGAGCTGCAATGACATCGAAAGACCGTGTCCTGTCATCCTTGAACCATCGGCAACCGGACCGCATTCCCGTCGATCTCTCCGGATACCGGTCGTCGGGCATTTCGGCTATCGCCTATCCGCGGCTTCGCGCTGCTCTCGGCTTGGAGCCCCGCTCGATTGACGTCTACGACCCCGTGCAACAACTTGCCATCGTGCACGACGACGTGCTTGACCTGCTCGGCATCGACGCCATCGAACTGGGTCGTGGATTCTGCCATGAAGACAAGTGGTGGACTGATTGGACGCTGCCCGACGGCTCTCCCTGCCGCATGCCGGTGTGGGCACAGCCCGAGAAGTTGGGAACGGCCTGGATTCTCCGCTCACCTTCAGGCAGGGTCATCGCCCGCATGCCCGAGGGCTCGCTCGTATTCGATCAGGTGTACTGGCCATTTCTCGACGGCGAAGAAGATCTCTCGCGCATCGAGGAGCTTTACCCTGAGCACATGTGGACCGGAATCGCTTCACCGCCCGGACCCTCTGTCGCCGGCGCCGAGGAGTTGGCTGCCGGGGCGCGCGCTCTACGTGCCGGAACCGATCGCGCCATTCTTGGCCTCTTTGGCGGCAATCTGCTTGAAATGGGCCAGTTTTACTACCGGATGGACAACTTCCTGGCCATGCTCGGCGAGGATCCTGCGCGCGTGCACCGCTTTCTCGACGCCCTCGTCGAAATCCATCTGCGCAATCTCGAGCGCTTCCTGGGCGCGGTGGGCACATCCATCGACGTGATTGTCTTCGGAGACGATCTGGGCGCGCAAAACAGTCCGCAGATCTCGCCGCGAATGTATCGCGAGTTCTTCAAGCCGCGGCATGCGCTCATGTGGGCGCGCGCCAAACAACTGGCCAACGTCAAAGTCATGCTGCATTGCTGCGGCGCGGTGCGGCCGCTGCTCCCCGATATCATCGATGCCGGGCTCGACGCCATCAATCCGGTGCAGATCAGTTGCCGCGGAATGGATGCCGTGGGACTCAAGCGCGACTTCGGCCGCGACCTCGCTTTCTGGGGCGGCGGCTGCGATACCCAACGAATCCTTCCCGAGGGAACGCCGGAAGAAGTCAGACAGCACGTTCTCGACCAGTGCAGAATCCTCGCGCCCGGCGGCGGCTTCGTCTACCAGCAGGTCCACAACATCATGGCCAACGTGCCCGCGGAAAACATCCTGGCCATGTACCGGGCGGTTCGCGAGTTCAACGACATCGAAAGCGGTGCCTGATACGCGATGATGTTGCCGCGCGATGAGGCCTGCTCAACTCCGGCGATTAGCCCCGGTCTCTGTGACCTCTCCCAATCAAGACGAGGGTGCCCCCGGTCCCTCGCTTTCGGGGACCGGGGAAGAAGGAGAATCCGCGCTGTCCAGCCCAGCGACCTACGCGCAGTCCCGTAGAAAAGTTCTGGAATCGTCCACTAGCGCCGACCATTCAACTCATCAATCAAGTCAGGCAGTAATCACGGTGAGCGGAAATCCTCATTCCGCCAAGCTTTGGATCGAGTGTGTTCCAGGCCCACATCATCTCAAGGCGTTGCAGCTCCCTCCCGTTGCTTACCTACGAGCACGAACCGGTTGTTCAATCATCCTTGATTTGTTCGACTTTGTGGCAAGGTAAAATGCTTCCTCATTGTCGCAAATAACAAAGATGTGATCGTCTTGCTTCAAGGGGCCAAACTCATCCCCTGGATTCAGATAGACTTCAATACCGCGTGAGATGGCGATTGGAATTACGGCACGAGCCTTTGATTCCCTGCTGGCATAGAAGTGCAGCGCGTCAGAGAAGCGCCGATTCACAAGCTGTTCGGGCACCTTGACCCTGTAAATCTCGTCTGAATCGGGACTGAACGTAAGCAGGGTGTGATACAGCCCTGCGAGTCCCGGCGTAAAAGCGCATTGGGTCAACACATCGATGCCGAAGCTTTCTCCACACACACACTCGGTTGGCCCTCCCTTGCCTGCCGTATGTGCGGCTTCAAGGTTCTTGGCGGAACGAATTTCGGCAGTAACTGGCGTATCGCAGAATCCCCGCAGCACAAGCAGCGCTAATACAGTCTTTGCATCGGTGATATCCGGTTCAAATTGACTTACTGAATCACTCTGCCAATTTCCAAGTATGACGATCGACGAGGCGGATTTAACCTGTGCCTGTTCTAGGACCCTGCTGTCAGTAGCATCTCCTGAGATCCAGTAGCAACGTTCAAAGCCTGGTCTCCCTGGGAACACTGAGGGACCGTGTGCGATAACAACAATCGACTTCTTCTCCGTATCCGGTCCACGCAATTGCTCGATCATGCGCTCCGCTCGATGGTCCCAGTTAATGAGAACAATATGTTTTGCGAGATGACTTGGCACTCGAATCCTCCCCATCCATTTCCCCAGCTCTTCCGAAATGTATCGCTTACCAAACTCCGCAATCACCCAACCCACGAGGGCTACGCCGACAATGATCGCGAACACCGCCACTCGCTCGCCCCAGGTCGTTTTGGGCGCCCGCGCCTGAAACCCTCCTGAAACATAAACAAGGACCGACCACATCGATTTAGGAAAAGTGTCGAAGTTCTCGTTCACATGGCGCTCACACCAGTAGAGGCCAAGCGCCGCGAAAACCCAAACGCCAAATAACGCCGAGATCGCCACGATAAGATCTGCCAGACTGGTTGTTGCCTGCCGTACATGTTTACGCTTCAATATTAGAATTGCGCAAAGATACCCGAGGAGTAACACTGGAATCAACCAAAGCCATGAGATGCCGAATCCTTTGGAGATATACCGCTTGGCCCCCGGATAAGTCTGGATAGGAAGCTGAGCGGGTACGGTCCTGAAGAGCAGATCCATTTTGGTTCCGCTGATGCGTTCAATCTCACCGCGTCGCGCCTGAAGTAGTCCCATCAATGCAACGACATTCGCCTGGTCAACGTCAGAACGAACTAGTAGAAGGCATTGGGTGCCGATGGTTGGCACATCGTCCTCTTGACCCGCATATGTTCGTCCGGGAATATATGCCTCAACGTAGCTGCCACTGCTTGTCATCCGGGATATCAACTTCGGGTCAAGTACTAGCAAACGGGCGTCGCGATTGATCAGCGTCTGTGCCACAACATCCACGGGAATCGCGCTCGTGATAATCGCGGCATCAATCGATTCCGCTGCAAACTGGGGAACGATCTGCTCCATGGACAGGGTGCGAGGCTGAAACTCTCCTATTGAGACCCCAGCCGCCTCCAGAACGGAGCGGGCGGTAATCTGTCCGCCACTACCATCCACACCAATTGCGATGGCCTTGCCTTTTAGATCGTCGACGGAAAAAATGAAGAGATCGTCCCTCACCAGGATGTGGATTGGCTCTGTAAAGATAGGTGTCAGCAACTCGATATTTGTAAGTGGATCGGGAAAGGGCAAGTGTCCCAGCACTGCCCGTACGGCAACGTCGCCCTGGACCAATGCAAGATCCGCACGTCCCGAAGTCAACAACTTGATGTTATCTACCGATCCACCGGATAGGACAGGTTGAAGTTTTATGCCATTTTTTTCTGCCACAAGAGAAATGGCATTCGCCAATTTAGTGTAGTTACCCTGGCTCTCTCCGGATGCGAGTAATAACGTCTTCTGTTGTGCTTGCCCGAACACACATAAGGCAGGAAGGACACACTTCAACAACCATAGCCGCTTACCCGTGCTCACGGCGTCTCCTCTGGTTCCCTGGATATTAGTAGCACTGCAATAATATACCTTGGTTTACAGTCAGTAAGTGACAGCGTCTTAGGGGCACGATAGCCGACTTCGCCGGCGAGCCGCCCTTAACTGGAAATAGGGAAAGAGGGGGACATGATGCCTGTTCCCCATCCGGGGTGCTATCGTTCCTGCATGGCTCGGCTGGCTCGTGTTGTGATCCGAGGGCTTCCGCATCATGTTATCCAGCGCGGCAACCGGCGCGAGGCGATCAAGGCCGAATGCCCCGAACAGCTAGAATTTTTGTGAATAGATATCGCGCCCCCCCTCTATCCCCTCTATTACTGTCCCCTATTACCCAGAGTCATGGTTCCGACGGTGTACCATTTTTGCATGCGAGCTATCGCTTCTACTGTCGCGCTTCTGCTGTTGACCTCGACTGTCTGCGCTCAAAACACCGACCTCAAGAATCTGCCGCAGTTCGATGTGGTCTCCATCCGTCCCCACCAGGACGAAGGCATGATGAGAATGGGGTTTCAATTCGGGACAGTGCCCGATGGAGTTGTTTTCAAAGGCGGTACACTCGACATGCTGATCCATATGGCCTTCGACGTTCCTCGCGACCGCATACTCAACGAGCCGGACTGGGTCCGCTCCAGCCGCATCGATCTCGATGCCAAAGTCGCGCCTGAAGATGCGCCGAAATTGAAGACGCTCACGCGCCAGCAGCAATGGGCCATGATCGTTCCAGCGCTTGAGGATCGTTGCGCGCTGAAATTCCATCACGAAACCCGAGAGCTTGAGGTCTACACGCTGGTGCTCGCCAAGGGCGGCTCCAAGCTCAAGGAGGCAGCCCCTGCGGATCCCCACGCAAGTGCGCCCAGCCCTGGAAACAGCACTGACTCGCTCGATAAGCCCGGCTCGCCCGGCCAGCCGCCAGCCGCCGCGCCCATGATGTTGATGATGAATCAGTCGGGCGTCACGGTGAAGGGGCGCAGCGCCACCATCGACTCTTTCGTCCAGATGCTCTCGCAGCAGATGGGAGCAACCATCGTAGACAAGACGGGGCTCACCGGCAAATACGACTACGAGCTCGCGTGGATGCCGGATGAGATGAATTTGATGGGCATGCCCATGATGCCCATGCCCCACGGCCCGCCACCGCAGGGCGGAAGCGAACAGCCCCCACCACCAACGGCCCCATCCATCTTCGCAGCTCTCCCAGAGCAGGTCGGCCTCAAGCTTGAGACACACAAAGAGCCCGTGGATGTCATCGTCATCGACCACATGGAGCAGCCGTCGGCGAATTGAGAGCAGGCTCAGGCCCTGCCAGCCACTGTCATCCCGAACGGAGCGAGGGATCTGCGAATCTCTTCTTGGCGCCGATTGCAAAAAAAGACACCGCACTGAGGGAGCAACGAAGAGCGCCGAGGGTTCCCCAGGTGCTGGGGTGGTGAGCCCCTCGTCCGCCGCGGCGTAGGGACCTGGAAGAGAACCAACTTCCCTTCGCGCCTTTTCTAATCCCTATTCCCTGCCTTTACGCCGTCGCGCGCTGCTTATCCTTGGCCAGATGTACGCTGATCACCTTCGACACGCCCGGCTCCTGCATCGTGACGCCGTAAATCATGTCGGCGGCCTGCATCATCCGCTTGGAGTGCGTCACCAGCAGGAACTGCGTCTCCTTGCTCAGCGAGTGCAGCAGGTCGGCGAGGCGGCCGACGTTGGTTTCGTCCAGCGCCGCATCCACTTCGTCCAGCGCGCAGAACGGGCTCGGCTGGAACTGGAAGATGCCCACCAGCAGCGCCAGCGCGGTCAGTGACTTCTCACCGCCCGAGAGCAGCAGCACGTTCTGCAGCTTCTTACCCGGAGGCGAGGCCACAATCTCCAATCCGCTCTCGGCCGTGTTCTCCTGGTCGGTGAGCCGCAGGAAGGCCTGCCCGCCCTGGAATAGCCGCGAGAACACCACGCCGAAGTTTTCATTGATCCTGGCGAAAGCCTCATCAAACTTGGTGCGCGAAATCTGGTCGATTTCCTTGATGGTCGCCTGCGTGTTCTCGATCGACTCCATCAGGTCGGTGCGCTGCGTTTCGAGGAACCCGTGGCGTTCCGCGGTCTCCTTGTACTCGTCCAGCGCCATCATGTTCACCGGGCCCATCTGCTCGATGCGCTGCTTGAGCGTGCGGCAGACTTCCTCTTCAGCGAGTAGTTCATCGTTGAGCAGGCGCACGATTTCAGCGTCGTCGCGCAGCACCTGGGCCTCTACATTCACCTCGGCAAGGCAGCTTGACTCCAGATACTCAAGATCGGAGTGCAGCTTGGCGAGTTCACTGGAACGGCCCGCACGATTCTCGCGCAACTCATCGAGCGCGATGCGGCCGGTCTTGAGCTGTGTCTCCATCTCAGCCAATTGCTGGCGCAGTGCCTGAGATTGCGCGGCGATGGTTTGCGTCAGAGCCTGCGCCTCGGCGCGCGCGGCGGTCAGCTCTTTTTGCTGCTCGGCCAGCCGGGCGCTCTCCGCAATCCGCTGCTCCTTCTCCGCCACTGCCGCGGCC
>Ga0224554_1000394_pt1 | contig 36991 bp, 41 predicted proteins | sample 714S22024metaG_FD_180666 | JGI IMG/M metagenome (GOLD analysis project Ga0224554, IMG submission 180666) | Peat soil microbial communities from Stordalen Mire, Sweden - 717 S2 20-24 | ecosystem: Environmental > Terrestrial > Soil > Wetlands > Peat | place: Sweden: Norrbotten County, Stordalen... | reverse complement strand
TTGCTCAAGTCCAAGCGCAACCCGACATTCAGCAGCAACGCGCGGCTGAAATTGCGGACGAACCGGCGTTCCCGTCACCGAAACTTTCTGCGCCTTCAATCTCGCGGCGGCTTCTGGAAACCCGACGAACGCCTCGTCCACGAAGCGTGCGAGAAAACGGTTGGCGCGTCCGGGAATGGTGTTGGATTCGTGCAGGAAAGTTTTCGCGCCGAATTTTCTGGCGGCGAGAACCGGCGGCGCGCTGGTGAATCCGCCCATCGCCAGAACGGCGGCGGGTTTGCGTTGCTTGAAAATTTTCCGCGAGGCGCGGAATGAATTCCAGAAGCTGCGGGCGAAGGAAAAATAATTCCGGTTTTGCAGTCCAACCGCCGGAAGCGTGAAGATTTCAAAACCTTGAGCAGATTTCACGGCCTGTTGATCCACATCCTTCGGCGAGATGAACAGCGCAACATTGCAGCCACGCTTTTTCAATTCCTCGGCGACGGCAATTCCCGGAAAGAGATGTCCGCCCGTCCCGCCGCAGGCGATGGCGACGAAGGGCGTTTTTGTTTCGGGAGCGGTCATGTTGCTCTCGCGGCGAAGGGATTTTCTCTGGCGTCAATTTCCGGTTTTGAATTTTTCTCACGAACGGTTTTTTCCCGCACAGGCGCGTGGCGCGCGACGCTGAACAAAATCCCGACGCCCGCCAGCATCGCCAGCAGGTTCGAGCCGCCGGAACTGATGAAGGGCAGCGCAAGCCCCTTGTTCGGCAGGACGCTGGTGACGACGCCGATGTTGATGGCGGCCTGCAACGAAATCAAAAACGTGACGCCCGTCGCGAGCAGGCAGCCGAAGTGGTCGCGCGCGTTGAGCGCGATGAAAATGCCGCAGACGGCGATGAGCAGAAAGGCGAGGAGGACAAACAGCGTGGCGATCAAGCCCAATTCCTCGCCGATGTTGGCAAAAATAAAATCGCTCTGGATTTCGGGAACATAACCGAGTTTTTGCAGTCCGTTGCCGAGGCCAAGGCCGGTCACGCCGCCCGCGCCCAGCGCGATCATGCCCTGTTGCGCCTGAAGCGCCGCGCCGTTCAGGTGTTGCTGCGGATGGAGCCACGCGGCGATGCGGTTCATGCGCATCGGGTCGTGCAAAATGGAAACAACCAGAATTGCCGCGCCGCAAAACGCGGGAACAAACAGATGCTTCCAGCGGACGCCCGCGACCAAAAGCATCATGCCGCAAACGGCGGCGAGCAGAATGGTGGTGCCACGATCAGGCTCGATGAAAATCAAACCGAGCGCGGCGGCAATAATCATTACCGGAAAAACAATCCCGCGTTTGAACGTGTCCATTTTGCGCTGCGAGCGGTCGCAATACCATGCGAGCATGATGATGAGCGCGAGCTTGACGAGTTCGGACGGCTGGAACGTCGCGCCGGGCAGCCGGATCCAGCGGTGCGCGCCGTTGAGTTTTATTCCCAAATGCGGGACGAAAACGCAGGCGGCCAGAAACAGCGCGCCGCCGAAAACCGGCCACGCAAATTTTTTGAGCAGCGCGTAATCAAGAACCGCCGTCACCGCGCACGCAACCAGACCGAGCGCGCACCAGACGAGTTGCATCTGGAGCAGGTGCGGGCCGACTTCGGCGTGGGTGCGGGGATTCACCTGCGCCTGGCTGGCACTGTAAATCATGACCAGACCCAGCGCCAGCAGGGCGGCGGCGCAAAACGCCAGAGTTGTGACGGCGACTTTCATCTCAATTTTTTCAAAATCCCGCCGCACGGGATCAGCCGCAGTTCACATCCCCGCTTAATGCGCGGGCGTTGTGGACGACGGCGTGACAGGCGCGACTGGCGCGGACGCGACCGGAGCCGGTTCGGGCGCGGCGGCCACCGGCGCGGCCGCATCCGGTTTCGCCGGGATTTTCAATTTCTGGCCGACTTTGATTTTCGTCGTGGCCAGGTTGTTTTCGGATTGCAGCAGCTTGACGGTCGTTCCGTTTGCCTTCGCGATTTTAATCAGCGTATCGCCCGACTTGACGGTGTAGGTTGCCGCGCCGGTGTCAGCACTGGTCGCTGCTCCCGCAGGCACAGTCGCGCTGGGGGTCGGGGCGGGAATTGTGAGTTTGTATCCGATTTTCAACTTGGTCGGAATGACGGTGGGGTTCGCCGCTTCCAAATCCTTCAGTTTCACGCCATGCGCTTTCGCGATGGTGGCGAGGCTGTCGCCTTTGACGACGACGTATTCGGTCGTGGCGGGTGCGGGTGGGGCCGGCGGCACATAGGGCGGCGGCACGGGCACGGTCGAGGTCGCCGTCATCGGCGGCGTGCTCGTGTCGGTGACGGACGTCGTAGGCGTCACGTTTGTGTCAATCGCTGTCGTGGAAGTGTCGGCCGTCTCGGCGGGCTGCTCGCGTTTGCAGCCATCAATCAGCATCGCTGAAAGTCCGGCGACGCCGACGGCGAGCGAGCAGAACACGGCGAGTTTCAGGCGCGAACGGCGTTTGGTTTGCAGCTCCAGCAGCGAGCCTTTGGGAACGAATGGGTTTGGATTATTCATGGGTTTGGCGCCGGCGGCGTCCTTTCTTCGAGGCGGTTGTTTTTTGGTTTGATTTTTTCGCCGCGAAATTTTCCCTCGAAAAATTTCGCGGCGGTTAAATTTATTTTGTTCGTCACGGCTGGCTTGAAGTCGTCGGTAAATTTTAATCCGGCGGGGAAAACTGAAAGCCTCTCGCCGTTCATCGCGCGTCTTGCCACTTGCATTGGAATTTTTAACAGTCCCGCGCCGCGCACGCAAGAAGCAAAGCGCGTAAAAAACACATTTTTGTCCAATGTCAGCGTCATGTTTTACCTTAATTTCAAAGTCGCCAGCGCAACCACCGCGAACAGCACGCACAAAATGTAAAACCGCATCACGATCTGCGATTCATACCAGCCTTTTTTTTCAAAGTGATGATGCAGCGGCGCCATCAAAAAAATCCTTTGGCCGGTGCCGTAACGCTTTTTGGTGTATTTGAACCAGCCGGTCTGGATCAGCACCGACGCCGCTTCCAACACGAAAATTCCGCCCGCAATCACCAGCACGAACGGCTGGTGGATCAGCACCGCGATGATGCCAAACGCGCCGCCGAGCGCGAGCGAGCCGGTGTCGCCCATGAACACCTGCGCCGGATGACAATTATACCACAAAAATCCCAGCCCCGCGCCGATGAGCGCCGCGCAAAAAACCGTCAGCTCGCCCGCGCCGCTGACGTAGGGAATTTGCAGATAGGCCGCCGCCTTGATGTTGCCGGCGAGGTAGGTAAAAATCAAAAATACAAACGCCGTGATGAGCGTGCAGCCGATGGCAAGGCCGTCAAGGCCATCCGTCAAATTCACCGCGTTCGAACTGCCGACGATGGCGAGCAGCACGATCAGCACGCCGACCACCGCGCCGACTTCATACGGATATTTGCAGAATGGCAGCAGCACGTCGCTGACGAGGTTGCTGTGCATGATGAGGACGGATTTTTTTCCAGGAAATTGCAGTTCGCTCGTGGCCGGAAGCATCCAAAGATAAATGCCGACGAACAAACCAAGCACCGTCTGCACCAGCAGCTTCACGCGCGGCGGAGTGCCGCCGCCGCTTTGCTGGACGATTTTTGCGTAGTCGTCGTAAAATCCAAGACCCGATAAAACCAAAACCGCGAGCAGCGTCAACTCCACCTGCGCGTTCCATTGCGTCCAGAGCATCGTCGAAAAAACCAGCACGGTGACAATCAAAATTCCGCCCATCGTCGGCGTTCCCTTTTTGCTCAAGACGCGCGCGGCGAGTCCGCCCGCTTCTTCCGCCTTGTCTTTGTAATCTTGCCCAAATTTCAATGTCTTGAGCCAATGAATTATTTTTGGCCCAAGCCACAAGCTCAACAGCAGTGCCGTAATCGCCGCACCGGCGGCGCGCACGGTGATGTAGCGGAACAGGCGCAGGAACGAGAGCCGGCTTTCCCAAGCCGTCCCGTGCGCCCAATCCAACATCTGCTGGCTCAAATAAAATAGCATTTTCGATTTACGATTTTTCCGAACGCAATGTCTCGGCAATTCTTTCCAGCCGCGACGCCCGCGACGCCTTCAGCAAAACCACGTCGCCCGTTTTCAAAAATTTCCGGATCGCCGTCACCGCCGCCTCGACATTTTCAAATTCAATCACCCGGTTCAAGCCGCCGTCGCGCGCAGCTTTTGCCGTCGCCATTGACATTTTTCCGACCGTAAATAATTGCCCGATTTTCAATTCCGCCGCGCGCCGGCCGACTTCCGCGTGCGCCGCCGCGCTGTGCGCGCCGAGTTCTTCCATGTCGCCCAAAACCGCCACGCGCCGGCCTTGCAGCGGCAGGGCGCACAACGTTTCCAGCGCGGCGACCGTCGAATCCGCGTTCGCGTTGTAGGCGTCGTCCAGCACGCGCACGCCGTTCGCTTCCCAAAATTGCAGCCGCATCTTCGGCGGCTGGCAGTCGGCGAGGCCGTCCCGCAATCCGGGACGGCCCAGCCCCAGTTCCCCACCAACCGCAAGGGCAAAAAGCGCATTCACCACCTGATGACGGCCAAGCAGATTGATCCGATACTCGCCGCAAAATTCTTCTTTCGCCGTCGCCACCCGAAATGTCGCGCCGTTTTTGTCCAGACGAATTTTGTCCGCGCGCCAGTCATTTTTTTCACCAAGCCCGACGCGGACAACTTTCGCTTTTGTCCGCGCAATCATTTTTTCCGTCCATTCGCTGTCGCCGTTCACAAAAAGTTTTCCATCCGCCGGCAAAAGCTCCGCCAGCCAGCCTTCTTCCCGCGCGACGCCTTCGACATCACCAAAAAATTCCAGGTGCTCGCGCCCGATGTTCGTCAGCACGCCGAACTTCGGCTGGATCATTTTTACAAGCGGCGCGAGTTCGCCCGGATGATTCGTGCCGGCTTCCAGCACGGCGGCCTGATGCGATTTTTCGAGCCGCAACAACGTCAGCGGCACGCCGATGTCGTTGTTAAAACTTGCCTCGCTCGCCAGCGTCGAAAATTTCCGACGCAAAACCGACGCGAGCAATTCCTTCACCGTCGTCTTGCCGTTCGAGCCGCCGACACAAATTGCCGGCAAATCAAATTGCTTCCGATAAGCCGCCGCCAATTTTCCAAGCGCAATTCTTGCATCGTCCACAATCAACGTCGCAACGTCCGACGCGACTTTGGACTTTGGACTTTGGACTTTGGACTTTTCAACAACAATTGCCGCAACATTTTTCGCCGCGACCTCGTCCAGAAATTCGTGGCCGTCGAATTTTTTACCGCGAATGGCAAAAAACAGATCGCCCGGCTTTGCCTGCCGCGAATCGGTGCAGACATTTTTCACCAAAGTTTCCGCAGCACCACGACGGATTTCTCCGCCGCAGGCTTCGGTGACAAATTTCAAAGAGCGTGCTTCCACAAAATTACTTCAACAAAAAAGTCGCGGTGACGACGGCGGTGATGGTTTTGTCGAGCGAACTCGTGTCGTTCTCGCCGCCGCTGCTCGTGTCGGTTTCGTGCAGCGGCGTGATTTGAAACACGCCCATTTCCGCGTCGTGCAAATTGGCGATGCTCCGGCTGCCCTGCGCGGCGATCTGTTCGGCGCGGGCGCGGGCGTCCTTCGTCGCGTCGGCCAGCATCTCGATTTTTTCCTCGGCAACTTTTGTATAAAGAAATTGCGGCGGCTCGGTCGTGAAAATAATGCCTTGCTCGACCAAAGGCGTTGTGTCCAGCTTTGCGATTTTTTCAACGTCTTCAGATTCGACGCGGACGGTTTGGGTGAGGCGATAGCCGGTCGTGTGTTCCTGCCGCCAGCCATCGGCCTCTTTCATGGCTTTGAGCTCGTCAATCTGAATGGGCTTGAAAATAAAATTGGTCACGCCGTTGCCGCTCAAAAACTGCCCGACGGCCACGAGGTTGGCTTTCAGTTTTCGCTGTGCGTCAAGCAGCGTGTCCGCTTCGACATTGAAGTTGCCCTGCCAGACGATCAGGTCGGACTTGACGTTTTTGCGGGTCGAGCCTTTGGCGGTGATGAACTGCGAGTTTTTTATCTTCACCCACGCGGCCGTGCCAAGCATTGAAGACAGGACGAGTCCGGCGGCCAGAAAAAGTCCGGCGAGCATTCCGAAAAGATGTGGGCGTGAATTGTTCATGGTGTTTGCAACTAATTTTGGGTTTGTGCCGACGCGACAATCGTCGGCGGTGATTTGGGCTGGGGTGAAATCGAGTCCGGCGGAATGGCCAGGTAGCTCGCGCAGCGTTGCGCGATTGCGTGGAAGACCGGGCCGCACAGCGCACCGCCAAACGCACGTCCGCCTTCCTTCGGCGTATCCATCACGATGGAAATGCAGACCTGCGGATCATCCGCCGGGAAAAATCCGATGAATGAAACGACAAATTTGTCGGAAGCATATTTTCCGTCCACGACCTTTTGCGCCGTGCCGGTCTTGCCGGCGACGACATAGTTCGTGATTGCCGCGAGCGGTGCGGTTCCATCCTTGCTCACGACGGTTTTCAGCGCCTCAACCATTTCCTTCGCCGTCTCCTCGGTCACCACGCGGCGGACGCTTTGCGGCGTGTATTGCTGGACGACATTGCCGTTGGCGTCTTCAAGGCGTTTTACGAGCATCGGGCGCATGAGCACGCCGCCGTTGGCCAGCGCGCCAACAGCCATCGCCATTTGCAGGCGCGTCACGGCCACGCCCTGGCCCATCGGGATTTGCACAATGGAATATTTTCCCCAACTGGCAGCCGGGCGCACAAAATTTTTCGCGCTGGCCTCGTGCGGCAGCGGAATGCCCGTGAACGCGCCGAGTCCAAAGTCCGTCATGTAGTCGTAAAGTTTCGGCGCCTGGAGGAGAATCCCGATTTTTGACGCGCCGATGTTCGAGGATTTTTGCAAGACCTGTTCCACCGTCAGATTTCCAAAATGGTCATGTTCCGCATCGTGCAACGTGATTCCGCCATAATGAAAAACCCCGTTCTCACAAAAAACCGAATCGCTCAACTTCACGATATGCTCGTTCAGCGCGCCGGAAATCACGATGGTCTTGAACGTCGAGCCCGGTTCCATCACGTCGCTGATGACGCGATCCGGTTCGGTGTTCGTGTTGAGGGTGCGGAGGTCGTTCGGATCAAAATTCGGGAACGACGCCATCGCCAGAATTTCCCCGGTGCGCGGGCGCATCACGATCCCGGTGATGTTCGCGGGCGCGTGTTCCTTCATCGCGTCGGCGAGCGCTTCCTCCATGATGTGCTGCACGGCGGCGTCAATCGTCAGCACCACGTTCAAACCATTTTTCGCCTGCACATCCTCGTCCTGCAACGCGGCCAGCTCATTATTTTTGCTGTCAACGCCCGTCACGCGCCAGCCGGACGCGCCGCTTAATTTATCGTTGAAAAATTTTTCAATGCCGTCGCAGCCGAACATTTCCGAGGTGTGGTTCGTGTTTTCCAGCGTGCCGGTAAAACCCAGAACGTGCGCCGCCAGCGAGCCATTTTGATAAACGCGCAACTGGTCCGGCTCGGCGGAAACCGCATATTTGCGAAGACCGGCCAAAAACTCGCGGTCGGACTTTTTCAATTTCGTTTCATCCACGCCAAACGAAAGCTGGCTCATCGCCGTCTGGATTTTCTGCCACGTTTCGTCCGTCACATTTTTCTGAAGCCGGACGTAATTCAGCCCGTTCGTGACCGTTTCGCCCTTGGAATTTTTCCCGATGCGCGGGGTCAACCGCTGCAATAAATCCGCCTCGCTCATCTGCAACCACGGCGCGAGCGCGTGCGCCACGACGGCCCGCTGGCCGCCGATCAGCGAAGGATTGGCGCAGACTGTCTTCACCGGAACACTCGTCGCTAGCAAATTTCCGTTCACGTCCAGGATGTCGCCGCGCTTCGCCTCCTGCCACGTCGTCTGCTGCGTTTTTCGCTCGGCCAGTTTCGACAATGCGTCGTGCCGCCATACCTGCAAGTCCACCAGCCGGAAGCCCAGCCCGGCAAAGGCGAGCGCCACCAGCGCCAGCAGCGCCAGCAAACGTCTGAATTGTTGCTCCCGTTTTATCATCTAAAGAACGGCCAGCCGCCCGCGGCGGTCGGTCCCTCAACCAACGGCGTCACGAGCGGCGGCCAAAATGTTCATGGTTTATTGCGTCGTCGCGTCCGGCTGCCGCGCGGCAAGCAGGCGCGTCGAATCTTTATTTTCCGGCGGCGAAAACGACGGTTCCGGCAGCCGAATGACTTGCATCGGCTGCGCGGGTGCCAGCCCCAAGTCGTGCGCGCGGCGGTCAAGCGTCACCACCGAGCGCAAATCCGAGAGCTGACGGTCAAGCTCCGCGTGATTGTGCGCCAGTTGCTTCAAGCGGAGTTCTTTCTCGTGAATCTGTTTTCCTAGCTCGTAAATCTGGCTTTTTTGCCAGACATAACCGACCGCCGAACCGGCGATCAACAGGCACAAACACAGCGCCTTCAACGCCGGGCCGAACCGGATTGCCGCCGCCTGATTTTTCCGATTTTTCGCCATTTTCTTTTTAACCACGAATGAACACGAATAAACACGAATGAGAATCTCCGCAAATCGAGACAAGCAACGCAGAAACTTTTTCGCCTCTTGTGCCAGTTTCCTCGCCAATTATTTTCTGTTTATTCGTGTCCATTAGTGTCCATTCGTGGTTCAAATTTTTTCCAAAACCCGCAACTGCGCGCTGCGACTGCGCGGGTTCTCTTTCAACTCAATTTCACCCGGCACCATCGCCTTGCGCGAAACCCATTTCATTTCCGGCACGCGCGGCTGACGCAATTCCGGCACATCCACCTCACCGCTGTAGATATAATCGCGCGTCTTCTCGCGGCCAAATTCCTTCATCACGCGGTCTTCGAGCGAATGAAACGTGATGACCGCCAGCCGTCCGCCCGGTTTCAAAATTTTCACCGCCGCTTCCAAGCCGAGTTTAAGCGAACCGATTTCGTCGTTCACCGCGATTCGCAGCGCCTGAAAAACTTTTGTAGCCGGATGCGATTTTTTCCCGTGACGCGGCGCCAGCCGCTCGATCAATTCCGCCAACTGCATCGTCGTCTCAAATTGTCGCTGCGCGCGGTCATGGACAATTGCCTTGGCAAACCTTCGCGAGTCGCGCTCGCCGCCAAATTCCCAAAAAATCTTCGCCAGTTCCTCCGCGCCCAGACCGTTCACCAAACCCGCCGCCGTCTGCGGCTGCCGGTCGTCCATCCGCATGTCCAGGGGGCCGTCGTTTTGAAAACTGAACCCGCGTTCCGCTGAATCCAGTTGCGGCGAGTTCACGCCCAAATCCAGCAGCACCCCGTCACAACTCCCCACCTCCACCCACTTGGCAAACTCTGAAAAATTTCCGCGCCGGATTTCAAAACGCCCGGCGAATTTTTCCGCCAGCCGCTTTTGCGCAACCTCAACCGCGACGCCATCGCGATCGCACCCAGACAGCCATCCAGTCGGTGAACTCGCGGCCAAAATGATCGCCGCGTGTCCAGCTCCACCGAGCGTGCCGTCGGCGTAGCGGCCGTTCGGGCGCGGCTTCAGCGCGGCCAGCACCTCCGCCGCCATCACTGGTTTGTGAATGAATCCTGGCACTGCGCATTTTCAAATGGTTAAAGCGCGGTCGCCCGCATGATCCGCTCGCCCAAAATTTCCCACGATTTTTTGGCCGGCTGCATCTCCGGCACCGGTTCGCGCGCGGGGCGCGATTTCATCGGCACAATTTCCACGTCCGCGTCGGTCAGGTCGTTGTGGACGACCTTGATCGTCTCCAGCGAGAGTTCGGGCTGCACCGGACGCTGGAAAGTTTCCGGCTCCGCCTGCGGGCCGCTCAACATCGTCATCGGGTTCAGCCGGGTCGTCCAGGCCGTGAGGGATTTTGGCGTCGCGGAAATGGCCGGCATCGGCGGCGTTTTTGGCAACGCCGACATGGCGGCCCTTTTGGCCGGCGCGGCGGAATTTTCCGCCGCCGGTTTTGACGGTTCCGCCGGCGTGAACGGATTTTTTGGCGAGACAAATTTCGGCAGATATGCGCGCTTGTCCGCGTGATAGGCCGCCGTGTTGTTTCCGCTGACAAAACTTTTCCCCGCGCCGAGTAATTTTCCAAGGTTCATAATTTTATTTTTTATTCCATGAGTTTGAAGGCTTCGGACGCCAGCACGGCATCCGCAGCCTTGACGTTTTTGTATCGGTCCGGATTCCAAATCTCAAAACGGTCGAGCAATCCGACGAGCACCACTTCGTCCTTGATGCCCGCCGCGCGTGTCATTTCGTCCGGCAGGCAAATCCGCCCGGATTTGTCGAGGCTCACCTGCACGGATTCGCTGCCAATAAATCTTTTGAGGACGACCTTGTTCGGGTTGCCGTTGGGCATCGCGTCAATGTCCGCTTTCATCTTCGCCATTTCCGACGGCGGCAAAACGCGCAGGCAGCTACCCGCCTGATGTTGCGGCCAGAGCATCAACGTCAATTCCGTCCCCTCTTTTTCAGGCCGCCACTTGGCCGGGATTTGGACGCGCCGCTTCTCATCAACTCCATGCTGGTAGCACGAATTGTAATACGTCGGTTCCTTTGTTTGCGCGGCGCTCATTTATTCACCATCAACCAAAAAATGGTCTTTCTTTCCACAACGCCCCACTTTTAACCATTTTGCCCCACCTTGTCAACGGAAAAATAAGGATTTATTGGAAAGTTATTCACAATTTGCAAACAGGTGCGGAAAAGTCAAAAACTTTTCCCGCGTGACGGCTTGAAACTTCCCGGCTGAAACTTGAAACTCGCCGCGATGCGAACCGCCGATTTTGATTTTGCCCTGCCGCCGGAATTGATCGCGCAAAATCCCGCGCCGAAGCGCGACGGATCGCGGCTGCTGGTTTTGCATCGCGGCGACGGGCGCGTTGAACATCGGAAATTCCGCGACTTGCTGGAATTTTTGCGCGCCGGCGACGTTCTCGTCTTAAACAACTCGCGCGTGATCCCGGCGCGGCTGCGCGGCGCAAATGCCAAAACCGGCGGCAAGTTTGAAATGCTGTTGCTCGAAGAAAACGCGCCGAACAATTGGTGGACCATGCTTCGCCCCGGCAAAAATGCGCGCATCGGAACGCAAATCATTCTCCGCAACGTCAAAGGCGAACCGACGAAAATTATTGCGACCGTCCTCGAATTAAATGCCGAAGGCCATCGGCGATTGCAATTTTCCGGCACACCGGACATCAGCCGCGAACTGGATGCGCTCGGCGAAATTCCATTGCCGCCTTACATCGAGCGCAAAATCTTGCAGGCGGAGGACAAACAGCGCTACCAAACCGTCTTCGCCCAGTCCGCCGGCTCCGTCGCCGCGCCGACCGCCGGTTTGCATTTTACGGAACCATTGCTGGATGAAATCCGCGCGCTCGGCGTGAAAGTTTGCTTCGTCACGCTGCACGTCGGTCTCGGCACATTTGCGTCGGTGAAAACCGAAACGCTCGCGGAACACAAGATGCACGCGGAACGATTTGAGGTCGGCGAAGAAACCGTCCGCACCGTGAACGAGGCGAAAAAATCCGGCCAGCGCGTCATCGCCGCCGGCACGACGAGCGTGCGCGTGCTGGAAAGCGCCGCCGCGCAGAACGCCGGAAGACTCAATGTTTTCAATGGCAAAACAAACATCTTTATTTTTCCGCCGTTCCGGTTTCAAATCGTGGACGGGTTGCTGACAAATTTCCACCTGCCCTGCTCCACGCTGCTGATGCTCGTGAGCGCGTTCGCCGCGCCGGGTTCCGCAGACGCAGGTCGCGGACGTGAAATGGTTTTGGCCGCCTACGCCGAGGCGGTCCGCGAACGCTACCGTTTTTTCAGTTACGGCGACGCGATGCTGATTTTATGAGTCCAAAGTCCAAAGTCCAAAGTCCAAAGTTGCCGTTCATCTTCATCAACATGGCGATGACGGCGGACGGAAAAATTGCGACGGCGAACCGCGCCGTCCACTCGTTCGGCAGCGCGCGGGATCTGGCGCACCTTTATGAACTGCGCGCCACGGCGGACGCGGTGATGTGCGGCGCGCGGACGGTTGAAATCTCGCAAAGCATCCTGGGAACCGGCGGCGCAAAATTCCGGCGGCGGCGGCTTAAGCGCGGGCTGGCGGAATATAATTTGCGCGTGATTGTGAGCGGCAGCGGCTCGATTAATCCGCAGGCGGAGATTTTCAGGAAAAAGTTTTCGCCGCTCATCGTGCTGACGACCGGGCGCGCTTCGCCCAAAAAACTGGCGCAACTCCGCGCGCTGGCCGACGAGGTGAAAATCTGCGGCGAAAAGGAAATTAATTTCCGCAGCGCGCTCCGCTGGCTCCGTGCGAAATGGAATGTAAAACAGTTGCTGTGCGAAGGCGGCGGCGAGTTGAACGACGCCTTGTTCCGTGCCGGCCTGGTTGACGAAGTGAACCTGACCATCTGCCCGAAAATTTTCGGCGGACGCGGTGCGCCGACGATTGCGGATGGCCGTGGCACAGCTCAACTTGCGCTGGCAAGCCGTTTCAAATTGGCGTCGGCGCGCTGCGTCAATGGCGAATTATTCACCGTCCATAGAGCGGCCTAAACCAGCCGGTTTGGCTGGTTTTCCTTCCACCGGGAGTTTGTAACACAAACGTAACCCTGCCGACAATTGCCCGTCACACGACGCGCCTATTCTCTGCTTCAGAAGGCAGTCTCATCCCAATTATAAGCGGGACGTAGGAACCGCCTGATTTTGAATTTGAATCCATGAAGCCCAAAGCCAATCCAGTTAGCAGCGCGTTCACGCTCATTGAATTGCTGGTGGTCATCGCCATCATCGCGATTCTGGCGGCGATGCTGCTGCCCGCGCTTGCCCGCGCCAAGACCGCCGCGCAAAAAACCTCCTGCATGAGCAAGCTCAAACAATGGGGTCTGGCCCAGACAATGTATGCCCAGGATAACGGTGACTATATTCCACATGAATCATCCACTAACGGCGCCGCCCTCGAACCTTGGACTAGTGTCGCAAATCCACCATTTCCGGATGTCTGGTATAATTCACTGCCCGCTTTGATCGGCGTCAAGCCAGCTTCGGCTTATGCCGCCAATGCTGCAAGTCAAGCCGCCTTTTACGATTCGAGCCTTTTGCTTCATTGTCCGACCGTCCAATTTACGTCCGTTTCCACACCAATCACCAGTGACGCTTATTTTACCATCGCCATGAATTCCAAACTGAACACCGGCGGCACCACCATCCGGACGACGGCTGTCATGCAACCGTCGTCAACCGTTTTCTTTCTGGAAAACCTGCTGGCTGGCGACCCGGTGGTGGATTCAAATCAATCGAGTAAAAACCTCGGCCAGCCGAGCAGCTACGCAGATCGTTTTGCCGCACGTCACGCGGGTTCGGGCAACCTCGCGTTTGTGGACGGTCACGCCGCCGGTTACAAGGGCAGCCAAGTTGTCCAAACAAAATCAGGAGATCCCAACGAAGGACTGGCAATTATTCCCCAAACTGAAATCGTCTGGACGACTGACCCGAATGACCCAAAGCTAAAATGAGAAACAGGCTGCTGACTGTTGCCCACCGAAGGAAATAAAGAACCACCCAAATAAGATTCTGAAAAAATGAAAACTCTCCGCCATCAATTCCAACACCGCTTCGCGCCGGGAGACAAGAATGAAGGCGCGGCCATTCTTCCGCAAACCGAGATTGTCTGGACGACCGATCCCAGCGTGGCTCCATGAAAAAACCTTAAGGAAATCATTCACAAAACTATCCTAAATTCCGCTTGTTGAAAAACTTGCCATCAGGGTAAATTCAGAAGTTGCAAACTTGAAAATGAAAACTTTTCGCCAACAATTCCAACACCGCCTCGCACCAATTTTCTTTGCGCTGGCCGTCGCCGTTGCACCGCTGCATGCCGCCGACACGCATTATCTGCCGGACGGAAAACCGGATTATGCCGCGCTGCTCGCGCCACCGCCGCTGCCAAACTCGCCGGAGCAGGCCGCCGACCTGGGGCTGGTCCAGTCGGCCTATCACGCCACGGGCAGCAACGAGGTTGCCATCGCCTATTCGGAAAAGAAATTTGACATCTTCAATTTCACGCCCGCCATCGGCGATTTCTTTGTGGCCGGAAAATTTCCCAAGACCGAGGCGTTCTTTGACCGCGTGCAGACGGACGCCGCCATCGTGACGGACGCGGCCAAGAATTTTTACCGGCGCCCGCGCCCGTTCGTCACCGATCCCAGCCTGGCCAACGGCAAGCTGGAAAAAAATTTCAGCTATCCGAGCGGCCATTCGACCGAATCCATGGTGCTGGCGCTCGTGCTGGCCGATTTGTTTCCCGAGAACCACGACGCGATCATCGCCGAGGCGCGGAACATCGGCTGGCATCGCGTGGAGATTGCGCGGCATTACCTGACGGACATTTATGCCGGGCGCGTGCTGGCGCAGGCGATTGTGCGCGAGATGAAAAAGAGCCCTGATTTTCAGAAGGATTTTGCCGGGGTGCAGGCGGAAATCGCGGCGGCGCGGAAATGAATTGAAGTCACGGAATTGTGACCTGGCCGCCATTGAATTGAAAATGATTTGACGGATGATGGATGCCTTGAACCGAGAAAAATTGAACTCTTGAAAAACCTATGAAAAATAACTGCTCCTGGATTAAAACCCGTTCTGCCCGCGCGGCGATGCTCGCCTTGTCAGTCGTTGGATTGCTCATGAGCACCCAACTGACCCATGCCGCCGCGAATGTGACGCAAGGGAATTTCACCGGCGTCATCGTGCCGCAGTATTGTGGCGACAACGGGCCGAGCGGAGCCGGCACGGCACGGCTGCCTGTTTTTTTTCGCGCCACGGTGTCGGGTCTTACGGCCAGCACCAGCTATCGCTACTATGTGGGGGCGTCAACCTCGACGGATTTCGGCACGACTGGAAATTCCGGCAATCCACTTCTGGTCAACACCAATGGTTCAACTTTCACTTACACGACCAGCCCGAGCGTCTCCACGACGGGCGGTTACGAGGTTTTTACCAGCGACAGTTCTGGAAATTTTACGGGCTGGTTCTGCTTTGTTCCCACCAGCAACGCCAGATTCACCACTGGCAACGCGGTCTATCCCGTCATCACGGTTGCCAATACTTCCGGAACCATACTCTTTCGCGACGCGTTGGATTTGAGCATCACCTGCTTGGATCTTTCAACAAGTGCCGGTGCCAACAACAGCAGCGCCATTTACGGAAATTCTTCCGGCACGGCCAAGAACTTTGTGATGTTGTATGACAACAAGGCCGGCACCGGACGACCACTCGCCTGCACCGACATCGAGGATGATGGCGTAACAATTGCGAGCGTTGCCTCTTTTTACAGCACTTTTGTTAATGCCGTAAGCGGCGCCTGGGGCACGATCATTCCCAACACGCTTGCCAACGGCGTGCGTCGTATTGAGCAGAGAAATTACGCCAACACCATCATCGGATTTAACACTTCCGCTGCCGGAACCTGGCCCTCCGGCGCGGCCACGGTAAATCCCACGACAGGTGCAACGGCCATTGCCATCTCCGCCTCCGACGCCACGTTGAACGGCCCGGAACCGACGACGGATGCAACGGGCCTGTCATTTAATTCCGTGACGAGTTCGCTGATGGGCGTTTCATGGACGAGCGGCAACGGCACCAGCCGCCTTGTCATCGCCAAGGCCGCGAGCGCGCCCACGGCCACGCCATTGGATGGCACGGCCTACACGGGCAACGCAGCTTACGGCTCCGGCTCGGTGTTAAGCGATGGCAGCTATGTTGTCTATAATGGAACGGGAAATTCATTCACGCTGACCAGCCTGTCCCCCAGCACGACCTACTACTTGGAAGTTTTTGAATACGACGGCAGCGGCGCAACCGTCAATTACCTTGCATCCGGCACGGCCGCCGCCGGCAACCAGACCACCACCGCCAGTTCATTTTCCGCGCAATCCGACATCATCCGCGACGCAACCTTCAGCACACCGGCCAGCGTGGCTTATGGCAGTTACCAGACGGCCTCCGGGCTGACCACCGGCAACTCGCTCACCGTCGCCCGCTTCACGCTCCGCGATGGCGGCAGCAGCGCGAACGATTCAGACACGGCCGGCACAACGCTGACCGCCATCACCTTCTCGCTTTCCAATCCTTCAAATCTGCGGACGGTCGCGCTGTTCGACAGCTCCAGTAACAAATTAGCCGAAGTCGCGGCGGGAGCCACCGTCACTTTCAGCGGCCTGTCGCTGGCGGCGGCGGATAATGGGGCGACCAATTTTTTCCTGAGCGCCAACTATAACAGCACCGTCACGGACAACGCCCAATACCAGTTCACCGTCACGTCGGCCACCGCCAGCGCGGCAGGCTCCACCTTTGCGGCATTGGACGCCGGCGGCGCCACCAGCGACACGAGCGGCGGCGCCAACACGATTGCCGTGGTCGCAACCAGGCTTGGCTTCGGCACGCTGCCCTCCTCCGTGGCCACCCTGGTAAATTTTTCCGCCACGGTTCAGGCACAGGATGCAAACGGCAATGTGGATCTCGACTCCACCGCCCTGGTGACAGTCAGCAAGGCGACCGGAACGGGAACCTTGGCTGGCGGCGCGGCGCAGAACCTGGTCAACGGCGCGCTGGCATTTGCATTGAACTACGACACCTTGGACACCTTCACGATTCAAGCCACGGCCAGCGGCCTGACCACGGCAACGAGCGGCAACATCACTGGCCAGAACGTCATCCTTTGGTCCACCAGCGGCGGCTCGGCGTGGGTGTCCACCAACAACTGGACGGGCAACATTGTTCCCTTGGGCGTTCATGTCGCCCAGTTCGGAGTGAATCCGACCGGGAGTTCCGCCGTCGGCATCAACATGGGCGGCGCGGTCAACAACGGACTGTCCAATGAAGTGGTTGGTGCGATTGAGCAGACCTCCGCCCGGACCAGCAATTTGATCATCACCAACAGTTCCAGCACCACCAACGGCACGCTGACTATCAATGGCACCACGGTCAACGGCGCGGCCAATGTGATTCTCCGCAACGCCAGCACCAAAAATTTGACGCTGGCGGACGGCAGCGCTGAAACCATGGGCGTGGCCCTTGCCAACCCCGTTGAGAGCATCATTTCCCTCGACGGTTCGGGCGCCATCGGCATCGGCAGCATCATCAGCAGCTCCAACGGCGGCACCACGCCGTTGACTTTTGCCGGCTCCGGTTCCGGGGAAGTGGACATCACCGGCACGGCGAACACCTGGACCGGCAGCATCAAGGTGACGGGCGGCGAAGTCCGTTTCAGCGCCGACGGCAGCCTGGGAAATCCGGCGAACACCGTGACCATTGATGGCGGACGGTTTGGCATCGTCAGCGGCGGCTCGGTGGATCTTTCCGACCGTTTAATTTATCTCGGAGCCACTGCCGGGACTTCGATCAACGCTCCCGGTTCCGCTGGAGCATTGACTTACAATGGTATCCTGGCGGACAAACCCAGTGCGACCGGCATTCTGGTCAAGCAAGGTGCCGGCACACTTTCTTTGGGCGGACAAAGCACTTATTCTGGAACTACTGCGGTTAACAACGGCACGGTGAAGCTCACCATCGGGAATGCCCTTCCAACCACCACTGCGGTCAGCCTCGGCCAGTCCGCCAGCGCCAACCTTGGGACGCTCGATCTGAATGACAACAACCAGCAGATTGCCGGACTTGACTCAGCCTTGGGAATTAATGCCACCGCCGCCAAAAACACCGTCACCTCGGCCGGTGCCGCCACGCTCACGCTTGGCGGAAGCGATTCTTATTCCTATGGCAACGGCAGCACCAACAACTCCGGCATCATCACCGGAGCTGTCAGCCTGGTGAAGACCGGTTCCGGCACGCAAATCCTCGGCGACACCAACACCTACACCGGCACCACCACCGTGAGCAACGGCACGCTGCTGGTCAACGGCAGCATCACCGCCAGCACCGTCACCGTCAAAGGCGGCACGCTCGGCGGTTTCGGAACCATCGGCGGCATGGTCACGAATGCGGCGGGCGGCAGCCTTGCGCCGGGGGCCGGAACCAACGCGGCGGGAACCGTGCTGACCATCAGCACCAACCTCACGCTGCTCTCCGGCAGCACGAACATCATGAAATTGTCGCTCGACAACAGCACCAATGACGTCGTCGTCAGCGGCGGCACCATCACTTTTGGCGGCGGGCTGACGGTGGTGACCAACGGCGCGGACGGTTTGAAAATATTTACCAACGGCCAGAAATTCACGTTGTTCGTCACCAACGGCGTTGCCGGCGGTTACACCGGCAGTTTCACCAGCAGCAACCTGCCGCCGTTGAGTTTGGGACTCGCGTGGAGCAACAGCCTGGCGGTGGACGGAAGCATTGAAGTGATTTCAAACGCGGTGGTGACGTCGCCGCCGGTGGCCGGATTCAGCGGCACGCCGGTGAACATCTTTCTGACGCAGCCGGTCGCCTTCACGAACACCTCGACCGGCAGCTTCACCAACTCCGCGTGGGACTTTGGCGATGGCAACGTGGCGACCAACGCTTCCGGCGCGAACGTGACCAACACCTACGCGTCTGCGGGAACCTACACGGTGAAACTGACGGTGGCCGGCGCCGGCGGCTCCAGCACGAACACGCAGACGGGTTACATCACCGTGAAGCCGCAGGCGGTGCTGGGCAGGCCGGTGCTGACCGGCGGCAGCTTCATCTTCAACGGCACCAACGGTCCGGCGGGGCAGCCATACTCCATCTTGTGTTCGACCAACGTGGCGCTGGCGCTGGCGAACTGGATACCGCTGGTGACGAACACCTTCAGCAGTGATGGCACTTACAACTACACGAACACCGCGCCGACGAACAAAGCCGGCTTCTTCCGCCTGAAATCGCCGCCGTGAGCGCGGCGGACGGTTTTCAGGCTGGCTTTTTTATTTTGCCGATTCGGAAATTTTGGAAGCCTGTCAAGGACAAGGGAACACCATCCGCAAACGCGAGCGAAATTGATTTATCGAAACGCCGTCAAGTCGTTGCGACTTGGAAAGCAGCTGAAGGCCAGTGCTGCGCCTTGACGGAATCTGGATTGACAAAAACCCCGGCGGTTGCTGATTCTAAAATTCACAGGGCCGGCGGGCGCGGCGCGAAGGCCTTGAACGAAATGCCGTCCGGCGTCACGCTGCCGCCGAAGACGGAGAAGAAAAAGTATTTGGACACCTGGTCGTAATCCGGCAGCAGCGAGAAATCCAGCCAGTCCCGGAAACTTGGCGGCAGGGCGGCCATCGCATCCAGCCCGCCGTTGGACGCCGACGAGCTTTTGAACAGCGAGAACGCGGAGCGCATGACTTCGCGCTGGTTTTCGTAGCCGAACAGGCCGTTGTCCGTGCCGCCGACGTGCTGCGCGGCGTCCGCGAGGCCGGCGATTTCGCCCAGCGGCTTGACCGGAGTTCCGGCGTTGCGCAGATAATTTTCCACAATCGCGGAGTCGGTGCTCATGGCGACATAGCCGCCGCTGGCCGCCAGATAGAGCGAATGTGAAGCCGCCGCCGCCGCGCCCGGCCTCTGCGCCGACGGCAGGGCGACGCTGTAAATTTTTTTGCCGAGAAACTCGCGCGGCTCCGGCGCGGCCATCTGCCGGTAAATGAGCGACGCGACGCTGTTGACGGCGACGACGGCCTGGTCGGGATTGGACGCGGCGAAGAGGAACAGCGACGGCGCATTGTTCAAATCCGCGAGGGAAGTGCCGGTGGACGGCTTTTGGTAGCTGATGAGATCGTCGCCGAGATTGCCGATGAGGTTTTTGCGGAGGTCAAAATCCGGGTCTTTCACCTGCGCGCTGGCATTGATCATGGCGATGGTGCCATTGACGGCGGTCAGCGCGGCGGGCGAAATGTTTTCCAGCATCGTTTGCAGCGCGGCCCAGTCTTTCTGGCCGTCCAGGCGCCAGCGCCAGAATTTCACCGCGTCGGCGGGGACGAACGGCGGTGCGCTGGAGTCCTTCGACGCGGCGGCGATCATTTTGAAAAGCCCGGTCCGGCCGGCCTCCGGCACGGAAAAGAAAAAATCCGCCTCCGAGCCGTCATGCGATTCGCGCGTGGCAAAACCTGCGCTTTTCAACGCCGTCAAGCCGGACGCGGCGAGCGCCGAACGGATGGAAAATGGCGGCGTCCGGCCAGACGCGGCGTCCGGCTGCGGAATTTGCGACAGCACGTTGAAAAAAGTTTTTGCGTTGAACCAGCCGTAATACAGCGGCCCGTCGCGGAACTGCGCGGCCTTGTCGGCGGCGAAAACCGCGTTGTCGGCCAGCATCGGGCTTGCGCCGCCGGTCAGGTGCGCGGCGACTGGCGTGACGGCCTCAATGGAACTGCCGACGACCAGCAACGATTCAAACTGGCCGATGACAATCTCGCCGGACTTAACCGGCGGTGCTTCCGCGCCGATTTCCGACACCAGCTGGCGCGCGTGAAAAATGCCGGCCAGCGACGGCGGAATGTCATTGCTCGAAAGCGTCACCACGGAAAACGGGATGCCGCGAATCTCCTCCGTATGGATCGGCTTGCCGGCGTCCGTCCATTTTTTTTGCAGCGCGGCGAGGTTGGTCTTGAGCAAATCGCTTTTGTCCTTCGCGTCGAGCAGCAAAATCAGGCCGGGCATCTGGTCGCGGGTGCCGTCCCAGCCGTTTTGCGTAACGGCAAACGTGAACTGTCCCTGCGGCAGACCGGCGAAGTCCGCGAGCTTCACGCCAAGGTCGCTTTCCAGCGGCGCGACGAATGTCTCGTTCAACTTGGCCATGAACTTGTCGTGAAACGGGCGCATCGCCGGGTCGCCCCAGAGCATCCATTGCGGCGAATCGTGCATGGCGGAACCGAGCGCCGTGCTGTCCGGCACGGCGAGGACGAACAGCGTGTCCGACGGCAGAAGATTTTCAGCGGGCGGAATCGCGGCGCGCAGCGAAGCGGTGAAGGCCAGCGACGCGGCGAACGCGGCGAGAAAAATCGGGCGGAGGGTTTTGGTGGTCATAAATGTTCTAATTTTTCTTTTCGTAGGAAATTGAATCGTTGGTTTCTACCATTTGTGAATCGAAAATCTTTTTTCCATCTTCCGAAATTTCGAGTTCGAGCAAGTTTGTTCCGCCGGAAGTTTTTTGAACGAAGCAGGATTTTACATAATCGCCGAAAGAAATTTTATGCGCGGTCCCTTTGCCTTTTATGCCTTTCTTGATTTCCAGACCGTTTTGAACATAAGCGTATGTGCCAGCGAACGCCGGCGAATTGTCTGAAATATCCCCACTATTCACTTCTACAATCAATATTTTGTCTTTTGTTTTTGGCTCGTAAATTTTCTCGGTAGTCGTGCCGGCAAAATAAAAGCCGCCGCTTTTTTCGCCGTAAGGAAATTCCGCGTCCCAACCGGTATTTGTTCCGTTGTCGTCCACGCTCAAAGACCCTTGCATCATCCCAACAACGGAGACATTCGGTCCATAACGAATTCCATTTATGACGCCTTCTGTTTCATAATCATCAGGCAAAGGATGAAGCCACGCGAAAGCATGCAATTGGTTTGTTGGGTATCTGGAACGGAATTCGGACCAAGAATGAATGGTAGTGGACAAATACAAATTCATGCTATTGGAAACGCCATCCCAATTGAAAAGTGAAAGAAAGGCATTCGTGTCTCCCGCTTTCAACGCCGCTTCAAATTCACTTCGCAACTGTTCCGCCGAAGTCGGCGCGGAAAAAGAATTAAACGCGGCGGCAAAACCAAAAATTGAGACGGCCAAAAGTTTTTTCATAAAATTCCATCCGCGCCGGATGCGCTGGCTTGCCCGAATTAAACCAGAACCCCTGCGACCGTCCATTACAATTTGCGGGGATGATTATTTGACGGCTTGACAGATTTGTAATACCATTCCCGCATGGAAACAATCATTTTTAAGGCGCCGGACGGCACGAAGGAAAAATTGCGCGAACTGAACCCGAACCTGTCAGACTTGCTGCGGCAGGAGGTCGGGAATCTCATCAACGGACGGAAATCGTCGGCGCATGAGCGCGCGAAGCATCTGATTTTTTCGGGCGGCGGGAAAATGTCGCGCGGGAAGGAATACCTGAAAATTTATGCCAAGAAAAAATCTCGTTGATGCCGGGCCGATCATTGCCTACCTCGACAAAGACGATTTGGCGCACGACTGGGCGACGGGTATTTTTTCGGCAAACGAAAACCTGGCGACCTGCGAGGCGGTGATTTCGGAAGCCTGCGCGCGGCTGGAATTCGGCGGGTTCGACCAGCATCGCGTGATCCGGCTGGTGACCGGGGGGATTTTGACGCTCGAATTTTCCGCGCAGGCGAACATTGCCAGGATTCTCCGGCTCATGGAAAAATACGCCGACCGGCCGATGGATTTTGCAGACGCCTGCCTGGTGGTGATGACGGAGGAATCTTCAGACCCGGTCTTGTTCACGCTGGACAACGATTTCAAATTTTACCGCCGTCACGGGCGCGATGCGATTCCGTTTGTCAGCCCGAAACATTAGCCGACAAAAGACCACGGACGCATTCCGGCTTATTTCCCGTCCGCCTTCTGCTTCGTGCGGCTGGGCGGTTCGAGGTAGCGATACGGATTGTTCGGGTTGTCGGCGGCGTAGGCGAAGGCGTCGCGGTGGTCGAGAAAACTTTTCACCAGTTCCACCGGAATCGCAAAACCCAAACCTTCGCCGAACGTGATTTTCATGTTCGTCACGCCCACGACTTCGCCGGCAAGATTGAAGAGCGGGCCGCCGCTGTTGCCGGGATTGATCTGCGTGCTGGTCTGCAAATAAAGCTCGCCCTCCAGTTCGCGCGTCTTGGTGCTCAAAATTCCCTGCGTCACCGTGCGCTCAAGGCCGAGCGGGCTGCCGATGGCGAAGACGGAATCGCCGACGTTCAGCGCCTCGGAATTGCCGAGCGTGATGAACTTGAACTTCGGCGCGTCCTTGTCCTCGATGTGCAGCAGCGAGAGGTCGTGAAACTTGTTGATGGCGACGATGCGGACCTGCTTGTAGGTGTCGCGCTGAAGCTGGCCGTTGTTCTGATGATAAACCTCCACGGAAAGTTCCGTCTCGCCCTCGATGACGTGAAAATTCGTGATGAGATAGCCGTCCGCGTTGATGAAAAAGCCGGAGCCGAGGCCTTCCGGCGTGCGGACCTGCACCACGGCCTCGCCGATCTGCTTGACGAGCGAACTCACGTCGCGCGCGGGCGACGCGAGCGCGTCGGCGGTGTAAAATTGCGGCGCGGCGCCGGCGCCGGCGGCCGGGTTCGCAACGACCGGAGTTTGCGGCGCGACCGTGTCGTTTTTGGAAAAGCCGAGGACGGAACCGCGCGGAATGACGAGGACGGTGTAGCCGACATCCACGACGAGGGCGTCAGATTTCTCGGCGAGGATTTTGCCGGTGACGGCGGCCTTGTCCTTGAGCTGGATCGTGTCAGCGGACGCGAAACTTGCGGCGCAGCAAACCAGCGCCAGAAATGTAAAATGTTTCTTCAACGACATTGGCAGACAATAGTGCAGCCGTGGCAGTTTGACAAGTTGCCGATTCAATGGTGGCGTCCCATTACAAATTGGTGGGTGCGTCGCTGCCGCGAAGCACGGCGGTGCGGCAGCACCGCCGCCACCAAATCAAGCCGTGATTGTTTCAATGCGCGAAGCTTCCGGTTTTCAGGAACGAAAGCGTCTGCGAAATCGCGGCGCGGTTCCGCATGATGAACGGATGCGACACCGGGACGACGATGAAATCCGCCATGCCCGCGAGCTTCGTGCGTTCCACCGAAACCTTGCCGTCGTCCCGTCCGGGAATCAGCAGGCTGTTGATCCAGTTGATCGAGCGGTTGCCCGCGATGACGCCGGCGCAGAAATTTGCCGGGCCGAGTTTGTTCGGCGTGGAATCCGGGCCGGTGCCGAGTTCGTTTCCGGCGGGGCCGTTGATTTTTTTGAAGAGCCAGAGCCAGCCGAGCTTGTCCACCACTTCGCTGCCCTGGTTCGGCGGCGCGAGCATCACGACGCGGCCGAGCGCGGGGACGGCATGACGCGACAGATAACTGCGGACAAGAATACCGCCGAGCGAGTGCGTGACAAAATCAATCTTCACCGCGCCCGCGCGCTCGCAATCGCCGACGGCCCGGCCCACCGCCGACTCGGCCAGATTTTCAACCGAGGCGGAGCGCGAGGGATAATTCACGTTCACGACGTTGTAACCGGCCTGCGCCAAAGCCTGCTGCATCGGGATCATCGAGCGGCTGGTGCGGCACAGGCCGTGGAGCAGGATGACGAATTCCCGGCCTTGGGCCGGCGATGCGAGCGACGGAAGAACAGCCATGGCCATGATTAAAAGCAGTTTCATCGGCGCGGGCAAGCTGCGTTACGGATGGCCGGAATGCAAATCAGAACTGCGAAGGAAAATTTTTGAAAGGCGAGAAACTTGTCGCACTTCAATTGTGAAACTAAACGTCTCGTTTCGATTCATATCGGAGTGTGGTGACATAAAGCGGAATGATGAATAGCAAACCCAACCAACCGATGTGCATGAGAATCCTAAAATAAATACTTGGATCTACCGAACCATCAGTCTCCATATAACCGAGATGATATAAAACCTCTGCGATAATCGTGAGCGCTGCGAACCAGCATATCGCGAAAAGCAAACAGAACCGAAATGGACGCGGAGGCAAGAAGCGCTGCTTTGTAAATGTGATGGTAAACACAATCAGCCCCGGAAAAAGTGAAATCATAAAGGCTATAATTCCTGGCAGATGCGGCATGGTCACTGGCTCCAAAAAAAGTGCCTGCCCCAAGACGCCAATGAAAAAGCTAAAATAGCCTACAACAGACCCGATGCCTAAAATGATGTCGCGTGAAATCATAGACGCCTAACAGTAGGTAGACCGCAGTGCGTGCATAACCGCGTGCACAATCATTTTAACTTTGACCGTTGCCAGCATTGGCTTATGAAAGCGGACTTGCGAATTTCTGTCAAAGAGTTTTGCCATTCGTTTCCACCGCGCCTGCGTCGCTGACTTGAACGGAGCGCCGAGCATTGCTCGGCTCGAATCTTATTTTTGTTCCACGCCGAGCAATGCTCGGCGTTCCTGAAAATCATTTAATTTTCTCCACATGGATTTTCGCGAGGTCGTTCTCGCCGAGCTGGAGCAGCGCGGCGTTGGCGTAAAGTTCCAGGTTGGGCGCGGATTCCGGCGCGGCGAGCGCGCGGCGTTCGCGGTCGAGTTCCTTGATGGCGAGCATGTCGAGCGCGACGGGGTCGCGGCTGAACCAAAGCTGGCACGGCACGGACGAATAATGCAGCAGCCCGCGCGTGCCGCCCTCGTATTGGCCGATGAGCGCGTCGGTGATGTCCAGCACCACGCGGTCGCCGAGCGCGGGCAGCGCGTAAATCTCCGGCACGGCGGTGGCGAGCCGTTCGGGATCGCCTTCAAACCGACGCGTGTTATCCACGCTGCCGAGCGCGAGGCTGTAAAGGTGGCCGCAGACGCCGGTGTCCTCGCCGTTGAGCAGCGGCGCGAGGCTGATGATTTTTGTGATCCGCTGGCTGACGAGTTTGGAGACAAAAGATTTCCGCCCGACAATGCCGTTGGTTTGGCCGAATTCCAGGTCGCCCCAGACGAGCGCGCCGATGATGGCGGTGTCGGGCAGATAAAAATTCGTCGGGTCGTAGCCGGATTCCGCGCCGCCCGCCGCGCGAACGCCGAGTTGCGCGGCGAGCTGGAAAAATCCGGCGTTGCGCAAATCGGATTCGTGCCGGTCCCAGATGATAATGTTTTGCGGCGGCACGCCCGCGTCGAGCAAGCCATGGACGACGGCGGCGGCGACGGCGGGCCGCGTGCCGCTCAACATCCCCGGTTCGGAAAAAACTTTTATGCCGACGACATCCTGCGTGGAAACCAAACTGCGCCACGCCTCGGCGACATTGGTCTTGCCGGTGAAACTCGTGATGCCGCGATCCATCATGGTCTGGACGATTGCCGCGTCTGCCTGAAAATTGGAAATGGCGCCGGAATTTTCGACGCTCAAGACCTGGACGTGGGCGTAATTGACGGGCGGCAAATCAGCGGCTTGCACCCGCAAAAAACCGAGGCAAATCAAGGCCGCCGCCGCGAACCGATGAAATTTATCGGCGGATCGAATCTGTGCGTTTCTTGACACTTTCAGGCGCGGATGTTACCACATTCGCCGATGCTGGCCAAAAAAATTCGGGATTATCGCGGCGCAATTCTTTTTTTGACGCTTGCACTTTTCGTTTTCGGATGCACGCCGCCCGGCCCGCGTGCGCTGCTCAAGGGCAAAAAACTTCTGGAGAACGGCGACAATGCGGCGGCGGTGGAGCAATTCCAGACGGCCACGAAACTTCTGCCCGCCAACGCGCAGGCGTGGAATTACCTCGGCGTCGCCAGCCAGCGCGCCGGGCAGCCCACGGACGCCATAAACGCCTATCAACGCGCGCTCACGCTCGACCGCGACCTGGTCGAGGCGCATTTCAACCTCGGCCTGCTCTGGCTGGAGCAGAAAAAATTTGATTCCGCGAAAACGGAATTCACGGCCTACACTTTGCGACGCGGCAACGCGCCGGAAGGCTGGCTCAAGCTGGGGCTGGCGCAATTGTATTCCGGCGACACCGCGCTGGCGGAAAAAAGCTACAGCACCGCGTATTACCTGAACACGAACAACCCGGAGGGATTGAACGGCCTCGGCATGGTGTCCTTCCAGCGCGGGCGCGCGCGCGAGGCGGCGCAATTTTTCACCACCGCCATCCGCCGCCGACCTGATTACGCGGACGCGATTTACAACCTGGCGACGGTCGCGCAGCAGGGTTTGCACGACAACAAACTCGCGCTGGAAAATTACCACGCCTATCTCACACTGACGCCGCCGCACGAGAAAAACTGGGACTCCGTGAACGCCATCGTCGCCATCCTCGAACCGCCCGTCACCGTGGCCGTCGTGACGCCGCCGCCGCAAAATCCAATTCCCGTCGTCACGCCAACGCCGCCGCCGGTCGTCACCCCGCCGAAACCGCCGGTCGCGGTCGTCCATCCAAAACCGCCGACGCCGCCGGTTGTGCGGACAAATCCCCCGCCGCACGTCACGCCGCCCGCGCCAGTGCAAGTTGTGAGAGTTCCGCCGGAGCCGGTAATTGTCCCACAACCGAGATATGTCGAGCCGACGCCGGTGGTGAAGCCGCCGGAAACTTTTGTTGATAGCGGCGTGACGCCGTTGCCGCCGCCGGATTCAAACCCGCCGAGAAATGTGACGCCGCTGCTGCCAACACCGACGCCGAAACCGCCCGCGCCGACTCCCGCGCCGCCGGTGGAAATAAAACCGTTCCACATCGTGCAGCCCGCGCCGCCGACCTTTCCGCGTTATCTTTATTTATCGCCGCGCAAGCCGAATCCGGGCGACCGCGTGGCCGCATCCGGTGCCTTCACCGGCGCGCGGCAGTTCGAGCAGGACGCGCGCTGGCCGGAGGCGATGCAATGGTATCGGGTCGCGACGCAGTCGGACCCAAGCTGGTTCGAGGCGCAATATAATTACGGCGTGCTCGCGTATCGGCTGAAAAATTACAGCGCGTCGCTGGCCGCCTACGAAATGGCGCTGGCCATCCAGCCCGATTCACTGGACGCGCGCTACAATTTTGCGCTCGCGCTCAAGGCGGCGGGCTACGCGCCGGACGCGGTGAACGAAATGGAAAAAGTCGCGGCGGCAAATCCCGGCGAAGTCCGCGCGCACCTCGCGCTGGGAAACCTTTACGCGCAACAGTTGCACAACATCGCACAGGCGCGGGCGCATTACCTGAAAGTGCTGGAACTCGACCCGCACAACACGCAGGCCAACGACATCCGCTTCTGGCTCTCGGCCAATCCGCTGTAAAGCTGCGGGGCAATTTTTATTTCGCGCGAAGTTAGTTGAAGAAATTTCCGGGCTATCGTAGAAAGCTGAACCATCGCCGACTTGTTAGGCGGTAAAATATCTCTCATGGCTGCTTGCTCTTCTTAAAAAGCAATGCGCTCCCTGCTAAATAGAGCGTGGCCAAAGAGCAATTTAGAACTGCCAAATTTGGCCTCGATGTTTTCGCATAAATAATCGCTGCTCCGCCAAAACACGCAGCGGCAAATAAAAACATGGCTGCTGCAACCTTCCAGTTTTTCTTGGGCATGGCTTCCATAAATTTCTGCTAATTCACCGGCGCGCCCTTGTCGGCGAGCATTTTTTCCAGGTCGGGGTTCTGCGGCTGGCCGGCGGCGACGGCCTTCTGGTAATGCCAGCGCGCGAGTTCCACCAGCGGCGGCGTCTGGCTGATGTAAATCACGGCCAGGTTGTTGTGGGCGGCGGCGTAATTCGGGTCAAGCTGGATGGCCTTGCGCAATGCGGTCTCCGCCTGCGCGCGCAGTCCCTTGTGGCTCAAGGTGACACCGAGGTAATTTTCAATCTCCGGGTTCTGCGGGTCGAGCTTCGCGGCGCGGCTCAAGGCGTCGAACGCGTCGTCGTATTTTTCCTGCCGGAATTTCAGGTAGCCGAGCGTCGAGAGGTTGTAGGCGTCCTCGGGATTTTGCGCGAGCGCGTTCGTGATGTGGTTTTCCGCCTGGTCCAGCTTGCCCTCCTCCAGCTCGATCGCCGCGAGGTTCGCCAGCACGAGGGAGTTTTTTTCGTCGCGCTGCAAAATCTTGTGGTAGTCCTCCTCGGCCTTGTCGAACTGCTTCGCGGAAAAATAATTCTGCGCCTCGGCGATGAGTTCCGCCGAGCCGGGCGGCAGCGCGGCGATGGGTTTTTTCTCCGCGTCGGGATTGGCGAGCAGCGGCGTGTTTGACTTGAACAAGGCCAGTTCCTCCGGCGTGTAAGGCACGGCCTGCGCCTCGTCCACGGCAATGCGCGCGCGCAAAATCCTGATCTCGTTGTTCAGCTCGGCAATGCGCGCAGCCATGTCCTGCTTCTTGAGCGCGAGGTTGGCGTCGCCGAGTTTTGCGAGCAGGTCGTTGCGCTCCTGCGTCAGTTCGCGGATGCGCGCCTCATTTTCCTCCTGGCCCGGCGCGGTGGTGACGATGGCGTTGGTCGCCTGCTTCAACTGCTCGATGCGGTTTTCCAGCGCGGCTTCTTCCAGTTCCTTGACCTCCGTGTCCGACTTCAACGTGGCGATCTGCAATTGCGCCGCCTTCAAATCGGAATTTAATTTGTCCATTTCCGGCAGGTTCGTCGTCGAAGATTTCAATTCGGCGAGCTGGCTTTTCAGCAGCGCATTTTCGTCGTGCAACGCCGCGAGCGCGTCGGGACTGGTGAGCAGCGATTGCATGCGCGTCTGCAACGCGGCGTTGTCCGTCGCCAGCTTGTCCGCGCGTTCCGACTGCGCGGCCAGTTTTTCCTTCGCGTCCGCCAAATCCGCCTGCGCCTGAACCAGCGCGTTCGTGTCCATGACGACGATGGTTTGCGGATGCGCCGCAGCCGCCTTGAGCGAATTGTTTTCCGCGATCAACGATTCAATTTGCGCCTGCGCCCTGGTGAGCGCGTTGGTGTCCGTGACCACGACTGTTTTTGGAGTCTGTGCCGCAGCGGCCTTGAGCAGATCGTTTTGCTTCATCAGCTCCTGGATTTGCGCCTGCGCTTTGGCCAGTTCGCCCGAATCAATCACCGCCGGCTGTGCGGCCAGCGCTTCCTTGAGCTTGTTGCCGAGCATATTGTTGTCGGCCTCCAAATCGCGGATCTGCTGGCGCAACGCGGCGAGTTGCGCGGCGGAATCATTGGCGGTGGTGACTGGCGGACTTGAATTCGTCGCAACCGGCGTTTGCACCGGCGGATTGGGCGCCGGGGGTTGCGCCGGGATTTCCTGGATTTTTTCGGCAAGATATTTCAGGCGGAAGTTGACGATCTTCGGATTCCAATCGGGGAAAATTTTCTGGAATTTCTGCAGTTCGCTTTGAACCTCGATGTAGGCGTCCAGCGCCTGCCGCTGCTGGCCGGAACCGGCGAGCGCATCGGCCTGCTGGATTGCGCCGTAGATGCCGATGTATTGGTCGTCCGCGTTTTGCTGCGCCTGCACGGATGTGAGTCCGGCGGCAAGCAGAAAAATGACGAGCGCGGCGAAACATTTCATGCGGCAAGATTAACCGAACGCCACGCCGTTTGGCAACGCCGCCGCGCACCGGAGAAAATTTCCCGTCACCATCCCGTCACATTGCCGGAATTGACCTGCGACGGCGGTTCTGCTAGCGTCCCTCCGTCGAAGCCATGAATACTGCGCTACACCAACACGTGCTCGTGTTGAACCGGCTCTGGCAGGCGGTCAACGTCTGCACCGCCCGCCGCGCGCTCACGCTGCTGTTTCAAGGCCAGGCGCAGGTGGTCATGAACGACACGGACGGCTCGTTCCGCACTTTCAATTTCCACGAATGGCGCAGCCTCTCGGCCTCCGCGCCGCACGACGAATCCGTCCACGCCATTTCCTTCCGCATCCGCGTGCCGCGCGTCATCCTGCTGCTGATGTATGACCGGCTGCCGAAAAAGGAAGTGAAGTTCACGCGGCACAACATTTTTGAGCGCGACAAAAACACCTGCCAGTATTGCGGCCAGGTTTTTGACCGGAAAGATTTGAACCTCGACCACGTCACGCCGCGCGACCGGGGCGGCCCGACGACCTGGGAAAACATCGTCTGCTCCTGCATCGAGTGCAACACGCGCAAGGCCAACCGCACGCCGCAGGAGGCCGGGATGCACCTCGTCCGCAAGCCCAAGCGCCCGAAATGGCGGCCGTTCGTGCAGATCAATTTCAGCCTGCCGCGCCACGACAGTTGGAAACATTTCATTGACCTCGCCTACTGGAACGTCGAACTGGGCGAAGATGCCGGATGACGGAGGGCGGAAGACCGAAGACGGATGTCGGAGAACAGAATTGAAATCATGGCACAGCAAATTCTTTCTTTCCGGGAATTGCGCGTCCACCAGGCGGCGATGGAACTTCAGCAGGCCGTTTTTCAAGCTTCCAAAAGCTGGCCGTGTGAAGAAAAATTTTCCCTCACCGATCAAGTTCGCCGGCCATCGCGTTCCGTGGGGGCAAACATTGCGGAATCATGGGCGAAGCGGAATTATCCGTCCCATTTTACCAGCAAACTGACGGACGCGGACGGGGAGCTACAGGAAACTTCACATTGGCTCCTGACCGCCCAAGCCTGCAAATATATCAACGACGACGAATATGCAAAATTCCAGACCCTCATCCAAAAAATCGGCAAGATGCTCGGCAAAATGATGTCCATGCCCGAACGATTCAAGCCCGGCCGGAGGGCGGAGGCCGGAGGTCCGAAGTCAGATGTCGGAGATCGGAGTTCTGACTTCTGACCACCGCCCTCTGGCCTCCGTCTTCCGACCTCCGGCCTCTGACCTCTGCTTCCGAAATCCGCGCAACTTCCATTTGCCATTGGTGTTTTACTTCCTATATTGAACCTATGATTTTTTTACGGAAATCAGCCCTCGGTCTCGCGGGCGCGCTGGCGTTGCACGCCGCTGCGCGCGCGCAGGAGGTCGCGATGTCCGTCAATCCCTACACGCCGGCGGTGGAACGGAACATTTTTGGTTTGAACCCGCCCGTGGCGCAGGACAACGCGCCGCCGCCCAACGCCGAGCCGCCGGTGAAAATCACGCCCAACGGCATCACGGACATCCTTGGGCGGCTGGAGGTGCTGTTCAAGGTTTCCGGCAAGGCCGCCCCCGGCAAGGAAGAATCCTATATGCTCACCGAAGGCGAGATGAAGGACGATATTGCCGTGTTGAAGATCAATAAAGATAAAGGCGTCGTCACCTTCAACAACCACGGTCTGGTGCAGGAAATTCCCCTGTCCGGCGCGCCGGCGGGTTCCGCGCCGATGGCGGCGGGAGGCTCCGGCATACCCATGCCGGCATTCGCAACGGGTGGCAATCCCGGCGGAAACGGATTTAACACGGCTTTCGGCAGCCGCGTTGGAAATTATGGCGGCAATCCCGGCGGCGCGAACAACGGCTCAAGCTTGGCGGCCACATCGGCTCACATTATCCCTCCGGTTTCAGAACCGGCCATGTCGCCCGAAGAGCAAGTCGTTGCCATTGAAGTGAACCGCGAGATGACCAAAGCTCAGGTTGTTCGCGGGGAAATGCCGCCGCTTCCACCCACCGAAATGACGCCCCCGGACGCGACCACCGTAGGCGGAGCGCCTTTGGGCGGAGTTGAACCGCAAACATCCGATCCGCAAACACCCTAGTTTTGAAATTAAGCTGCTCTGTAGAAACCATTTCATTAACACCGCGTTTTAACGCGGTGAACCACAAACGCGCCCGAAAAAAAACCGTTTAAACGGTTTTTCCCTTCGCGCACCTTTCACACCCGGCTGAAGCCGGGTGTTAATAAGAAGTTTTCTACAAAGCAAAATTAAGCTAATTTACGCCTTCGCGGAAATCTTTGCAGATTCAATCAGTTCCCAAAACTTCGGATTTTCCTGCAGCGCCTCGTCCTCGCCGGTTTTCAGGCCGGAACGGAAAAAGAAATCCTTCAACGTGTGCCGGCTCAAGATGCGGTGCACCAGCACGCCGAGCGCGTGCCGCTCAAAATAAACGCGGTAATCGCCCACGCGAAACCGGTGCAGCGTGCGGTCGCCCTGCTCCAGCTTGCCGAACTCGTCCAGTTCCGTGCCGAGCACCTGCTGCGGCAGGCCGCGAAAATCGCCGAGGATCTGCAATTGCAGCTCCTTGGGCATCCGCGCCAGTTCGGCGGCGCTGGCGGGCGTGAAAATGATTTGAAACATAATGGTTGAGGGTTGAACCGTGGTTGAGGGTTGAAAGTTGAGGGTTGAGGGTTAAGACGCTGACTCCAGCAAGGAGCGGCGCAGGCCGCTCAACATTTTGCTTTGCTTTTCACAGGCGGAATACATCTGATTGAATTCACCTTCCGATAAAAAACCCTGCCGCTTTGAAACCGCCGCTTGTGAAACGACTTCAAACAGCGAACCCGTTGCGATTTCAACGAAACGCGCAAAATCCGGCCGGGATGAACGTGAACTGCCCTCGGCAAGGTTGGATGAAATTGAAACGGCCGCCCGCCGCATCTGATTCGTCAAACCAAACCGTTCAGCTTCGGGGAATTTCCGGGTGACGGCGTAAACCGAATCGGCAAAATTGACCGCCTCCTGCCATACCTCCAATTTTTCAAAATTAAACATTTTAAATGGTTGAGGGTTGATATGGCAGTTTCAATCAACATTGGGACAAAGCGCCAAATTGGTAGGGCTGACCTGCGGGTCAGCCAACCCGGCGGCGCAGCAGCGCCGCCCTACCACCCGATGCGTCAATGTTGTTGTAATCTGCCATAGTTGAATGTTGAGTGCTGGAAAATTTAGCCTCTCAACCCTCAACCCTCAACTAAAAACCAATCAGAGGCTTGACCTCTCAACCCTCAACCATAAACTTTCATCCGATTTAATGGCGCATTCGTCTATCGGCTAGGACGTGGCCTTCTCAAGGCTGAAAGAGGGGTTCGATTCCCCTATGCGCTACCAGCGGCTTCAATACCAGAGGCATGAAAGAAAATAGCCCACGGTTTTAACCGTGGGTTAATGGCGAAAACCGATCAAGCCCCGCCAGGGGCGGCAGAATACGTCTTATTCGGCGCACGAATCTGTCGCCCCTGCCGGGGCTTGGTTCTGTTAATATGCAGAAACCCACGGTTAAAACTGTGGGCTATTTTCGGTCGCCGCTCTGCGGCTGATCGGGCAACTCGCAGTCTTTTTGCCGGGAAGCCACGCATTGATGCTGGCATGATCCGCATGGTCTTCCCAAATCGCGGCGATCAGCATATTGACATCCAGCAGAAACGTCATGGAGGAAATTGTTCATTGGCTCAATTTGATTGTTGTCGGCGCTGCGCGCCGATTTCGGGCCGCAGGCTCGACGCTACAGCCAAATTGAGCCATTGCGTTCGCGCGGCATCGAACGCCTGAAAATCCGGAAACGGGGCGGAGATGTTGCGTCCAATTATCCTAGGGAGTCACCACTGGCAAAGCAGACTTGTCGGCGCGGCGGTAGGCGGGGAAATGGCGCCTGTCCGTTGTCAGCACCGCCAGATTTTTCTCCTTTTCGCTCAAGACCACAATGGAGGCGTCGGCAATGTCGCTTTGGGCGTAGGCAAACAGCACGCGCTGGATCGCGGCGGCGTCCGCTTTTAAGCCGCCATCAAAAACAAATCTTCCGGTTCTGACCCCTTCCATGATTTCCGCATCCTTGCCCGTCATGTGCGCGACTTCTGACAGCACAAATTCAGTGGTGAGATAAGGCCCGGCATATTTTGCAAACACTTCGTCAGCCCATTGGTGATGCTCATCGGATTTATTCCAAAGGGCAATCAGCGGTCCCGCATCAAGAATGGCTTTCATTGGTGGCGTTCCAGGTATTTTTTGCGAAAGGCCAGCCGCTCCGGGCTGGTTGGACGCGCCGGATGTTTGGCAACGCTTTTCAACCACTCGCCGGCGGTCATGCCGCCGGTTTGCAGGCCCGCGACCACCGAGTCGCGGATGATGACGCTGACCGGCTTGTTTTCCTCGGCGGCACGCGCGGAAATCAGCCGGTCTGTTTCAGAATCAAAGCGCACTGTGCGCCGCTTCCCAATGCTTATTGTGTCCGACATATTGGAATTTTGTCAGACAATACGCCCTTTGTCAAGACGCGGGTGCATCGTTTTGGGATTATGTAGCTGACAAACTTTTGTCCTTTGAATCCGCAGATTTCACAGATGAACGCAGATTTTTTTATTTTTTATCGGCGAAATCTGCGTCATCTGCGGATAAAACAAACGCCCTGTTTGTCAAGTGCATAATCCCACATCGTTTGGGATTATGCCGTTGACAAACAATTCATGAAAACCGACCAGCGGCGTAACCGCTCGCGGGCAACGCAGGGCAGGCTTCCAGCCTGCCCGGCTTTGGCCGCCGCCGCCGTCTTCTCCTGATAGTTCCAATGCCAGAGGCATGAAAGAAAATAGCCCACGGTTTCAACCGTGGGTTAATGGCGAAAACCGGTCAAGCCCCGGATGGGGCGGCAGCGCCTTTTTCGGCGCACGAATCTGTCGCCCCGGCCGGGGCTGGGTTCTTCTCGTTGCCAAAAGACCCACGGTTGAAACCGTAGGCTATTTTCGGTCGCCGCCCGGCGGCTGCATTGACGGAACCGGCGTAGCGGCTCCCCGGCAGAGAGCCGCATCCATGATTTGAGGGGAAAATGCGGCGGTCTGCCGACACGCCCGCCTAAACATGCCAGCGACATCACGTCACGATTTCCACGGCGCGATGGGCAATGCGCGTGTCAAATGTCGCCAGTTTCATCGCGTGCCGTTCCGCCAGTTCGGCCAGATAGGTGTCCGTCAACTGTTTGCTGGTTCGCGCGCCGGTTTTTTGAGGAGGAAAATCATCGGGAATAAACGCACATTGATGCCTTTGGACAAAGTCGCCAAGCCATTTCCGGCAGGTTTCGACTTCCGCCCGGAAAATAAATGTTTCTCCGCTGCTGATGCGCAAGAAACCCAGTTCGCTGATCGGGCAGGTCGCCGTCTTTTTGCCGGGAAGCCACGCATTGACCCTGGCATGATCGGCATGATCCTCCCAAATCGCGGCGATCAGCATATTGACATCCAGCAGAAACGTCATGGCGGAAATTGTTCCAGCATTTTGAAGACCTCGGCGCGCGAAACGGTGCGGCCAAGCCCGCTGACGACCAGATGTCCCGCTTTGCCGCGATGCACCCGCAATTTTTCGTGGTGCGGCTTTGGTTTTTCGAGCCGCACCAGCGTCAGCCGCCCGTCGCCTTCCGATTCAACGGAGACGACATCACCGGTGTCAATGCCCGCTTGTTTGCGGGCTTTGGCCGGAATCACCATTTGTCCGCGCCCATAGATGGTGGCGTTCATGGGCAAAGCTTAATGCAAGCATTGCTTACATGCAATAAAATTGAGAAATACCCCCCCCCGCTCGTTTTACGGGACGGGGTTGTTTTTTAGTTTGAGACTCGTTACCTCGTCTCCGACAAATCAGGTTTTGCGGCGGCGGAAGGCCAAGAGTGAAACACCACCGGGACCGGCCAGCGCAAACATGGTCAATTCCCGATTCTGAAAAATGCCCCGGAAAATTCAGCCGCCGTGCCCCCGAAGCAGGGCGGTAAAACCCGCCTGCTCAAAGTGCCGGTCTCCCGTCAACGCGTCCTTCAATCCCTGTTCATTCATCACGACAAATGAAATGCAATCCGTGAGGGACCACTTTTTGTCGGGGCGCTGAAAATAGAGGGTCAGGCCGTGGCGGAACAGTTCATGGCTGGCCTGGACAATCTTCACTTGATTGTCACCCTCCAAAAGATCAAACAGCCTTTTGAAGTTGTCGCGCAGGGCTGGATCAGCCGTGGCATCAGCCACCTCGGTCAACACCCATTCAGTCGTCACCATGCGAAGAGAGGTCGCCATAAAATACGAGACCTCTGCAAAACTCCGCATTGGACAGGAGCGCGGGCGGCTCGCCCGCGTGTTGCTTGGCTTGGAACTCGCGGGCGAGCCGCCCGCGCTCCTTTTGCAGAGGTGTCAATACCAACGCCTCCTCATGCGCCGGATCATGCCGGTTGAGCACCGCCAGAAAATAAAATGTATCGGCGAAGACCCGGTTCATCGCTTGGACGTGCCGTGAATGTAATGGTCGTGCTGCTCTGCCCAGTCTGACGGCATTTCAGGCATGGACCGGGCAATGGCGCGAAGTTTTTCCACCAGCGACCGGCGGTCTTCTTTGGATTCGATGGGTTCGACACGGACTTTTGTGCCGTCGGCCCAACCTGTTTCCGGCGGCAGCTTGACGACCCCGCCCTCAATTGTTCCGGTATAGCTCATGTTCCAGACACTATCGCCGCATCTTCCTTGACGCAATTTTTTATTTGAAAATAAAAACCCCGCTCGTTTTACGGAGCGGGGTTGATGAAAACTAAATGG
>Ga0224554_1000391_pt1 | contig 37089 bp, 21 predicted proteins | sample 714S22024metaG_FD_180666 | JGI IMG/M metagenome (GOLD analysis project Ga0224554, IMG submission 180666) | Peat soil microbial communities from Stordalen Mire, Sweden - 717 S2 20-24 | ecosystem: Environmental > Terrestrial > Soil > Wetlands > Peat | place: Sweden: Norrbotten County, Stordalen... | reverse complement strand
CCTCTTTTCCTCCATACGCCTGTTGCGGCATCCCGGATACAATATGGAGCCCAGGGTACCTGACGACATGCGAGATTTTCCTCGATGGCCGCCTGCTTGCGGTATCAACGCCTCAGTCCGCGGATACAAGTTATACCTGGTATCCGCATCGGATAGTGCGCCAGGCTATGGCGGACGAGCTTTCTTTTACCACCCATACTTTTCTGCCTTCCAGGCAGCGAGCCGTCGCGCAATCAATTGTTGTGAAAAACCTGAGCAGCAGGCGTCGCATCTTCACGCTGGGATTTGATCTGCGCGCAGCGGTCACGAAAAAGGCCGATGCCTGGTTTGTTAACTCTCCTGGAGAGGCCGACAATCGCTTGACCGCCGACCTGTCGCGAGGCTGCTTGATCTTTGAGTCGCAGCACACCAAGGCGGTTTCAGTGCAGGGGTTCCGTCCGAAACCGGATTATGTGCGCGAACTGCGTGTCTTGGTTTTTGAATTGGCGCTGGAGCCGGGGGAATCGCGGGATCTGCATTATGTTAATGCGATCGTCGGCGACAAAATGGAAGCAATCGAATCGTATGAACGCATGCAGGCGGACTTTGCAGGCTTGATGCTCCAGAATGAGGAAACATTTTCGGGCTTGGTTCGGGCAGCGTTTACGCCGGGCAACTCCGAGTTTTCCGGTCATCTGCCCCAACTTATTACAAACGATGAATCGCTCTGGAACCTTTATTATCGAGGATTTACCAACCTGCTGTTTGGCCGGCGCGTTTCTCCGGATTCTGCATACGGAGCCACGTACATTACGCTGGGCGGGCGCGTGCTGCCCACGCTCAGCTTTCCATGGGACACGTCTTTGACTTCGCTGAGCCTCGCGATGCTGGACCCCGAGCCGTTGCGCCGCCTGGTAGAAACCTGGATGGTCGACGGTATGCACCAGCATCTGGCGACGGATTACGTCTCGGGAAAAGCGGTTGGTCCGTGGTATGGAGTGAATGATATGGCGATTCTGCGCTGCGCGCAGAATTATCTGCGCGTGACCGGCAACTTTGTCTGGCTCGACACGCGGCTCAACGGCAAATCTGTGCTGGATTATCTGGTAGGCCATGCTATCAATTGGAAGAAACTCGACAAATCCGGTTATGGACTTGCGGATTACGGAACTATCGAAGATCTGCTGGAAGTGGTCAGCACCTATCTTCACCAGGTCGCGGGAATGAACGCAGGAAACGTAAGCGGCATGCGCTTTGTAGCAGCTCTGCTTGACCGGAAGGGCAATTCGACGCTTGCGAAACAGTTGCGCGCGGAGGCTGACACGCTGGCTGCGCGCATCAACCGCGAGCTTTATGTGCAAGGCAAAGGTTACTGGCGATGTAGGCAACCTGACGGAAGCTACAACGAAGTCCGTCATTGTTACGACCTGCTGACGGTCTTCGATAACATGGCTGAGGATCTTAGCGACAAACAGAAACGGGAGATGAGCCATTTCTTCTGGAGCGAGCTGCATAGTTCTTTGTGGATGCGTGCTCTCTCGGCTGGGGATGCGGATGCTACTTGGAATATTCGGCCCGACCATAGCGCAATCGGCGCTTACCCTTCATGGCCTCCCATGACAGCCAAAGCCCTGTATAAAACCGATGCTTCCTCTGATGTTGCAGCGTGGGTAAAGCAACTGGCGAAGGCCGGCAATCAGGGACCATTCGGTCAGGCGCACTTTGTCGAGAGCGTATTTCCGCCGGAGCATGGGGGAGCATGCAAATCTCCCGACGACTTGCCCTATCTCAATGACTGGTGTTGCATTGCGGCGGGTAGCTTCGTCGACATGGTAATCGACTCCATCTTCGGCGCGGATTTAACGATGAACGACGGCATCCGCGTTACATCACGGATCCGGGATTTTGATCCCAACGCGAGACTCGTAAATCTGCCTTACCAGGGAAAGAACTTCACGATTTCACAGGGTGGCGCGCACGTGAGTTGAGGCGGCCAAGGCAGCGGCTTATTCTGATGCAGGTTACTAACGCGTGATCTCGTTAATCCAAATGGCTAGATTCTTCCACTGCGAGACCGCCCCCTGGCACTGAGTTTCTCAGGGAATGAATAACTCCAGCTTGACCTTCCATGTGACGGACTGGCCGGGCAGCAGTGTCACCATGCCAGTATCGCGATTGCCCCACTCTTTTCCGAAGGGATCGTTGTAGTTGAACTGAGGCTCGAGCGCGATAAACTTCCGGTCGAGTGGAGAATAGACCTGCACGGTATTGATGTGGCGGCTGAGCGCCACTATGCGAAGCCCGTACTTCGCGGCTGGATCGATGATCTCCGAGTACGAGTTGCCCTCGGAATCCTTCTTCAGATTCGTCCAGTTGTCGTCCAGAAATAGATCGCCGAGCGCCTTGCCTCCCTTGGCGGTGAAGTCATAGGGAGTGCCCTGAGACGGTAGCAGCTTGCCGGTGGGGAAGACATCGTCGTAGTTGTTGACTTCGGCGCGCTGGTCGCCGGCAACGTGCAGGCGGGCCTGCTTCCGGTCGCCGCTGGGCAGATTGAAATAGGGATGCCAGGCGATGCCCACGGGTTCCGGCTTGTCGCCCACATTCTTTACCTCGACAGTAGCAATCACCGCATCGCCGCTGAGAGAGACGGAGATGCTCACGTCGGTCTTGGAAAACCAAGGTTCGGTGAGGTTCCCGTTGTGAATCACGCCGCTCACGGTTTTGGTGTCGCCCGCCGCCGTTTGTTTTACGTCATCCGTCTTGGAGGCCAGAATGAGGCCATGAATCGCATGCGGCACGGCCTCCGTCTTCTTGCCCTTCCAGTTAGCATCGAGCGTAAAGGGATGTCCCTGCCATTCGAAAGAGACCGTCTTGCCGCCGTTGGAAAGTGGCCCGATGATGCGATTGGCAAAGGGAACCAGAAATGCTCCGCCGAATGTGAAGCTTTTTGTGCCATACGGATCGCCGGGGCCGCCGAGAATATTTGCAGCCTCTTCGATGGACGGCGAATAAAGCAGAGGGATCTCTCCTTTGCCCGGCAGGAAGGCGGTGATCTGGAAGAGATTCATGCCGCGCCCGGGAAGCACCACAGCGGAAAGAAACTCCGGCTTGCTGCCATCACCCGTTTTCAAACGGGTCAACGTGACAGCGGGCTGGCCGCCGATGAGTGGCGTTTTGTTGTCGTTTCTGGGAGCGGAATGTGCGGAAGAAGTCATAATAATCACCAAGAGTGTTGCCAGGGTTGATGGTAAGGCCCGAAGTGTATGGATGTACATGGCGACTCCTCGAAAAACAGAGAATCTGAAGACTCCTGCAGACCGATCGCTTGCTATCGATGGCCCGCAACTTTGCTGGCGATATTGCGCAGCTCGGGCAGGATGTCACCCAACGGCACAGCCTCTGCGGAGCGCGTGCCCAGCGCGAAATACGCTTTGCGATACAACAAGAATAGCTCCTCGTAAACCGCGGTAGCTTCCGGCCGGGGCAAAACCACAGTGTACTTCAAGCAGAGCTTCGCCTGGGAGGCTTCGATCGTTGGAAAAGCTCCAGCCGCGAGCAGCGCAAAGATGGCTGATCCCAGGCTGGTGGGCACTCCGGCCGGAACCAACACCGGCTTGCCCAGCACGTCGGCGTACACCTGGTTCAGCACGGCATTGTTCTGGGGGATGCCGCCAGCGTTAATTACGCGGTTCACCGGCACGCCATATTCGGCCATGCGTTCGAGAATAATGCGAGTGTGAAATGCAGTTCCCTCAATGGCCGCGAAGAGCTCGTCTTGCGCGGTATGCACCAGATTCCAACCCAGGGTCACACCACCCAGTTCCGAGTTGACCAGCACCGTGCGGTCGCCGTTGTCCCAGGTGAGCCTTAGCAGGCCGGTCTGTCCTGCGCGATATTTATCCAGGCCCTTGGACAGCTCGGCGACCTTCACGCCGGCGCGGCGCGCAATGGCCTCGAAGATATCGCCAGTCGCCGAGAGGCCCGCCTCGATGCCTGTGAATTGCGGATGCACACTGCCCGGCACCACGCCACATACGCCGGGAATCAGTTGCGTCTTTCCGCTCATGGCAATGATACAGGTAGAGGTGCCGATCACGTTGACGACGTCGCCCTCGCGACATCCCGCGCCAATCGCGTCCCAGTGCGCATCGAATGCTCCGACGGGCACCGGGATGCCGGCCCGCAGGCCGAGCTCCTCGGCCCACCGCGGTGCGAGGTGGCCAGCGAGGTGATCCGACGTTAGGTAGTCGCCCGCGAGCTTACTTCGAATGCCGTCAAAGAGCGGGTCAAGTTTGGACAGGAATGACTGCGGCGGCAGGCCGTCCCACTTGGGATTCCACATCCATTTGTGGCCCATGGCGCAGACGCTGCGTTTGGCCAGCTTGTGATCGGTGACGCCGCAGAGCGTGGCGGCCACCATGTCGCAGTGCTCGAACGCCGAGGCAAACTGATTGCGCTTTTCTGGATTATGCCTGAGCCAGTGCAGCAGCTTGGCAAAGCCCCACTCGTGCGAATAGACTCCGCCACACCAGTCAATGGCCTCCAGACTCTCGCGATGAGCCAGTTCAGTAATCTCCTGCGCCTCGGACTTGGCGCGATGGTCGCACCACAGGTAGTAGTCGTCGAGCGGCTGCATGCGCGCATCTACCGGCACCACGCTGGAGCCGGTGGTGTCCAGGGCTATGGCGGCAACCTGCCCACCCTCGATGCCCGCTTCGTTCATCGCAGAGCGCGTAGCGGAGGCCAAAGCGCGCATGTGGTCGCCATGCGCTTGCGTCGCGTAATCCGGATCCTCGCGCCGTCGATGGAGCGGATACTCCGCCACCGCCGTTCCCAGACGTCCGCGTTCGCTGTCCAAAATGGACACGCGGACGCTCAGCGTTCCAAAATCCACTCCCGCAACAATGGTCACGTTCTCTCCTAATCTTCCGCTTGCCCGTGGAAGAAGGACTCCCATCCCAGATAGCGCGTAGCGGCCTCATGAACAGCTCTGGAGACGTCGCTGAAGTTGGCGGCCACGTGGTGCTCGAAGCCCTCGCGGCAGATGTACTTGAGCAGCTTCTGCAGTTGCGGAATCTCGGCCACGCCAGCGCCGCCGAAAGTCTCAAGAGGATCATCGGTGAATTTTCCCGCGCCCGTGTAACCGCGAATCACGCCGCGGCGGTCGTCGGTGGAGTAGCGGGCATAGCTCATGGCGCCGGCCTTGACACGGCCCACGCAGGTGCCGAAGGTGTTCACCTTGCCTACCGTGCCGGCAATAATCGCCTGGTAGTCCATCGTTGGAGCCTGAGCGAAGAAGTGCTTGGGCAGGTTGGAGCAGTGGAAGCAGACGCATTTGTCGGGATTGCTGCCGTAGTTATTGTTCCAGTCGAGCAGCGCCGAGGGCGTCTGGCTGGCCAGGGCCAGCATGTACATGCTCAGCGTTCCGGGCACATCCACTTCGCAGGCGGAAGGAATCAGGTCGTTGCTCATCATGCTCATGATGGTGCAAGGCACCACGCCGAAGAATTCTTCCATCGATGTCCAGCACTGCACAGCGCTGACGGTGACGTTGGTCTGCTTCATCCATCCGTCGATTACCGCGCCCAGCTTGGCCATCTTGAGCAGTGCCTCGGCGGGAATGCCGCTGGTCGAGACGTAGCTCTTGATAGCGGCCAGCTTAGCCTGCGCTGCATCATCGGCGTCCTTCATGCGGTTGATGCGGCCAAAGATTTCAGACAGGTCAATGGGCTCAATGGAGATGCCCGCCGTTTCGAAGATTCGCTCGGAGTAGCGAACCGTGTTGAAGGCCGCCGGACGCGCGCCGATGGCGCCGATGCGCAGATTCTTCAGGCCCTTGACGATGCGGCAAACCGCGGAGAACCATTCCAGGTCGACCTTGAACTCGGATGATGCAAGACTCTCGGTGTGCAGCGTGGTCAATGAGTAGGGAATGCCGTACTGCATGAGGTTGTTACAGGCGCTCATCTTGCCGCAAAAACTGTCGCGGCGGGTCGCGATGGTCATCGAATCGGAACGGTCGGGCGTAGCCTGCACCAGTACCGGAACCTTCAGCCCGGAGAGCCGGATGGCGTCCACGATGCCGCGCTCTTCACCGAAGTTGGGCAGCGTGATGATGATGCCGTCGATCTCTTCGGCGTGCTTCTTGAATAGCTCCGCGCACCGTTGTGACTCGGCATAGGTTTCCACCGCGCCATGCTTGGACTCCTCCGGGCTCAACACCACGGCCCGCGTTCCTGCCGCCTGCAGAACCGAGAGGATTTCTTCGCGGCCGGTCTTCGCCAAATGGTCCGGGAAAAAGCCGCGATTGCCTACTACCACTCCAAAAGTCATCGTGCGTTGCGCTGCCATGTCTGTTACTCCTTTAACCTTGTCTTTTCCCGCGCCATTGGCGGATTCAAAAATTGCCGCGACGCTTAATTGCTGGCGCGGCCCGGACAGAACTTTACCACGTAGAACGCCCCGAGAGCCGCCAGCAAACCGCCCCACCATACCGGCGTGTGCAGGCTGGTCAACTCCACCAGAGGCGGGTAGTTGCCGGTGTGCCATTCATAGACGCCATAGCCAAAGATCATCGCGCCATAGACGACCAGCAGCACTCCGATGAAAAACCAGATTGGAATTCCGGAACCATGCATAACTTTAACCCTTTCCTTTTCTCATCTCACCTGAAGAACATAACTCGCTACCAGAACAGGATGTTTAGCGTGGCAAAGATGCACACCGCCAAAATAGCCCACAGCCACACGTTCTTGTAGAACGGAACCGGATCTTCTTTGGGTAGGATGGTCGCTCCATAAACAAGGCCGTCCAACTCCGCGACCGGCTTGGGTTTGGTGAACAGACTCACCACGAAGATGACAATGACGCTGGTGAGGAAGGCCCACAGCGCGCGGTAAAGGTTCGCGGCCATAGCCGTCGCATCCGGCGAAAGCGCCACTGTATGCATCGCTATGGGATTGAACTTGACCCAGACAAACAGGCTGACCGAAGTGAGAATACCGATCAGCAGGCCCAGGAAACCGGCCGGCGCGGTGGCCCGCTTCCAGAACATGCCCATCAGGATGGCGCCCAGCAGCGGCGCGATGAAGAAGCTGAACAGCGCCTGCACATAGTCCATGATGCCAGCCGCGTGCATTACAAGATAGGCGGCGCCGATGGATACGGCAACGCCTATGACGATCGATAATCGTCCCACCAATACATAGTGGCTGTCGGAGCCTTTCTTGTTGATCAGCGGCTTGTAAAGGTCATAGGTCCAGACTGTCGAGAAAGCGCTCACGTTGCCGGCCATGCCGCTCATGAAGCCGGCAATCAGCGCGGTGCTGCCCAGGCCCAGCAGTCCGGGTCCGCAGTAGCGCACGAGCATCAGCGGCAACGCTTCGTTATAGCTGTGCAGCTCCGACGCCGGCCCTGGTTTCTGGTCCAGGACATCCTGCCGGAATGCCGGAGTAAGCGTGGCAGACCGCAAATCGCTTGCGCAGGCCGCTCTTCTCTGATCAATCTCCGCGGACAAACTGGCGGATACAGGTCCAGCGGAAATATCGAGTGGCGCGCAGGATTTAACCGCTTCCTCGGGAACCAACTGCCTGCGGCTATGATCGGGATTCTGCAACAGCACCAGGCCCAGCAGGCCGGGCAGGATGACGATGAAAGGAACCGCCATCTTGAAAAACGACCCGATGACCGGGGCCATGCGCGCGGCGCGCAGGTTATGCGCCGCCAGCACGCGCTGCACTACCAGGAAGTCGGTGGTCCAATAGCCGAAGCTGATCACGAAGCCCAGGCCGAAGACGATGCCGGTCCAGTGGACGCCCATCGGGTTGGCGGCGAAATGGCCTGTGTCGCGCCATAGGTGAACATAACTGTCCGGTGCAGTGTGCAGGCCGGTGGATTGGAGGTTGGTGATGATCCTGGCCTTCAGCCCCGTCCATCCACCCGTCTGCATCAGGCCGAGGATGGGCACCAACAGCGCGCCGGCCCAGATGAGTACGAACTGCAAGACCTCATTGAAGATGGCCGAACGCAATCCGCCCAGCGCAACGTAAAGCGTGACCGCGCACGCCGAGACCAGAATGCTGAAGGTGATATTCCAGCCCAGCACGACCTTCATCACCACGGCCATGGCAAACATGTTCACGCCGCTCATCAGAACCATCTCAGTGGCGAAGGAGATCGCGGCTAGCACGCGGGCGTGCTGGCCGAAGCGCAGCATCAGATAGCCGGGCACTGAGTGAGTCTTCGAAACGTAATAGAAAGGCATCATCACCAAGCCGAGGAAGAGCATGGCGGGAATGGCGCCGATCCAGTACCAGTGCGTCGCCAGAATGCCGTACTGGTAGGCCGAGCCGGCCCAACCCATCAGTTCCAACGAGCCGAGGTTGGCCGAAACGAAACTCAAGCCGGCAATCCAGGCGGTCATCTCGCGCCCGGCCATGAAGAACTTTTCGCTGGTTTTCGACCTGCCCTTGAGATAGAAGCCGATCCAAATCACTATTCCGAAGTAGATGGCGATCACGGCAATGTCCAAGGCGCGCAGATGCGCCAAAGGCGCAATGACTAGAGCCAACAGACCCGGCGATGCAGTGTGGCCGATGGAATTCACGATCACGAATTCGAACCTCGAACGCCGCCGTTATGCGGCTCTTTCCTTGCGAGTTGACTGCGACGGCCGGCTTGCTCCCCTGACCGGCGCAAACGTCTATTTCTGTCCATAGGTTGCATCCGCGCCGTGTTTGCGGAAGTAATGCCGATCCAGCAGCGCCTGTGAAACGCCCGCACTTTCCGGACGCAGAGCGTTCGTGGTAAATGCCATTCGCGCAACATACTCCAGGATCACGGCGTTGTGCGCGGCTTCCATCGGCGTCTTGCCCCAGGTGAACGGCGCATGCCCGGTCACCAGCACTGCAGGCGTTGCCATAGGGTCAAGCTCGCTGAAGCGGCGCACAATCGCCTTGCCCGTATTCAGTTCGTACTCGCCCTGAATCTCAGCATCACTCAGCTCTGCGGTAGCCGGCACAGGGCCATGAAAGTAATCGGCATGAGTGGTGCCGTAGGCGGGAATGGAGCGGCCGGCCTGTGCCCATGCCGTGGCAAATTCGGAATGAGTGTGAACCAAGCCGCCGATGGCGGGAAATGCGCGATAAAGCTCCAGATGAGTCTCCAGATCGGAAGAAGGCTTCAGGCGGCCTTCGATAATCTTCCCGCCCAGGTCGCAGACGACCATATCCGCGGCGCTCATCTGCTCGTAGGGAACGCCGCTGGGTTTGATCGCTATCAATCCGGTTTCACGGTCGATGCCGCTGGCGTTGCCAAAGGTATAAAGCACCAGCCCGCGGCGGACAATTTCGAGATTGGCTTCAAGAACCTGGGCTTGCAAGAGAGGCAATTTCATAAAGCTCCACAAAGGTTATATGGTTGGCCACCGACGGTATTCGGTCAAGTGGGGTTTTCCGAGCCGCGGCTAGCGACAACATGAATAAACGCTTTACCAGAGGCTGTCAGCGTATATGTTGACTCCTCTAGCCTGTCAGGTCCCCTCTCGTTTAAATGGCCTGTAAACGCATTTTTCAGAATTCCGATGACGGACCGCAGCCCAAAACCCAGTCATCGCTCTGCACGGACACCATCGCACATGCATATCCATATTGTGGCGCGTCTTCCCAATGTTTCCATGGCCACTGTCTCGCGTACCATCAATCACTTCCCCACTGTAAACCCCAAAATGGCCAAACGAGTATGGCAAGTAATCGGAGATTCCGATTATTTGTCCGATACTCAGGGCCGCGCCCTGGCCTCCGGACGCAGCAGGCACCTGGGGTCTATCGTTTCCGGGATCACCAACCCGTTCTTCCCCGAATTGTGGGGGATAGATGTTTGGTTTCATTCGGCGAACCAGCGGGAAGATTATTCGCACGAACCGCCGGTCGCGGGCGAATTCAGTTGCATCCGCCGCCGCCAATGCGTTGTAATGCAGGGCAGCCATGAAATGCTTCCGGTAATTATGAATTCCGGAAAACCCTGGAGATAGTCATGCCGGGCAAATTGGAGTTGATCGTTGGGCCAATGCGCAGCAACAAGACCGCTGAACTCCTGCGCAGAATTGAGACGCGCCGCCAGTACGCCAAGCAGTATGTCCTGCTTTTGAAGCCTAGCGAAGACACCAAAGCGGCGGTTGGACTGGTAGAAAGTCGCAACCAAAACGGTTGCGGAAAGATGGAAGCCGTTGAATTCCGTGCCGCGGACCCATGGGCGGTTCTGCCCGTCATAGCGGCCACGGAACAGCAGATCGGCAAACGCATTGAATGTGTCGCCATTGACGAAGGCCAGTTTGTCCAGGATCTCTTTCACTTTTCCCGGCGCCTGATTGAATCGGGTTACGACGTGATGGTCTCTGGCCTCGAACTCGATTTTCGCGGAATGCCCTTCGGCGAAATGATGAATCTCTCCTGGCTTGTGCGCACTTACTCAGGAAGTGTCACCGAGCTCGTGGCATATTGCAGTTGCGGGGCCAAGGCGCTCTACCCGCAGCGGCTGATCGATGGAAAACCCGCCTCCTACGACAGCCCTATTATCATGGCCGGCGACAATTACGAGCCGCGCTGTGCGGACCATTTTGTCTTGCCCGGGCGGCCTCACTAGCGGGATGCGTGAACAATTCCGCTGCGCGCTGATCACGGCTCCAGCGCAAGGCAGGTGGCGATAGGCGCTAGCGCCGCGCAATTCTCATGCTCTTTACAGTGTCAGTCTGACCGGGCCGGTGGATTCCCGGACAATAAGCTCCGGTTCCACTGCAATCTCCGCATGCGGAGCGAGCGTGCCATGGATGAGGTTGAGCAGGCTCTGGGTCGCAATTCTGCCAATCTCGGCCAGTGGCTGGCGAATCGTTGTAAGGCGGGGCAGGGTGTACGCAGCCGCCCTGATGTCGTCAAAACCAATCACCGAAACGTCGGCCGGTACGCGCAGGTCAAAGTCCTGGAGTGCGCGGATAGAACCCATTGCGGAAATGTCGTTGAAGGCGACCAGCGCAGTAAAAGGCAGCCGGGTAGCAAGCAGTTGCTGTATGACCGGATAGCCCAGCTCTGGAGAGGTCATGTCGCGGTCGAGACTGACGACCAGTTCTGGGTCGATCTCCAGACCCAGTTTCTCCGCAACTGCCACAATCCCATTCCATCGCGCATTCGAATCGGAGCTGAAAGGCTGCCCACGCATGAACGCTATATGCCGGTGCCCAAGAGCATACAAATGGTTCAAGGTAAGTTCTGCGGCGCGGGCGTGGTCGAGCACCACGTTGGTCACGCCTTCAATCTGGCGATGACCTGCGATGGCCACTATGGGGACGGAAATGGGATGCTCAAGCGCAGTATCGATGGCAATGATGCCTTGCGCGCCGCGGCTAATGAGCATGCGCGTGTAATCCTCTATCAGGTTCTTGCGGTGCCGGTGGTGCGCCGTAAGGTAGAAATATCCCGCATTGATCAGTTGATCGCCGATGCCGCTCATCACCTCTGTGTGATAGCCGTCGTTCAGTTCTGGCACAAGAATGCCGATCGTAAGAGTGCGCCGGTTACGCAGGGAACGCGCTAGCTGGCTCGGGTGGTAATTCAACTCCTTGGCGGCAGCCTTGATGCGATCTCGTGTGGTTTGCGGAATCGTGCGACCCGGCACGTCGTTGAGCACCACAGATACTGTCGCCGGATTCAGCTTTAGATAGGCCGCCAGTTGCTTCAGGTTTACCGGGTGCCGGGCAGCAGGTTTTGTGACCGGCTTGCGCTCTTCCATGCTTACGTGATCTTCCATTGAGACATCTCACCTTTTACGCTGGATACCGTATTTGGAATCCATCATACCTGGGCTCGCACAGTGGCATCCGGCAGGGTCTCTCTACAAGATATACAATCCAGCGCGTTTTTCCCACTGCAAGCCCCGTGTACAACAACTGCCTGCCGCGGCGCCACTCTGTCGAGCGAACCGGCTGACATCGCAGACCGGAATCATCCCGCACACCACTTGTTACCAAACCAGAGTTACCACCGAGTCCCTGAGCATTTTCACCTGAAGCCTGGACGAATCGAGACCACAGTCCACCGTGCGCGCCTCGCCCCGGTTGGTGACAATCAGCACGCGACTGCCATCAGGATTTTCCAGCGCCACGTGCTCCACCCCGGCGAGCTGCCCATGTGACGCAAGCACGCGCGCATTGCGCCGGATTGCCTTCGAATAGTGGGCAAACGCCCAGTACTGACCACTGCGCGTGATACGCTGTGTACGCGAATCGATGGTCACCACGCCTCCGCACGAGAAGGGGCCTATATTGGGTTTGCCCTGTTCGTCCAGCGCCAGATTCCATCCCACCAGGCAGCGGCCCCAGTTCCGAAGTACGCCGGTAAACGTCTGTGACCAGGCACTCCAGTCGGTGGTGTATTGAGGGCTGGTATAGTCGGGTCCGCCCTCAGTCCAATAAGCGCTCTTTGCGGGGAATGCCTCATGCACGCGTGTCATGGCATCCGGGGTACCCACATAACCGTGCCAGGCAACCCCATCCACATATTTGTTCACCTCAGGGTCGCTCAGTTCGTCGAGCGCGCGGCCCCACAAATTGTAGTTGTGGTCGAGGATCCAGATCTTCGTGTCGAGAGAGGCGCTCTCCAGGGCCGGCCCGAGGAATGTTTTTATGAATTCCGTCTCGTACTCCTGGCCCCACAAACACGCGGGCATTTTTCCATCCTGGTCGGTGTCGGTCTCATTCTGGATGGTGACGGCATCAATCTTAACGCCCTCGGCGGCATACGCTTCCAGGAAGCGGACAAAATACTGCGCGTAAGCCGCGAAATATGCCTTGCGCATCGAGCCGCCCAGCATGGTTCCGCTGGCCTTCATCCATCCGGGCGGGCTCCACGGCGAAGCAAAGAGAAACAGCTCCTTGTTCAGCTCAAGCGCCGTGCGCAGCGAAGGCAAAATGTACGCGCGGTCGTGCTTGATGTTGAAGTGCTTTTACTCCGGATCAGGCTCCGGAGCATCATCGTAGCTATACACGCTCCTGGAATAGTCGCTGGATCCCATACAAGTACGGGCCACGGATAGCCGTAGGCCGTCCGGCCCAAAAAACTCACTGATCAGTTCCTGACTCCCCTGAGCAGGCAACTGACTGAGCAGATAACAGGCGGCGTCTGTAAAGCTCGCGCCAAACCCTAAAACCGTCTGGCGCCGGATGGCCGGATTGATCCGGATGTCCAGGCTTCCGCTCGCCGTGGCCCTTTGCCACCGCGGCGCCTCGAGTCCCGCAAACCTCTGAGTGCCGGCGGTCACCCAGGCACGGACCGGTCGCAGGGTTTCGATTGGTCGGCCCCACAACATGGACCCCTTGGAAAGCGCGGCAGCGGCAGCGGTCCCAGCGAAGTATTGTAAGAAAACGCGTCGAGTCTTCAACATCTCATGAATCCGTGGATGAACTTGTTGATGCTCAAATGATTCTATGCCACTTAGTTGCATTTAGACAATCGATTTTACATAATGTTTTTCTGGTTTTTGGCGGTCCATTTCCAGCGGGAGATCCTTCATGGACAGGATTCGCGCCCTCGATACGGCTGCCTGTAAGAAATAATACATCTTTTCGGCAAAGCGATTGTCTTGGCCGGCACCGTCCGTGGCAGCATAAAGCCGACTGAGACAACCAACCATGAATCCCCCACTCGCCGTCGGAACTAGCCCCCTCAATCGAGGGATGCGGCGCGCACGTCCGCAAGCCCGCTAGCAGCAACAATGTCATTGAAATATAGGGTCGGAAGTCGCGCCAGACCTCAGATGCTGCGAGCGACCGATCCGGCGCGGGTCCAAAGCTATCGGTCAGATGGGGGCGCGGCCTCCACATGGAAGCTACACGATGTCTACGCCTACTCCGACAATTCCAGCAGCTGGCAAACTCGCCTCTGACCTGCCGGTTCGCTTCTCACCCGTGGTCGTAGAAGCGGAAGAAGAGCGATTGCCTGGAGACGGGCTCGACGCGCTTCACCAGCTCTGCCAACTGGCTGTCGCTCAGGGGCGTGAACTCCCGCGCTAACTGCACGTTCTCTTCCAATTGTGGCACGGTATCGCATCCGATGATGATCGTACTCACCGGGCGGGAGAGCGCGTAATACATCGCTTCGCGCATGGTGATTGTTCCGGGCGAGGGCGCCAGCACCATGCCTTCCCACATATGTTTCTGGTCCTCGATAGGCGGCGGCGTCCATGTGGAGAGAATCCGCCCGCGACCCGGCACCTTCATTCCAATGATGCCCATCTGCTTTTCCACCGCCAGCGGCAAAAGTGCCTCGCTGAAGCTGTAGTGGTGCGGGTCGGCGGCGTTGATGGCCATCAGAACCGTGTCAAAAGGATGGCGCTTGATGCACTCGATCAAGCAGTCGGGCCGGTAGTGGCCGGTGATACCGAGGTTGCGCACCACCTTCTGCTCCTGCATCTCCAGCAGCGCTTCCATCGCGCCCCCCTTGGCGAAGATCGCATCCACATTGGCCATGGTGCCAATGTCGTGCAATTGCCAGAGGTCGATGTGATCAGTCTTCAGCAGCTCGAGAGATTTCTCGATCATGCGCAACGAGCCTTCGCGAGTGCGCTGAATGGTCTTGGTGGCCAGGAATGCCTCGTTGCGGCGATGCGCCATCACCCTGCCCACATACTGCTCACTCCAGCGCTCCGGCCCGCCATAAATGGACGAGGTGTCGATGTAGTTCACGCCCAGGTCGAGCGCACGTTCAAGGATGGGAACTGCCACGTCGAAGTTGTTCGGCTTCTCCAGAGATCCTTGCCCGCCCAGCGAGAAGATGCCCACCTTGTAGCCGGTCCTGCCCAGGTTGCGTGTCGGCATGGCCGCGAGAGTTTTGGGGTTCGAGGGCAGGCCGGGAAGAGCTTTCCGTGTGTCGGCCAACGCCGCTGGCGCCAGCAGCGCGGCTGTTATCGCACCGCCCGCCTTTAGAAATTCTCGGCGACCCTGGTTCCGCGCCGCAGCCGGTTGATTTTCGCTCATACAGCCTCCTCGCAGGAAATGAAGCCCTGTGAAGATTCATCATAAACTCGGGTTGAACCCGAGAGAAGTGCAAAAAACATCGGAACAGGCCGCAACTGCAGAGTTGCTGGGGAAACAATCTCCGGCGGCTGACGTCCTCATCGTGTCCGGCAGCTGACCGCCGGGAATCTGATCTTCCTGGGGCAGTAAAGCTCGAGCTGGACGATGCACGCAACCTGCAAATTATTGATGCCATTGACGATGACGGTCACAGGTACAAATTCGACGTGGGTCTCGTATATGTTAGTGATGGCCTGTAGTTTTACCCCCAAAGGGTCGTTCACCTTGCGGTGCCAGTTGGCGGCGTTGTCGATGCCGTCAAAAATGGAAATAAAAAACTCCCGTATACATTTAAGAGCCCAATGCGGTATCCTTTTCCGGTCATGAGAAAATCACGAAATCCCTTTACGCAACCGTTTGTCTCTTTGGCTGTCGCCTGCCTTTTTACGATGCTCCCAGGCTGCACACTAACCGCATTCGCGCAGGCGCCTGCGCCTGTGCCGGACTCGCCTCAAATCGAGGCCAAGGCCCACGCACTGGTAGCCAGGCTCACCCTCGAAGAGAAGATCGAGTTGCTAGGCGGCGTCGAAAACATGTTCACGAAAGCCGCGCCGTCGATCGACCTGCCGCGCTTCAAGATGTCTGACGGTCCTTTGGGCGTGCGCAGTTGGGGACCGACCACCGCCTATGCCGGCGGAGCGGCGCTGGCCGCCAGTTGGGACCCGACTCTGGCGCGCAAGGTCGGCGAAGGCTTGGGCAGGGATGCCCGCGCCCGCGGCGTTAATTTCTTGCTCGGCCCCGGCGTCAACATCGCGCGCTCTCCGCTGGCGGGGCGCAACTTCGAGTACTTCTCCGAGGATCCGTTTCTGAATGCGGCCCTGACAGTCTCGTACATCGAGGGCGTCCAGTCCCAGGGCGTGATCGCCACAGTCAAGCACTTTGCCCTCAACGACCAGGAGTACAACCGGCACAATGTCAGCGTTGACGTGGACGAGCGCACCATGCGCGAGATCTATCTGCCGGCCTTCGAGGCCGCCGTCACCCAGGCCCACGTCGATGCGGTGATGAATTCTTACAATCTGGTCAACGGCGTCCACGCCACGCAAAACGATTTTCTGAACCTTAAAGTGCTCAAGGGTGAGTGGGACTTCCAGGCGATTCTCATGTCGGACTGGGACGCTACCTACGACGGCGTAGCAGCGGCCAACAACGGCCTCGACCTCGAGATGCCCAGCGCGCGCTTCATGGATGCCAAGACCCTGCTGGCCGCGGTCAAAGACGGCAGGGTGAAGGAATCCACCATCGACGACAAGGTGGTGCGGATTTTGAGGACCATCCTGCGCTACGGCTTCCTCGACCGCCCACAATTCGATCCGGCCGACTCGACTTACTCGGTGGCTGATCGCGCGGTTACTCTGGACGCCGCCCGCGAAAGCATAACCCTACTCAAAAACGACGGCCACCTGCTGCCGCTCGACCCGGCCAGGGTAAAGACCATCGTCGTTATCGGTCCCGACGCATGGCCGGCTGTGGCCGGCGGCGGCGGCTCGTCCGACTCGCGCGCCTTCGAACCGGTCAGCATTCTCACCGGCGTGGCCAACCAGGCTGGGCCCGATGTCCATGTGCTTTATGCTCGCGGCTTGCCCGATGAGAAAGAAGTATTTCACGGAACGCATTGGAAGGGCGGCGTGAAAGTGGAGATCTTCCAGGGCCGGGAGTTCGCCGGTACTCCGGAAACCACTGCGCAGTCGAACATCGCCAACTGGAAGACGGAAATGTGGGGTCCTGAAGACAAGACTCTGCGCAGTATCCGCTATGCAAGCGAATATCAGGCGGAAAAAGCGGGCAAGTATCTAATCCTGGCCGCTGCCTCCGGCGAAGACTCCTTCAAGGTGCTCGTCAACGGCAAAGAGGTGGTGGCGCAGCCGCAGAAGGAGGGCCAGGTTCCACAATCGGTAACTCTCAATCTGACTGCCGGAGAGACAGTGAAAGTGGTGGCCGACTATCTGCCGCATGCACCCGGCATCCGCTTTGGCTTGGGAATTACCTATGAGGCCGATCTGGTCCCTGCGGAAGTAAAACAGTTTGCGACGCTCGCGGATGTGGTTGTCGTTGCCGTCGGTTTCGCCCCTCCCACAGAGGGCGAGGGTTACGACCGCACCTTCACGCTGCCCTGGGGACAGGACGCGCTGATCGAGGCCGTAGCTGCTGCCAATCCGCGCACCATCGTTACTCTCACCGGCGGCGGCGGCATGGATACGCGGCGCTGGCTCGACAAAGTTCCTGCACTGTTGCACACCTACTATCCCGGCCAGGAGGGCGGCACAGCCGTCGGAGAAGTTCTCTTCGGCAAGCACAATCCCGAGGGCAAGCTGCCGGTCAGTTTCGACCGCAGTTGGGACGAGAATCCCTCGGCGCCCTACTACTACCCCATCAAGGGCGCGGATACCTCGCTGCACGTGACGGAGAACGGCAAGCCGCCAGTGGATTACGTCATTGGTCACGTGAAGTATGAGGACAAACTGATGGTTGGTTACCGTTATTGGACCACCACCGGCAAGCATCCGCTCTTCCCCTTCGGCTTTGGGTTGAGTTACACCACCTTCAGTTTCTCCAACCTGCAGGTTCCGGCAACCGCCGCATCCGGCACCGCTGTCCCAGTCAGCTTCGATGTAACCAACACCGGCAGCGTGGCCGGGGCTGAGGTGGCCCAGCTCTACGTCTCCGATCCGTCAGCTAAAGTCGTTCGCCCGGAGCGCGAGTTGAAAGGCTTTGAGAAGGTTAGTCTGGCTCCCGGCGAAACCCGGCATGTAACTCTCAACCTGGACGCCCGCGCCTTCAGCTACTGGGACGACACGGCGCATAAGTGGACCATCGATCCCGGCAAATTTATCATCCGCGTCGGCGACTCCAGCGAAAACACCCCGCTCCATGCGGACCTTACACTGAACTAAGTCATTTTCACTGTTCCGTAATGCGGGAATCGTGTGATCCCACCCTGGCCGCAAAAAATGCGGCGGGGTGGGGTACCCGCGACATTTCACTAATCGTGAAAATGCTCTAAGAGGAAGTGAGGAATTGGAGACCGCATGAAACAACTGTCAAGAAGAGAATTCTGTTCCCTTACCGCAGCGCTCGGAGCGACCGCACTGAGCGCACCGTGTCGGTTGATGGCACAGCCGGCCGCTCTTCAGGTTTCGCTGGCCATTGACCCTTCAACGAGTCTCGCCAAGGTTCCCGCAGACTTCATGGGGCTGAGCTACGAGAGCGGACAGCTTGCCTACCCGGATTTCTTTTCGCCACAGAACACGGCCCTCATCGAAGTGTTCCGCACGCTGAGCCCAGCGGGAGTGCTGCGCCTCGGCGGCAACCTGAGCGAGTTCACCGTGTGGTCTGACGCCGAGCCGGCAACCCCACCGGATGCGGGGGGATTGGTGGGACCCGATCCTGGCCATCGCGAACCGCATACATTCACGATTACGCCGCGCTCCATCCGCAACTTGCATGGCTTTCTGAACGCGACCGGCTGGCGCTGTATCTATGGCCTGAACCTTGGCGGAGGCTCTCTGGAGCAGGCGCTCGCCGAGGGCAGCTTTGTAGCCAAGACGCTCGGCAATCAACTGATATGCGTCCAGTTCGGCAACGAGCCCGATCTCTTCAAGCATCGCGATCAAGGGAACAAGCCATGGACCTACGATGAGTACCTGGCACGTTGGAAGACGTTCAGGGCTGCATTTCATGAGAAGCTGCCTCAGCTTGCAGTGGCGGGGCCGGATACGGCCGGTAACCAGAAGTGGGTGAAGCAGTTTTTGCAGGATGTTCCAAAAGAGATCGTTCTGGCGACGAGCCACTACTATCCAGAGGGTCCACCAACCGATCCAAGGATGAATATTGACTTGCTTTTGCATCCCGGCGCTCGGTTCGATAGCTCTTGCCACGAGGCTCTGGATTCAGCCAGGGCCGCCGGCTTGCCGTTTCGCATGTCGGAGGGAAATTCCTGCTTTAATGCAGGAAAGCCAGGGGTCAGCGATACGTTTGCCTCCGCATTGTGGGCGGGAGATTTTTGCCTGCAAATGGCCCGTCTCGGTTGCGTGGGAGTCAACCTGCATGGGGGCGCGCACGGTTTTTATTCGCCGATAGTGGGTTCGATCGGAAGCGGCTTTGAGGCGCGGCCAGAGTATTACGGACTAATGCTGGCGCAACAGTTTGCGGGGCGCACCTTGCATCGTACAACGCTTGAGACACAAGGCGCGAACCTTACCGCTTATGCGGCGGGCGGAGGTGGCGATAGGGGTCTGATAGCCATCTTCAACAAGGATGCGCACGATGCCGAGGTCACTTTTGCCGCGGCCGACTACGGCTTCAAGCGGGCTGCGGTCGAGCGCCTTGAAGCTCCGGCAATCGACAGCAAACTCGGGGTGAGTTTCCGAGGAGGAGCAGTCGGAATCGATGGACATTTTCATCCACTGCCCGGAGAGCTGCTGACGGCCCAGAGCGGCAAGTTGAACGTGCGAGTTTCGGCGTACTCCGCGGCGCTTATTCGCCTGAGCTGAGGCGCGTCCCGGGCATGTGCGACACGGATCTTCTGGTGGAGTCACCGTGTAGTCCGTAAAAAGAAATCGAGTGGCAACCCTGCGATATGGGCTGCCACCCGAAAGTCACACTTTGAACGAACAGTACAGGAGACATTTTCAAGAGACAACCATAGATTACTGATAAATGAACGGCATGTATTGAACTAAAGGAATGAGCCTGGTCTCCATCAATGGGTGGAGACTGGCAGGGGCTTTCACTGCGAATGCCTGCCGAAATCAAACTTCTTTGTTGATCACTTCTCGGCGGGTGCTGCAGCGGGGGTGGCTTTGGCGTGGCCATTACTTATTTTGTCCACCAGCGCACTGTCAGCGGCCTTGGTGATGCCGCTCGCTTTGTCGAATTCAGCTTTAGCCTCGCTTGTCCTTCCCATCGCGCGGTAAAGCCGTCCCAGCCGCCAGTGCACATTCACGTCCTCCGGGGCCAGTTTGGCAGCCACACTCAGTTCGCGCAGAGCATCGTCCCGGCGGCCATCATCGGCAAAGAGGACGCCCAGATCGAGATGCGCAAGCTCTTGTCCCGCGTCGATGCGTAAAGCTTTTTCCAACAGCGGCCGGGCAGCCTCCGGATGATTCAAGTGCACCTGGATGTCTCCCAAGTAGGTCAAGGCCTGAACCTGGTTGGGGTTGTTTGTCAACTCAGCCTGAAACTCGGTCGCCGCCTCCGGGTACTGCTCATGGGTCCACAGCAGGTAGCCCAGTCCGAAGTGAACGTTGGGCTCACTTGGATTGGCCTTCACTGCGGCGCGGAATTGCTCGATTGCGCCGGCATGGTTCTTCTGCTCATCCAGCGCCTCGCCGGCCAGCATATCGGCCTCGGCCGATTCCGCGTTCAGCGAAAGAATCTCGTGATAGGTATCCAGAACGCATTGGTACTGCTTCGACCACATGCAACTGTGCGCCAAAGCCAGCCGCAAGGGCAGATTCTGCTGGTCGTGAGCGGCGGCCTGCTTCAGATAAGGTGCTGCCGCGGCGTATTCGCCCAGTCCGTAATGGGCCATCCCCAGCAGGATAGTCAGCCGCTCCGCTTCGGGTGATCCTGGATGCTGACTCTTGAGCAGCGGCTTGAATTCCACAATCGCCTGCTTCATTTCGCCGCCCTTGAATAACGCAAGACCAAGATTCAGCCGCAGGCCGGGAAACGCCGGATTCAGCGCCAGGGCCTTGCGGTATAAGGGCACGGCCTCCTTGTAGTGTTCCTGGCGCGCTTCCAGGAGGCCCAGGTGGGCGTAAGGCTCCGGATTCGTGGGATGCGCCTTCAGGAAAACGCGCCATGCTGCCTCAGCCTCAACATTCCTTCCTTGTTGTTCCAGGGCAAGCGCTGCTTGCCTTTGTTGATCCGGCGCGCCAGCCGCCTGCCCCAGGCAGTACGTGGCGGCCATCGCCAACATCATCGTCAATGCCAAACAGCATTTATGTCGCACGGGACCTCTCACTCTTGCCTGCTAAGTAATTTCACTGTATCCGGAACGATGCTATCCATCCATTTTATTCGAAGCCGGGCAGACATCTCTGCAACAGAAAGAGGGCGCGGCAGAGATTGTCTGCCGCGCCCCGGTTAAGGGTTGGGTTAAAGGTTAGAACTGCAACTTCGCACCGAACTGCAATACACGCGGGTCATCGGCACTGGTGATATTCGTGGGACTAGAGGCAGAAGTAAATCCTTCATTAAAGCCGTTCCACAAGGGGTGGTTGAAGGTGTCGAACGACTCGAACCGGATCTGCAGCTTCACCCGCCCGCTTTGCGACAGGTCAAACGTCTTGAACAGGCTCAGATTCGTGTCTTGAAGATCATTTAGCCTGATCTGGGACTTGCCGGAAACGCCCCAACCCTGGTTCGTGCCTCCAGCCCAGGGAGCCACGGGAGCAGAGAACGCACTTGGGTTCCACCACGACTTAGCAGTGTGGGAGTAGGACACACTGCCCGTCTGGGTCGGCCGATTGGTTGTCCCGCCGCCGAGCCCGATCGTGTCCGCACCACCCCAGGTGATGGTCGCCGGGAGCCCGGACTCTGCTACGGTCACGCCGGAGATGGTCCAGCCTCCCAATAGCTCGCGTGCCGCCACATTGCTGGAATGTTGGAAGAACGGAGAGTTGTAGATGTAGTTGGCGGTGAGAATGTGACGCCGGTCGAAGGTTCCCGAACCTTTGTCGTACGCAATGTTGTACGGGTTGGACAAGTCCCCCTGCAGATCGTCGCTTTGAATATCGATCTCATGCGCCCAGGTATAGCCCAGGTGCAAAGTGAAACCGTGCTTGTTTTCCAGGCTCAGAGCCGCCTGCAGAGAGTTGTAGTGGGAGTTGGTGGAGTTGTCGTCTTCGTCGATGCCGGCGAAACCAGGGTAGTTTCTGTAGAGGTTGGCGTTGGCGCCCCCGGCGACCGCCTGGCGCTCGGTACTGGCAAGCGGCAGCGTATTGATCTCGCGCTTGACATCCTGGTTCCAGCCAGCGGTACCTACGTACTGAACCGCGGCAACAACGGCAGGCGCAATCTGTTGCTGAATCCCCAGACTGTATTGCGCTGTACCCGGATTCGGATAGTGATAGGCAAGGGTTCCCATGCCGGCCGGGAAGGTGGGCGTTGAGGCAGTTGCCCCAGTGGTGACGCTCTTAGCGGGATAGGTGAAGAACACGTCGCTCGCCGAGGGCTGGTAAGCGAAAGGAGGATTCGTATCTGTTCCGTAGATGTCGTTGCCCTGCACGCGCTCATAGAAAGTTCCGAAGCCGCCGCGCAGAACCGTTTTGGTGTTGCCAAACAGATCGTAGGCGAAGCCGACACGAGGCTGATACGTTTTGTAGTCGTTCTGGACGACGCCGCGCGGGAAGCCGGCCACGCCCGCTAGCTCAATACCGTTGAGATAGAACGGGGTGCCGTTGACGGTTTGGAAGCCCAGACCAAGCGGATTCATCTGGCCTGTGCTCGCGTTGGGAACCTGCTCGTTGGCGGCGCTGAAGTCCGCGGGCACAAAATTCCCTGCCTGGTTTTCTTTGTTGTAGACGTGCGGCAGAGCGTCATAGCGAAGTCCCAGGTTCACTGTCAATTTGTGATTAACACGCCAGTTGTCCATTCCGTAGCCCGACCACGTGTTGTTGATCCAGTGGAACATCGACAGGGACTCCAACTGCGTGAATTGGTCAGATAAACCCAGCAGGAAGTTCACATAGGAATCGCCGGAAAAATCGGTGCTGAAGTTATAATCACCCTCGGTATCCGCCTGCTGCTGCTGGTTCTTGTCGTTCCGCATGTACGCAAAGCCGAACTTGAGGCTATGTTTGCCTTTCGTCCAGGAGACGTCGTCGCGAGGCTGATAGTTCAGGTAGGAGTTTTTCCACGGCCAGTATCCAATCGCCCAGGTCGTGCCGAAGGGCGCCCCCATATGGACCCCGGGCAGACGGCTGCCTATGTTGTTGGCAGGCGGGAAATACCCCGCCGGCGTCCAGCCCGCCGGCTCTGAAATGGAAGCGCCAGGCGAGGCAAGCGCCGTCATCACAAGGTGGTTGCCGTTCACGTTGATCGATGCTTCGTTCAGCAGATTTGGCGAGATGGTATACGTGAGCTTGATCACCGAGCCCCAGCTAGGATTGGCCATCGTATCGCCCGCGGTCGTATAACTGTCGCCATCGCCCCAATTCTGGTTGGGGAAATAGGTCTGCGACATCTGGTCGTGGATCCAGTGCCCCATCAGGTGCATCTTGCTGGAGATATCGTGATCGATGCGCACCACGTCCTCGCGCACGTACGTCGGCTGCTTCGGCGACGCAACCACCACCGGCTGACCGTTGGGCCCCGTCGTATTGGAAGCCGGAATCGCTCCCGTCCCCATGAAGAGAACGGCGTTCGTGTCGAGCAGGTCCCCAGGAATTGCTCCAAGGACTCCTTTGTATTTGAACGTATTTCCCGGAGTCAACCCATCGGCCATTTCCTTGGCGGTATATGCTGCGTTGCCGGGCAGTATCGGAACGCACGGTGCTACCTGGCCTGTGTTGCAGGCGCTGGTGGCCGGCGATTCCGGTAAGCCCGTCGGCGGCGTATATACAAAGCCGCCCGCGCTCGTCTCATCCGTGACGGTCGGAATTTCCGAGGTCGTCGGCGCATTCGTCAAATTGGCAGCAGATCCCTGAATCATTTTGCGCCATTCCTCGGTCCAGAAGAAGAAGGTTTTGCTCTTTTCCTTCGGATAGATCACAGGAATGAACAGCGGGCCGCCCACGTTGCCGCCGTAGATGTTCAGGCGTAGCTCCGGGATGGCGGGGGGGGTATGGTTCTGCGCGGCCGTCTCTTTGGTGAACCAATTGACAGCATCGAAGTCGTCGTTACGATTGAACTCCCATACTCCGCCATGGAATTGCTTAGTGCCGGATTTCAGCACGATCGTCGTCGTGCCTCCCGAGGAGATTCCATAATCCGGCGCGTAATTGCTGGCCAGAACCTGGAATTCGGCGATCGCGTCTGGCGAGGGCATCACTCCCAATTTGCCGCCGCTGCCGCGGTCATAGATTTCGCCGCCATCGACCAGAAAGTCGTTGTGGCCGGTACGCATGCCGTTAAAGCTGATGGTGGCGCTGCTCCCCTGCGCCGAGGTGCCATTGAATTCCGGCAGAGTCCCCGAGACGCCGGTGCCCAGCGTGGCGAGCGAAGTGATACTGCGGCCGTTGGTGGCCAGCTCGGTGATCTGACTGCCGGTAATCAGGTTGCTGATTTCGTTGGTTTCCGTCTGAAGATGCAGCGCGTCGGCCTCCACCGTAACCGTCTGGTTGCTGGTGCCGATCGTGAGTACAGCGTTCTCCTCCACAGTGGCGGCAACGTTCATGACGATGCCCGTCTTCTCGTACTTGCTGAAACCTCTGGCCTCAACCCTCAGGATATAGGTTCCGTGGTTCAAGCCTGCGAAATCGTAAATGCCAGCGCCGTTGGATTTGCCGGTACGAGCCTCGTTTGTCGCCACGTTGGTTATGGTGACTGTTGCATTGGAAACTACTGCCCCAGCCGGGTCAGTGACGGTTCCCGTCAGTTCTGCGTTTTCCTGCGCAAATACTGCTGCTGTGCATGCCAGTAACACGAACAGCGGCAGTAAAAAGAACCTGAATCTCGCTTGTCTCATGTGGCCTTCCTTTTCAAAGTTGGTGTTGTTGGTGTTTCGCCCTGGTGTTGCTCCCCAATGGTCTGGAATGAAGCCGACTCTACAAAGTACCCACCGCCAGTACCCTGGTGCTTGCTACCGGCTGGGCACCCTTACTAAAACGATTTTGTAACTCGGTCCGAATATTAGCGCTACTAAAAAACGAGTGTCAAGACTTTTTCGGGCCCTAGGTGAAAATCTGAAGAATTGGAATGAAGCCGTTTGAAATACATCGGGAAATTGTCAAGAAGAGGATCAACCTGCATCACAACTCCTCAATCCGCCCATGGCAGCAGCGGGAAGAACTGAACGTGTTGCATTGCGGGCTTCTCAGCGCAATCGATTGTTCAGTGCAATCGATTGTCTACTAAAACGCTACTTCTCCCGCAATCCAACGATTCGCATCAGCCAGTTTCCCTGTCTTTCCTTCCCTGTCTGCTCGATTGTCTTTAGACAATCGATAGTCCTCAGAACAAAACGCAGGGATAAAGACCGATGCACGCATTAGAACCCCGCCAAATGAAGGCTGTCAAGGTAATTTTTTCGGGATCCGTTCGGGAGCTAAAAGCAACCTCGTCACGCCGCCCTGCGACAGATTCAGGCACTCGCCGAAGGGTATCTGCCGTGCGACCCTGCCGTATCAGATTAAAAGTGCTATAAGAATCATAAACTTATAGATCATTTTGTGATATTTCAAGAAGCCGTAAGTCCTTTAGAATGTGTGCGTCCTGTCTTCCCCTCTGGCATGGGCTGGGCCGGTAGCCGACGATAGCGTCATCGTTCGTGCAGAAGGAACAGAACATCGCCTTCGCAGATTTCGGTCGGTTACCGAGAAGCGGCAGATTGTAGAAGTAACAGTGGCGCCAGGCGCGAGCGTGGCATTGCATCGTGTGGGCCACCCGTGCTCCTGGTCGTGATGATGCGAGTAGATTTGTGAGGCATCGACAATTCAACATCAGTGGCCCTCGCTAGGATTAGAATGCGCATTTGAGCAGGAATTAACCGTGTGAAGCATCAATCCACATGCGTCCGAATAGCGCGATAAAGACTCCCGGATCTTGTGCCGAATGATCGCACGTGGGTCGTTCTTTATCGTGCTGGCCCGAACAGCCTCTGCCTGACGTGAAAGGTATTGGGAAACGAGGGGCGGCGGCGCTGGATGCTCTTCGAGGTTTGCAATCAAGACAGCGAGAGACCTGGACACTTCGGTATTCGGCCAATAATAACGAATTCGGTCACTAAAGCTGTAAGCCCGCGCAACCTGCACTTGGCCCTCGTCGCCACGATAGTACGCCTTCCAATTCTCAGGATGCTCAAGCATAACGAGTTCGATGTTTGCCCGAATCTCCGAACGCCGTTCCTTGGCAATCCATTCTTCCTCAATGCGTGCGAGCCCGAAGATTGCCTCCCGCATCACAAATGTCAATTCAGGGCCGACTTTCAGGATGCCAAAATGGTCGCTTACAAGCTGCCGAAGCGAATCGGCCGTCTGATAGTCAGTCGAATGGGCCTCGAAGACGATGCCCTCTTGTCGAGCGATGAACGCAGCCAGGTCCAAAGCCTTTCCCGGCACGTAGTCCGCGACCGCTTCGTCGCTGAACTCGACTCCCGGTTGAACGACAACGCCGATGATCCGATCCCAGACCGGCGAGAGCCCTTTTCGTGCAAATGCCTCACGATGCACGTCCAGCGTTTCCTGCAGACTCGCCGTTGTGGTTACTGCGATTTCCATCTCTTCCTGCGCCCCGCCTGGAGTTGGCACCTCGGTCCCGATGACGTAGACCGGTTTGCATGCAAGGTCTTGCGCCGCAAATTCGGCCACCTCGCAAAGCCGAGCCGCGCGATCCGCGATTTCCGCGCTCGCAAGGGTTCGGGGATCGTCGCCACACGACATGCTCGCGTCGAGATGTATCTTGCTGAATCCCGCAGATGCATAAGCAGAGATCATTGCGCAAGCTTTGTCCATGGCCGTCTCTGCTGATTGAACTCGCCATGGATTTGGACCCAAATGGTCTCCACCGAGAAGCAGCTTCTCCGTGGGAAAATGCATTTCCCGCGCAATTCCATAAACATAGTCTCGGAATTGTGCAGGCGTCATGCCGGTGTAACCACCTTCCTGGTTCACCTGGTTACATGTCGCTTCAATCAATAGCGGGCTACGATCATCTGCCGCCTGGGCAATTGCTGCCTCAAGCACCAGGCGATTCGCTGAGCAGACCGAGTATATGCCTCGACGTTTTCCGGCGCGATTCTCCTTCAAGAGCGTGCGCACTTCATCGACTGAAGAATGCGATGCCACCGGTTCCTCAAGGTCGTGTGTCCTATTCAACATTTGAAAGATTATCCTCCATTGGCATCAATCCATGTGCTGCAAGAAAGCTCAATCGGGCTCATGTCTGGCGCAGGTTTCTCGTTTAGGTTCTGCAATGGCTCTGGTCGAAGACCGTTTGCTGAGCCACATTTGCCGGGATTGAAACCTCCCTTATACAGCGTCCTGCAAAGACCTGCACAGTTAGGGACAGTATGGAACCCACGGCTCAGTTCACGGCACAAGTGTGTTTTGCCGCCAGTGCCGCTCAAAAAAGCTCTGGCGGTAGACAGAATCACTGAAAGCTTCTATGCCGCCAGAACGCGTGACGGATAAGCCTCCGGCAAGATTTCCATAGGCGACACAAGTCTCCACCGGAGCGTTCCGAACCCATTGATGGAGAAAGCCTGCATCAATGGTGTCACCCGCGCCCACTGAATCTGTCACGCCAACTCGAACTGAAGTCACGTCGATCCTACGGCCCTCTGTGTATGCAGAGGCCCCGCGCGCTCCGCGCTTCACAACCAGCAGCGGCACTTTGGCCGAAACATGCTCCGCGGCGGCTTTCACCTTTGCGATCTTTGCCAACTCCTCCTCAGTGCAGAGCAGCAGGTCCACGAGTGGCAGGACATCCTCAAGCACGCCGTCCCACTTGTCTTCTGGATCGTCGTTGGTATCGAGGGAAGTGGTCAGTCCGCGTCGCTTCATTTCCCTGAACAGCTCGGGGATATGCGGAGAAAGCTTGCGATGCAGGAAGAGTGAGGATAGATGAAAATGCTTGGCTATCGCCAGATAGTCCAGGTCCAGGTCCTCGATCCCCATCTCAAACATCGCGCCAGGATAATTAAGGATGCGGCGAGTGGTCGTGAGTGGAAGGATCAGGGTGATCCCCGTGTTGCTGCCGGAAGTGGAGCGAACCACGCGGCCAACCTCCACGCCCGCCTCCCGAAGCTTCTGGCAGCACATCTCTCCCAGCACATCACAACCGATTCGCGAGCTGAAGGTTACTTTGCTGCCAAGAAGCGCCAAATTGTGCGCAAGAATGGCGGAGGAGCTGCCAAGAGTGAGAGTAAAGCCGCTCGCCAGGATTTCTCGTTCTTCCGGCAGTTCGCGCGGCAGCCCATAGACAATCAGATCAGGATTGAGCTCTCCCACAATAGCGATGTCTGGCTTCCCCAAAGCGCCTTCGTGCGAGTTGATATTCACCATTTCGGTTGAGTCCATCCTCTCCATCCTTTGGGCCGCTGAATCAGTGTCGCTCTTGGACCTTGGAAACTAAACTCTATGCCACGCCCTCGACATTCTTCATTCCTGAGAATTCGATCTCCATCGCCTTGACGATCATTCGATGAGCAGTCCATTATTCCCGACGCCGCTTGTCCGCCGGCACGAAGCGTGTTGAGATGTTACCGGATATCGAAACCGTCAGAGTCTTGGAATTCGTGATTGCATCAAGACCGGTTGCGGTTACATGCACTTCGTACTCGCCTGGGTGAGTATATGCGTGCTGTACCTTCATGCCATCCAGGCTCGATCCATCTCCGAAGTCCCAATGACAAGTAAGCACTGGCGCTTCCGGACGCGATGCTGCCGCCACGAAGGTTACGGTCTCTCCCACCTTTGCGCTACTCTCCGAGCGTATTTCAATTGGAGGCTTGATTGCCGGGACCGAATTATCGATCAACTTTAACATGCGCACAGAATGGGGTTGCTGAACCAGATTGATCGTGTCCGATGAACTGTTGCAGCAGTTTTGATCGCCGAACACATCTACTATTTGATATTTGCCTGGTTCCTTCAAACCAAGACTCGTAAGAGTTATGGCGCGCGTACGCTCCTCGTCTGTCCAGTTGAAGATGGTCAGAATCGACTGGCGTCCTGTTTCTTTCAGCAGAAAGACACTTGGCTGCCTATCACTTGGCGCATATGTCATTAGGTCAATGGGTGTGGATGCACGACCGAGACGGGCCATGTCAATCAGGTTCGTGTTCTTAACCAGAGACAGCCGTTCCGGGGAAGTTCCCAAGGTGGGAAGATCGTCCCCAATCTCGAACATACCCCCTGATACCGCCGCGAGCGCTATCGACACTTTTGCCTCGTCCAAGGTAAGCGGGCGCTGTCCTCCGTGCCAGGACCGGTCATTCACAATCTGCGTAGAGACGGTGAACGCGTCCGGGTCCGCAACAAAGAAATTGCGATTCATATAGTAGCGTGCGGCTACGCCGGATGCTGCGTCCCGGGCAGCTTCGAAGGTGTGTCCCGTGTCCTGAGAGATGCGCCCCGTATCCACGATCCCCACAGGGTTGAGCATGGGACTACCGTCCTTATCAAGAACCACATCTTCGCCAACGCTGCTTCGGATGATCCCCAAGCCGATCCGTTGCGCCTCCAGGGCTGTCGTGTTGGGGCGATAATAAGAACCTTCGACGGCCGAGTCGTCCATGAAATCCATTTTGATAAAGCGAACGCCCCAGTTGTAAAGCGTGCTGTATGTCTGCCTCAGGTAGTTCTGGGCGCCGGGGTTGGTTGTATCCAGCACATACAGGGGATCGTTCTGCTCAGTGACGTGGCCAATGTGAATAAGCTGCCCAGCGGCGTTGTGCAGCAGCCACTCTTTGTGATTCTGAAACACCCACGCGCGCTCAGACATCTCAAATGGCGCCGTCCAGACCCCAAATGTAAGGCCATTGCGCCGCACTTCGTCTCCTACGTACCCCATTCCGCGAGGAAATAGGTTCGCATCCGGTGTTGAGTATTCCCCACGCGCATATTGGTATCCCTCATCGATCTGAAAGTAGTTGTACCCAAATTGTTTTAGATTTTCTGACAGCCACTCTGCATTCGTAACCGCCGCTCCCTCATTGAGTCCAAAGTAATAAGCAGTCCAACTCCACCACCCGATTGGAGTGGGGGTATTTACCCGGGCCTTATGCAGCAGTCCGACAGCACGCCCGTATTGCTCAAGTTGGGCATGGTAGTCGGATCCGACAGCGAACATCAGGCGCTCAGACGAAAGGCTATCGCCGGGCTTCACGCTTAGGCTTAATTCCACCTGTTCGGATGCGGACGATTCCTTGAGTGATTCGTCTTTCACGATCTCGGTCGTGCCAGTTGCGACGGCTTCGTAAGAGACGATCCGTGCGTCAGCGCCGTCTGCCTGCTTCTTTAGATGAAAGATTGTCAGTAACTTGTCGGAGCTAAGTGCACCGAAGAAAAGACTTTCGCCGCTCTGCCGGTTATAAATAAGCTGGCTTCCCACCCCACGGTGCATTCCTTCTGGAGCGGCGCCTAGATCGCGAATCGCAAGCTGGGGCCGATCCTCACTATAGCTATCAGAGAGGATGCGGTCCGCAGAAGCTGGCCCATTCAGGTTTATGACCGGACCACCAGTTGCATGAATGCTCCGGATCGCCTGAACAAATATCGGTCGATCCGTGGAATTCACCACCTTGACTTCTATATCGCCCCACGATTGGTCTTTATACAGCCGAAGAGTGCAAATCAGATCCGGCTCGCTCGAAAGGCCGGTGTGAGTTACGACTAGCTTCCATCCCGAACCAAATTCATCATGAAACTCCGATTGCACTGTCTTATGCTGCGGGTATGCCGAAGAGCGAAGGACGTGAGAGTCTATGTCGGCTTCTACATCGGAGCGCACTACGCGACCCGGGATGCCGGGCGACGCGATGGAGTAGGAACCGTCGGAGTAGACAGCCACCGACAAAGATTTTCCCTGTACCGAGCCCGAAACGGGCATCTCATCCTTCGGCGCCACGGGGGCTTGCTGACCCGCGAACGCGGTGCTCCCACAGACAGCCAAGGCTGCCGCCAGCGCAGCGCACACTCTCCATCTAAACAATTGCTTCATTTGAACTCCTTTGTTCCGGTTTAGCATAACTCACAATCCACATAGTTGCGGCCCGGTTCGTACCACGAACCGGGCCGCAAGCAGTATACGTTCTCAGTAGCTGAATTTTGCGGCAAACTGAAGAAGTCTGGGGTCCTGTGCGCCTGTCAGGTATCCGAAACTCGGCGTTCCCATGATAGTCGAATTGATGGAATTCTGGGGACCCGGCGCCGCAAATTCAAAGTTTGGATGATTGAAGACATCGAATGCTTCAGCCCTGAGCTCCAGACGCCTGGCCCCGCCCAGAGAAATCTTCTTCAAGAGCGCAAAATCCACATTCTTCTCTCCCGGCCCCTCAAGGCTGTTGATTTGTACGTCACCCAGTGATCCGAGAGCTGGGTTTTGAAAAGCACAGGTATTGAAAAACGTGCCCGTGACGCAGGGCTTCGATGTCGCCTTGACGCCGGGAACATAGTCAGGCCGTTGCTGCCCGTCGGAATTGGCAAAGCTGCCATTACCATCCGTCACCGTAAACCAGCCACCCGTCGATAGGGTAAGGATGCCTGACCAGTTCCAGTTAGCAAGCACATGGTCTATTGCCCGAATCCCGGTCGCAAAGCGCTGACCTTGACCGAACGGCAAGTCATACAGATAACTTGCCACAAAGCGCTGGCGCACATCGATATCCAAAGGTCCGTGTTCTTCATCCGGGTATAAGCTGTTCCGGAAGCCATCGTTGTTTTGGGAGCCAAGATCCGCATTGGTCGCGTTTCCTAGCGCCTTACTGTAAGTGTAGTTAACGACAAACTCCAGGTTGTGGCTCAGCCGCTGCGTCAGCGAGGATTGCAAACTGTTGTAGTTTGCTAATCCAAATGATGTAAGATAGCCTATCAGCGCGTCAATGTTTGGAAAGGGGCGCCGCGGGGCCGTTGGAGCGCTTGGGTCGATAGTCGGTTGAGCCTGATTGCCGTTGAGATAGATGTAGGAACGGTTGCTCTTGGACCCGATATATCCCACGTCAAGCATCATCGTATTAGTCAATTGATACTGGGTTGTGAGGTGCCATTGCATGACATAAGGCATACGAAGGTTTGTCTGAAGGGAAAACAGAGTCGGGGTATTTGGATCCACCAACGCATTTGCGGGGAATCCTTGAGCAAGGGCGCCTACCCCAGGAACCGAGCAGTCTACGCCGCTTGGCGCGCCGGTGTAGGAAGGCAGGCTACAGGGAGCGGCGAAGGTTTGAGTGATAAAGTACGGGGGATTGAAGCCTGGACTTGGATTGCTGTATGGACCTGCTTCATCACCATTGAAGAAGACCCCGAATGCAGTTTGAACGGCAAGGCGCTTCGTCGGGCTGTAGGCGATCCCTATGCGAGGCGAAAAATCCTTGTAGTCGGCACTTATCAGAGCGTCCGAGGCATGGTGGTTTACGGGGAGAATCGAGGCGATGGTGGGAGTCAAACTTACGTTACTGCTCGCCGGTATATCCAGATTTCCGGTGTTGATGTTAAAGTTCGACTGCGCGTTGTTCTTCGAGAGCACCGGCGAGAAATACTCCCAGCGGAGGCCCAGATTCAGAGTGAGTTTAGGGAAAACCCGCCAGTCGTTCTGCAGGAAGAGGGCATATGTGCTGCGGTAGTAATCAATATTGTTGAGGTTGTTGATGTTGCCGCCGCTCACCTGCCCTGTGAGCAGATCCGCCAAGCTGTTTCCACCTGTTCCGGTAGCGCCTGCATTATCCGTATATGTGTGGGTGAAGCTCAGGAAGCCACGAGGGTATGCCGGCTCGTAGATGGAAAAGTGCTCCGGGCGTATCTCTCCGCCGAACTTCCAGGTCTCGTTGCCGGAGATGAGTGTAAAAGTGTCCGAGAGCATGAACGTCGTCTGCCTTTCAATTGCGGGCAGAAAGAGAGCGGATCCGAGGTTGGATCCGTCGGTGAAGGTCATCTGGGGCAATCCGCCGTTGTTGGTGCCGGCGACATACGGGACTCCCGGAAAGCCGACTGTGGCCGCCACGTCCTGGCCGGAATTGAACTGAAACCTGCTTGTTTTGAGCCGGTTGGCGCCAAAGCGAATTTCATTCACCTTATGCGGCGAGAAGACATGAGCTTCGCTGGCGGCGCCGCTGTAGGCAGTGATTTGCTGAATACCAGTGAAGAAGCCGCCTCCGTCTGCAATGCCACCGAAGGGCGAACCAATGGTCTCCGGATTGCTGCTCATGCTAAATCGGTAGAACGCCGTGTCACGGCTGGAGATTACCTGGTCTATCCGGACATCTCCCTGCTGCTCTGTTTGCGTGGTGATTGGATTGGACAGGTAGTTATAACCGATTCCAGAGGCATTCGGAGCTGGAAAGAGTTTGATGAGTTTGAGACCAAGAGCATCGGTACTCGAGTTCGGAATTATATTGCTGGGGGCGCCACTGACATAGCCAAACGGTACGCCGCAATAATTGCTCTCTTGCTTTTGGGTCTTGGTCGTGTCGAAGATCTCACCCTGGTATGTCGGCACTCCATTGCAGTCGTTAACGCCTGTGGGAGATGTCAAGTCCAGTTGGCTCGAGAAGTCGCCGCCCTGCTGCGCTGCAGTTGGAACTTGAGCGGTGTTAGCAACCGCTTCACTGATATGCAAGGCTTGGTAGTCTACGAAAAAGAGCAGCTTATCCTTAATCAATTTCCCGCCGAATGTCGCACCAAATTGATTCTGGTGGTATGGCGGGAGCGATGTGTCGAAATAATTCATCGCATCAAACATCTGATTTCGCAGAAATTCATAGGCCGATCCATGGAACGCATTGGTTCCACTCTTAGTGGTTGCATTAACGATTGCTCCGGTTGCCCTGCCAAACTCAGCATCGTAGTTGCCCGTCTCGATCTTGAATTCCTGAAGCGCGTCGGGCGGGGGCATCGAAACGTAATTCGCCTCGTTAAGCAAGTCTGGAAGATTTGAATTATTGTCCACACCATCGAGAAGAAAGTTGTTGTCCAGAGAGCGTGAGCCGCTCGCACTGAACCCGAAACCGCCTGAGTCGCGCGCGCCTGGCTCGCTTGTGGTCACACCGACAGTAAGCTGCGCGAGTTGAACCGGATTGCGGCCATTCAACGGAAAGCCCACCATGGCCTCGCTATTGATGACTTGGCCGGTCTCGGAGGTGTCAGTCTCAAGGAGTGGCGCGATATCGTTGACCACCACCTGTTGAGTAATTTCACCCAGTTGAAGTGTTGCGTCCACACGTTGACTCTGCTGAACGTCTAACGTGATTGGACCGGTGACGGTTTGCTTGAAGCCAACCGCGGAAATAGTAATCTGGTATGAGCCGATGCGAACAGGACTGATGATCCAGGCTCCCTCGCCATCGCTCTTTGCGTGATAGCTGAAATTTGTGCTGGTATTTGTGGCCGTGATGGAGGCGTTTGCGACAACAGCTCCAGTTACGTCGACAATCCGGCCTTCGAGAGTGGCAGTATCTCGCTGCGCTGCGAGAGGATAGCTGGCCAAGATCAGCAACGCGAAACACAGCGTGCGTAGACTACTGATTCTTCTTAACACACCGACGCCTCCTGGTGATTACAATTGTTCAGTGGTAAAACCATTCCGAGTTAATATCAGGCAGCCTGCACCATCCAACCGGTGAAGGACGCACCGAGTTGCGAATTCCCCTTAATCGTTGTCAGGTTGCTTCGCCCATGTCATTGTCAGGTTGCATCGCCTATATCGCTGTCAAGTTGCTTCGAACGATTACGACTTCGATTATGCGAAGCTAATAGCAAACCAACATCATGTTTTGCTATATTACGAATTCAATCATTTGGTGTCAATAGAAATTTCTGGAAAAATTTGGATCCCTAGCAACTGACCTGCCTGCCGCGCTTAAAAGGGATGTTACCGGGCTCGTGAAAACGAATTTCCCTGTGATTAACAAATTTATAATCAATAACATACAAACATGATTGCGCGTTTGCACCTTTTGCATTCTGGCATGATTGCGTCTGCGAGGCGCCAAAGAGAGGAGAAGATGTGCGCTGAACAGCGCCGACGCAGGTGTTGAACGCATACGAGCGGATTGAAAAGGCGTTCGACGGTCGGTCGAAGCGTTCCTTGACCGTTTGGCTGCTGGACACGGTGTGAGCCTTCCTGCCAGCGCTCACATCCCGGGCCGAAACAAGTTTCCAGTTCTCGGCCAATTCGGCACTCCGCGGTGGCAAGGAAGCAGCCGTAGACTGAGCAGAAAGGCCAGGCGCGCTTACGCAGAACACAATTCTGCAGATCGGGAGTTTCCTCATATGTTCTTCGTTTTGTCGAGATTGCCCCTGGCTAAAGCCGCAACTGCGGAATCATTTGTGAGCTTTTATCCTTGCATCCAGCGCCTTATGCAATGTTTTGATATTTGCAAAATGAAAAGACTTGACGGTTGCGTACTGTGGATATATTCTTACGTAGTGTTTCGTATTTGATTCATTCGCAGAAACACATTTTTCCGCTATTTTGAAATTGTCCATACCGGGGAATGGAGCTTACATGCCAAAAGAACTGAATGTGCCCGCAGAGACTGGCCTCCACAGTGCCCCCCTATACACCTTGCAGGAAATCCTGCAGCAACCTCTTCTTTGGCCGAACACTGTGGAAAGCGTTCTTTCCGCATCAGAACGGATGCAACTGCCAGTCAAACTCCCACTTGCCCGCGTGCTGCTGACAGGAGCGGGAACTTCTGCCTACGCGGCGAGTGCTATCGCATCGGCATGGCCGCGTGCACTTGCCGTTCCTACCACCGACCTGCTGATCGATGCTGAACGTTATCTGCACGAAGTGGACACCGTGATCTCCCTGGCCAGGTCTGGCGATAGTCCGGAGAGCGTTGCTGTTGTCGAGCGCATTCGCACTCTTCGGCCCCACATCCAGCAGTTGGCAATCGTTTGCAATGAAGACGGCGGATTATCTCACGCCGGTCTTGACGGGCTCATTGTCCTTGATCCGCGCACCAATGACCATAGTCTTGTGATGACCAGCGCGTTCTCCAATCTGGTGCTGGCCGGGCTTGCTCTGGCCCAACCGGATGCGGTAGCGGCCAAGGTTGATGAGTTCAGCAAACGTACAATCGCATTGCTGCCCAACATCGATCAAGCGTGCCGGCGCGCCGCCACTCGCACCCGCGACCGGATCGTGGTTCTGTCCTCTTCTCCCTCGCTCGGCTGGGCGCGCGAAGCTGGACTGAAGACGCTCGAAATGACCGCCGGCCACTTCCCTGTTATCACGGAGACTTATCTTGGGCTTCGGCATGGCCCTATGTCTTTCGTGAAACCTGACACGCTGGTCCTGTGCTTGTTGTCCGCCGATCCGGTGCGTCGTTTGTATGAGGCAGATCTGATCCATGAGCTTCGTTCGAAAAAGATTGGATACTTGATTGGAATCGCGGATCCCGCCGATTCGGAAGACCTATTCCACGAGGTCATCCCTGCCATAGCTCCGAGGGAAAACGACGCTCTGCGTACTCCCTATGAGATCATTGGCCCGCAGTTGCTCGGATATTATTTGAGCTTGCGCATTGGATTGAACCCTGATAATCCCAGCCCCTCCGGTGTAATTAACCGGGTGGTTCAGGGCGTCAGCATTCATCCGGCGGGTCCATGTGAAGCGGTGTCATCAAGCCGGTAGGAGTTGGTCCATGGGGTGAGGGCGTGCAACCTTTGAACATTGTTGCCGGCACGCCCTCGCCTGGACCAATTTCCACTCTCGCTCTCGCCGTCGCCATCATAAACATGGCAGGATGATCATTCTAAGGAGCCCCGTTGTGACGCAGCAGAGCCAAACGACCGCCGCATCCGCGCCCTCTTCCAATGGGCCCATCGGCCTCCATCGCACCCTCGGCCTTTGGAACCTCATCATCATCGGCATGGTCATCATCCAGCCGACCGCGCCCATGGGCATCTACGGCGTCATCAGCAACAAGGCCCATGGCCACGTCGTCACCACCATATTCCTCGCCATGATTGCCATGCTCTTTACGGCCATCAGTTATGGCCGCATGGCGAGGGTCTATCCCAGCGCCGGATCAGCTTACACTTACGTCGGCCAGGAGATGCACTCCGCCCTCGGCTATGTTGTCGGCTGGGGCATGGTGATGGATTATCTGATTAATCCGCTCATCTGCACCGCCTTCTGCGCCAAGGCCGCCATGAATA
>Ga0224554_1000390_pt1 | contig 37180 bp, 23 predicted proteins | sample 714S22024metaG_FD_180666 | JGI IMG/M metagenome (GOLD analysis project Ga0224554, IMG submission 180666) | Peat soil microbial communities from Stordalen Mire, Sweden - 717 S2 20-24 | ecosystem: Environmental > Terrestrial > Soil > Wetlands > Peat | place: Sweden: Norrbotten County, Stordalen... | reverse complement strand
GTACCGTAGGATAATCCGTTCCCGATGTCAGCATATCGTCCATCTCCCGTCGCCTTCCGCAGAGTCTACACTGGCCCCAGAAACCCTATCCGCCGCAACCGCACAAGGACCTTGCGCCGCCTGCGCCCCACGCCGTTCCCGCCCCGGCCCCGGCAACTCGCAGGTTGATCCATGCCGGCGCGAAGCCATTGCCCTGCTGGATTCAGCGCTTCTCTCTGCGGCGTCCCCCCGCGAGACCGCCGTCACCGTCCATTCAATCTGCACCCGCGTGCCGGTTCCCGGCGAGCTCATCACTCTCAGATCTCCAGCAGAAGCGGCAACCAGCTCCCGCACCACGCGAAAGCCGATCCCATGTCTGCCCCGCGACGGCGCCCTGTATCCGCTCAATATTCGCTCCAACTGCTCCGCTGACATTCCACACCCGGAGTCCTCCACCGTCAACCTCACCCGGCGCAGAGGCCACGGCGGGGGGTCGTCCATGCGGTTGATCAGCACTCCCACCCCAATGCGGATCGACCCCGGAGTCTCATCCGCCGTGCCATCCGCAACTCTCTCCACGACCGTGCCCCGCGCCGCACTCTTCGCCGCATCTGCTGCCGGGCCATCCGTTGCTTCCGGCCCGCGCATCGCCGCCGCCGAGTTGCGCACCAGATTCACCAGGATCCGCTCCACCGCCTCCTCGCCCACCGGCACCGGAAACGAGGCCGCCGCCCCGTAGCTCACCTCGATCAGCCTGCCGTCCGCCACCTGGCTGAGCAGGCCCGAGCAGCGCTCGATGATGGCGCGCAGGCTCACCGGCGCGGGCGAAGCGACCGGCTCCCTCTCAGCCGCCCGCACCTTCTCCAGGCCCAGGGAGCGGCGTGCCCCCGCCTCCCAGGCAGCGCCCGTGCCAGGCCCCGCCGACGCAGGCGCGGACTGCTTCTGATGCTCCATCAAGCGCTGGATCAGGGCCCCGCTGCGCGTTCCCAGAAGCCGCAACTCCTCCGCATAATGACGGTGCTCCGGCTTGAGCACATCCGCCATCGACAGCAGATCGCAGTAGAGCCCGATCGCGCCCATCAGGTTGCGCGCATCGTGCAGCAGACCTTCGTCCTGGGCCGTCTCCGCGCCAGCGTTCGGACAACCGTGCTCGGCTGGCGTGGAGGTCTGGCCGCGAAGAAACGGTTCTGCACAGATCGGCAAGGGAATCGTGAGTGGTCCAGAACGGCGATACATCCCCGAGGCGGTGGAACTCTGCTTTGCCCGCATGGTTCGTACTCCAATTATCGTCAGCACTTACAGGTATAGCCTGTTTCGCTCCTGGTTCGAGGATGCAGGCATCTTCTCTATAATCAGGTTGAGTGCCAAACTGGAACAGTATTTGTAAGTTGCATATAATAAACAATTTACTAACAGAGCCGTCGGGTTCCGTTCTGGCACGCCATTCCCAATTTGGAATCGGGAAATCACTCGGTCGCGCGTAAATGCAACAAAACAAATATAACCTCTCAATTCCCAGATTGGCACGCATTCCCGTTTCGGGAACCTATCGGAGGCACACGCCGAGTTCCAGCCTTCGCCAAAAATCAATCCCGCCAACCTCCGTCCGCCTTTCTCTACGGATTTCAGCCAGGAAAACGCGACTTGGCTACAGCAGACGAACCTGCTGCCTTTGCCCTGCTCCCGATTCTCCCGCCGCGGTTTTGCTCTCTCCGGGAAGGCCAGCTGCAATCCGCGCCACTAGAGCGAAACCAGAGTAGGTATACCCCGGGGGCGATCTCTCCGAGTGGCTTTTTCCTCAAGAAAAGCCACATTCGATGCTCTTCGCTTGGGCACTGTTACTCTGGTTCCGCTCTATAATCGCACCATGGCCCCAATCTCCCTCGCAACCTCCCTTCCCACCCCTGCGCCCGCATCTTCCGAATCATCGGCCCCCGCATCCAGCCCAATCTTCCGCCCCGACGACCGCGCCGCCGACGCTCTCCGCCCCATCCGCTTCACCCCCAACTTTGTCGCCACCGCCGAGGGCTGCGTCCTCATCGAGACCGGCAATACCCGCGTACTCTGCAACGCCACCATCGAGACCGGCGTACCCGGATGGATGCGCAACTCCGGCCGCGGCTGGGTCACCGCCGAGTACGGAATGCTTCCCCGCGCCACCCTCACCCGCACTCCGCGCGAATCCGAACGGGGCAAGGTCGGCGGTCGCACGCACGAGATCCAGCGGCTGATCGGGCGCAGCCTGCGCGCCGTCGTCGACATGAAGGCCCTGGGCGAGCGCACCATCATCCTGGACTGCGACGTCCTGCAGGCCGATGGAGGAACACGCACCGCAGCCATCACCGGAGCCTCGGTCGCACTGGCCATCGCGCTCAACAAACTGGTCGCAGCCGGTACGCTGAAGAGCTCGCCGCTGCGCCAGATGCTGGCCGCCACCTCGGTCGGCATCGTAGACGGCAACATTCTGCTCGACCTGGCCTACGAGGAGGACTCACGCGCCGATGTGGACATGAACGTCGTCATGCTGGCCGATGGCGGTCTGGTCGAGACGCAGGCCACGGCAGAGCGTGTCTCCTACACCCGCGCCCAGCTCGCCGCCATGCTGGACTACGCCGAAAAGGGCATCCGCGAACTGCTCGCCGCCCAGCAAACCGCCTTGGCCTCCGCGGTCTGACCAGCCCAAACTCCGTTGAATCCTTTGCCTACCTCTGTCAATGGGTGTATCTCAACTCCGATCCGCTAGAGCGGTTTCACCGCAGGTCTTTACAGGAGCGAAGAACGTTTGCGTGGTTTTTCCTCAAGAAAAACCACTTTAATAATTCTCGCGCGATAACAGTTGCGGTGAAACCGCTCTAGTGCCGAATCCCGTCCTATTAATGGAACAACCTTCTATTCCCGGTAGTACTATTCGGCGGATTTGCCCTGCGGCGTGGCGGGAAGAATCTGCACCAGCGTGGCGGGATTGACGGGCTGGGCGGACCCGTCCGCCTGCTCCATCGCAACGTGCGCGGCGGGCGGCGCAATCGTTACGTCGTAGCCCCCGGGGACCAGCGGCGGATGGGTGTAGCTCCATGCGTAGTCGCTGGTCGCACGAATCAGAATCGGAATGGCAGCAAGCAGAAAAAGAATCGAAAGCAGGGCCGCGGCTGGCCCGTACTCGCCGCCGGTGAGCCAGGCATGCCCGTAGGGGCGCGCGTCCACGATGGAGCTGAAGCTGTTGTCGCCACCCAGCGGCAGCCCGAAGAGCGCTGCGATGGACGCGGCCCATGCGAAGCTCAGTCCCCACAGCAGCCACAACCCATGGGTGCGCAGCCAGCAGAGCGAGAGCAGCAGGGTCATCAGCATTGCAACCAGAATGCGCGTTCCGTCGGGAGTGCCGTACGCGGTCGGAGTGAATGCGGCGTGCAGCGCCGTCAGCGCAACAAGAATCAACGTAGCGCGCACCGGCCCAGTCGCCTCAATCAGCCGCTGAAATCCATAGCCGTAGATTGCCAGCGCGTGCGCCAGCGTTGCGATCTCCAGCGTCAGAAGGCTGAGCGCGAGCAGAAGAAATGCGCGCGAATCGGTCCATAGCTGCACGTTGAGCGTACGCGCCAACGCCATCGGCAGAACAGCGGCAAAGGCGAGTCCCCAGCCGATGGCCGCTCCCGTGGCCCATTCCGCGCGCGAGGTGGCGCGCCGCGGCAGGCCGAGCGTCAGCCACAGCGGCGCGCGCCGGCGTTCGATGGCGCGCAGCAGCGCAAGACCCCAGACCAGAAAAAACAGTAGGAGGACCGCCTGGACGAGCGGCAGCGCGCAGCCCAGGTCGAAGCGAAATTCAAGAATGCTGGCCGCGTCTCGAGAGAGGGCCTGCGCGCATAGATACCAGAAAATTGCAGCGCCGAAGAGAGCGAGTTGCAATGAGCGCGTGCGTGGTTCGGGCAGCGGCGGCTGTTGAACGGCGGTGGTGGGCGTGGTCAGCATGGTGACATTAGAGCATCTTCGCAACTGCTATAGACCCATTTTGTTTGTCATTCCGTAGCGTAGCGGAGGAATCTGGTTTTGCTTGCTCAACAATGGTCTACACCATTACCGAAGATGCTCAAGCGAACTGGAAGCGCGGACGTCAGCTTCAACAGTACAGATGAAATTTGGGAACTCAGGTCTGCCGGAATGAATCGTTCACGGGCTGAACTCCCGCTGGATCGAACGCTCACTCGGCGGTGGTATAGAACTGCGCGATGTTGCGGAACTTCTGGTAGCGCTCTTCCAGCATCTGCTCCAGCGGTTTGGCGTCGAGTTCGGCCAGATGGAAGCGCAGCCGCTCGTCCACCAGGGCCATGGCCAGCGCGGGATCGTTGTGTGTGCCGCCTTCGGGCTCGCCCAGCACGTCGTCGACGCAGCCCAGCGACTTCACGCTGTAGGCCGTGTACTTCAGCGCGTCGGCGGCCTGCTGTTTCTTGGTCGCGTCCTTCCACATGATCGACGCGCATCCCTCGGGCGAGATCACCGAGTAGATGGCGTTCTCCAGCATCAGCACGCGATCGGCCACGGCCAGCGCCAGCGCGCCTCCCGAGCCGCCTTCGCCGGTAATCGTCGCGATGGTCGGCACCCGCAGCCGCGACATCTCCAGCAGGTTGCGCGCGATGGCCTCGCCCTGCCCGCGCTCCTCCGCGCCAATGCCGGGGTTGGCGCCCGCCACATCCAGAAAGCTGAAGATGGCGTGGCCAAACTTCTCCGCAATCTTCATCGCCCGCAGCGCCTTGCGATAGCCCTCGGGATCGGGCGAGCCAAACTTGCGCGCCACGCGCTCCTTCACCGTCCGGCCCTTCAGGTTCGCCACCACCATCACCGGCCGCCCGTGGAAGCGCGCCATGCCGCACGCCATCGCCGTGTCGTCGCCAAAGGCGCGGTCGCCGTGGATCTCGCTGAAGTCGGTGAACAGTGCTGCAATGAAGTCCATCGGGTAGGGGCGCTCCGGATGCCGCGCGAGTTCCGTCCTGCGCCAGGCCTCCGGCACAGCCGTTGCTGCCGCCTGCACCTGCGCGAGCTTGCCTGGTTCCTGTTCTGCCATCTGTTCCATTGTATCGGAGTGGGGCTCGCAAGTCGCAGGTTCTTCGAAGAGCGCTAGTCGATCACGCGCACCGCACCGCGTCCGACCAGTTCCTCCACGCGGTCGATAAACAGGCGGTCAGCGTTGACGGCGACGTTGTGCGGCTCCAGCACGGCGCAATACTCGCCCGGCTCTTCCAGGTCCAGCAGCAGCTTGCCCTTGCCCGGCGCGCTGGCGAAGATGGCGTGCAGTTTTTCCAGCAGCGCGGCGTCGGGATGGTTCAACGGGACCTTAATGCGTAGCGACTCCGGCAGCCTGAGCACCACGTCCTCCAGCGCCTGAATGTTATTGACAGCCAGCTTCGGCGCGGAGTCCTCTTCGCCCCTCAGCACGCCCCTCACCAGCACCGGCACGTCGATCTTCAGCTTCTCGGCCAGCTTCTGGTATGCGCTGGAAAACGCGATCAGTTCGATCTTGCCGACGGGGTCTTCGAGCACCGCCTGCGCGTACATCTCGCCCGAGCGCTTCGACTTTGCCACCTTCAGCCCGGTAATCACTCCGGCGATTTGTATCTCGTTCTGCTGCTCATTCTGGCCGCGCCTGTAACTCTGCGGCTCGGGCTTCATCTCGATGGCGGTCGCGGTGTCGATCACGTTGAGGTTGCGCAGTTTCTCGCGGTACTTGTCCAGCGGATGTCCGGAGACGAAGAAGCCGAGCACCTCTTTCTCATTCTGCAGCCGCGTGTGTTCGTCCCAGTCCGGCGCGGGCGGAAGTGCTTCGCTCTGCTGGTTCTGCGCGGGCGTGAGGTCCGCGTCGAAGATATTGCCGAAGAGTCCGCTCTGCCCCGCCGCCGCGTCCTTCTGCGACTTCTGCGCGCGTTCGATCGCCTTGTCCAGCGCCGCGGAAACCTGCCCGCGCCGTCCGAAGGAGTCCATCGCTCCGGCCTTGATCAGCGACTCCAGCACGCGCTTATTGAGCAGACGCAGATCGACCTTGTCGCAGAACTCCCACAGGCTGTTGAACCCCTGCTTCCCTTCCGCGCGCAATGCCTCGCGCGCGCTACGGATGGAAACAATCGCATTGTGTCCGACGTTCTTGATCGCCGCCAGCCCGAAGCCGATGGCCTCGCCCGCCTCCGTCCGCACCGGCGTGAAGTTCGCGTCCGACACCTGCACGCTGGGCGGCACCACGGGGATGTTCATCTCGCGGCACTCCGAGATGTACTTCACCACATTCTCCGGCTTCGATGTCTCGCTGGTCAGCAGCGCGGCCATGAACTCCACCGGGTAATGCGTCTTCAGCCACGCCGTGTGATACGCCAGCAGCGCGTAGGCGGCGGCGTGAGATTTGTTGAACCCGTATCCCGCGAACTGCGCCATCAGGTCGAAGATGGTTCCCGCAACATTCTTGGGATGATGATTGGCGGCCGCGCCGGCCATGAAGTGCGCGCGCTGCTTCTTCATCTCCTTCTCGTCTTTCTTGCCCATCGCGCGGCGCAGCATGTCGGCCTCGCCCAGCGAGTAGCCGGCAATCACGTTCGAGACCTGCATCACCTGTTCCTGGTATACGATGACGCCCAGCGTCTCCTTCAGCAGCGGTTCCAGCTCGGGCAGCAGGTACTCCATGGCACGCCGTCCCCACTTGCGCTCGATGAAGTCGTCGATCATGCCGCCCTGGATCGGCCCCGGCCGGTAGAGTGCATTCAACGCCGTAAGGTCTTCCACGCTGGTGGGCCGATAGCGGCGCAGCACGTCGCGCATCCCGCTCGACTCAAACTGGAAGACGCCCGAAGTCAGCGCGCGATGGAAGACCTGCTCATACGTCGTCGCGTCGTCCAGCGCGATGGTGGCCAGGTCGAGCGAGATGCCCTTCGTCGATTGAATCAGCTTCAGTGCGTCGTCGATGACGGTGAGCGTGGTCAGGCCGAGGAAGTCCATCTTCAACAGGCCCATCTTCTCGATCGACTTCATGTCGTACGCGGTAACGATTGAGTCGTCCTTGGCGCGCGCCACCGGCACAAGTTCGGTGAGCGGCTTGGGCGCAATCACCACGCCGGCGGCATGAACGCCCGCCCCGCGCACCAGCCCCTCCAGCCGCATCGCCGTGTCGATCAGTTCGCGAATCTTGGGGTCTTCATACGCCGCGGCCAGTTGCGGAGAATCCTTCAGCGCCTTATCGATCGTGATCCCAATCGTCGTTGGAATTAATTTTGCGATGCGATCGACCTCGCCATACGGCATGTCCAGCGCGCGTCCAACGTCTTTGATCGCCGCCTTCGCCGCCATGGTGTTGAACGTGATGATCTGCGCCACCTGGTCTTCGCCGTACTTCTGCTTCACATACTCGATCACCTCGCCGCGCCGGTTCATGCAGAAGTCGATGTCGATGTCGGGCATGTTGACGCGCTCCGGGTTCAGGAAGCGCTCGAACAGAAGCTCGTGCTGCAGCGGGTCGATGTCGGTGATCTCCATGCAGTACGCCACCAGCGAGCCGGCAGCCGATCCGCGCCCAGGGCCCACCGGGATCGACTGCTCCCGCGCGTAGCGAATGAAGTCCCACACGATCATGAAGTATCCGGGGTACTTCATCTGCTGGATGCAGGCGATCTCGCGGTCCAGCCGCGCGTGATAGTCGGGAATCGTCTTCTTCAGCAGGCCCGTGGCGCGCAAGTGTTCGATCGACGTGGCCAGCCGCTTCTCCAGCCCCTTGCGGCACACCTTCTCGAAGTAGCTGTCCAGCGTCTCGCCCTCGGGCACGGGAAAGTCCGGAAAGGGATTTTCAATCTTGTTCAGCGTCAGGTTGCAGCGCTCGGGAAACTGCATGGTCCCGCTCACCACATGCGGCGCGTGCGCGAACAACCGCGCCATCTCGTCCGCGCTCTTGATGTAGAACTCGTTGGTGTCGAACTTGAACCGCTTGGGGTCGTTCATCGATCCGGCGGTCTGCACGCAGAGCAGTATCTCGTGCGCGCGGCTGTCGTCCGCGCCGATGTAGTGCGAGTCGTTAGTGGCGATCAGCGGAATGTCCAGCTCTTTTTCCATCTGCAACATCGCGTCGCAGACCTGCTTGTCCGGGCCCAACTGGTGGTCCTGAATCTCCAGAAAAAAATTGCCGCGCCCGAAGATGTCCTGATACTGTCCGGCGGTCGCCTTGGCCAGCTCGGGATGGCCCTCCATGATGTGCTGCGCGACCTCGCCCGCCAGGCAGCCGGAGAAGCCGATCAGTCCGGCCGAGTGCTTCGCCAGAAAATTCTTGCTGATGCGAGGCTTGCGATAGAAGCCATGCAGCGCCGCCTCGCTGGTCAGCCGCACCAGGTTGCGATAGCCCTCCTCGTTCTCCGCCAGCACCACCAGGTGGTTGTACTTCAGGTCGGGATCGGGCTTGGCGCGGTGGTCTTCTTCCTTGCAGATGTAGAGCTCGCAGCCCAGGATGGGCTTGATCCCCTTCTCCTTCGCCGCGTTGAAGAAATGCACCGCGCCGAAGATGTTGCCGTGGTCGGTCATGGCGACCGACGTCTGCCCCAGCGCGTGGACGTGCTTCACCAGCTTCTCCACGTCGCATGCGCCGTCCAGCAAGGAATAGTCGGAATGCAGATGAAGATGGGTAAACTCAGCAGCCATTAGTTGATTCTAGGCGTTCGAGGCATGAGGAAAACTAGGTGTCTCTTCTGTGCGACTGCTTCACTCACATACCCAGAAAGAGCGCGAGAGAAGAGGATATCTCCGCCATCTCAGTGCTGGTTAGATGGCCGACAGCGTCGCTGACCTTCACGCGAGGTAACGAGACGAGCTTATCCAGCATCACATCCGAAGGCTGGCGCAGTCCGTTCCCATCTGTTGGGAGAATGGCCCTGCGAAACAGCACCGACTCAGGTCTCTGATCGCTCGTAATAAGTGCAAGAACCACAGATTCAGTCTGATTGAATGCATTGGACTGGAGAACAAGCGCGGGTCTTGGCTTCCCGTAGTCTCCCGGCGCTATCACAATTGCAATGTCGCCCCGGTTTAAACCCATCCGGAATAATCCATTGCATGTTCAATGAAGTCCATAATTTCCTTCTCCTGCGGATCATCGCGCAGTGCAAGGCACTGCCTGCGTGCCTCTTCGGCGAAGCCGGGCTTTCGCGTGTCAGGAATCCAAATCTGAATCGGTCGCAGGCCACGCGCGCGCAGAGCTTCGCGGTGCTTGCGCACACGTTCTCTTGCGGAAGCCTTCTTTTTTTCCGCGTCGGGCGTTGTTCCGGTCTGTCGCCGCTCTGACTTCATATAGAAATTGTTACATGTAACGCGACCGATAGCAACTACCTTATTAGCCCCGTCGCCAGTTCGACATATAAATCCACGCACTCCAGCAGTTCCTTCTTGCTGATCCTCTCGTCCGGCGTGTGCGCGACGTGGATCGACCCCGGCCCCAGCAGGAACGGCTCACCCCACGCCTTCAGCATCGGAATGTCGGTGGCAAACTTTGCCACCATCGTCGGCAGCTCGCCCACGCGCCTCATGCGCACGCACGCCAGATCGAGCGATGTGGTGACCTCGGCGCGCCCCGCAACCACGCGCCGGATCGCGTCCGTCACCTCCTGCGACGGCCCAACAGTGCGCACCAGCAGATGCGCCTCGGCCTTGTCCGCGATCACGTTGGGCGCGTGGCCGCCGGAGATCAGCCCGATGTTCACCGTCGTCGCGCCCGCATCGCCAAACTCCAGCTCAATGGGTAGCGGCATCGCCAGCACGTCATGCAGCGCCTCCACCAGCTTGGCGATCGCCGACTCGCCCAGCTCCGGGTAGGCTGAATGCGCCATCCGCCCGTGCGCGCGCAGCTCCACGCGCAGCGCTCCCTTGGTGGCCAGCGCGAGGCGGTTGTCCGTCGGTTCGCCGTCGATGATAAAGCGCGAGCCGCGCGGCTTCGCGTTGGCAACCTTTGCGCCGGCCGAGTCGCGCTCCTCGCCGACAACGAACAGCAGCCCCACCTTCACGCCCACCTCGCGCAGCCGCTCCGCCGCGGCAACCTGAGCGGCAATAATCCCCTTGGCATCGCAACTGCCGCGGCCGTAGAGAAACTCATCGTCTTCGGTGCATCCGAAGAAGGGCGGAACGGTGTCCATGTGGGTCGAGAGAACAACGTCGGGCGTAACGCCCGGCTCTGCGGCGTAGACGTTGAATCGTTCCCCCGTGTCGTCGCCCTCCTTCTGCGCGGGATCGCGCTGCTCCACCACCATTCGCTCCACAGCGTAGCGCCGCGCGGCGAGATAGTCGGCGAGAAACGCGCCGACCGCGCCCTCGTGGTAGGAGGTGGATTCGATGTTGACGAGGGAGCGCGTCAGTTCGATTGCGTCGATTTTCATTAGCTACAGGATAACCCGTCAGCCTTCCGCATTGAATCCGAGACGCGCCGATTAGACTGGAGTGGATGACTTCGACGACAGCCCATGGCTCGCATTCTCCATCGCAGACTTCCTCGCAGATCCGCTCGCTGGACGATCTGCGCGGCCCCGCGGGCCGGCTCGAAGCTCTCCTCAACACAGGCAGCGCGAATGCGCCTTATTCAGTGCTGATCTGCCATCCCCATCCGTCGGGCGGCGGGACGATGCACAACAAAGTCGTCTACCACGCGATGAAGGTCTTCTCGGCCTTCGGGATTCCCGTGCTGCGCTTCAACTTTCGCGGCGTGGGACTCAGCGAAGGAGAACACGACCACGGGCGCGGCGAGCAGGACGACGTGCGCGCCGCAGTGGACTGGCTCGAAGCGGAGTTCCATCGGCCAATTCTCTTCGCCGGATTCTCCTTCGGCGCGCAGGTCGGTCTGCGTGCCTGCTGCGGCGATGCGCGAGTCGTTGGACTGATCGGCCTGGGTCTGCCGGTCCACGCCTACGGGCGCGACTATTCCTACGGCTTTCTCCCGCAGTGCTCCGCGCCCAAGCTCTTTATCAGCGGCAACCACGACGAGTTTGGCCCGCGCGAGTTGCTGACAGCCGTCTGCCAGCGCGCGCCCGAGCCGAAGCGGTTGGTCTGGATCGCTGGCGCGGACCACTTCTTTCAGGGCACCAAAGAATCGCCCGGCGCAAAGCTCAAGCTCATGCAGACAGAGATGCGCGCGTGGCTTGGCGAGACCTTTGGGCTGAAGGCTGCCGAAAAATCCTAGTGCATCTTCGGCGTAGACACTTGATCGTCGTTTGTTCATCGTTTATTCGTTGTTTATTCGCTTTAGCCCCTCCCCCCCTCCCCGGGGGTACTCTGGGTGTAAATGGAATTAAATCAGGCGATTGCGTTGGGTGATGGACGGCAAACTAGTCATTTCTGACAGGTTATAGATAAGGTATTCTAAACATCTGGGTTAGGGGTGAAATTGGGCTTCAGCGGGTTGAGATTGTAAAGCATTCATTCTATTTGACTTTCTTATAATGCGTTGATTCGCAATGGTTTGCTGATGGTGCGTTAAATGCGAAGGCCCGGCGTTTTGGCCGGGTCTGTTTGTTTGTTACTGCTTTAATTATACGCCATGGAGCATAACTACTATGCCAACTATTTTTCTTTGGTATGTGATTGATGGATTGTACGTTATGGGGATTTTTGGACGTCGAGGGGCTTGACACGCGGATTTGCTGGGGTTTTTGCGGGGATTATTTTCGCGGAGGGTTCGGTCGGCCCTATGGGACCCGCAGCGGGCGGAAGCCATCGACCGGAAAGAGGCCCGTGGGATAGCCCTCCGACCCGTGCTGCCTGCGCAGGGCGTAGCGGAAGAAGAAGCCGCCCGAGACGGCGTTGTAGTTGTCCGTGTTGTTGGCGGAGACGAAGCCGCCCAGAACCCAGTGCTCGCCGAAGCGGTAGGAGACCTCGCTGTTGATGGCGTAGTTGAGCTTGGTGTCGACCGTGACGGGATACTCCGCGCAGGTGTGCGCGGCGAGCTGTGCCGCGCTGCATCCGAGATTGAACTGCAGACTGGACTGTAGCCCGGGATCGAGGGGATAGAAGTACTCCCAATCCTGCTGGAAGGTCTGTACACCGAACGCTCCTGAAACCAGGTAGTGGAAGTTGGACTTGTAGGCCCCGTTGAAGGTGACCGGCACGGCGGCAAGGAAGTAGGAGTCGGGGCTGAAGTAGCCGCCCTGGCCCCAGGAGAGGCCAACCTCGTCGTAGTGGTAGTGCATCCCGAAGAGCGCGCCACCCACGGTGAGGCTGCCCACGGAGGGCCAGTTCTTCACGCGCAGGAAAGCGCCCATCGCGCCCTCGACCTTGGAGTTATTAAGAACGTGGTAGCCGTGCAGGATGCCGCCGTCGGCGGAGAAGTAGAAGCCCGAGCCGCCGCTGCCCAGATCGATGCGCGCGCCACCCGTGCTGGAGACGACGCCGCCCCAGCCTTTGCCGATGTAGAACGGCGTGACGGTGGCGGGATCGCGCAGCCCGGCGTAGGAGAGCTGCGTGTCCTTCACCGGGCCGCGATCTCCGAAGAGCGTGAAATGGCCGCCAAAGAGCCGCCAACTGACGTGCCCCGTAATGTTCTGGATGAGGAAGTTGGACGGCGTATAGCCGGCGGCGAGGCCCAGGTTCCTGGTCGTCAACTGCACCTCGCCGCCCACCCCGCTGGAGAACTGCTGGGCCGGCGGGTTTGCGCTGTTGGCGGGCATGGTGCCGAGGTAGGGAACATTGCTTCCGGTGAAAGAGGACGGGTTGAGCACGCCGGAGTTGAGAAACACAGGGCGCGCCACCGCGGTGAGCCGCACCGACCGGCCAAGCACGGTGGAGACTTCGCCCGTTGCTTCGACATCGGTGAGCCGGTCCAGGCCCGAGGCGCCGCTGCGATACCGCCCGATGGGCGTGACGCCCCACCAGCCGCTGTACGAACCCTCCAGCGACTCCAGCTCGCTCTCGGCCTGCTGCCTTGGGGTCATGGGAAGCGGGGCCTGCTCCTCATCGAAGCCGCCCAACGGCGGCGCGTTGCGCGCCATCAGTTCGCCATAAGCGGGCAGCGGATACGGCGGTCCGATCAGCGGGTAGGGCTGTCCACCCAGCGGCTGACCGGCGCTCGGGGAACTCGCCGGCGGATTGACGGCGGGTGGGGTTGGTTCAGGCAACGACGGAGGCGTACTGGTCGCGGCGCGTGGAGCAGGAGCAGAATTGCGGGCGGGGAGCCGGGCCGGTGCGTGGGCAGGCGTGCTGCGAACCACGGCGCGGCGTGGTGCGTTGGACGAGGAGCCAGGCGGACGGGACGGTGCGGCAGCGGGCACGGGCGCGGTTCGAGGCTGAGGATACTGCTGCGTGCCGGTGTCGGGAATGTAGAGGGGCTGGCCCGTTGACGGCCGGGACGGCTGGGCGACCAGCGAGCTGCTCTGGTTCTGCGCCAGAAGCTGTGGCGAAGTGTACTGCGCGTTCTCCTCGGTGGCCGCGATGGAGTCCTCGGGCGGAGGATTGCTCTGCCCGGTCCTGGCCGTGCCGGGGTCGGACTGATGGCGGCGAATCTCGGCAGCCTCTGCGGCGGCGATGTCGGGGTGCGAGGAGACAGTCTGCACGGCGCGTGCGTTGGAGACGTAGCGCGCGGTGGGAAGAACGTCCGTCACCTCAGCCTGAGTTGGCGCCGGATGCGGCGTGCTGTCGCCAAGCTGTACCGCGACGGCGGAGGGCATCGCAACGGTGGCCAGTGCGATCCGTTGCCGCGTCTGTGCTTCAGCCTGGAGCGCAAGCTCTGACGTGGGTTGGATCGCGGTCTTCGTTTCAGGCTGGAGCGTGATCGCGGAGGCGGGCTGCGCCGCGATCTCAATTGCGGCCCCGGAGTCGCCCAGCACGCGAGCGATTGCATCGCGCACCCTCGACGCAACCTCTGCCTGGCTGGGCAGGTTGTACGCGCCCTGGTCCAAGCGCGAATGCGGCCCATTCTCCATCGGCTTGGTTGGTTGCGCGATGGGAGTGGGAGTGGTCATATAGGGCGGCACAACGCCGGACGGGACGCCGGACGGGCCGTTATTCGGCAGGTTGTTCGGCGCCGATGGGGCCTGGCCGTTCGGCAACGCATAGAAATATCCGTAGCTGGGCAGATAGGGCTGGGTCTGCGTGCCGGGCAGGCTGCCTGTGTCCCCAGGAGCCAGCAGGATGGAGAGGTCCTGCGCCTGCTGCGTGCTGGGCAGGCGCGAAGCCACGGTGGGCGCGGGCAGACGGAGCTCCGCCGCCAGCTCCGCGCCGCGGTCCAGTGGCGGCATGGCCTTGAGCGACGCGCGGTAGTAGTCGATGGCCTTCAGCGTGTCTCCACGCGCCTGCTCGAAGCGCGCGCCCAGGATCAGGATGCGCGGGTCGTTGGGGTATGCGGCCATCGCGTAGTGCAGCCAGGTGTCGGCGACCTTGTTATCGCCCGCCTCCAGCGCGGCGCTTACAGCAGCCTCGTAGTCCTCTACACTGGCCGAGACCAGGTTCTGCGACTTGTAGATCAGTACGGCCTGCTCTGGCTGGCCTGCGCGCGCGTATCCGTTGGCCAGCGTCCGGAGCACCGCGGGATTGTCCGGGAAGGCGCGCGCCGCCGCGTTTAAAATGGCGAGCGCTCGGCGCGAGTTCCCTGCCGCTGCGGTCTGGTTGGCGCGCCGCACCGCCCAGTTGGTCCAGATCGCCTGCACCGTCCGGCTCTGCTCCCCGGTCAGGTCGGACCGTCCGCCCAGGGCCATCAACTGGCGATAGAGGCCCGACTCGTCCTGGCTGTTGCCCGCCTCGTCCTGGCTGTTGTAGAGCAGCCACGCGTTCTGAATGTCAACGTCGGCGGGCGGAGCGGTGTGCTGCGCCGCATAGAACTGCTGCACGCGGTTGAGCAGAACCAGCGCCTGCCGCGATTGGCCGAGCGCCTGGTAGACCGAGACCATGGTCTGCAGGTAGTTCACGCTGCTCTCCAACTGCGCGCGCACGGCGGCGGGAATCTGTTGCTCCTCCGCGGCCGCCTCCTTATCGTTGCCCGCCGCGTGCAGCGACGAGATCAGCCCGGTCCACGCGTCTACGCGATTAAGATCGCCGGTCAGCAACTGCTGGTAGATCGGCGTGGCCAGCTTGGGCTCACCGCGCTCCATGTACAGGCCCGCAAGCTGCAACTCGACCCCCACGGGCGGCTTCTGTCCCGCGCCGGTCTGCTCCGCTATTACTTTCTCCAGCAGGTCCTGGGCCACATCCAGCTTCTTCTCCGCCTGGTAGATGGCCGCCACGGTGGCCTCAAAGCCGGGGTCGCGCATCACCGCCGCATAGCTCGCGGGAGGCATTGCCTCGACCGTCGCCAGCGCCTCCTGATCGTGGCCCATCCCGTTCTGCACCCGCACCAGTCCCTGCCACGCCGCCGTATTCCCATGGTCCAGCGCAAGCACCTGGGAGTAGAGCGTGGAAGCCTGCTCCAGGTGGTTGGAGGCGAGCAAAATGTTCGCCAACTGAATCTGCGTGTCGGCCTTCAGCTTCTTCGCATCCGCTGGAAAGGGCAGTTGCAGAGCGGCTTCCAGCGCCTTCTGCGCTTCGGGGTCGCGCCCCACCGTGGAGTAGCTTGCAGCCAGTGCGCGCAGGTACGCGGGATCGCGCGCCAACTGCTCATGCACCGCCGCCGGGACGCGCTTGTCGGTAGCCAGCGCAAGCGGCGCGTTGCCCGCCGCAACCTGCGCCAGAAAGAGTCCGCGCCAGCCCTCGACCGATGCTGAGTTCGCCTGCACCGCGCGCTCGTAGAACGGGGCCGCCGACCCCGGCTGATGCGCCTTATCCAGCGTTCCAGCCAGCGCGGTGAGCGCCTCCGGACTGCCGGGTCGCAGCAGGAGAGCGGCCCGGTACTGCTTCTCCGCCATCGTCAGGTCGTTGTCGTTGAGCGCCGCCTGGCCCTCGCCCATCAGGAACCAGAAGCGCGCGGTGCCCAGTGCCTCGTTCAGCCCCTTGTCGTTCAGGTTGCCCTGCCTGGCCTGCTCCAGAAAGCTGATTGCACCCAGGAAGTTCCCCTGCTGCATGCGGATGTAACCCATCCCCGCCAGAGCACGCGAGTTGGCGGGGTCCCGCTCCAGCACCGCCTTGAACAGCACCTCCGCCTGGTCGATGTGCTTGGCGTTGAGCGCCTTGTATGCCTCGACCTCCGCAGCCGACTGTGCGCTGGGGCCGCCCGGAGCTGTTTGCTGCGATCGTACGGTGGTCTGCGCCGCGCCCGCGCTCTCGTCCGGCTGCGACTTCGCCGCCTCCGCCGCCTGCAACGCCTCGGCGAGCTGCGGGTTGGGATGCTTCGCCAGATACGCGCGAATCTCCCCTGCATAAGCCGGGTCCGACGAATCCCACAGAAGCGACTGGCGCAGCGCCTCGTCCGCCTGCCGGTCCTGCGGATAGCGCTCGAGGACCTTGCGCCCCTGCTCGCGCGTCTTCGGGTTGTAGGTCAGAATCCGTCCCAGCGCAATCTGGTAGCGCGGCTCGTTGGGATATTTTTCCGCCAGCGACTGTAGCCCCGCGATGGCGTGCGGACGCCCCTCGTCGGTCGCCGACTCCGTCTCGTAGTACACCAGCGACCAGTCGCCGGGCGGTGGGGTTGCGCCGAAGATCTGGTGGTAGATCGCCATCGCCGCCACATACTTGCCGGCCTGCGCCAGCTTGCCCGCCTCTTCCAGTTGCGCCAGTTGCTTCTGCTGCGCGCTCATCTCCGCCCAGCCCGCGGTATTGGTTGGAGCGCTCGGCTGCACCGCCTGCAGCCGCTCCAGATAGCTATTGGCAAGCGCCGTGTTGCCCTCCTGTTTGGCCGCGCGCGCAAGCCCTCCCAGCGCGTCGGGATTCTTCGGGTCCGTCTGCAGCACCTGCTTCCAAGTCTGCTCCGCCAGGTCCATGCGGCCGCGTGCCTCGAATCCATATGCCTTGTCCAGCCGGGCCTGCGTCGCGGACGAAGGGGCCTTCGTCGCAGATGCAATGGGCTGCGCCTCCGAGGGAACGGACGCAGGCGTCTGCGCTCCAGCGGGGGATCCCTGTGTCGGGGCCAGTGCAGGCAGAGTTGTGGCTGGAGAAGCCGGCATTGCCAGCGGAGAAGCCTGTGTTGGGGAAGGAGAAGTCTTGGTTGCCGGCGCTGTAATCTGCACCCCGGCAGGAGAAGACTGCGTACCCGGCTGGGAGGTCAGCGCTTCCAACTGGGCGGTGGACGCTGCCAGCGCCATGCCGCCAAGTAGAATCGCAGGGGCCCAGAGCCGGATTGCACGCGGTGTCATCATCGTTGTCTGTGCGCTGCCCGACGCAGACAGGAATCAAGGCCGATAAGAACCAGGATTGGTACTGCTGCTATTCCTGAAGAGTACCGTCTTTGCTTCCGTCTTGTACCCCGATTTTGCCCTGCAAACTCACTCATCTGAGGATAACTGGGGACGTAATTCCAACTATTTGCCCTTCCGCGCCACCCAGGCACTGCCTCGCCGGTTGCACGAGGAATGGTGCAGCCACTTTTAAGCAAATTTGAGGGGAAATTTTGCAGACAGGAAGAGGCTCTCGGAAATCTATGCACAAGTCCCCATTTTGAAAGGGCGGGACTTTAGCCCCGCCGCAAGCAGCCTATTTCCAATGCGGCTTTAGCCGTCGAGGGAATCTCGAACACTTGTGCAGACCTTCCCTAGTCGATGCCCTGCAAGCGGGCGCGCGCGCGCTGCCGCACCATCGCCCACATCAGCGCCGCCATCGCGAAGCAGAAGATCGTCACTACGAGCAATATCAGGACGGGAACCTCCGAGAGGACGATCATCTGCCGCGCCAGCAACGGGATCTTCCCCGCCATGGTGCTGCCGCTTCCGGTCCGGTAGGAGGCGAACCGAGTGACGCGCAGCACGCTCGCCCTCTGCGCGATCGCGGACGACTGCGAGTGCTCCACAATAGACGCATGGAAGTCAGCGCCGGCCGCCTGCGCTCCCCGCGCATCGCGCGCAGAAGCTCCGGCAAGCACGGCAAGCAGCAGGACCGGGATGACGCTGGTTGCCATCCCGCTCTTCGCTGCGGTCTTCTTGTTGCTCCTGCAAAGATTGCCCATCAAGGAACCGACCGTCTGCGCCAGGCCATAGAGCGACAACCTCAGAATGTGGCCCAGGCTGCGCATCGGATGGTCGCGCTCGCGCGCCTTGCGCGGGCCCAGCCAGGTGTCCGCCCGCGAGTAGAGGATCATGGTCAGCGCCTCGGTCTCCTGCAGGTTGAGCGAGTCGAACTTCGCGCGCAGCGTCTCATCCTCGATGGCGACCACCGTGGCCGGCAGTGTCGCCGTCCCATCCAGCATGGGGAAGACGAACCGTACCGGATCGCCCACCGCGGCATGGATGGGTCCGTGGATACTGGCCTGCACGCCTCCGTTGGAGAGGTTGCATGTAATGCCCTGGGCCATGTAGCCGTCCGGCAGCAGGATGTCCGACGGCACCGCCCTCGCCATGCGCACCGTCTGGCGGCGCTGCCGGCTCTCCCATGCAACCGCTGTCGCAACCCCCAGCAACACCACGCTGAACAGAAGCCACATAACGTTCATGAAGATCGTTCCCGGATGGCCGCCGTCGTAGATGCTGGCCGGCCAGTCGAGGAAGCGAAGCCACCACGGCACATTGAAAACGGGAAACTGGACCGCCCTGGGGATGGCGCACAACAGCCCGAAGAGGTCGAACCCCAGCAACACCAGAAACGGCCGCGCGATGCGCGCGTCGAAGTACTCCTCGTTGACCACGCCGCCCTTGGCCGTCACGTTGAAACTGCCCACCTTGCTGCTGACGAGCGCCAGCAGCGTGGGCAGAAAGATGTAGGGCGCCAGCACCGTCTCGTAGATATCGTTCCAGAACGAGTGCCGGTGGCGCCCCTGAATGCGCGAGTTGGTCAGGTTCGACAGCACCAGGTGCGGCGCCGCATACGCCACGATCGTCACCCAGTAGCCCGGAATGTTGACCCGTCCGAAGATCAGATAGATCAGCGGCGCGGTCAGGAAGATCAGCCGCGGCAGCGCGTACAGAAAGTGCGACATCGCGTTGAAGTAGCAGAGCCGTTGCGCCGGTCTCAGCCCCGGCGCGAACAGCGGGTTCTCGATCCGCAGCACCTGCACCATGCCGCGCGCCCAGCGGATGCGCTGCTTCACATGGGCGCTCAGCCGCTCGGTGGCCAGGCCGGCCGCCTGCGGAATGTTGATGTAGGCCGTGTTCCATCCGCGCATCTGCATGCGCAGCGATGTGTGCGCGTCCTCGGTCACCGTCTCCACCGCGATGCCGCCCACCTCGTCCAGCGCGCTCCGGCGCAGCACCGCGCAGGAGCCGCAGAAGAACGCCGCGTTCCAGAAGTCGTTGCCGTCCTGAACCACTCCATAAAACAGCTCGCCCTCGTTGGGAGTAATGCGGAACTGGCCCAGGTTGCGCTCAAACGGGTCGGGCGAGTAGAAGTGGTGCGGCGTCTGCAGCAGGCCCAGCTTCCGGTCGCGCAGAAACCAGCCCATGGTGATCTGTAGAAAGCTGCGCGTTGGCACATGGTCCGAATCGAAGACGGCGACAAACGGCGACCCAATCTGCGCTAGCGCACGGTTGATGTTGCCCGCCTTGGCGTGCCGGTTGTCGTCGCGCGTCATGTACCCGATGCCCGCCTCTTCGGCGAAGGCGCGGAACTCCTCGCGATGGCCGTCGTCCAGGATGTAGACGTTCAGCTTCTCGGCCGGCCAGTCGATATTCATCGCCGCCAGCGCGGTGAAGCGCACCACGCTCAGAGGCTCGTTGAGAGTCGGGATCAGCACGTCCACCGCGGGCCATTGCTCCAGATCGTCCGGCAGCGCAACCGGCATGCGCCCGAGCGGCCACAGCATCTGTATATAGCCCAGCAGAAGCACCCCGAAGGCATAGCACTCCGCCAGCAGAAGAAGCACCACGAAGAACCCATCCAGCGTGCCCCCGTGCGTGCCCGGATTGCGGAAGAATGCAAGCACCGTAGAGACGCGCCAGAACCCGTAGCGAAACGTCGAGTAGAGGGAGAGCAGCATCAGCGTCAGCGTCACCGGATACGAACTTGAGCCACGGTCCATCCATACAGCCAGCAGGATCGTCATCACGGCCAGGATGAGCTGCTGCGGCCAGGCCAGAGCGAGCACTCCGGTAAAGCAGAAAAAGAACGCACCGCCCGCCAACACCGAGAAGCGCAAAACCCGCATCTGGATGCTGTCGGACGATTCGAACTCTCTCCACAATAACGAGCGCGTCACTGTTGACTCCATTGCTGCCCGCGAAACTCCGCCTTCGCCGGCGGCGAGACACTGCGCAGCCACGTGGCCACATCCATGTAGTCCTGCGAGACCGGAGCGTCCGGAGCGTAGTCCACCACCGTCATCCCCTCGGCCAGCGCCTCGCTCACCGCCTGCGAGCGCCGGATCACAAAGCGCAGCAGGCGTTCTCCCAGTTTGCGGCGCAGCACCTCGCGTACATCCAGGTGCAGGGGAAGCGATGTGTCGAACTGGTTCAGCACGTAATAGGGCAGCATGGGCCGGCCCTCGCGGTCCGCAATGGACTGGAAGACCCGCTCCACCGCGTGCAGACTGGTCACCGAGTTCATGTCGCCGGTCATCGGCACTAGCACCACGGGATGCAGCTCCACCATGCGCCGCACCAGCCAGCTCGATCCCGAGGAGAGGTCCAGCACCAGGCGGTGGTTGCCTTGACCAATGCGCAGTATCTCATCGGTCAGTATCTCCTGCTGCCGCTCGTCCGCACTCATGCTCGCGGCGTCATAGATCACCAGCGACAGCGGCGCGCCGGAACTCCCCGCCGGCGGATGGAAGGTGTGGACCTCCCCAACGCGAAGCTCCCGCTCCCCAAAGTAATACGGAAGCAGTCCGCGCGAGGTCGTGTCGGTCAGCAACACCTTCTCGCCCTGCGAGGCGAACGCGCGCCCCAGCGTCGCCGTAAGGCTGGTCTTGCCCACCCCTCCGGCAAGCGAAAACACCGCCAGCAGAGGCATCCGTCCCTCGACCGGCCTCGCCAGGGGCATCGCGGGCAGCTCCGGCCCAGTGTGTTTAAAGACCCCCTTCAGAGCAAACCAGCGCGACGCAACCCGCTCCCGAGAGTCCTGCAGCGTCTCCCCCCCAGGCGCCTCAACCTTGCCTGCCGCTGCGTCCGCCGTGGGAACCTGCGCGTTCGCCTGCAACAGACGCATCGGCGGCGGGGTCGGCGAACCATAGAGCCACGCCGGTCCCGTCTGCCCGGCCTTGGCATCGGCTCTCGCAGCATCAGCGTAGACAACATTCGTACCCTCAACCTCCGTGCCGGATGGCTTCCCGTCTTCCGAAAGCTCAAGATCGTATGCGCGATCCATCAACCCACGGTCCATCGCCCCACGGTCCGTCGCCGCGCGCTCCGGTTCGGCATCGTGCGCGGCCCCGCAGTTGAACTCCGCGGCCGGCCCGGCGCTCCATGCCGTATTGGGTCCTTCCATCGGATCGCGTGGCTGAGGGCCTGCCAGTTGACGCAGCCACGCCTCGGACTGCGCGTAAAGCAGTGTCTGGCGCCTGACCGACGCCTGGGCATCGGCAATCTCGCGCTCCTCGCGCATCATTACGGCTCCGGCCAGGGCCGCGGACTCGGCCCGGCGCGCCGCTTCCTCTCGTTCCGCGGACGCCGTTCGCGCGGCCTCCTCCGCGCTTGCCAGCAACTGAATCCGCAACGCCCGGTTGTTGTCCTCGTCCTGCAATCGGGCCGCAGCCATCGCAGCCAACTCCGCCCGTTGCGCCGCCTCGACCGCCGCCTCCGCCTCGGCCTGCGCCCGCAGTTCACGCTCCCGCAGTGTCTGCGCGGCACGATACCGCACCTGTGCGCGGTACTCCCGCCGCGAGGCCGAGAAGTCGCGGTACTTCGCCCCTTGCAGGTTGGCCCACCGGTAAAGTACGGCCACATCCTCCGGCGTTCCGGCTACTGCCTCTTCGTAGCCCGATTCTCTGCCGCTTGAGTCCATTGCTGCTCCGTTTAGGCCTTCTGCCGCATCGTGATCGCCGCTCCCTGGCGGCATCTTGTCTGAATAGGCCTGTATCTTTATCCTCTTGTGCATCGCAATCGTCGCCAACCGCGCGACTCGCAATGATTTCAGGGCCGGGGTGCAGGTCCTCTGCCAGATCGCGTCCGACGCCATCCAGCCTGGCCTACTCGATTCCATCGATTACACTTAGCGCACTTTAGCACGCTATTCTGCAAGCCTACGTTCGTCTTCAGGCCAAGTCAATCAGTCCTTTCTGCAACTTTAGTGTTAGTAAATTTGTCTTTTTTTTCATAATCTTAGTTGTTTTCTTCTGCCATGGAGCCCTCCCCGAAGAGGATTTCGGCCCGATTTTCCTCATCGTTCCATCGCTAACGGCACACAAATTGCTTCACTGTTTTACTGATTGATATTGCTTTCGGATTTGCTCAAGGCCCATCTGCCTCGCGCCGCAACCAAACCTCAGACCGCGCCTGCGCGCAATATCTTGTGCAACTCCACCATGAACGCTCGCCCCTGCTTCGCCATGTGGTTCGCGCGTTCGCACCGCGCGCATCCATTGCCTCGAGCGGCTTCACCGCAACTGTTATCGCGCGAGAATTATAAAGTGGATTTTCTTAAGGAAAAACCACGCAAACGATCTTCGCTCCTGTAAAGACCTGCGGTGAAACCGCTCTCTCCGATTGCGCTTGCGCAAAGCCGCCCGCCCCCTCGCGGGCCTTTCCATATGCTACCGTTGGAGTGTGGTTCGAGAGCGTAGCTCAGTTGGTAGAGCATCGCCCTTTTAAGGCGTTGGTCGTGGGTTCGAGCCCCACCGCTCTCACCATCAAACACCCTATAAACATTGGCTATTTCTGCTTTCATCTTTGCGGCCGCCAATTGTTGAAATCGCAGAATAGATACTTTATGGATACTTTTGTACCGGCTACCGGTGCATTTCAGTGCATAAAAAAGGGCCAACCCGAATCGGTTACCCCTTTTTATTGGTGCCGATCATGCGACTTTCAGGTGCGGAAACACCGCTGGTTTGTCGCTTCGGGGCAGCTTCTTCTTCCCTCTTTTGATCCCGGCCTTCCCATCATCGCGGAGGACCTGACGCTGGAGTTCCGCATGGCTGATTCGGTGGCTCGTGCCCTTGTGCGTGCCGATGACGATACCGGCATCCAGCTCGTACTGTAGGGCGCGTTGACTTCGGGAGAGCAGGTACCCGGCATCCGCCAGGTTGTAATCCATTCGGGGAGCGCGGTCCGCTGCTGCGGCGGCGGCATCGGCTGCGGACTTCACCGCCAGCTCTGCCAGAGGGGTGACGGCGGCCAAAGCAGCCGCTGTGGAACTCAGCTTGTAGGCGGCGACGGTAAGCATGCACTCTACCTTCTCGATGAGGGCGCTCAGGACGTAGGCAGTCAGCGCACCTACATTGGCGGCGATCTGGTCGGCGACGCTACGCGGAGTGCTGTGATTCCCGTCCATACAGTTAAATAACGGGAAAATGGTCGCGACCCCTATTATTATCCCCATTTATTTTTGGCAGGCTCCCAATACTCAGTCCGCGGCGGCATCGGCTGTGGCCAATACCAGATCACGCACCGGCGGCGCGGACCCCTCGATGCGTCCGCAGACAGAGCAATCGTCATCATCAGCCGTTGGCCGGTATTCAGTGTCGTCGCTTCTTCGAGTGTTGACTCCTGTATACCTAATCAGTCCTCGTCAACCTGAGTTGCCAGCATGCCCGGAAGCGAGAAGGAAGCCCGAACAGCACCGGCAGATTCCTGAATGCGCCGTCACAAGTTCTGCCTGCACATTGCCAGCATCTCGAAGAACACCCTGTGATCGTGATATCACTCAAAGAGAGGACTTCCTGATGACCGAAGAAGAGCTGCAACTGCCGATGCCGGACGGGATGGCCGACGCCGTCCTGTTCTCGCCGGAGCCGACCAGACCGTTGCCTGGAGTGCTGCATCTGCCGGATATAGGGAGCATTCGCGAGGCACACCGGGAGATGGCTCGGCGGCTGGCGGCGCAGGGATATGCCGTGCTGATGCCGAACCCGTTCTATCGCACTGTGCGGCCTCCGGTGTTCGACTTCCCGCGCAAGATGGGTGAAGCGCGCACGATGCAGCGGTTCGCGGAGTTGGTGGGGCCGATGACGCCGGAGGCGCAGCAGAGGGATGTTGCCGCCTACGTGGATCTGCTTGCGGCCCAACCAGCGGTTGGGCCTGGGGCCGTAGGGGTGGTTGGGTACTGCTTCAGCGGCGCACTGGCATTGCGGGCAGCGGCGGCACGGCCAGGGAAGGTGGCGGCGGCGTCATCGTTCCATGGCGGCGGACTGTACAAGGCGGACGATCCAAACAGCCCCCACCTGGTGCTGCCGCAGGTCAGGGCGCGGCTCTACTTCGGCCACGCGGTGGAGGACAGGAGCATGATGGCGGAGGACATCGCGCACGTCGAGCAGGCTCTGGCAGCGTGGGGTGGAGCGTGCGAGAGCGAGACGTACGAAGGGGCATCACACGGCTGGACCGTACCGGATAATCCCGTGTTCAATGCAACGCAGGCCGAGCGGGCGTTTGCCAAGCTGACAGAGTTATTCGCTGGGGCACTGCGGTAGATCATGACGTGACATGATGAAGACGTACATGTCTACCGGTTGTTTTGGCTATGCTTTCTTTGGCGGCACTTTCGGCGCCTGCCCAGCAGAAACCAATGATCACCGGAGGCTACTTGGGAACCCTCGGCCCCCTGCACGTCAAGCTGCATCTGAAGGTGGACCCCACAGGATCTGTCACTGGTACTCTCGACAGCCCCGATCAAGGTGCCAATGGTATTCCCTGTGCTGACTTCCATCTGGATGGACAAGCCCTGAGCTTTACCGTTCCGGCTGTCCACGGCTCATGGAAGGGGACCGTGGCCAACGCTGGAGCTTCGCTCTCCGGAACATGGGACCAGGGAACTCCGACGCCCCTGACCTTCGCCCGCGACACCTTTGCGGCAGCGGCCAAACCCTCGGCAGTCGATGGCATCTGGCTTGGGACACTGCAAGCTGGAAGCGCGTCCCTTCGCCTTCAACTCAACGTAAAGAGCGATAGCGCGGGTCGAGAGTTCTGCGCCATGGATATCCCTCTCACCCGCGCAACAGTCACGCTTCATCGCAGGCATGACGAACATCATCACCCGCACATGCCTGGGATCTGGATGCCTTCGCCGGAGCGGGAGCCATCCGCTCGACTGCGGCTGACATGCTCACCTATTTGGAAGCAAACATGCATCCTGAAAAGCTCAAGCCGGTTGCCGGTACCTCGACTGGGGCCACGCTCTCGGCGGCTCTCATCCAGTCGCACCAGCTTCGCGCAGACGCGATGCCGGGAACGCGCATCGCTCTCGCGTGGCTCTTTGCCAGTGAAACAGGAGACTATTGGCACAATGGGGCCATTGGTGGATACAGCTCCTACGCATTCTTCAATCCCAAGGCAGACTACGCCGCCGTCGTGCTGCTCAATACCACGCTGGGAAGTACCGGCAGCTTTGCAGATCGGCTGGGCGAACACATCAGCCAAAGATTGGCTGGCAACCCGGCCATATCCCTTGCCAATTAGCACAGCCGGAATCAGTCGCCTTACCCATTTAGTGCAGCTTTTCGATCTGTTGCTGCACCCGGCTGCGAAATTCCAGTGGATGCGCGATCTGGTCGAAGGGCTCGGGAGTCCCGCCCGTTCCGATCACCACAATCGTTCCGTAACCCAGCATCCTGCCGAGAACCGTCTCGCTCACTTCGATGCTCTCCACCTTGTTGAGCAGCATTTCGATCGTCTTCCGGCTGACTATGCCCGTCTTGATTACAACCCGTCGGTTCGTTAGCGCCATTTCCGTCGCATTCCGACGCACCATGCCCATGAGGATCGCCGCGACGCCGCAAACGATGAGCGCAACGCCGCCGCCTTCCATAATGTGCAAATTCCCGCTCTCAATTCCGGTCTGGCTGGCTGCGTAATAGAGCAGGAACGCGCCCGGCAGAGCGAGCAGCAAACATCCCACGATAATGTGTCCCAGCATCACGATCCAATGGAGCCGGGTCTCATAGATCACCGTTTCACCGGCAACCAGGTGCGAGTCTACGTAGCTCATTTGCTCCTTCCCCGAATTGCTTGTCTCGTGGGGAAACCTCGCGTCCATGATAGCGCGAGCGGGCACCAGAGAAGTGGGTTACTCCTGCCATAGTTTTCTGAAGACTGAGGAGATCGGCTTGAGTGACTTCCGGCAGCCCTTGCGTTAGTCCAGTTCGCGCGTAGCGGTCACCGGTTCGCGGCGAGTGCTGGAGCGGTGAGCAGCGCGGAGATATTGAGGAGGCCATGAGGCGCTAACGCCAAGTTCTTGAGCAGCGTGGAGCGGCCAATAAGGGTCGCGGAGCATCTGTCGAGCGAGCAGAACCAGGTCAACCTGCCCGTTACGGATGATCTGGTCCGCCTGGGCGGGCGCGGTGATCTGGCCGACTGCCGCTGTGAGGAGGTCCGCTTCACGGCGGAGTCGTTCGGCGAACGGAACCTGATATCCGGGGCCGGTGGGAATGGTAGCTCCAGAGACATTGCCCCCTGAAGAGACGTCGACGAGATCGACGCCGTGCTGCTTGAGAACGCGGGCGAGCGCGACGGATTGATCGAGGTCCCAACCGCCATCGGTCCACTCGACGGCGGAGATGCGGACGAAGAGGGGCCGGTTCTGGGGCCACTCGGCGCGAATGGCGTCGACGGTTTCGACGAGCAGGCGAATGCGGTTTTCGAAGCTGCCACCGTAGCGGTCTGTCCTCCGGTTGGAGAGCGGCGACAGGAATTCGTGGAGCAGGTAGCCATGGGCAGAGTGGATTTCGACGATGTCGAATCCGGCGGCAAGTGCGCGGCGCGCCGCAGCGGCGAAGGCTTCGGTGATCCGGGCGATGCCCGTGGCGTCGAGTTCGTGCGGCTTGGCGTACTGATCGTTGAAGGCGATGGGACTGGGAGCCACGACGTCGGTCCAACCATCTTCGCCGGGTGAGAGCAGGCGTTCACCCTCCCAAGGGCGCTGCATGCTGGCCTTGCGTCCGGCGTGCGCGAGTTGAATCGCTGCGTGTGCGCTCTGCCCGTGCAGGAAGTCCACGATCCGGGCGAGTGGGGCGATGTGGTCGTCCTTCCAGATGCCGAGGTCGTTCGGGGTGATGCGGCCTTCGGGAAGGACGGCGGCGGCTTCCGTGAAGACGAGGCCCGCACCTCCGGCGGCGCGGCTGCCCAGATGGACCAGGTGCCAGTCGTTGGCGAAGCCATCGATACTGGAGTATTGGCACATCGGCGAGACAGCGATGCGGTTGGGCAGAGTGAGATCGCGAATGGATAGTGGCGAGAAGAGATCGGTCATAGACGTTAGATTCCTCGGCGCATGCTCCGCATGTTGGTATCGATTGCGCACATCGTGTCACTCGATCCGGTGATCTGGGTGGTGACCACAGGTTCCGGGTTGGCAGTCTGGACAGGACACTTCAACTATCATGATGGTGGCTGGAGTTACCTGTTCTGCTATTGATCCAAAGATAAGCGGACGCCATACTGACAGGCCGTGCGTCGAGATAACCAACATGTCGATATGCGCCCGGTCAATGACCAGCATAATGTTGCCGGCTATGTCATTTCCAATTTCGATGCTGTACGTGACGTCCAGTCCATTTTCAGCGAGTGAGGACTTGTAGTCAGCAAATCTTTGCTCAATGCCGCTTCTTCGTTCTGCGAGCACCGCCGTCTCCGGAAAGTAGTCCACACCATGGTACAGGAATAACGGAACCCATCATCAACCTATACCCTATACCGCCTCAGACTGCCCGATCTACGCCGCCGATAAGCAAGGATGTCAACAGAGCCAGACCGCTTCTAGTCTTCGGCAAGAACCGAGCCTGAAGAGGGCAGAGGATTTTGCTAATGAAGAGGAAGCGATTCAGTATGGAGCAGATCGTTGTTAAGGCGCATCCCCCAAAGCCCCCAACGCTTCGCCGCGCATCTATACCATCAGGCGCGCATCCGCTCGCCGGAGTGGGGCCACAGGCACACCCGCCGGGAGGCAGGCGGAGCCGTGTAGCAGAGACTTATTCGAGGACTGTACTCTTGCCGCCCAGCAATCCAACCCTCGCCAAGCCGCATGACGCCGTCCAGCAGAGCATCTGGGACTACGTCTCCTGGCGACCGCTCCGCTCAATGTGGGATCTCCAGGGAGTCCCGCTCCGCGTCATCGCCCGCCGCACATGGAACTCGCTGCTGCACGACAACCTCTTCGGCAGCGCCGCCGAACTTGGCTTCTGGTTCCTCTTCGCTCTCTTTCCCACCCTGGTCAGCGCCTCGTCCATCGTCGGCCTCGCCGCGCGCCACGCCTCGGCCAACTACGACCTCCTGCTGCATTACATGGCCCTGGCCATCCCGCCCTCGGCCTTCAATATCGTGCTCCTGACCTTCAACCAGATCACCGACGCCTCCAGCGGCAAAAAGGTCACCTTCGCCTTCGCCATCGCGCTCTGGGCCGCCTCCTCCGGCTTCTCCGCCATTCAGGATTCGATGAACACCGTCTACAAGATCAAGAACCCGGGCCCCTACTGGAAGGCCCGCTCCGCCGCCGTCCTCATCAGTACCCTGCTCTCGCTGCTCATCACCGCCATCTTCGCCGTGCTGCTGGCCGCCGACTTCTTCGCCAGCCTCGCCAGTCTGCACATCGCGTACCTCTCCATCGCGGACCTCGTCGTCGTCCTCATCCGCTTCCTCGGCTGGATCGTCGCCGTCGCCCTGCTCGCCCTGCTCTTCGCGCTCATCTACTACTGGGCCCCCAACGTGAAACAGAGGCAGTGGCGCTGGCTCACCCCCGGAGGCGCAATCGGCATCCTTGGCTGGATGCTCTGCTCCCTCGGACTACGCATCTACCTGCACTACTTCAACACCTACACAATCACCTACGGCTCCCTGGGTGCGGTCATCATCCTGCTCACCTGGTTTTATCTCAGCGGCCTGATGCTGCTGCTCGGTGGCGCGGTCAACAGCGAGATCGAGGCCGCCGCTACCGAGATGCACCTCCGCGCACAGACAGCGGAGGCCCCCACACCATAACCTCCTTGCCTCCACTCCACCCCCGCGCCGAAAAGTGACGGGCGGTGGACTCGTCTCTGGCACTTTACCGAAAAGGTGCAGGCAGTTCGACCGCCAGTAGTAGGCACGCACTAGCCGCACAGTTCACGCAATGGCGATCTGGCACCAAGGGACCCCAGCGAAGTATCCCTGAACTTCTAGCCTGTCGGTAGAGTCTGGTCGTTCCCAAGGGCTGTTCCAAAAGGATGCTCAACGCTATTGCCTTGATTGATCCTTTTGAAACACCACAAGTGCTTTAGAACCAGCACTCACCGTCCCAGAAGGCTGGGCACTGCAGCAGGTGTATCCCAATGAAAACAAGATGGCGAACGGATTCAAAAAAAACGCTGTTCCATAAACTGTGGGTTGGGGAACACTAAGCCGCGCCGGAAGGTACCCTATCTCCCGCTCGCCTTCGCCGGCAATGCTAGTTACACGGATACCCGGATTCCCAGAGATGCCATCAACTTTTGCGCAATGTTATCCACGGATCAGGGTCCAAGAACTCATCTTGACATCTGCTCTCGACTGGAGACGCAAGGTCGGGCATTCTTATGTAAGTGCATTGGATTTCCTCGCAGTCGCTGTTTGCTGGACACATTCAGCTTCTATATTCCATAGCGAATGGACAACCTATTGAAACTTCACATCTGGGACAGCCCCAAAATTTTGCCCGACTCTTTAAACTCGACCAGCAAGAATCTGCGCCCTCGGCGTCGATGGCGTATCGCTTGGCTGCTCGGTGCAGGAGTGCTGGTGAACTACTTCGACCGTGTCAACCTCTCCGTCTCCCACGCAGCGCTCTACACCGCGTTTGGAGTCTCAAATATCACCTTCGGCTATCTCTCCGGAGCCTACAACTGGACCTATGCAATGTGCCAGTTGCCGGTTGGAGTGCTGCTGGATCGGTTCGGTGTGCGGCGGGTTGGCCGTTTCAGCACCGCCATCTGGAGCATTGCCTCCTTTGCGGCTGCTGCAAGCACAGGCATTGGCGTCCTGTTCGGATCCAGATTGCTGCTGGGCGTCGGCGAAGCCCCCACCTTTCCCGCCAACGCGAAGGCCATCGGCTATTGGTTTCCGTCGAAAGAGCGCGGCTTCGCCACCTCGATCTTTGACGCCGCTGCCAAGTTCGCCTCGGCGCTGGGTGTGCCGATCATCGGCGTCCTGCTCCTGGAGGTCGGGTGGAGATGGAGCTTTGCCGCCACCGGCCTGATCAGCCTGTTGTACTTCCTGCTCTTCTCAAAGGTCTATCGCGACCCGCAAGACGATCCGTTACTGACCGACGCCGAGCGGGCATACATCGCGGACGTTGAGCCAGAAGTTATGCAGGAACCGGAGCCCAAGGCAGAGCCGCTCGGCTACCTGCTCCGCCAACGCAAGGTCCTGGGCCTTGCGCTGGGCTTCGGGTCGTACAACTACACCTTCTACCTGCTGCTGACATGGCTGCCCAGCTATCTCTCCTACGCGCTTCACATCGATCTGCTGCACTCGTTTCTCTACACCGGCGTTCCATGGCTCTTCGCCACACTCACCGATCTCGCGGGCGGTTGGGTGTCGGATGCCCTCATTCAGCAGGGCTGGGATGCAAGCCGCGTGCGCAAGGCCGTGCTTATAGGTGGAACTGCATTCGGACTCGGCATCATCGGTGCCGCGCACGCCCACACGGCGTTCCGCGCGCTGATCTGGATCAGCGTTTCGCTGGGAGGGCTTTCGGCTGCGGCACCGGTTGGCTGGTCGGTCCCTTCGATGATCGCCCCGCGCGGCAGCGTCGGAACCGTCGGAGGCATCCTCAACTTCTCGAATCAGCTCTCAGGCATAGCCGCGCCAATCATCACCGGCTACGTGGTCGCTGCCACGCGATCCTATGCATGGGCTTTCGGCATCTCCGCAATCTATCTTCTGATCGGGATCAGCAGCTATATCTTCCTGCTCGGCAGAATCGAACGGATTGAGCCGCAGCCTGCCACCTGAGCAGAGGCAGACCATCTCTGCGACTTCCCTTTCCCGGCATCGATCAGTGCTGCGATGGATCCTTCTGCGAGGAGTCGTTTCTTGAGTTCAGCACCTCGAAGCTCCCGTCTGGAGCGGCCATTAACTCTATGAAATGGCCTGTAGCGGTGCCTTGAATGTTGGCAATATACCGTTCGTCCGTGTTGTAGTTCAACCGCCTTCGTCGGAGAAGTGTAGCTGCCACAACGTCTCCAGCCCAGGCCCCTTCAATATCGTCTTAAGCGTCGGGATCGAGCCACCCTACGAGTACCTGCACATCGCCATCGAGCCTGTCCTGAGCGCAGTCGAAGGAATCACTCGCGTATCGCATATGCTGCCATCCTGCCCGACCAGACACACCGCTCGGCGATCAACTTTTTCCTCATGGCGCGGGCCTACTACGCGCGCTTCGGCTTCTCCATCCGCCGCGTGCTCACCGACAACGGCTCCTGCTATCGCCACGGGATCTTCCGCATGACCCTGCGCCAGCAGAACATCAAACACCGCTTCACAAGGCCCTATACCCCGCGCACCAACGGAAAAGCAGAACGCTTCATCAAGACCACGCTCGGAGAAGGGGCCAGACTCCTCAGCCATTGGCTCTATGGGAACGCGCTGGAGTGTAGTACTCTTTATCCCATGGGAAAATGGGTCTGTCTCATCGTCATTCTGCTCGGGGTGTCATCAACCTGTGATGCGGCAGCTCCTGCATCTCCTGCATCGGTGCCATACCGCTTCGAAAGCGTTGCTTTCATCGCGGGCGGGTTCATCACCGGCTTTGTCGCCCATCCTGCTCAACATGGGCTTTACTATGTGCGGACCGACATCGGTGGCGCCTATCGATGGGATCGCGCCGGTAAGCGCTGGAGCCCGCTTCAGGATTGGCTGCCATTCTCAGAGCGCAATCTGCTCGGTGCCGAAAGTCTCGCCATTGATCCGACCGATGCGAACAAGCTTTATATAGCCGCAGGCACCTATGTAAATGATCGCACCCCCAACGGAGCTATCCTGCGCTCCAGCGATCAGGGGCGGCACTTCACCATCGTGCACGTGCCGTTCAAGATGGGCGGCAACGAGGATGGCCGCTTCGCCGGGGAACGGCTACAGGTCGATCCCAATCATCCGCGCACGCTGCTCATGGGCACCCGGCTTGCCGGTCTGTGGCGATCGGATGACAGCGGGGAGAGCTGGGCGCGGGTGGATGCCTTTCCTGCGCCCCCCCCAAACCGCATCGGCTTGACGTTTGTCGCCTTCGACAAGTCCAGCGGCCGTGCGGGTCAGCCTACGCCCATCATCTACGTTGGCGTGGATGACCCGGTGAACAACCTCATGCGTTCCGAGGACGGGGGCAAGACCTGGAAGCAGGTGGCCGGCTCGCCGCAGGGACTCTTCCCCAATCACGGAGTCTTCAGCTCGGATGGAACGATGTACCTGAGCTTCACCGACCGTCCCGGCCCCAACGGCGTTGGCAATGGAGCCGTGTGGGCATTCTCGCCCGCCACAAACGCGTGGAAGGACATCACGCCCGAGAGGCCTGGCGCCGGCGGGGAGCAGCGCGACCACACAATCAATGCCAATGCCAAACAGGATGCCCAAGGCTTCGGATACGGCATCGTCGCCGTTGATCCGCGCCATCCGCAGACGTTGCTTGCCTCGACCATCGACCGCTGGCATCCCGGCGACACCATCTTCCGTTCGACCGATGGTGGCGCACACTGGCAGTCGCTCAGGGAGGGCGCGGTCCGCGATGCGAGCCTCGCGCCCTGGGCCGACCACGTCGCCGGCGCGCCCTTCGGTCATTGGATCGGCGCGGTGATGATTGACCCATTCGATTCAGCGCATGTGCTGTATGGCACCGGCGAAACCATCTGGGAATCGCACGATGTTAACGGCGGCGCAGTGACTCACTGGGCGGTCGGAGCGCCGGGCCTGGAGGAGACGGCGGACATTATGCTGCTCAGCCCGCTGTTGCCCACCGCAGCGGGGCCGCACCTCTTTACCGGACTCGGCGACATCGGCTGCTTCCGCAACGACGACTTCGCACACTCGCCAGCAGGCGGCGCAATGAAGAATCCCGAGCTATCGAATTGCGACACCCTTGCTCTGGCTGCACATAAACCCGAGGAGATGATGCGCGTGGGCCGCTCGTGGAACCCAGGGCCGCATGGAGCGGTGTCGCACGACGGCGGGCTGCATTGGACCCCGTTTGCAACTGAGCCTGAGCATGGCAACCAGGGCGGTGACGCGGCGATCTCCGCCGACGGATCGCTGCTTCTGTGGGCCGTGCGCGGAGGCCCGCTGCAGCTCAGCAAAGACGGCGGCGCAACTTGGCACGCGCTCTCTCTTCAGGCCAACGGTCGCGGCGGCCTGCAGGTGCTGGCCGATCCCTCCAACGCAAAATCCTTCTGGGTCTACGACTCCGCGGGCGGCGTCCTGTCTTCGTTGAACAGCGACGGGGTCGCGTCCGTCGTTAACCAGACCGCGCCCAAGGGCGGCAGACTGCGCATTCCCGCGAATGCGCCCGATGCGCTCTGGATTGGAGGCCCGTCCGGCCTGTGGCAATCAACCGATCGCGGCATCGGGTTCCATCAACTCACCACCGTTGCGGCAGTATACGCAGTCGGCTTCGGCAAGGCAGCGCCCGGCAAGTCGTCACCCGTAATCTATCTGGCGGGAGCGATCGCAGGCACTCCGGAGACCGCGCCTCCCGCAGCGGACCAGGGGCGCGGCGGCGGCATCTACCGCTCGCTGGACGACGGAGCCACCTGGCAGCGCATCGACGACCCCGAGCACCGGTTCGCCTGGATCGAGCAGATCACCGGCGACCCCCGCATCTTCGGCAGGGTATACATGGGGACAAACGGGAGGGGAGTGCTTTGGGGAGACGCGGCGAAGTGAAGGCAGAGCTTCGGCTATTACCCAGGTGATTTCGATTGCCGGCTCACATCTCCGTCCGCCTGCACCAATCGCCAAGAACTGTTTGCTAGCACGCCCCTTTGTTCGTCCACGCGAAGCCGTACCGGGCAGATCGTCGCGCGGTTTACGTTCTAACGCTCGGCTTGGATGCGCCCCGCCTGTTGCATGGGCGGGGCGCACGACTTTGCTGTGAATTGCCCGTGTGCGTGGTACAAAGGTTGCAGTCCATGGGTCACGCACAGTCAAAGCCCGTAACTGCTCCGATAAGCCTGAAGCAGCTCGCAGATCATCTCAGCCTGTCGCCGGCGACGGTGTCGCTGGTGGTGAATATCGCACCCGGGATTCGAACGATAGCGATGGCTACCCGGGTGGGCGTGCTGGCGACCGCCAAAGAGTTCAACTACCACCCCAACCGGCTGGCGCGTTCGCTGCGGACGCGGCAGACCCTCACCATTGGCGTCATCGTTCCTGAGCTGAGCGAGGGCTACTTTACCGCGATGAAGAACGCGGTAGTGAACTTCGATTCCGAGATGGTGGTGCGGGAATCGACAGCGCCGGCCGGTGTTCAATCGGGCAGGCCGAAAAAGAAGCGCCTCGGCGCGTAAAACGATTTTAAAGACGGCTTGCACGGCTTTCAGGAGATAGAGTGAGGCCCTGCTTGATGAGGTTCCATGAGAAAGATGAGATCAGACAGCCAGTTTCGTGAATCGAAGAGAATCTCCTGGATGGCAATTTTCGCGGCTTCGCTGCTGTTGTCATTCGCAGCCAACTCCAGCGGAGCCCAGCGAACGATCGTCCCGCTTACTGAGGGCTGGCGCTTTCATCTTGGGGAGATCTCCGGCGGGTTTGCCGGCACGGCGGATGAGTCGGGTTGGGAGCAAGTCAGCATTCCGCATACATGGAGCAATGCGGAGGCTGTTCCCGGCAAGGGATTTTATAGCGGCGATAGCTGGTACAGCAAACACTTCATCGCACAGGCCGCATGGCTCAAGCAGCGAGTCTTCCTTCGTTTTGAGGCGGTAAGCTTGATCGGCGAAGTGTTCCTGAACGGAACGCGCCTGGGCGAACATCACGGCGGGTTCGCGGCCTTCACCTACGAGATTACGGACGCCCTGAACTTCGGCGGCGACAACAGACTGGTGGTGCGCGTGAATAATAAGCGTCGCCCGGATGTCTCTCCACTGGGTGGAGACTTCACGATGTATGGCGGGATCTATCGTCCCGTATCGTTGCTGGTTACCGGGCCGGTCGATATTACGCCGCTCGACTACTCCTCGCCGGGCGTCTTTCTGAAGCAGACCGCGGTGAGCGCAGATCGGGCAACGGTCGAGGCCACCACCGAGGTGAATAATGGGCGCGGAAGCAGCACCGCTGTTTCGGTGCGACTCACCTTATTGGATAGCAAGGGCCACCACATCCAAGTCCACACTTCGGCCGCTGCGGTGAGCAGCGGAGAGACTCATCCGATTATCACCAATTTCACCATGATCCGTCCCCATCTTTGGAATGGCGTGGCCGATCCATACCTGTATCGCGTGCAGATGGATCTGCTGGAACATGGGCGGGTAGTCGATACAGTCACGCAGCCGCTCGGCCTTCGTTCGTTTCGGGTTGATCCGGCCCGCGGATTCATCCTGAATGGGGTCGCGAGCCAGATTCACGGCGTCTGTCTGCATCAGGAGTTCGACAGCCAGGGATGGGCGGCGACTCCAGCGGACGAGGCGGAAGACATTCGCATCATGCGCGAGATGGGCGTCACCGGCGTGCGCCTAGTGCATTACCAGCACAGCCAGAGTTTTCTCGACTCCGCGGACCGCGACGGCCTGCTTGTCTGGGCCGAACTGGCGCAGATCGACCACGTCAATGCGACACCGGAATATCACGAGAATATTCGGCGGCAACTGGTTGAGCTGATCCGGCAGAACTACAACCATCCATCCATCTTCGTCTGGAGTTTGTACAACGAACTTAACTCTCCAACCAGGGCGCTTTCGACGCCGTTGATTGAGGAGCTGGTGCAGCTTGCGCATCAGGAGGATCCGACGCGTCCGACGACCGGCGCAGCCAGCGGCGACACAATCGCCAACCTGCATGAGATGGTGGCCGCCACGGACCTGATATCCGACAACAACTACGCGGGCTGGTATGGAAAGCTACCCTCGGCGATGGGACCGGAGATCGACAAGTGGAATGCGGCCTACAACCACCGTGGACTTTCGATCAGCGAGTATGGAGCCGGCGCCAGCATCCATCAACATAAGCAGAACATCGCGCCCGGCGAGATACGGCCCGGGGGCCGCTTCCATCCGGAGGAGTGGCAGGCGAGTGTGCATGAGGGAAACTATCCTGCGATTGCGAGCCGGCCCGAAGTTTGGGGTTCCTTCGCGTGGGTCATGTTCGATTTCGCCAGCATCGGCCGGCATGAAGGCGACATGGACGGTGTGAACGACAAAGGCCTCGTGACTCGCGACCGCAAGACGCGCAAGGATGCGTACTTTTACTATCAAGCGAATTGGACCACTAAGCCGATGGTATACATCACCAGCCGCCGCGACGACGTTCGCAGCCAGGCTTTGACGGATGTTAAGGTCTATTCGAATCGGCCCACCGTTTCGCTCACGGTGAATGGGAAGGACGCAGGTGCGGCGATCCAGGTACAGCCCCACGTCTTCGTATGGAAGGGCGTTCAATTGTCCACGGGTGAAAATCGGATTCGCGTCAAGGCGGGCGACGGGATCATGGACATGTGCAGCTGGACCTATACCCCGTCCGCTCCGGCTGCTTCCTGAGTCGAGTGCTAGGAGACGGCGCGCATCACGGTCTGCTATGTTGAAGAATTGAACAGGAGTGATCTATGCGAATGAAGATGAATGCGATATCCGCTTTAGGCTTGTTCGTGTGCGGCGCTGCCTTGGCGATTTCGGCCGGGGCACAGACGAATAACGCTGTGCCGCACTTGCGGAAACAGGGCGCCGCCACCCAATTGATCGTGGATGGCAAGCCTTTTCTAGCTCTCGCGGGAGAACTCACCAACAACGCCGCGACCAGTCTCCCGATGATGGAGCCCATCTGGCCAAAGCTTGTCGCCGCCAACCTGAACTCCGCGCTCGTGGGCGTCTCTTGGGCGCAGTTTGAGCCGGAAAAAGGAACGTTCAACTACATCCAGATCGATGGCGTAATCGCCAAGGCCAGAGAGAATCACATGCACCTTGTCATCATCTGGT
>Ga0224554_1000389_pt1 | contig 37219 bp, 23 predicted proteins | sample 714S22024metaG_FD_180666 | JGI IMG/M metagenome (GOLD analysis project Ga0224554, IMG submission 180666) | Peat soil microbial communities from Stordalen Mire, Sweden - 717 S2 20-24 | ecosystem: Environmental > Terrestrial > Soil > Wetlands > Peat | place: Sweden: Norrbotten County, Stordalen... | reverse complement strand
CGCCTTGTCAGATTCCATATTTTTCTATGCGCCGGTAGAGCGATGCGCGGCTCAGCCCCAGCGCCTCGGCAGCCTGCGAAATATTTCCGTCGCAGCGCCTGAGCACCTTGCGTATGAGCAGCGTCTCCACTTCCTCAATGCTCATATTTTCAAATGAGGTTGTCCCGCTGCGAGCCGTGCTAATGGCCAGGTTCGCCGGCTCAACCTCTTCGCCGCGGCATAGCAGCACCGCACGCTCCACCGTGTGCTCCAGCTCGCGCACGTTACCCGGCCACGGATACTGCATCATCATCTGCATCGCCGCCGGCGAAAATCCGCCTACCTGTTTCCGGTAGCGCGTCCGGTTGCGCCCAAGAAAGTGCCCGGCCAGCAGCGGAATATCTTCGCGGCGATCGCGCAGCGCGGGCAGGTGAATCTCCACCGTGTTGATGCGGAAAAGCAGATCTTCGCGGAAGTTTCCCGCCTTGGCTTCATCCACCAGAACGGCATTGGTGGCGCACAGCACGCGCACATCCACGCGCCGCGTCTGCGACGAGCCCACGCGCTCCAGTTCGCCCGTCTCCAGCACCCGCAGCAGCTTGGCCTGCTGCCGCATCGGCACATTGGCAATCTCGTCAAGAAACAGCGTACCCCCGCTGGCCAGCTCAAACCGTCCCACCCTATCCATGCGCGCATCGGTAAACGCGCCCTTGACGTGGCCGAAGATCTCGCTCTCAAACGTTCCCTCTGGCAGCCCTCCGGCATTCACCGTCACCAGCGCCATCCGCGCCCGCGGCGACGCCGCATGCAGCAGCCGCGCCACAATTTCCTTCCCGGTGCCATGCTCGCCGGTGATCAGCACATTCGCGTCAGATGGGCCCACCTGCGCAATCAGATCCAGCACCAGCTGCATCGAGGGCGCGCCGGCAATAAACTCCGGCATTCCTTCGGCGCGCAGCAATCGGTTTTCAAGTTCCAGTTGCCGCGCTCGCCTCAGCGCCTGGCGCAACTCCGCATGCACGCGCACCAGCGAAAGCAGCCGTTCGTTCTCCCAGGGCTTCTGCACAAAATCGCGCGCCCCGCGCTTGATTGATTCCACCGCCAGCCCGATATTGCCCCAGGCCGTCATCACGATCACGGGCAAGCGCGCGTCGTACTCCTGGATCCGCGCCAGCAGATCGAGCCCCTCCTGCCCTGACGTGGTGTCGCGGGTATAGTTCAGGTCAATCAGCAGCACGTCGTAGTCGCGCTCGCCAAGGGACTCCATCAGCAGTTGCGGCGAGCGAACGCAGTCTACCTCAATGCCCTGCGGTGAAAGCAGCAGGTCGACGGCCTCAAGAATGTGCGGCTGATCGTCGGCCACCAGTACGCGGATTCGTTCTTGCTTAGCGGGAATGGTCTGCCTCCACAACGCCGGCCCTTGCATCTGCCACCGAAATTCCGTAGTCCTCAAGTACCGATCCGGTCGCGCGCTTTACTTCAATGCGCGCCTTTTCGTAGTCCGTTTGTGCCGACACCAGGGCTGACTCGGCCACCGCCAGATCATGCTCGGCTGAGAGCGTCTGCTGATTCGATCCGGCCCCGAGCTTCTGTTCCTGCTCGGTAATGTCCAGCGTCTTCTGAGCCAGGTCGCGGGCCGTGCGCGCCGCATCCACGCGGCTCGCCCCCTGCTCCAGCGCAAACGCCGCATTGCGCACTTCGATGCGGATGCGCTTCTTCAATTCTTCCAGATACACCTGCGACTGCCGGTACTCAAGCTCGGTGCGGTACTGGTCGGCCTTGGCAATCCGATTGCGGAGCGGCACGTTCAATTGAAATCCCACCTGGTATTCAGGAGAAGAATAATTGAAGGCATTGTCCACCGCCCCACTGAATCCCGTCGGCGCGTTGGTCCCAGTGCTGTCCAGTGGATTCGCGGTGCCGGCATAGCCCGTGCCCGCATAAAATCCGTACACTGAAAGCGAGGGCAGCAGCGCATTGCGCGCCGTCTTGCGGCTCAGCTCGCTGTTCTCCAGCACCAGGCTCGACTCCAGCAGCTCTGTTCGTTCTTTGAGCGCTTCGGCAATCATCTCCTGCGCCGGGCGAGTATCTGGCTCTGCCTGCGCCACGGCGTGGTCCACGGGCACCACCGGCATCTCCTGCAGAACCGGATCGTCGAGCGAACGGGTCACCGCGTTCTTCATGTACAACTCTTGCAACTCAAGGTTGGTGCGCGCCGTGGTCAAGTCCTGCTGCCGCGTGGCCAGGTCCGCTTCCGCTTTCAGCACGTCCATCTCCGGGATCGCCTGCAACGCAAGCTGCTTCTTCGCCACGTTCAATGTCTCCGTCGCAAACGCCACTGACCGTTCCCCTACTTGCTCGTTATCATAGGCGTTCACCAGGTCCCAGTACAGATCGCCAATCTGCACCACCGTGGCAATTAGCTGCGCGCGAAAGGCAATGTCAGAAACTTTCTGGTTGGTCTTGGCAATGCGCAGGTAGCGCAGGTTCGGCCCAAGGCCGAAGCCGGCCAGCAACTCCTGATTCGCGTAAAACTCAAAATAGGAGTTCAGCTGCGGATTCAGCGTGTTGTTGGGGCTGTTGGTCGTCTGCCGGTTGTTGTCCCACGCCATCTGGATGCTCGCGCCCGTCGCGAAAGCCTGCGAATATGTCAGGTCGCCCAGAAAGGTGTTCTGGTGGATCACCGGCACACCGTACAGAACCTGGTTGGGCAGCAGTTGCGTGGTGTGGTCGATGTAGGTTTTTGCGCTGATGTTGGGATCGTATGAGTTCACCGACGCGCCCGTGCCCAGCGTCGACTGCACCAGTCCCGACGCTCCGGCTCCCGCGCCACCCGCGCCGCCACTCGTGCCGCCCGCGCCTGCTCCGCTGCTGGCGCCAAACAGGCCGCCGGCTCCGCCCGGAGTGCCCGACACCACGCCCGTATTCACGCCGCGCACTGTGCCGCCCGCCTCGGTGCGCAACACATCCATCTGTGCAATCGGCAGGTTGTAGCGCGCAATCACCAGGTCAAGGTTGTTTTCAAGCGCCAGGTCGATGGCATTTTGCAATGTCAAGTAAAGCTTGCCATCCTTCACCAGTGAATCGAGCCGCGTAGAATTTGCCAGGCTCGGCGGAGGCACCGTCTTGCCCCGGTACGCATCGAACGGATTCCGCGAAGGGTGCAGCAACTGGTCGAATGGAATAACGCTCGCGGAATTATTGTTGAGCGGCGCCGTCGCCACTGTTCCCTGCCCCGCAGGCGAAGCGGTCTGCACCGACGCAGCTCCCGGCCCTTCAACAGCCATAGCCACGTGTCCGCTGACCAGCAGCACAGCCGCAACCGCCCCAACACGCTTCAGAAAACTAAGCTTCAGATAATTCACGATTCACCCTGTTCCCTTATCCCTGTTCCCTGTTTTAAGCTGGATGCCCCATCCATCGCGCATTTTGCGATGGGTGGGAATCAACCAACTTTGCCCTGAGCTTTTCTAATCCCTAATCCCTATTCCCAGCTGGGGCTCCCGGCGAGCGATTTTTGCTCGCTGGGGTGGCTAATCCCTGCTGTTGACTGCCTCATCCCGCGTAACCCACCCGTCGCGCAGCTCCACAATGCGTTTCCCGTAACTCGCATTTTCTTCAGAGTGCGTTACCTGCACAATCGTTGTGCCCGTCTTGTTCAACTGGCAGAAGAGCTCCATGATCTCGCGCGCCTGCGTGGAGTGCAGATTGCCCGTCGGCTCGTCTGCAAGCAGCAGCGTGGGCGCATGCACCACGGCGCGCGCAATGCCCACAAGTTGCTGCTGGCCGCCCGACAACTGCGACGGAAACAGGTCCTTCTTCGCCACAATCTGAAAGCGATCCAGAATGTCGGCCACCATCCCTTGTCGCTCCTTCGCGGGCAGATTCTTGTACGAGAGCGGCAAGTCGATATTCTCTGCCACCGTCAGGTCATCCAGCAGGTGATAGCTCTGGAACACCATCCCGATCCGTTGCCGCGCCAAGTCGGCGCGCTGCTTGCGATTCAGTTTGTGCGCCGGCGTCTCGCCGAACCAGTACTCGCCCAACCAGCCGTCGTCCAGCAGTGCCAGCACGTTCAAAAGCGATGACTTCCCCGCTCCCGAAGGCCCCATCACCGTCACAAACTCGCCTTCGCCGATCGTCAGTCCCACGCGCCGCAGCACCCACGTCTCCGTGTGCCCGGCCTTGTAACTGCGTTCCACATTTTTAAGCTCGATCATTGCTTTCCCACGACTCCCATCTCAAAACCAAAATTAACTACTCAGTCCGGAGCGCCTGCATCGGCTCGATTGAAGCCGCGCGCCGCGCCGGAAGCACCGCTGCAAACAGCACCATCACCGCGGTAAAAAGGAACGCTCCCGCCAGCACCACCGGATCAAAGGTCGACACCCCGTAAAGCTCGCTCTGAAACAATCGCGCCACGGCAACAACCGAAGGCAGCGCCACGGCCGTTGCTATCGCTGCAATCAGCGCCATCTCGCGCATCACCAGCGTCACTACGCTCCAGCGCCCCGCGCCCAGCGCCAGCCGCACGCCAATCTCGCGCGTGCGCTGCTCGGTCGAGTAGGCAAGCACGCCATACAACCCCACCCCTGCAAGAATCATCGCCAGCACTGAGAAACCGATTGCCAGAAATGCCAGCGCGCGGTTGTCTGAAGCGCTGATGTCTATCTCGGCCTGCATGGTACGCAGCCCATCCACCACAAGAGTCGGGTCGAGCTGATGCACGGCCTGCCGGATAGCGGACTCAATCGTGTCCGGCGCCTCCGCCGCCCGCGCGTAGATCTGCACACCGGTTGGATGCTTCTCCTGCAGATACGGCCGGTAAACAGCCGGCCCGATATCGGTCTTCAGATCCTCGTGCTTGATGTCGCCCACCACGCCCACAATCGTCGTGTCGAACTTCACGTTGCTGCCCCCGCCCTCGGCCAGCAAGTGCCCAAGTGCATTCTGCGGCGTGCCGAAGAATCGTTTGGCCAGCGCCGCGTTCACCACCGCAACCTTCGGCGATCCCGCCGTGTCCGCTTCCGTCAACTCCCTGCCTGCCAGCAGCGGCTGGTGCAATGTTGAAAAGTAGCCGGCCGTCACCCACGGCACTTCAAAATCCATCTTCTCGTCTTCGCTCGCAATGTGTCCCTGCACCGTGAAGTTTGAGCCGTTGTCGTCACCGGCCAGCTCCGGATCCGTGGTCGCGGCCGCAATCGTCACGCCGGGAATCGCGCGCACCCTTTCCACCACGCTGGTCACAATCTGCGCCGTACGGTCATCGCCATAACCCGAGTTCGTCGGATCCAGAGAGAACGTCGTCAAGTTGGCCGTCTCAAATCCCAACGGCTGATTGCGCAGGTTGTCAAGCGAGCGCACAAACATTCCCGCGCTGCCCAGAAGGAGAACACTGAGCGCAATCTGCGCACCCACCGCCAGTTTGCGGAACCGCTGCGAACCCTTGGGTGCCGTGCCCGCATTCTGCCGCAACGCCTGCGCAAGATCAGGGAACATGAAGTGAAGCGCCGGCGCAATGCTGAACAACAGCGTTGTCAAAAGCGAAATCCCCAGCGTGAACAACAGCACCCGCATATCGATCGCCGCGGAATAGTGTTCTTTTCCCGGATCGGCGCTCGTCATCAGCCGCACCAGCATCCCGGCCACCGCCGGAGCAACCGCCAATCCCGCGGCGCAACCCGCTGCCCCCAGCACGCCCCCCTCAACCAGCAACTGCGCAACAATCCGCCAGCGCCTTGCGCCCAGCGCATAGCGCATCGACATCTCTCGCGAGCGCCCCGCCGCACGAAGCAACAGCAGCGTCGCCACGTTGATGGCGCACATCGCCACCAGCAGCCCCGCCATGCTCATCAGGATGATCAGCGGCGTTTTCAAATCCCCACGCTCGGGAGTGAACCCGGTCGAGTCGTCCAGCACCTGCAACTTCGACGTATCCAGAAATCCCTTCGCAAACCGTTCGCTGTGGTTCTTGTAAAGCGTTAGTTCGTTTGCGCGCAGCGAATGCCACAGCGGCGCCAGGCTCGCTTCCGCCCGCTGATAGCTCACGCCCGGCTTCAGCCGCGCCACCAGCGTCAACCACACCGACTGATGGTTGTTCAGGTCGTCGCGTTGCACCACCCACGGCATCGCCATTTCAACCATGCTGACGGGAATGAACACTCCGGGCCTATATCCGCCGATCGCCGACTGAAAATTCTCCGGCGCCACTCCAAGAATTGTGAAGGGATGTCCGTTGATCAGTACCGTCTGCCCGGCAACGTCGGGCGATGAAGCAAAGCGCGCCTTCCAGTAGCTGTAACTCAGCACCACTACCGGGTTCGCATTCTTCGCCGTATCGTCCTGCGGCGTGATCAGCCGTCCCAGTGCGGGCCTCAGCCCCAGCAGCTGAAAGTAATTCCCGCTCACGATCTCCGCGTCTTTCTCCTCGGCCTGGGTGTGCCAGCTCACGCCCACGCTCGCGCGGTCCGCCGCAAGTATCCCCGCAAACACCTGGTTCTGGTCGCGCAGGTCCTTGTACATCGGATACGAGAAGTAGTTCGTGATGTCGCCGCCAAAGCTCGAGCCCGAACCTGAAAACGATCCGGTCCACTGAAAGCGTACCAGCTCCTTCGGCCGCTCCACGGGCAGCATACGCAGCAGCACCTGGTCGAACAGCGTAAACACCGCCGCATTGGCGCCGATGCCCAACGCCAACGTCAAAATCACGGTCAACGTGAAGGCTGGCGACTTGCGCAGTTGCCGCAGCGCGTAGCGAACATCTTGAAGCAGCGAATTCATTCCTGGTAACCTCCGGGAAAATCGTTATTCCGTGCGCAGCGCCTCCATCGGGTCAATCGACGCCGCCCGCCGCGCCGGAATAAATCCAGCCAAAGCCGCGCACAGTACCAGCATCAACGGCGCCCCTGTAATTGCCATCGGGTCGTAACTGTCCACACCGTAGAGCAGCACCTTCATCAGGTAGCCTGCATAGAGCGCGGCAGGAATGCCCAGCACCAGCCCGATCAGGATCTGCATCATCGCCCCGCGCATCACCATCCTCACCACGCTCTGGCGCGTCGCGCCCAGCGCCATGCGAATGCCGATCTCGCTCGTCCGCTGCGCAACAAAATACGACATCACGCCGTACAGCCCCACCGAAGCCAGCACCAGCGCCAGCATGCCGAACAAACTCGTGAGCCGCGCAATCAGCCGCTCCTCGGTAAAGTTGCCCTCCACCTGTTCCTCAAACGGAAACAAGTGAAAAATCGTCAGGTTGGGATCGATCTCGGCCAGCGTGCGCCGCAAGAGCTGATCCACATTCTGCTGCGGCCCGTTGAACGCCACGATCATCGCGTCCATGTTCATTGACTCTGCCTCGGTCGAGCTCAGGAATGATTCCGTGTAGCCGAGGAACTGCTGCGTCAGCGGGCGCAGATACACAGCGTGTTGGACGTCGCGCGGCTGGTTCATTTTGAAATCTGCGAACACGCCCACAATTTCAAACGCGCTTGAATACTTCACATCGTCGATGCCGAAGTGCTGACCGATCGGATCCTTGTTCGAAAAAAACTTCTTCGCAAACGTCTGGTTCACAATCGCAACCTGTGGCGAGCCAGCCGTATCCTGGTCCGTGAATCCGCGCCCACGCACAATCGGCACGCCAATTGAATCCAGATAGTGGTTGCTCACCCGCACCCACGTCGAACCGCAATGATCGCCGGGCGTCGGAGCCGGATGCCCCTGCGGAATCACGCACTCGCCCCAGTTGTCGCCTTCCAGCGGGCTGTACATGGCAAGGCTGAAGCTCGTTACCCCCGGCAGGCTTTCAAAGCGGTCTTCCATCTGCCGGTAAAGCGCCGGCAACCGGTTCATCGTGTAGCCCGCGCCCACAGGGTCAATGTGCACCACGTAGCGGTTCGCGGTCTTGACGCCAAAGTCCTGGTGTTCCAGTTGGGTCAGCGACTTGGTCACCAGGATGGCGGCCGTCAGCAGCACCACCGAAAGCGCCGCCTGAAAAACCACCAGCGATTTTTGAGGCAACGACGAGCGATCTTTCGTTGAGCGGTTTGCGCCGCGCAGCGCTTCGGCTGGCTGCGCGTGCGACGAAAGCCACGCAGGCCCCGCGCCGAACAGCACGCCCGTCACCAGCGATACCAGGAAGGTGAATCCAAGCACCGCCTGTGAAGGCCTGGGATCGATGGTCAGGTGCGTTGCATACGGAAATGCCAGCGCCAAAATCGTGTGCGAACCCAGGTAAGCGACGCCCAATCCGGCAACGCCGCCAATCAGGCCGAGAATGACGCTCTCTGTCAACGTCTGCACCATCACCCGTCGTCGCCCCGCGCCCAGGGCCATTCGCAACGCCACACCCGAGCGCTTCGTCGTCGCTCGTGCCAGCATCAGGTTGGCAATGTTCGCGCAGGCAATCAACAGCACCACCGCGGATAGAATCAGCAACATCTTCAGGCTCTTGCCCGTCTGGATCTGCAACTGCTGAATGCCCCCGCCGCCGGCCGTAATCACCACGTGCATTCGCGGAATCACGGCCGCGCCGCCATGTGCGGTCAGGTCTGGCTGATTGGCCAGCCACTGTCGCAGCGTGCCGCTCACCTTTGCCTGCAGAGCGGCAATGTTCGTGCCCGCCCGTACCCTGCCTATCGGATATAGCCAGTGAGAAATAGGGTGATGGAGAATCGAGCTGGCTCCATGCACATATGGTTCCATCTCCACCGGTACCCACAGGTCCGGCGGAGTGTCGGTGACGCGATCACCGAAAAATCCCGCGGGCGCAATGCCCACCACGGTGAAAGGCTTGGCCTGAATGTAGATCGTCGATCCCACAATCGACCGGTCGGCTCCGAACATGTTTTGCCATGCCTGGTAGCTCAGCACAACGGTGGGAGCCGATGAAGGCGTATCGTCGCTGTCGGTAAACACGCGGCCCGCAAAAGAGCCCAGCCCCAGAGTTTCAAAGTAATTCCCTGTTACGAACTCGCTGTTGATCGGCTTGGCCTGTTCATTACCGCGGCGCACGCTCCAGCGCTGCCCGCCTGCCTGCACGGCCGCCAGCTTTTCAAACTCCGGCGTATTGGCCTTCAGATTCAGATAAAGATCGTAGGAGAAAATCGCGACGTCGCCGGTCGTCGACGAGTCGGCCGGAAACCCGCCCTCGACGCAGCAGTCATCCGTGTCTCCAATTCGATAAAGCTGCGCAGGATCCGCTACCGGCAGGGAGCGCATCAGGATTGCGTGCACCAGCGTGAAGATCGCAGAGTTCGCGCCAATGCCCAGCGCCAGCGTCAGCACCACGGTCAGCGTAAAACCCGGCGCCTTGCGCAGTTGCCTCAGCGTGTATCGAATGTCGAGCAATACATTGGTCATCGTGTCTGTTCTCCGTTGGGGAATTCCGAAGAGCTATTCGGTTCTAAGAGCCTGCATGGGTTCGATGCTTGCCGCGCGGCGCGCTGGCAGCCAGCTCGCGAGCATCGATGCACCGGCCAGTATCATTGAAACGCAAATGATTGCGCCGTAATCCACGGTGCCCACGCCGTAGACGACGCTGTGCAGCGCGCGGCCGATGAAGAAGGCGCCAATCAGCCCGATCGCGAGTCCAATTCCGGACAAGATCAGAGCCTCCTTGAGAATTAGCTTCACCACATTGCCGCGACTGGCTCCGAGAGCCATGCGCAAACCAATCTCGTGTTCCCGTTGCGCAACCGTGAACGCCATCACTCCGTAAATCCCAACTGCTGCAAGCAGAAGGGCAATGGAGGCGAACCCTCCCATGAGGGTCATGATGAATCTGTCGCCGCCGAGATTCCGGCTCTTCAATTCCTCCAGCGTGTGCGGTTCTGCGAGAGCAATCTGCGGATCGATCGAATGAACAGCCGCGGAAATACTCCGAAGCATCGTGGCCGGATCCTCGCTTGTATGAACGCCGATATTTGCGCTCGGCCACGGAATCTGCGCGAATGGGATCACGATCACTGGAAAGTCGTCGCGGAATCCGCCGGCACGCACATTGTTGAAAACACCCACAACCTGCCAGGTGATGTACGGCCCCAGCTTGGTCACGCCTGGAATCAATTCCTCAACATTGATGCGCTGCTGCAGCGGATCCTTGCCGGCGAAATACTTATCCGCGAATTTCTGGTTCACCATCGCCACATGAACTGAGGCCGCCGTGTCTTGCTCGCTAAATGCTCTGCCGTGCAGAATCGGAATGCCATAGGTCTTGAAGTAATTAGAAGAAACCATGTCAAAGCCCGCCCCTGGCCGCTGCGAAGGATCGGCAAAGTCGGGCTGAGCGGCAATCGTGAAGGGCATTCCGAAGCCGCTGCCTTCCAGGGGCAGGCCAACCGAAACGGCGGCATCCTTCACGCCGGGCACAGCCTTGATGCTGGCAATCATCTGCTGGTAATACGCATTGATCTGTGCCGGATCTTTGGGCCGCGAATCGGGCACGGGCAAAAAAAACGTCTGAATGTTGCTCGTGCTCACGCCGAGGTTCACCTGCGTGAGATTCCAAAAGCTGTGAATCGCCAGGCCGGCGCCTGTCAGCAATGAGAGCGCAAGCGCGAACTCGCCGATCACGAGCGCGCGGCGCGCCCGCTGCCGGCTGGCTCCCGTTCCGGAACGCCCACCCTCCTTCAACGCCTCAGCCGGATCGACGCGCGTGGCGATCCAGGCCGGCGCACACCCAAACAGGAGTCCGGACAACACCGAGGCCGCGAACGTAAAGAGCAATATCGGAATGTTCAAGGTGAGATCGGCCTCCGAGGGCAGAATACCCACTGGCATGATGGCCTGCATTCCGCGCAGCAAGGCCCATCCCAGCGCAACCCCGACTACGCCGCCGAAAAGTGCAAGTGCCAGGTTCTCGGTCAGAAACTGCGCAAACACCGTCTGGCGCGACGCTCCAAGCGCGGCTCGCAAAGCCACTTCCTTTTGCCGCGTCGTCCCCTTGGCCAACAGCAGGTTGGCAATATTCACGCAGGCAATCAGCAGCACAAAGCCAACGGCGCCAAGAAGTATCCACAGCATGTTGATTTCATCTTTGGGCAGAAAGTCGTTGTGCAGCAACTCCACCACCGCGCCCCACCCCTTGTTACTCTTGGGGTTTGCTTGCGCTATGTTCGCCGTAACTGTGTCCATGTTGGCCTGCGCCTGTTTCAGCGTCACGCCTTCCTTGAGTCGCCCCATTGCCAGCAACCAGTGAAAGTCGTGGTTGAGCTGGTCCGGCTTGAATGCCAGCGGAGCCAACAGCCATTGGTCCAGCCTGTCAGCCTGCCCGGCAGTAAGCACTCCAACTACCGTGTATGGACTCCCATTCAGTTGGATGGTCTTCCCAACGATGTTCGGGTCCGATCCAAGCCGCTTCCACAGCTTGTTCATCAAAATAACTTCGTGGTCTTTGCCGATCGTGCCTTCTTCAGGCAAAAAATCGCGCCCGTAAAGAAACTGGTTCCCCATCATGCGATACATTCCCGGAGTCGTGAGCTGCCCCTGAATGTATTCGGGTTGCTCCTTGGTCGCTAAGTTGAAATTGGTTCCGGTGAAGGCATTGATGTCCTGAAACACCGCGTTCTGTTTCTTCCAGTCCAGAAAATCCTGAGCCGCGATGCTGTTGCGGCTACCCTGAATCTTCGACCAAACCATAACCAACTGATCCGGCTTCGGATAAGGCATGGGCGCGAGCAGCGTTGCATACACAACCGTAAAGATGGCCGTAGTCGCTCCGATTCCAAGGGCCATCGTAAGAATCGCCGCGAGCGCGAATCCTGGCGACTTGCGCAGTTGCCGCATTGTGTAGCGAATGTCGATCCATATGTTGGTCATCGCGTTTGTTCTCCGTCGGGGAATTGCGAAGAGCTATTCGGTTCTAAGAGCCTGCATGGGTTCGATGGATGCGGCACGGTGCGCTGGAACTACCGATGCCGTCAGCGCAAGCAAAAAGATCGAGACGGCAGCCAGAATCAATACGTACGGGTCCAGCGCACTGACCTGGAACAGCAGCGTGCGCATAAGGCGCGTGGCGAATATCGCTCCAATCACCCCAAAGGCACAGCCAGCCAGGCCCAGCTTTGCACCTGAGACAACAACCAACTGCAAGACGCTGGAGCGTTTTGAACCCAGCGCCAGGCGGATCGCAAGTTCATGCGTGCGCTGCGCGGCAGAAAAGGCAATGACGCTGTAGATGCCCAGCAGCGCTAGCAAAACGGCCGCCGCGGCGAAGCTTGAAATCACGGCCGTCGAGAAGCGTCGTGAAGCCTGGCCTTCCTCTACTACGTGTTCCATCGACTCCACGTGGACAAGCGGAAGCTGAGGGTCCATTGAGCGGACAATCGCGCGAAGCGAGTCCGCCATCTGCTCGGGCGGCAATTGGCCACGAACCACAATCGATCCGTACGTGCCCGTGAGCATGTCCGGAGGTGCAAATCCCGCAATCGAAGCCTTGAACTGGCTCGTCGGCGAGTACATCTGATTCAGCGTTTCGCTATCCGCCGATGTCTGCTTGATGTCGGCGATCTCTCCCACAACGGTCATCCACGGCGTATTACTTTCTGTCACTCCGATTTTCAAACGCTTGCCGATCGGATCCTGGCCAGGCCAATAGCGCTCGGCGAGAGTTCGGTTGACAATCGCCACCAGCGGAGAATCGGCACGGTCCGCGTCAGTGAAGACGCGCCCACGCAGCAGCGGGATGCCTGCAGCCGCAAAGTAATTGCCCGTCACATGCGAGGCCCAGGCGAGATTCAGATAAACGCCCTTCGGCGGAACGTATCCCTCCGGAACGAAGCCGTTGCTATTGTCCCCTCCGCTGTTGGGCAGCATGTCGGTAACGCCCACTGCCTGCACCCCCGGCAACTGTTCGACCTTGCTCAACATTGTTGTGTTGAAAGCATCGACCGCCGATTGCGAAGAGTACTGCCGGTGCGGCAGTCCATAGGAGGCAGTAAGTGTGTGATCGGTGCGAAAGCCCAGGTCCACCGAGCGTATCTTCTGAAAACTCCGCAGCAGCAGCCCGGAAGCGGTCAGCAGCACCAGCGCCACTGCGAGTTCCGCGATCACCAGGATCGAACGCAGCCGCGCCTGGCCTCCGCCTGACGTACCTGTCCTACCACCCTCTTTCAGAGCGTCATTCACGCCGGTACGCGACGCAGAAATAGCCGGGATGATTCCGCACAACAGCCCGGTGAAGAGTGCCAGTAGAAGCGCGAATCCCGCAACCTTCCAGTCAAGCGCAATAGCGCTCACCCGCGGCAGCGACTCCGGCAACAGGCTCACGCCCACCTTGAGCAGCCCCGCCGCTATTGCCAATCCCACCGTTCCGCCGCCCACGCTCAGCACCAGCGCTTCAATCAGTGACTGGCGAAGAATGATCGCGCCGCTGGCGCCAAGGGCCAGGCGCACCGACAACTCGCGCCTGCGGCGGATCACCCGCACCAGCAGCAATCCCGCGAGATTGGCGCAGGCGATAAACAGCACCACGGCAACGGCCAGGAAAAGTGTGCGCACCAAAGGCCGCGCTTGCGACACCGTGGCTTCGTCGAGCGATTGCACAACCGGGTGAATGCGCAGAGTGCCCATGCCAGGGGGAAAGCTGTGCATGATCTCCTGCGCCGCGGGCTGCATATCTTCAACTGCCTGCGCGAGCGTCACGCCCGGTTTCATGCGGCCCACCATCGTGTAATTCCAGCTTCCGGCGCCATTCACCAGCTCGCCTTGGGTAAAGCTCATCGGAACCCACAGCTCGCTGCGATTCAACTGCCCCGGAACCAGCGGAAATTCGAAATCGCGCGGCATCACGCCAACAATCTCGTAGGCTTTGCGGTCGAGCATTATCTTGGTTCCAAGTACACCCGTATCCGCATGGAACCGGCTGTTCCACATCTGGTAGCTGATCACGGCCACCTGCTGCCTGCCCTCATCTTCCTGCTCTGTGAAGACGCGGCCCACCTGGGCCGAGACGCCAAGCACCTGAAACACTGATGGGGTGAGTCGCGAAGCGGATATCTGCGCGGGATCGCCGCTGCCGGAGAGCTCAAAGCTCGTTTGCTGATAAGCGCCGGCAGCTTCGAATACGTGGGTGTCGCGGACATAGACGCGTGTCGCCGGTGCGGTCACGTTGGGCGTGCCTGAGCCGAAGGGAACGCCCTCTGGAACGTCGCCGAGCACGACCAGCCTGTCGGGCGCAGAGAATGGAAGCGGCCGCAAAAGCACACCCTCCACAATCGAGAAGATTGCCGTTGTGGCGCCAATGCCGAAGGCCAGCGTGAGCACCGCGGTCAGTGTGAATCCTGGTGACTGGCGCAACCGGCGCACTGCGTAACGAACATCGAGCCATAGATTGTTCATCGCTTACCCGCTTTCTTGCCTCTCTTGGCCGTTCAACTATTCGGTCCTGAGAGCCTGCATCGGCTCAACCGACGCTGCCCGCCGCGCCGGCACAAGGCACGCCGCAAGCGACACCACCAGCAAAACCGCCGGGACTACCGTGAACGTGATCCAGTCCGTGGTGCCGATGCCAAACAACATGCCGCGCAAAAAGCGCGTAAACAAAAGTGAAGCCGCGAGCCCCGCGCCCAGCCCAGCCAGCGTCAGCTTCAGTGCCTGCATGAGAACCTGAGCGAACACGTCGTTACGACCTGCGCCCAACGCCATGCGAATCCCGATCTCATGCGTGCGCTGCCGTGTGGTGTACGCAATCACTCCATAAATGCCCACCGCGGCCAGCGCCAGTGCCAGCAACCCAAAGCTCCCGGCAAAAATCGCTGCTATGCGCTCAAACACGTTACCGATCTGCATATTCGACTTGAGCGTCCGCACATTGTAGAGCGGCAAATCTGCATTCAAATCGTGAACTGCCTGGTCGATTGCCAGCGCGTACGCCATCGGGTCGCCGTTGACGCGAACGTGCAGTGTCAATTCGTCTTCGTAGCGTTCCAGCAACGGAATCAGGATCAGCGGCGCGGGTTCGTTCACCAGCCGCCGATACTTTGCGTTGGCTGTCACACCCACCACCGTGTATTCGAGGTTGTTGTCGCGAATGTGTTTTCCAAGAGCACGCTGGCCAGGCCAGTAGCGGTCCACCAACGCCTGGTTCACAATCGCCACACGCTCCTGGGGATTGTCGTCCGCGCCCGTAAAGTCGCGGCCCGCGAGCAAGGGCGTGCGCAGCGTCTTCAGGTAATCCGGCCCCACGACTCCCCGATCCACTTCCACCGACTCGTGCGCCTGTGGAACGTATCCCTCCGGCATAATGCCTTCGGAGTGAATGCTGAAACTCAATGGCGAGAAATCTGCGAGAGTTGCGGACTCCACGCCCGGCAGCGCCTTCACGCGCTCCAGCAGTTGACGGTCGAACACTGTTCCGCGGCTGTCGGTATAGCCCATCGGATCAAGATCGAAGGTCGCCAGCAGAACATGATCGGCATCAAAACCCGGATCCATCGTTTGCGCCTTTGCAAGGCTGCGGACGAAAAGTCCCGCGCAGGTCAGCAGCGTGAGCGACAGGGCCACCTGCGTCACCACCAGCCCAGAAGCCAGGCGCGACTTGTGCAATCCGCCGCTCGTATTCAGCGCTTCGTCCTTCAAGATCGTCTGCGGTGAAAGCGCCGAAGCGCGCAGCGCGGGAACCACGCCGGAGACGCAGGCTGTCAACAGCGCAGCCGCGAAGGCCGCCACCACCACGCCCGCGTCCACCTGGCCATCGATTGCAATGGGCAGCGTCGCGGAAGGCAGAAAAATCTTGAGCGTCCGCGCCGTCCAGAAAGTAATGGTGAGCGCTATCATGCCGCCCGCCATGGCGATCATCAGGTTCTCCACCATGAACTGCCGCACAAGCGTCCAGCGGCTCGCTCCCATGGCCAGGCGAATCGCACACTCGCGGCGCCGCGCCACTGAGCGCACCAGCAGCAGGTTGGCCACATTCGCACACGCCAGCACCAACAGCGCCACGGCCAGTGCCAGCAGAATCGGCAGCGTGCCTGCCAGATACACGTTGGCCCCGAATGGCGAGCGCCACAACGGATCGAGCGAAAGCCGGTTGTTGCCGCGATGGTCGTCAGGATACTGCTCCGCGATCCGCTGCATGCGCAGGTTCAGCTCATTCTCTGCCTGCAGCTGGTTAACTCCGGGGCGCAGTACGCCCAGCACATTCAGCCAGGATTGGCTGCGATTGTTGATGCGCGTGTCGTCCCACACCAGCCTGTCCATGCCCAGCGGTATCCATATATCCGCGCGCAGGCCCGACTTGCATCCATGAAATCCCCTGGGCGCAACGCCGGTAATCGTGTAGGGATGAAGATTGATCTGAATCGTTTTGCCCACGATCGCCGGATCGCCGCCGAAGCGATTCTGCCAGAGGTCGTAGTTCAGCACGGCCAGCGGAGCGCCGGCGCGCTCGTTCGGCACCGTGGACATGAACGATTGTCCGAGCAACGGCCGGACGCCCAGCACTTCAAAATAATTCGACGAGACCAGCGCGCCGTAAATGCGTTCCGGTGTTCCCTCGCCGGTAATCGACATGTAGTCGTCGTGGTAGCCGGTCAGGCCCGACAAGGCCGTCGTGCCGTCGCGCAAGTCGACGTAGTCCGCGTAGGAGAAGGGCGGCGACGCATGTTCGCTGCGCACCCCGCGCTGGATCGTGATCATGTTCCCTGTATGCGCTACGCCCGGAATGGGATCGAGCAGCGTGGCATTGATCCAACTCAGAATCGTAAGGTTGGCCGCAATGCCAAGTGCCAGCGTCCCCACCGCGAGCAAGGCAAAGCCTGGATTCTTGCGCAACTGACGCAGCGCATACTCCAGGTCGCGTACGCAGTCCCTGAGCCGCATCGCTACGCCTCCGCTTCTGCTTCGAGCTTCTTGAGCTCGTTTTCCGAGACCACCTTTCCGTCGAACAGGTGTACTTCCCGCTCCGCGTGCCGCGCAAAGCGCGGATCGTGCGTTACCATGCAGATCGTCGAGCCCTCGCGATGCAGATCGGCCAGCAAATGCATCACCGCCTCGCCGTTCTTCGAGTCCAGGTTGCCGGTGGGCTCATCGGCCAGCAGGATCGACGGAGATCCCGCCAGCGCGCGCGCCACGGCCACGCGTTGCTGCTGGCCGCCCGACAACTGCGCCGGGTAGTGCTTCATCCTGTGCGCCATGTTCACCCGTTCCAGCGCATCCTTCACACGCTTCTTCCGCTCCGCCGATGGCATGCCCGCCCGATATGTCAGCGGCAGCTCCACGTTCTCTTCCACCGTCAGGTCGCCGATCAGGTTGAAGCTCTGGAAGATGAAGCCGATCTCCTGGTTCCTGATCCGCGAGCGCTCCGCAAAGCTCAGGTTCTCCACCGGATTGTTGTTCAGCAGATAACGGCCGCCCGTGGGCGTGTCCAGCAGCCCCAGAATCGACAGCAGCGTTGATTTGCCGCAACCCGAAGGCCCCGACATCGCCACATACTCACCGCGCGCAATCGTCAGGTGAATGCCCGAGAGCGCGTGTGTTTCCACTTCGTCGGTGTAAAAGATCTTCGTCAGATCCTCAATCTCAATCAAGTTGCCATTCGATGCCATTCCACTCTCCTTTTTCAGATTTCCCCGGGCTACTTTTCTAATCCCTAATCCCCAATCCCTGTTCCCTGCTTCATCAATCAAGCCTGATCCGGTCCACGCTATCCCACCGCGACATGTCGGAAAGAATCACCTGGTCGCCTTCCTTCAATCCTTCCAGCACCTGGATGTCGTTGACCGACGCGCGGCCCACCTTCACCGGCACGCGAGTTGCGCCCTTGCCATCCGCATCAATCTTGAACAGCGTCACCGTCGAGTTTTCGTTGCCCAGCGCCGGCCGCCCCACGTAAACCACATCGGTCATGCGTTCCAGGTCGATGGTTCCGTCCACGCTCAGTTGCGGTACGGCGCCCGGCGGCAGGGGCCCATCCAGCATTACGTCAACCGTGCGCGTTCCGTTCACTACCGACGGATCGATTCGTGTCACATGACCCGGAATCACGCCGTTGTGCGTATCAATCGATGCCGGCTGCCCGATCTGAATATCGCGCGCCTGCGTCTCGGCAATCTGCAGCGCCGCCTTCAGCTTGTCCAGCTGAATCACCTCGGCTACCGACGTTCCCGCCGTCACATGCTGACCCACCTGCACCGGAGTGGCCAACGGAGCAAGCGAACCGGAAATCCCCGCCCTCACCTGCAACGCGCCGGCCTGCCGCTGATACAGATTCAGCAACGCCTGGGCCTGGTCGATCTTCGTCTTCTGCGATGCCAGCTGGACCTCGATCGCCTTTTGATTCACATCCAGTTGCTGCTGGCTAAGCTGGTGCTGCGTGGTCAACTGATCCGCCGTGCCTTTCGACTTCTGATACGCCAAGCCCGAAATCACCCCCAGGTCGTAGAGCGCCTTGTCCGTCTGCGCCTGCAACTGGTCCTGCGAGTAGTCCGCGCTCACCTGCGCCGCCGCCGTCTTTTTATCCATCAAGGTGCTCTGCAGTGTCGCCTGCAGGCTCTTGTAGTCCGCCTCGGCCGCTTTCAGCGCGAGTTGCGCGTTCAGCACCTCCTGCTCCAGTTGCGGATCGGTCATGTCCAGTAGAATCGTGTCGGGCGTAACCATCGCGCCGGGCAGTACGCGAATCCGCACCACCGTTGCGTCGGTCTGGGCCGGAATCAGCTCGATCGAGTCCTCGCGTGGAACCAGGCTGCCGGTCGAAGCCCGCACCTGCCGCACCAGCGGCCCTCGCTTCACCACATCGGTCCACACCGTTGACCGGTCGACTGTGGGTGCTGCCGGTTTCAGCCGCGAAACGGCAAATACCAGCACCGCAACAACCACAACCGCGACGCCAGCCCAGATCATCAGCTGGCGATTCCTCTTCTTCTTTAAGTCGGGACGCGCGATATCCATCACGCCAGGTACTTGCACGTTGCGAGCCAACTGAGGCCAATCACTTTATATTGATTTCAGAGGAGTTACCCAGTTCCACACAGGCTCCATCCAGCCTTCAAGTGACCGTTTTCAGCTCCCAACTGTCCGATTTCGAACACTCGCCGTCGCCGCTACACACTCAGATAATCGATCCTGCCCATTTGCTCCCTGGGAATTTGGGCGCTCATCGCCCCCGCCACAATCTCCTGCGCCCGCAGTCCATCTATATGGTTCACCGGGAACGGCTCCCCATTCCGGCAGCAGCTCAGAAACGTCCGCAGCTCATCCTTGTACGCCGCACCGTAGCGATCGATAAACTCCGGCAGTGGCTGGTCGTAGCTCCGCATTTCAAAGGTCTTCAGCGCAATCGGTTCCTTCGCATCCCGGTTGCCGTACACCTCCACCGTCACTTCCAGCAGCTTTTGTCGGAAGCACCCCACGCGGATCATGCCCTTCTCGCCATACACCACCGTCTCGCCGCGGTAGCCCGACACGTGATTGCGCGTCACCTGGATCTGCGCAATCAGCTCATCGCCAAAATCCAGCACCATCAGCGCGTCATCGAAATCTTCATCGCACGTCGTCAACCGATGACTGAAAACTCGCGAACCGATGGCCAACGCCCGCTCCGGCCTGCGCCCTGAGAACCACACCACCTCGTCCACGTTGTGCACGCCCATGTCGGCGAGAATTCCCGGGCTCGCAAACCCATCCGGAGCCGGCCCCGAATCCTCGAGCGCCGAATAGATCTTGTACACGCGCCCGATCACACCCTCATCAATCAGTTGCTTTGCATAGCGCGTCGGCGCGTCGAAGCGCCGTTGAAAACCCAGCATCAGCGCCTGCGGATGCTCGAGCTCCAGCACCTCGGCAAACGCGCGATCGCCCTCCAGGGTTCCCGTCAGCGGCTTTTCCAGCAACACCCGCTTTCCGGCTTCGATCATCATCGTCGCATGCGCGCGATGCAGCGAGGTATTGGTAGCAATCACGGTCACATCGCACAAACCCGGCTTTGCGAATTCCCTAATGTCTTCGAACACCGGCGTCCCGCCGCCCGTCATCTTGAGGAACGCCTCGCCCGCCTTCTTGTCCTGCGTAGCAACAGCGCTCAGCCGGCACTGGTCCGTCTCCCGCGCCAGTTCGTGGATGTGCAGCGCATGAATTATCCCCATGCGTCCCAACCCGGCCACTCCCACCCGCAACGGTTCACATGATTTTGAAACGGAAGACCCAGAAGTTTCCGTGACCATCGTTCCCAACTTTTCCGATCCCGAAGCCGTAACAGGTGCCCCAGGTCCCTCGTCCGCCGCGGCGGAGGGCACCCGGGATACCACGAGCTAAATCCCACCAACACGAAGCTAGAGGCTAGGAGCTAGCAGCTAAAAGCTGACCACTGATCACTGACAACTGCCCTTACTCCACTTCCTGCTTGGCCTTGTATCCGTCCCGCGCAATAATGTCGTACTTCAGCGGCTTTTTCTTCTCGTCCTGGAAGCGCAGCGGCTGTCCCTCCGCATCCACCAGTTCCACGCGCAGCTTGCGGTAGGTGCCGTCCTGCTTGGCGTTGCTCGGCCGGTACACCAGCTCGTACTTCGAACGGATCGTCTCGTTGATGTTCTGGAAGATATCCGGCATCTCGCCCTCAAACCGCGGGAAGAAGCTCATGCCTCCGGTCGCGCCTGAAAATGTCTTCATCTCGTTATCGGCCTGCAGGTAGTCCATCTCCCGCTCTGCGCCGCGCATGCCGCCCCGGTCTTCAGTCATCACGCGCACCATCCCGCCCGTTGAAACCGTAAAGATCGTAATGTCCTGCGAAGCCCTCACGATCTTCAGAATCTTGTCGAACGTCAGCTTCGAGAACGTGTCCCGTCCGCTGGAGATCAGGATGATGTATTTGCGCCCCTCCACCCTCTGCAGCCGGTCCAGCCCCTCGTTCAGCGCGTCGAACACATTCGTTTCCCTGAAGCCGGGAATCACCAGCGAGTTAATCCCCTGCAGGATCTGCCGCTTGTCCTGCGTAAAGTCCGTGATGATCTGCGTGTTCATGTCGAACGTCATCATCGCCACATAATCCTGCGGCCGCAGTTGCTGCGCAAAGGCCCACGCGGCGTTTTTCATGTCATAGATAAAGTAGTAGCTGTTGGCGGCAAACTCGCACAGCAGCAGCGCCGTAATCGGCGCCTCAACGCGCTTGAACCCGATCAACTTCTGTTCCACGCCATCTTCATACACGCGGAAGTTGTCCGGTTTGAGCCCCGGCACAAACTGGTGTGTCTTTTCCAGAAGCACGCCCACGTCCACCGTCACTTCCGGCACGTCGAGCCGCAACGACACATTGCCCAGCCCCTCGGGATTTTTCACCTTCGGCGCAGCCGGCGCCGGCGCAGGCGGGGGCACATCCTCCGGCGCTTCCTTCTTCTTAGGCACTGCAATCACGCCGTTATCCCCGCCCGGACCTCCCGAGTCGGGAATCGTCTGCGCCGGCTGCGGCGTCTGCGTGTTCTGCCCATGCGCCGCGGGACCAAGTGTCAAAGGATTGATTGCCATCACCGCCAGCGAATAAAACAGCAGCCCTGTTGGAACCTGACGGGCAAGCGATGCGATTCTGTGCAGCCTTTGCGAAGCGATTCTATGCAGCTTAGACATGGCAACCTCTGTGTTCAACAGCATACGGGATCAACCTCCACCAACAACAGCGTCCACAAACAGCTTCCCGGAGAGGCCTCTAGCCTTTACCCGACGGTCGCTGTCAACTCTGTGCCCCATCCATCGCGTTCTTTGCGATGGGTGGGATCGCAAGCACTCAAGTGTTTCCCTATTCCCTATTCCCTATTCCCTGCTTTTCTAATCCCTATCCCCTATTCCCTGTTCCCTGCTCTTTCCCCGGCTGTACTCTTATAGACGTGGAACTTCCTCTGAAGCAAACCATTCCCTGTCTTGCGGCCCGAAATCTTGCGGCCGTTCTTCTCGCCCCGGCGCTTCTCCTCGCACCATCGCTCCTCTGCGCGCAAACCCCATCCGCGCTCGCCCGGCTCGAATCCGGCCCTCCGCCCTCCACCGGCGGCGTCTTTCCGCTCAGCCAGGTCCACGCCGGCCTCTCCGCGACAGCATGGACCGTCTTTTCCGGCAGCAAGCCAGAAGCCATGGATGTTGAAATCCTTGGCGTGCTGCGCGGTGCGCGCGGTCCCGGCCAGGACATGATCCTCGCTCGCCTCCACGGCGCCCATCCCGAGTACACCGGCGTAGTCGCCGGCATGAGCGGCAGCCCCGTCTACATCGGCAACAAACTGCTCGGCGCGCTCGCCTACCGCATCGGCCAGTTCTCAAAGGAACCCATCGCTGGCATCACCCCCATTGAGCAGATGCTCGATGTCCGCGACCTGCCCATCGCGAACGCCGCCGGCCCATCCCTCCAGGCCGGCCTCGCAACCTCCAACAGTCCGTCCGCCGCCTCCGCCAGCTCATCCCGCCCCGACCTCCAGATGCATGACTTCCAAATGATGGAAACGCCCCTCGTCATGAGCGGATTCCGCCCTGAAGCCATCCAACTCTGGCAGCAGCAGATGGCCGGAACCACCCTGGCAACCATCGCCGCTGGTGGCGTAGGCGGCTCATCCGATTCCAGTCCCGAGCCAAACGCCGTGGCAGCAGCAGCCATGCTTCCTGGATCCGCCGTTAGCCTGCTCCTTGTCCAGGGCGATCTCGAGGTCGCCGCCACCTGCACCGTTACCTACATCGATCCCAAACAGTTGCTTGCCTGCGGCCACCCCATCCTCCAATCCGGAACCATCTCGGTTCCCATGACCGCAGCCGACGTGGTCGCCACGCTCTCGTCGCCGCTCGATTCCTTCAAGATCATCAACACCGGCGCCACCATCGGTGCATTCACTGAAGACCGCGCCTCGGCCATCAGCGGGGTCCTCGGCCTCCGCGCTCGCATGATCCCTTTCCACATCACCATTGATGCGCCCACCGGCAAGCGCGAAATCCGGGTCAGCATCATCGACCTGCCGTCGCTTACACCCCAGGCCATGGAAGTTGTCCTCTACAACTCCCTCATCCAGGCCAACGACTCCACCGCGGACTCGAGCTATCACCTCCAGGGCACCATCGATCTCGATGGCTTCGCCCCTTCGCCCATCGACGTCTGGTCCACTCCCGGTGATGCCCTTCCCGCGCCCATGCAGGCTGCCCTGCTCTCCGGCCTCCACTTCCAGAGCCTCTACGCCAACGGTGCTCGCCAAACCACCGTCCGCGCCATCGATCTCAACGTTCAGGTCGTTCCCCGCCGCATGCAGGTCACTCTTGAAGCCGCCCGTCTCATCTCCGGCGACTCGCCCCGCGCCGGCGACACCGTCCTGGTCGAGGCAACCCTCCGGCCCTGGCAGCAGCCCGCGCGCAACATCCGCATCCCCATCACTTTGCCCGCCCGGCTGGCCCCGGGCAACTTGCGCCTGCTCGTCTCGGATGCAGGGACGCTGGACCGCGCTCTGGACCCGCCCCGGCCCCCCTCCCACCCGCCTGACTTGGCTGCCGTACTCGCCCAGGACCGTCGACTCCACTCCACTGACCGCGTCTATGTCAGCCTACTCGTCCCCGAAACCCAGGCCGATCTAGCCGGACAAACCCTTCAAAGTCTGCCACTTTCCGTCGCCAACGCCCTCGAGCCCCTGCGCTCCACGCAGGAGGCCGGCCTCAACGGCGAATCGGCCCTCGTCGAGGCCGACGCACCCGCCGGAGGCGTGCTAAATGGTTTTCAGGTCATCAACCTGCACATTGATCCCGGAGGCGGTTTACACTAAACAAAGAAATCATTTCGTTGTTCAATTGGTTTATCCGGCGCCTTGGTTAAAAAGGCCGGCAGTTTTGTTCGCATCCTCCAAAGAGGCATCCAGAGAGGCTATGGCACAAATTCAGGGTTTGGCAGCACATGCGGCGGGGGCGGAACTCCTGCCCTATCGTTACGACCCCGGCAAGCTCGGGTCCCAGGAAGTCGAAATCTCCATAACCCACTGCGGCATCTGCCACAGCGACATTCATCTCATCTCCAACGACTGGGGCATCAGCCATTTTCCCTTCATTCCGGGCCATGAAGTCATCGGTTCAGTCGCAGCCATCGGCAGTGATGTACGCGGTCTCCAGGTAGGCCAGCGCGTCGGCCTCGGCTGGCAGTCCAACTCCTGCGGCATCTGCGAGTGGTGCATGCGCGGCATGGAGAATCTCTGCCCTGAAGCTGAAGGCACCTGCGTTCATCGCAACGGCGGCTACGCCGATCGCGTCCGCGCCAACGCCCGCTTCGTTATTCCCGTGCCTGACGGGCTCGCCAGCGAGCAGGCCGCGCCCCTGCTCTGTGGCGGCGTCACTGTCTACAATCCCCTCCGCATCCACGGCATCAATCCAACCTCGCGTGTCGGCGTCGTCGGCATCGGCGGCCTCGGCCACTTGGCCATCCAGTTCGCCCGCGTCTTCGGCGCGCAGGTCACTGCATTCTCCACCTCCGCCGGCAAAGAGAAGGAAGCCCGAGCATTCGGCGCTCACCACTTCGTCAACAGCCGCGAGTCCAAGGCGATGAAGGAAGTGGCCAACTCGCTCGACTTCATCATCACCACCGTCAACGCCGACCAGGATTGGGGAACCTACCTCCAGGCCCTTCGCCCGCTCGGAACTCTCTGCTTTGTCGGCGTGCCTCCCTCGCCGGTCAGCATCCACGCCTTCCCGCTCATCTCAGGCCAGCGTGCCATCAGCGGCAATCCTACCGGCAGCCCCTTCCGCCTGCGCGAGATGCTCGACGTAGCCGCTCGCCACGGCGTCAAGGCCGCCACCGAGCCCTTTCCCATGGCCAAGGCCAACGAAGCCATCGAGAAGGTCAAAAAGGGCAAGGTCCGCTACCGCGCCGTCCTCGCCAACTAACCAGCCGAACTTTTGCGAAACAAGAAAGGGCGCGCCAAGTGCGCGCCCTCAGCTTGCTGAAAAACCTCTGTTGCGGCATTGTCTTGAAAGGGCGCGACTTTAGACGCGCCATAAGCGGTGCAATATGAACGCGGGCTTTACAGGATGCGGAAAAACTCCGAGCGTGAGAGGGTTTGTATCAGGGCACGAGTTTACTCGTGCCGAAAAGGCCGCAAAATAGGTGTCGGGCTTCAGCCCCTGCTAATTTCGCACTACTGCACGCGCCTTTTTCCGCAACCTCTTTAGCCTCTGAGGGAGGTTTTTCGCGAAGGCCTCTCAAATTTTGACAAAGCATCAAGAAAGGCTCCCGTTTTCCAACGGGAGCCTTTTGTATTTTGGATTCAGGCTGAAGAAGCCTGCGTTGCCGCAGCAGGAGCTTCAGCTACTCTAATTGTTGTTCTCATTCGAGTGGCTCTTGACCCGCGCCCAATCCACTGGCTCGCCGGTGCCGTCACTCACTTTCACTACAAGCGGCGACTTGCCGTCTGAAGTGACGATAATCGACTCGAGATCGTCGACATTGGTTGCCGGCAGCACATGCGCAACCCTGCCTTCTGCAACGCCACTGATTTCCACTTTGAAGTTGCTCAGTTTGGAACTCCGGGCATTTACCGGCAGACTCGCTGCGGCAAGGTTTACGGTGTAGCTGCCCTTCGGCCACACGCCAAAGTTCACGTTACCGCCTGCGTCGGAAGTCCGGGCCGCGCAGCCTCCCCCAGGGTTCTTTCCCAGCTTCACGTCAATGCCCTTTAACGGCGCTCCGGCAAGTGCAGCTTGAACGGCGAGCAAAAATACCAGGCTCGCGGAAACATTCATCAAAACTCGCTTCATTACGACCTCCAGCCCAAGTTCCGGGCAGAGTTCATTCTATTGAAGAACAGGGCGCCTGAGAGAATCCCACGAAAGAGGGTAATGCATGCGTTCCGTTTGGGAGAGGTTAAGATACTCCATAGCCAAGGTGTGCCGGCCATCGATCAGGAGAGCAAGAGTGGCATATTACACGCGGGTCTTGTCAAAAGATGAGGAGTTCCCTTCCTTTGAAGAACTTGCGCTGGTGATTCGCGAACAGCACCCTGAGTTCCGACTTTCGATTGAAGAAGGAACTGAAGAGGGGTGGGAGATACTCCTGCTCTCGGGGCTCGATGAGGTCGAGGTGGCGTTGATTGAGCGAAATCCGGTGTGGGACGGCTCGATCGGCCAGGACGAAATTGCCGATTTCATTGAAGACTTGCAGGATTGCAAGCCGAAAAGCGGCGTTCAATGGCTTGAAGATTACCTGACTGCGGTGAAGACGATCTATGCCTTCCAGCATCTGCAAGGTGCGGAGTTAGTGGATGGCGGCAACGCTCTGCATGCGTTGCGATCGGCGCTTTGGGAGCGTGGAGATGCGATCATCCAGGCCGACGGTGAGGGGTTTACCAACGAGGATGGCTATCACATTGTGTGGCAGTTCTCCGACTCCGTATCGGGGCCGTGGAGAATGGGCGTTCTGCAGGATGGGGTTTGGCACCACTTCTCGATGGACCTCGGTGACCCTGATCATCGGGCCGCTTTCCTGAAGGGCATGGTTCCTGGCGATCTGACGGCAGTGCTTGGATCGGGCGCGTAGACCGAACAGACGGACCTGCCATAAAGTCGCGAATTCTTCTTTCCGCCGTTGTGCCCGTCGTCACCCCAGCCCGACATATTCATCGACTAAAATTGATTTGAGGAACCTACACAATGTCGCGTAAAGCACTGATCGCTGCCAATTGGAAGATGTACAAGACGCCTGCGGAAGCCAAGGCGTTTGTGGATGCATTTTTGCCGCTCGTCGCTGGCCATACACGTGATGAGATTGCTTTGTTTCCCTCGCCCGTTTTGCTTCCAACTGTGATAGCCGCTGCAAAGGGCTCGAATGTGGCCGTGGGCTGCCAGAATATGCATTTCGCCGAGGAAGGCGCTTACACCGGCGAGACTTCGGTCGGCCAACTCCTGGCCGTAGGTGCAACACACACGCTGATCGGCCACTCCGAGCGCAGGCAGTACTTTGCCGAGACCGACGAGATCGTCAACAAGAAGCTGCACACAGCGCTGAAGCATGGCGTGATCCCTGTGGTCTGCGTGGGCGAAGTGCTGGAAGAGCGTGAAGCCGGAAAGACCGCCCATGTGCTGAAGACGCAAATCACGGGAGCGTTGGCAGGCATCACCGCTGAAGCGGCTGCGCCGATTGTGATTGCGTACGAGCCGGTGTGGGCCATCGGCACAGGCAAGACGGCAACGCCGGAGATTGCTGTCGATGCGCACAAGATCATTCGTGCTGAAGTGGCCAAGCTGCTTGGTGCAGATGTAGCCGCTGCCATGCGGATTCTCTATGGTGGCAGCGTGAAACCGGACAATGCGACTTCGCTGATTGGCCAGGAAGAGATTGACGGCGCACTCGTAGGCGGAGCGAGCCTCAAGCCGGATTCGTTCACAGCGATTGTGAAATACTGATTTCCGTTGAACTCTGTTGGGCCGCGCATCGAACGGCGCGGCCCAACGTATGATGGCTCATGGCACTCCGCGATTTCTACATCGATCGCCTGCGCACGGTAATGACTGCGTTCGTCATCCTGCACCATACTGCGATTACCTACGGCGCCATTGGCGGCTGGTTCTGGCATGAAATCGATCCCTCGCCTGCGGCATCAAGCCAACTGCTGATTCTGTTCTGCACCACCAACCAAGCCTATTTCATGGGTTTCTTCTTCCTGCTGGCCGGGTACTTTACGCCCGCCTCGTTGGAACGCAAGGGCTATGCGCGCTTTGTCGGGGATCGCTTTATTCGTCTCGGGCTGCCGCTGCTCGCGTTCATTCTGATTCTGGGGCCGCTCACCGCGGCGATCGTCACGGCCGCAGAGGGACACGGCTTCTGGCCGACGATTGCCTATCTCTGGAAGCATCGTCAGATCATTAATGGGCCACTCTGGTTCGCGCAGGCTCTGCTGATTTTCAGCCTGTTCTACTGCGTGTGGAGAGCCGTTTTCGGAGCTACGCTGACTGAGTCGCAACAAACGCCCAGGCCGGTTCCTGCAGGACGATGGTGGCTGCTGAGCGCTCTGGCGACCGGCGGCGCTGCACTCGCAATTCGGCAGATTGTTCCTACGGGTGTGAACGTATTCGGACTGCAGCTTGGATATTTCGCCACATATGTTGTTCTGTTTGCAGTGGGTATCGCTGCTTGGCGATTCGATTGGCTCCGGCAGCTCAACTGGAAGAATGCACGTGTGGGAGTCATCGCGTTCTTGATCGCGTGGCCCGTGATGCCGGTGGGCATTGCGGTTGCTCATGCTTTGGGAGGGCGCGGAAGGTCCAACTTCTCCGGCGGCTTGTCGTGGACAGCGATTCTCTATGCACTCTGGGAGCCGTTCGTGGCATGGGGCTTGATTGCCTTGTCGTTGTTGGTGTTTCGCGAGCGCATGAATCAGCCTTCTGCGCTTTGGGCGTGGCTCAATCGAAGAGCCTACGCGGTGTACATCATACACCCGCCGGTGTTGGTGGGAATCAGCTTGCTACTGCACGGCTGGGTGGCTCTTGCGCTGGTGAAATTCGGCGTCGTCGGATTGCTGGCCTGCATCGCCACATGGCTGGCCGCCGATCCGCTGGTCCGACTGCCCGGCTTGCGGCGTGTGGTCTAAACCGGGCTGCATCTAGATGTAGAAACTCGCGATCCATCCCTGCAGAAGCGCCGGGAAGCAGCCGAATACGACCACTGCTGCAGCGATTGCAAGCAACACAATCAGCGTAACCGGATGTGCCTTGATCGGGGTCTCATCCACGGCGGGCATGACGTAGGCGCGCTTGAGAACCTGCAGGTAGTAATAGAGCGAGACTGCGCTCATGGCGATGGCCAGCGCGACGAGGGCAAAGGGTGTGGGTCCGCTCTGAGCGCCGAGGACCGCGGCAAACAGATTGAACTTTGCCCAGAAGCCAACCAGCGGTGGAATGCCCGCAAGTGAGAGAAAGAGTACGAGAAGGATTCCGGCAAGCAGAGGGTTGCGCTTGTGCAGGCCAAGGAAAGAGTCCAGCTTGTCGGAGCCGGTTGCACGCTCGACAACGGAGACCACGCCAAAGGCCCCGATGGTTGTGAGTCCATAGGTAAGGATGTAGTAAAGGATGGCATTTGTACTGAGCGGCGAATGCGTGAAGAATGCAAGCCCAAGCAGGATGTAGCCGGCGTGCGCAATCGCGGAATAGGCAAGCAGCCTTCGCACGCTCGTCTGTGCAAGAGCTGCGAAGTTTCCCAGCACCATGGATGCGACGGAAAACACCGTCAGAATTAACATCCACGGCGTCGCAAAGCCGAGATACACGGGCGAGTGGGCCGTAACTGCGGGAACTTGAACTGCAGTAAGCGCGGCCGTGAATGGACGTCCATCGAACACATGACTGGCGGCCGTGGAAATTGAGATGAGTAAAGCGAAACTGGCCACCTTTGACACGGAGGCGATAAACGCAGCCGCTGGCGCGGGTGCGCCTTCATAGGTGTCCGGCGCCCACAAATGAAACGGAACCGCTGCAACCTTGAAACCGAGCCCAGTCAACACCAGCACAATCGCGACATAGAGCAGAGGAGCAGCACGGTAGGCATTCCAACCATAAACCGCCAGAAGGATCTCGTGGAGGTTTGTCGAACCGGTAATTCCGTAGAGATAACTGAACCCGAATAGCAGGAACGCAGCCGACATGCCACCGAACAGATAGTACTTCATCGCGGCTTCAGCGCTCTTGCCGGATGACTTGGCGAACGCAGTGAGAATATAAAGTCCAAGACTCAGGAGTTCGAGGCCTACGAAGATCACAAGCAGGTCCTGCGCGGCGGCGATAAGCAAGCCGCCTGCGGCTGCCATCAGCACCACCGCGACATACTCGCCCGCATTGCGTGTGAAGACGGAGTCAATCAGCAGGAGGAGCGTGAGCGCGGTGAGAATGAGAATGCCGGCCTGCGCCGCGGCGATATAGCCGCCTGCAGCCAGAAGAACAGAATCACCATAGTTGAGACCGGTGCTGCCCTGCATCTGCAAAGCCCAGAGGGCTGCGCCACAGCCGGCTACACCGACAAGAGCTGCGACAGCCGTGCGCGTCTTGAGGGCCGCCTTGCGCAGAAAGCCGAGGTCGACGACGAGCACCAGGAGGGCCGCGATTTCAAGTGCCGTTTCCGAAAGCGTTGCGCGGAAGAGATCTGTGTAGTTCATTGTCCTCCTCCCGCAAGAAGCGCCTTAACTGCCGGCTCAATGGTGTCGAGCAGAATTCTCGGATAAAGGCCGACAAACAGGCTCACGCCAGTCAACATGATCACGCCGGTAATTTCTGGCCAGGTAATCGCCGCCAATCGGTGCGATGGCTCATGCTCCTGTTCAAGGACGTGTGCGGTGGGGAGCACGTCACTGAAAAATGCCTTCTGCAGCGCACGCCACGTGTATGCAACGCCAATCACGATGCCGATGCCGGCTGCAATTGTCCACCAGGGCCTCACCATCCACGCGCCTACCAGCACTTGTAACTCGGCAACAAAACCGGAAAACCCGGGCAAACCCATCGAGGCCATTCCTGCGATGACAAAGGCCCATGCCGCAAAGGGCAGGCGCCGGCCAAGATGCATGGTTTCAAGTTCAGCTAGCTGGCGCGTATGGGTGCGCTCGTAAACGATGCGGCCGACGATTGCAAAGAGCAGACCGGCAATGATGCCGTGCGAGAACATCTGCAGGACGGCGCCGGTAACGCCAATCTGGTTGAGCGTCATGAGGCCCAGAAGCACAAAACCCATGTGGCTGACACTTGAGTAGCCGATGACAAATTTGAAGTCGGTCTGCGCAAGCGCGACCAGCGCGCCATACACGATGCCGATAACCGCGAGCAAAGCAAAAACGTCCCGCCATGAACCGAGCCCCAGCAGTGAGAATCCCCATGGATCAAGACCATGCGGGAAGAGCCAGATTCCCACGCGCAAACATCCGTATGCGCCCAGCTTCATCACCACTCCAGCCAACAGCATTGAGGCCGCAGTGGGAGCGGCCACGTGGCCTGTCGGCGCCCAGGTGTGGAACGGCCACATGCCGGCTAGAATTGCAAACCCGGTAAAGACCAGCGGAAAACACCACATTTGAAAGCTGACGGGCAGGCCTGCATGGGCAAGATCGATCATGCTTGTGGAGTGGCTGCCAGAGGTCGTGTATGCCGCCAGCAATCCAATCAGCACCATCGCCGAACCTACGAAAGAATAGAGCGCCAGTTTCATCGCTCCGTACTCACGACGCGTTGATCCCCAGATCGCGATGAGGAAGTACTTGGGAACGATGGCGATTTCGTAGAAAACGAAGAGCAGGAACACATCGAAGCTGAGAAAGACGCCGTAGACGCCGCCGATCAGCGCCAGATAAAAGGCGAAGAACTCATTGGTGCGCACCTCAATGTTCCAACTGAAGAGAACACCGGCAACTGCTGCGAGCCCGGTTAGGAGCACCAGCACGCGGCTGATGCCGTCAGCCGCGAGCAGGTAGTGAATTCCCATCGAAGGAACCCAGGCCAGATCAACAATCACAACGCGGCCTTGGCCCATACCGTGAACAAAGCCGCCAAAGGCATGCAGCAGGCCGAGCACAGCCACGGCAAGCGCAAACCAGCGAGCAAGCGCGTTCTTGCCTTTGGGCAAGAGCGCCTCGACAAGCGCCCCGGCAAACGAGAGATAGATCGTCCACGCCAACATCTAAAATCTCCAGTGAGCCAGCAGGTTAACGACCGTTGGGTTCACGCTGTCTACAATCAGTTGGGGCACCAGGCCAATAATCAGCATCAGCCCGATCACAGGGGCGAGCGCCAAACGCTCGCCGTGCTGCATATCAGGAAATCCGGCCAGGTGCTCGGGCACGGGACCGGTGAATACTTTCTGGATCACTTTAAGGATGACGGCCGCCGTGACAAGCAGGCCCAGGATTGAAACGGTGGCCGCAACCCAGGCCAGCGGAAACACGCCGCGGAAGATGAGGAACTCGCCGACGAAGCCATTGAGGCCGGGCAAACCGAGTGACGAAAACAGCGCGATTCCCATCAGGCCTGCGAACACCGGTGCCGGCTTGCGCAGACCTCCGAAGTCATCAATTCCGCGAAGCCCTCCGGTACGGAACTGGATCATGGAAATAAACCAGAAGAGCGCAGCGGCTGTGATTCCATGGTTGAACATCTGCAAGATGACGCCATTCAGAGCGGCAGTCTGACTGGCCAGCGCTGCCGGGCCAAATGCTGGAGTAGCCAGCGCGAAAATGCCAACCAAACAATAGCCGAGGTGGTTCACTGAGGAATAGGCGAGAACACGCTTGAGATCCTTTTGTGCGGCAGCGGCCCATGCGCCCATCACCACCGTAGCAACCGCGAGCACAAGCAAAGGCGTGCGCATCTGCGCGATCTGGTGGCCGAACAAGGGCAGCGCAATGCGCAACAGGCCGTAGACGCCCATCTTCGACATAGCGCCTGTCAAGAGCATCGTTACAGGAGAAGGTGCCTCAGCGTAAGCAGCCGGCAACCATGTATGAAACGGCATCATGGGAACCTTGACGGCAAACCCGGCGAGTACTCCAATCGCAAGCCAGATCATCACCGGCCCCAGGTGCGCTGTAACCATCTGCTCCAATGCGCCAGTCGAGGCGAGCTGGGCGAGTTCGCCAAAGTCCATGGTTCCTGTAGAGAGAAAAAGAGCAAGAAAGGAAACCAGCAGCGCAACCGAACCCGCCATTGTATAGACAAAGAATTGTGTAGCTGCGGGTCCTCGCCGTGGGCCGCCCCACAGTTTGATAAGGAAGAATGCCGGAATCAGGCTGATCTCCCAGAAGAGAAACCAGTGGAAGAAATTGAGCGCCGTAAAGGATCCGAAGAGACCCGACTCGAGCACAAGCACCAGGCAGAAGAACAGGTTGGGCTGATGGTGAACGCGATGCGCCGCATCCACCGACATCAGTGTGACAATGGCCGAGAGCACCAGCATCAGAGCACCCAGGCCATCGACGCCTAGGTGATATTCAATGCCAAGCGAAGGTGCCCAGGCTACGCGCTCAACCATGCCCATCGCTCCATCGGTCGGTAAACTGGCCCAGATAAAAAGCGCCAACGCAAGGCTCGCGATCGTGGCGAAGAGTGCTACAGCGCGCGCATGTCTTCCCGAGAAGAGCGCTACGGCCGCGCCGGCGAGGGGCAGAACCGTGAGGAGCGTCAACATCGGAAATCCCGTCGTCAATGCGTTCATGGCCGGCTGCTCCAGATCAGAATGGCAACCAGTGCCACGACGGCAAGCGCCAGGATTCGAAGATAGTTTTGCACGCGGCCGCTTTGGATGCTCGCGAGCAGGCCGCCACCCGTCGAGATCTCCTCGCAGCCTTTATCGAAGGTACCGTCAACCACGTTGGTGTCGAGGAAGCGATTCAATTGCGCCCATAAGCCAAAGAGCCAGGTTACGGCTGCGACCGCGCCACCCCAGACGCGGCGATCGAGCCAGTCGGCAACGCGTGCCCACCACTCGTAGAAGGCAATGAAGGTCGCTCCGTAAAACTCGTCTACGTAAAACTTGTCGCGGAGCACGGCCCAGATCCATGGAACGGCTCTCTCAAGTGCGTCGGGCGCTTCGGCATTGGGAGACTTGTTGCCGTAGAGTGTCCAGCCGAAACCGATGCCGAGAACAACGATGACACAGGAAGTAAGCAACAGCATTAACCAGGCCGGCTCGGCAAAGGCATGGAGACTAACGTCCGCCGCGCGATTGTCCAGGAAGGCGCGGAACCACGGCCATGCAGGCGTGCCGATCACGCCGAGGGCGACAGCGAAGAACGCCAGAATCGCGAGCGGCGTCGTCATGACGCGCGGGCTTTCATGCGCGTGATTGTGTCCACGATATGCGCCGAAGAAGACGTAGCTGATTTGGCGCGTCATGTAGAACGCCGTCAGCACCGCACCAAAGACCAGCATGTAGAAGGGCGCCTGCGAGAGCGGCCAGCCGTGCGCCGACTCCAGAATCGCATCCTTGCTCCAGAAGCCGGAGAAGAAGATTGGCACTCCGCAAAGCGCAAGCATGCCGATGCCATACGTGGCGAAGGTGAGCGGCATTGCAGATTTGAGGCCGCCCATTTTGCGAATATCTTGCTCCTCGTGGCAACCGTGAATCACTGAACCGGCGCCCATAAACAAGAGCGCTTTGAAAAAGGCATGCGTGATCAGGTGAAACATCCCGACGGCCACCCCGCCCAGCCCGAGTCCGGCCATCATGTAGCCGAGCTGCGAGATCGTTGAATAGGCGAGAATACGCTTGATGTCGTTTTGCGCGACGGCGATGAGCGCCGCAAACAGCGCCGTGGATGCGCCCACCCAGGTCACCACCGTGAGAGCCGGGGTCGTTCCACCGGCAAGCGCGCCGGCCTGCATCAAGGGATAGACGCGCGCGATGAGGTAAACGCCGGCAGCCACCATGGTGGCCGCGTGAATCAGCGCGGAAACCGGTGTGGGGCCTTCCATCGCATCAGGCAGCCAAACGTGCAGAGGAAGCTGGCCGCTCTTGCCCGCAGCACCTGCGAAGATAAGCAGCCCAATGGCCGTTGCTGCACTTAGCCCAAGAGCCGCAGGCTGCGCCAGCAATCCCGTCAGCGCCCACCCCTCGATTGAGCCAGCGCCGTGGTTATAAAAGAGCAGCGTTCCCGTCTGCGCGAAAAGCCAGACAATGCCCAGGAGGAAAAAGATGTCGCCGACGCGCGTCGTCAGGAATGCTTTTTTTGCTGCGGCTGCGGCAGAAGGCTTCTGGTACCAGAATCCAATGAGCAGGTACGACGTAAGACCTACGATCTCCCAGGACATGAACAACAGCAGAATGCTATTCGAGATCACAACGCCCAGCATCGCTCCCGCAAAAAGCGAGAGGAAGCAGAAGAAGCGCGTGTAGTTTTCGTCGTGGGCCATGTAACCAATGGAGTAGATGAAGATAAGCAGGCCAACGAAGGTCACCATGACCAGCATGACTGACGAGAGGGGATCGAGGACCCAGCCGAGATCGACGGTCGTCGAGCCAAATTGAAACCATGTGAAGTTGACCGTCTCGCGAACGGCAGCCCCTTGCGCCCATCCGGCCACGACGTGAGCGAATGCAATCAGCGAGAGCAAAAGCGAGAAGCTGAGCGAGCCTATCGACAAAACAGTGGCAGCCTTGCGCCTTGGCTGTTTAAGCAGCGAGATCACCCCTGACGCCACGATCGGCATGGCCGGGATCAGCCACAAGATCTTCGCGATCGGCGAGGCGGCCAGCTGCGGAGTGAATAATGTTGCTGCCTGCATCAATTCTTCACCCCTTCATCCTGTTCATCTTGTCGAGATCGGTCGTTTGAGCGTGACGATAAATGGCGATGACGAGCCCAAGGCCAACCGCTGCCTCAGCCGCCGCAACGGCAATTGAGAAGATGGCGAACATCATGCCGGTGAGCGCCTCGGGATGCGGACCGTAACGCCAGAACGCAATGAAATTCAGGTTGGCAGCGTTGAGCATGAGTTCTATTCCGATAAGCACAAGAATGGCGTTGCGCCGCACAAGCGCTCCCGCAAGCCCAATGGCAAACACCAAAGCAGCAACGAGAAGGTAGCTCGCCAGCGGCGTCACTTGGCACCCTCTTTCTCGTGCATGGCCACGATGACTGCGCCGATGGTGGCCGCTGTGAGCAGCAGGGCGACAATCTCAAGCGGCAGCACGTAACGATCAACGAGTGCGACGCCGATGTCGTGAACAGTGACCACCGGAACCGCCGCTTCGTGAGGCAAAGTCCACGCACTCCGCAGTATCGCCCAACCGAGCGCTGCAAAAACCGCCGCGGAAATCACAACCCCCGCAAGCCAGCTGCGGCTGAAGACTCCGTCCCTCGGAAGTTCGGAACCCTTTGTGAGAAGAATCGCAAAAACGATAAGTATGGCGACTGCACCAATGTAAACCAGAATCTGCGCGAACCCAGCGAATTGCGCATCGAGCGAAAGAAACAGGAATGCCAGTCCAGCAAAGGCAACCGTCACCGCCAGCGCACAGTGGACCAAAGGCTTGAGGAGCACTGCCGCGAGGGCACCTGCCACCGTCATGGCTGAAACGAGATAAAACACAGGGCTCACCGGCGGTTCTCCTTTCCTGAGCAAGTCAATCGGGCTGCGCGGATCTTGCCTTCAAGCGCCTTACTCCGCATAACGGTATCTCCTCGGCCCGAAGTGTTCTTTGTACATACCCACCCGTCCCATCAGGATGTAGGCGGCAATCAAGATCGCCGAACAGACACCCCAACGAGCCCATCCCTCTCCCATGAACCGCCAGAGCGCCGTCACCATCAAGTTCAGCAGTGTAAGCGGCAGAACGAATTTCCATGCGAAATTCATCAGCTGGTCCTGGCGAAGGCGAGGCAAAGTGCCGCGCATCCAGATAAAGACGAAGATCGACATCATGAGCTTGGAGAAAAACCAAATCCACGACGGGATGAACGTCAGGAATGAGAACGGCGCGGACCAGCCGCCAAGAAAGAGCGTAGTTCCGAGCCCGGAGATAGAGAACATGGCCAGGTATTCGCCGAGAAAAAAGAGAGCAAATTTAAAGCCCGAGTACTCGGTGTGGTATCCGGCTACAAGTTCCGATTCTCCTTCGGGCAAGTCGAATGGGGAGCGATTGGTCTCGGCAGTGGCCGCGATGGCGTACATGATGAAGCCGACCAGTCCCCAGGGAGTAAAAATGTACCAGTGCGGAAAGATGCCGGTGTATCCGCTTTGTGCTGCAACGATTTTGGTGAGTGACAGCGAGCCCGCGATCATGACCACCGAGACGCTTGAAAGAAGCAGTACCACCTCGTAGCTGATCATCTGGGCCACGGCGCGCATCGCTCCAAGCAAGGAGTATTTATTACGGCTCGACCAGCCTGCCATGAAAACGGAGACCTCCGTCGAAGCGCCCATGGCGAAATAAAAAAGCAAGCCGGCATCCATGTCCACCAGCACCATGTTGCGGCCCATGGGCAGCACCGCAAAGCCCATGAAGACCGCGACCACAAGCACAACAGGAGCAAGAAAGTGTACGGGCGCATTGGCGATCGAGGGCACAATGTCCTCTTTGGTCAGCGACTTGATACCGTCGGCAATCGGCTGCATGATGCCGAATGGTCCAACGCGGTTGGGGCCAATGCGGTTTTGAATGCGCGCCAGCCCCTTGCGCTCGAAGACAGTGGTCAGTGCGAAGAGCGCAGGGAAGACGCAGACAATGGCGACAACAGCGAGCAACACTGAGGCCACCGGCTGCAAGCTCAATGGAAGAAATGCTACGAGCCAGTGCTGGAGGAGAACGAAGATCTGGTCCATCCTGTCGATCATGGGC
>Ga0224554_1000387_pt1 | contig 37247 bp, 37 predicted proteins | sample 714S22024metaG_FD_180666 | JGI IMG/M metagenome (GOLD analysis project Ga0224554, IMG submission 180666) | Peat soil microbial communities from Stordalen Mire, Sweden - 717 S2 20-24 | ecosystem: Environmental > Terrestrial > Soil > Wetlands > Peat | place: Sweden: Norrbotten County, Stordalen... | reverse complement strand
AGGCCCCTGCTCCCTCCGTTCTTTCCGAGGGTGAATGTGCGGATTTAGTGCTTCCGAGGGCTATTGTGTGGATCTAGTGCTTCCGGGGGCTATTGTGCGGAGCTAGAACCCCATGACGTTGTAGCCGCAGTCGACGTACATGATTTCGCCGGTGATGGCGCTGCTTAGGTCGCTGGCTAGGAATAATGCCGCGCCGCCTACTTCTAATTGATCGACGTTGCGGTGGAGCGGGGCGCGCTCGGCGTGGGCGCGCATCATGTCGCCGAGGTCGCCTACGCCGCGGGCGGCCAGCGTCTTGATGGGGCCGGCGGAGATGGCGTTGACGCGGATGTTCTTGTCGCCAAGCGAGAAGGCGAGATAGCGGACGGCGGACTCGAGAGCCGACTTGGCGAGGGCCATGACGTTGTAGTGGGGGACGACCTTCTCCGCGGCGTAAAAGCTGAGGGTCATGATGCTGCCGCCTTCGGTCATGAGGGGCGCGGCGGCGCGGCTGACGGCGACGAGCGAGTAGACGCTGACGTCCATGGCGATGCGGAAGCCGTCGCGCGTGGTGTTGAGGAAGTCGCCGCGCAGCTCGTTGGCGGGGGCGAAGGCGACGGCGTGGACGAGAATGGCGATCTTGCCGTACTTTTCCTTGATTGCTGCGAAGACGGTGTCGATCTCTTGATCATTTGACACGTCGCACTGGAAGCCGGAGGCTCCGGGCAGATCGGCGATGAGGCCCTCGGCTTCGAGCTTCATGCGCTCGTTTTGATAGCAGATGGCCAGGGTGGCTCCGGCCTCGTGGAGTTTTTGGGCGATTCCCCAGGCGATGGAACGCTTGTTGGCCAGCCCGAAGACCACGGCCGTCTTACCCGCCAAATCGATCATGCTTTTCTTTTTTCCTCTGAGACCCGTGGTTGGTGTGGGAAAGACGGGCCGACTAATAGGATATCAGCCGAAGACAGGGAACGAGGGAACGAGGGAACAAGGGAACAAGGGAACAGATCAGATGCAGAATCTTAGCCGCCGAGGTCGACTAGTTCGACTTTGCCGGTGGGGCGGCCGAGGAAGCGGGAGCCCAGGCGCTCGAATTTTTCTACGGAGTCGGTGGCGAAACAGCGGATCTGGGTTTCTGCGGCTGGGTCTGCGATCGATTTGGTGGCGCGGCCATTGATGAGCTGGACGGCGGCCTGGGCTGCGGATTCGGCCGAGTCGATAACCTTTGCGCCGGGGCGGACGGCCTGCTCGAAGAGGGTGCGCAGGAGCGGGTAGTGGGTGCAGCCGAGGACCAGCGTGTCGGGATTAAGGCCGCGTTCGCCTGCTTCGGAGCGGAGCTCGTTGAGGTAGATTTCGATGACTTCAGCGGTGACGGGATGGTCGGTCCAGCCTTCCTCGACCAGGGGGACGAGCAGCGGGCAGGCTTTCTCAAGTGCGCGAAGGCCGCGGGAGTGGCATGCGGCCAGGTAGGCATGGCTTTGCACTGTGGCGTCGGTGGCGATGACGAGGACGTCGCCGGTTTTTGAGGCGGCAAGGGCTGCATCGGCGCCGGGCTCAATCACGCCGAGGACGGGAACAGGGACCGCATCCTGAATGGCGTCGAGGGCGAGGGCGCTGGCGGTGTTACAGGCGATGACGAGGAACTCTGCGCCTTGCTCGCGGACTAGAAACTGCGCGCTCTGGGCAGCGTAGCGCGCAATGGTGCGGCGCGACTTGGAACCATAGGGCAGCCGTGCCGTATCGCCGAGAAACGCATAACGGGCGTGCGGCAGACGGTCGATAAGGGCGCGCAGGACGGTGAGACCGCCAAAGCCAGAATCGAAGACGCCGATGGTTGGGGGCATAGTTTTCAGATCGCAGGTTTGGTCATGCGGATCAAATCCGCCAGAGTTTTTGATAACCAGCATAACTCGACGAATACGCTTCTGTCGTAGGGATTGGTTGTCCCGTGCCTATAGAGGATCGCATCGAGATTACCGTGAACAAAACGATAGACCTCTGTCATTCTCGGTACAGACGGCACTCCGCTACGCCTGAAGATATTGCAGAGTTCGCGAAGGACGCCCTCGGCGTAGCCGTTGTGAATATTGGGATCGGTTCCGTTCAAATCGCTGGCCGATCTCTGGAGCCGATAGGGCTCGGACTCCAGAACGAACCAGGAGTGGCGGCTCGGGTGTAGAGTTTGCCAAGTGATCGTCATACCCAACTCAAGGGGCATGTTGAACCGTGGGACAGTCGCCGTTGTAACGTCAACTTCTACCCTGGAGAGATCGTGGATGGAATAACGGCAGCTTCGGATGAGCTTGAAGATCTTATCCAGCCTGCGGTCCCCACCTGGGATTTCGGAGGCCAGATGAGGAACCAAATTGAGTTGGCAGAGCCCGACTATATAAGCGACGTAAAGGCCGATAAATTCTTTGTCGTACGGAACGTTCAGGAAAACGCTGTTTGGATCAGGCAGCGGAGGCACGCTTGCGCCTCTTTTCCGGTCGGATCGCTGTCGCGGGCGTTTCTTCCCGGCGGGAAAGTTGGTCCTTGAATTTGTCAACAAGCACCTGCAGTTCCTTCTTGCGGGCCGTTGGGATTCGCAGGCTCTTCTCCATCTCTTCAAGAGTGGGGCGACGGGCCGTGATGTAAACGGACTTTGGCATATCTACTCAGCAATCATACTGCGAATTTTGGGGAAATGGAAACCGCAAAGGCGATCCGCTGCAATCACGGGTGCGATCCTTCAGTGGGCGCGGTATCGGCCGCCAGGTACGTGCGCGTCAGGTCAGCGTGGCCGGCGAGAGTTGCACGCGGCTGGCCGTCAACCAGAAAGCGTACCTGGGTTATGCGCGGCAGGTTGGCATGGAGCGTGGCGCAGATGGAAAGAACGGTCAGGGTCTCGGTTTCGAGTCCCGAGGGATGGCTAGCGGCGAAGGCTCCAGTGAGGTTGACGACGGCCAGCTCGGGGCCCGTGTACGGCTCGCCTTTTGCCTGTGCGTTCGCGGCGGAGTCGCCTGGGGGGACGGGCAGCAAAAACACCTGGGCGATGGAGGCCGGTCCACCGGGAACGGGATGAACGGCATTGGGCATGGCGTAGAGCTCAAGCAGTTTGCCCAGGACGGCGTGGGCACGGGCACCGGGGCTCTCAGGAAGCGGCAGGGATAGAGTTTGCGGCAACAGGGAGTTGTCAGTATCGTTTGCCACCAGCAAGGTAGCCTGCTCTGAGGGAGCCACGAGTGGAGCCTGGGTGGGAACCGAGTCCTGGCCATGCACCAGCCGGTCGTGGGCGCGCTCGCGCAGACGCCACAGCACACCGCCCATGACGACGGATACCACCAGCAGGATGACGAACAGGACGGTCTGATAGCGGGGAATCATGGCAGCGTTCCCTCCGCGCGGGAGTCGCTGCGCCACTCGACGATGGCTGCGGCCAGGGCCTCGGCCACTCGCGTTTGGTAGCCGGTGTCGGCCACGTCAGTGGGCTGTGCGTTGCCTGAGGTGATTTCGGGCGCCACTTCTACGGCAACGGCAGGGCAGGTCATGCTATCGATTACGGGCAGCGCAGTACGGCCCAGGGTGACGGTCATTCCCGCGTGGGTAAGGGCGGAGTTGACCATCCCGGCGAGGGCGAGCGAGCGCGTGATCCAGGCGGCCTGCGCGGTTTTCCATGGGTTCAGGCGGGTCGGCTCAGTGGGAGGGAGCGAGGAGACGAACAAATGAATACCGGAGCCGCTCTCAGAAGCGTGAAGGCTCAGGCAGGCGCGGGCATTGGCGTGGTTGGCGGTGGCAGAGCGAGTGTCGTTGTCGATGGTGGCGTCGGACTCGCGCGTGGTGACGACGTAGATGCCGCGGGCGGCGAGCAGTGACCGAAGCCGGACGCTGAGCGCAAGCGTATAGGCCTTTTCCGGCTGGCTGTTTCCGTCCTGGCTGGCGAGTGTGCCTCCCGCATCGTTGCCGCCGTGCGCAGCGTCGAGGACCACGACAAATCTGGCGGAGGGAGCGGGCGGGGCCTGCGCGACGGCGGGGATGGTGAGGGAAAGGGCGATGAGGGCGGCGGCAAAAAGACTCTCAACCCTTACAGCGACGGAACCACGCCAAGGATGGGACACGCGGCAATCAATGCAATCGAGTTCAGTCACTCAAAGCGACCACTCGCCATGCTGCTGAATCGCGGAGTGCATCGCATCCGGCGCTAGGTCCAAGTCACCAGGCCATGTGACTGCACCGTAATCGAGTTTAGCCTGCGCAAACAGAGAGGGGTCGGCGAGCGCCGTGAAGACACCGGCCTTGGGCGAGCGTACTAGGCGCGAGAGATCGACGGTACCGGTAAGACCGTCGGCGAAGGCAACGCGCAGCCGGAATCCGGGAAGTACTTCGACCGCAGTGACGCGCCAAGGCGACCGGGGAGCGATCTCGGTGTTCAGGGAAGCGGAAGGATCTTCGCTGGTTGTTGATTCTGTACGCATAGCTCCCAATTCTGCTTCTTGCGTCAAGGATAGGTTACGTCCGTTTTGCGAGTCTAGTCCAGCGCATAGATGGCCAGGCCGCTGAGCAGCTTGGGGAAGAAATCGGTGGACTTCTGCGGCATCACGTCGCCGGCGAAGGCGACTTCCCTGAGCTGTTCCATGGTGACGGGGTTGGTGAGGAACGTGACATCGGCATCTCCGCGCCTGGCCTGGTCAACGGCTTCAGCAGCGTCGCGCAGGTAGCGGATGTTGGTTTGCTCGCGCACCTTTTCCTCGTCGAGGCCGAGCAGCCTGTCGAGAATGATGGAATGCAGATGGCTCAGGTCAAGTTGACGTTGACGATCCGGCATTGGAGCGAGAGCGGCGTTCACGGCATCAGTCTTCGAGCGCAGCAGCATGGCTCCGCCGCGCGTGACGGCCACAAAGGCCGTGCCTTTCTGGGTACTCAACGTTGACATGTAGCTGGCAGCGTCTGCTTCAGGCAGCGTCTCAATCGTGAAGAACTCTTCCGCGGAGCGTCGAAAAGCCGCCGCATCGAAGTTGGCGAGTGAGTGAACCACCCGGTGGGTGGGCAGAATCACCAGGCCGTCTGAATCCATGTTGACGAAGGTCATCATTACCGCGGCTTCAGGATAGGGCGGCTGCGGCAGCTGCGTGGCGCTATGGTGCTGCGGGGCTGGCGCGGAGGGCGCATGTTCCTTGGAGTAGTTGAGTGCGGTTTCGTAGCGGTGATGGCCGTCGGCGATGATGAGTTTCTTGTCGGCCATGGCTGTGGAAAGCAGCCGGATGGCGGCCGGATCGCTGACGCGCCAGATGCGGTGCAGAACACCGTACTCGTCGGTGATCTCAGCTTCAGCGGGACCGTTGCCTTCGTACAGAATCTTTTCAATGCTGCCGGCGGGGTCAGAATAGAGCATGAAGATCTGGCCGAAGTGGGCATGGGTGGCCTTGAGCAGGTTCAGGCGGTCGCCCTTGGGTTTTGAGAGCGTCTGCTCATGGCGGAACACCACCTGGTCGGCGTATTCGTGCACCTTTCCGAGAGCGATAAAGCCGCGGCGCTCCTTTACGACGTCATTTCCCGGAACCTGAAAGCGCTGCGAATAGGCGAAAACGCAGGGGTCCTTTTCCTGGGTCAGAATGCCTTGTTCGCGCCAGGCTCTGAAGTCCTTTGCGGCGCGCGTATAAACGCTTTCACCCTTTTCGGCGTCAAACAACTCAGGCAGTCCGAGGATTATACGGACCAGGTTGTAGGGGCTGCGCTGGTAATAGGCCTGCTGCATGGCCGGCGAAATCTTGTCATAGGGCTGCGTGACGACGTCTTCGAGGCGGACAGCAGATGGGTTGTACCGCCAGGCGCGAAAGGGATAAATGCGGGCCATGAGGAAGGTCTTGCTCCCAGTTGAAGCGTTGAATTTGCGCTCCGGAGTCCCGCTATTCAAGACCGCCGCGGGAGGGGAACACTTAGGGTCGATTGTATCCCAGTGGAGATCGGCGGTTTGCCTGCTGAATTCATCGCGATGGGGAATTTGATGGCGGCAAGAAGCGGCAAGAAGATGAATGGCTGAGGACGCCAGAGGTGGATGGATCGTGCTACTATCGGCTTCAATTCGTGGTGGTCGGAAATGAGCAGGCATCTTCTTGAGCGCGCGGTTGACAACATGCCCGGCCAGCCGCGGCTCGGCAGAAATTTGTCCAGAAAGTTGTTTTGGCGCGGGGTCCTGGCTCTCTGCGTTGCCGGCCTCGGGATGGCTCTTCTGGCGCCTCAGGCGAAAGCTCAGGACGAACCCCTGGACCGGGTGAATGTGGCCCCGCCGCCCAGCGCAAATCCGAGCACGGCACCTCCGAAAAATGCGGAAAAGCCGGCCGAAACCGGGCCCAATTCGCTGAAAATTCATCCCGGCTCATTTATCCGCATGAACGTGGACATGGTGCTGGTGCCGGTGACGGTCACCGACCCCATGAACCGGCTGGTGACCGGCCTGGAGCAGGATGACTTTCAGGTGTTCGAAAACACCAAGGAGCAGAAGATCCGGACCTTTGCCAGCGAAGACGCGCCGGTTTCGATCGGCATTATCTTCGACCTTTCCGGCTCCATGACGTCAAAGCTGATCCGGGCACGGGAGTCGATCCTGCAATTCATCAAGACCGCCAACCCGCAGGACGAGTTTTTCGTGATCGGCTTCAATGACCGGCCGGAGCTGATTGAGGATTTTACGAATTCGATGGAAGATATCCAGGCGCGGCTGGCGACGGTGCGGGCGGGGCACAGGACGGCGCTGCTGGACGCGATCTATTACGGCGTGGCAAAGATGAAGGACGCACGCCACGAGCGCAAGGCGCTGCTGGTGGTCTCAGACGGTGGCGACAACCGCTCGCGCTACACCGAGGGGGAAGTTCGGGCGCAGGTGCGCGAGGCCGACGTGGAGATTTATTCGATCGGCATCTTCGACCCCTACGCTCCCACACCCGAGGAGCGCACCGGGCCCCAACTGCTGGACGATGTGAGCGAAGTGACTGGCGGGCGGCTCTTCCGCGTGGACGATATCGACGAAATGGGCGACATTGCCGAGAAGATTTCCACCGAGCTGAGGAATCAGTACGTGATCGGCTACCGGCCCGGCGATCTGACCCGGGACGGCAAGTGGCGTAAAGTGAAGGTGAAGGTAAATCCTCCACCGGGGCTGCCACCACTGACGGTTTATGCTCGTACGGGCTACTATGCGCCTATGCAATAACGCGGTTCTTGCGTCCTTCCTGGTTGCTGCGGCGCTTATGCTCCCCGCACAACAAAAATCAACAGCACCCTCCTCCGGCTCCCAGCCGGCGCAGTCCCCGTCGATCGGCGAAGACCGCGATCCCGTCCGCTCTCCTGATCTTGAGGCTCCGTCCACTGGAGCCGGCCCTCTGGCGAAGGAGGGCGGTGGATACGTTATCCGCACCGACGTTGAAGAAGTGGTGCTGAATTGCACGGTGCTGGAAGGCAACAAGCTGGTAACGGACCTCAAAAGGGAAAACTTCGAAGTCCTCGAAGACGGCGTCAAGCAGACCCTCCTCAGCTTTCAGCACTCCGACCTTCCCGTTTCGATTGCGCTGGTGATCGACAACTCCGGGTCGATGTACAAGAAGCGCCCATCGGTGAACAAGAGCGCGCTCGACCTGGTTGAAGCCTCCAACCCGAGCGACGAAGCATTCGTGGTGAACTTCTCTGACGAGGCGTTCATCGACCAGGACTTTACCGCGGACGTGAACAAGCTTCGCGACGGGCTTTCGCACATCGATTCTCGTGGCGGCACGGCGTTGTACGACGCGGTAGTGGCCTCGGCCGACAAGCTGGTGGCCGATGCCAAGCGGCCCAAGCAGGTTCTGGTTCTGATTACCGACGGCGAGGATAACGCGTCCACGCTGGACCTGGAACAGACCATTCGCCGGGTTCAGGAGCTGTCAGGGCCGGTCATCTACTCCATCGGTCTGCTGTTCGGCGACGAGATGAGCCGCGCCGAGGTGCGCCACGCGCGCCGCGCGCTTGAAATGCTGTCGGGCGAGACCGGCGGACTGGCGTTCTTCCCGAAATCGATGGAAGACGTGGACCAGATTGCAGCCGAGGTGGCGCGCGATATCCGCAGTCAGTACACGCTCGGCTATCACTCCACCAAGCCGACCACGGAGCCGGGCTTCCGCCGCGTGCAGGTAACGGCGACGGCCAAGGGCATGGACAAGCTGACCGTGCGCACGAGGACCGGGTATTTCCCGGTGGCTCCGAAGGTGAAGAAGGTGAAGAGCGGGGGCTAGGGAACAGGGAGCGGCACGATTGGTGCGACTGCCGAGACTGAGCGTCTTCCGGCTCCAGTTCGCGCACGATGAAACTTAAGGAGGCGGGTTTTGGCCCGCCTCCCTTTGTGCCTATTTGGTCGGGGCTGCGGGCAGGTAGCTGATGTCGGGCTGGAAGCGGTACTCGTTGACCACGGACTGAACGATCAACGGCCTCACCTTCTGAAGCAGGGCCTGGTAGCCCTCCTTGCCAAGCGCTTTCTGAACGCCAACGCCCGTGTCGAGATCTCCCCAACTGTCCATGGCCACGATAGAAGTGACTTCAGTGTTGGGCGCGCCGTAACGCATCTCAGAGAACTCGTACATTTTGGCTCCGCCCTTTTGTGCCGCAGGCAGAATGTCGCTCTTCACCAGTGCCAGATAGTCGTTGTACCGCTCCGGACGAACGTCGGTGGTGAGCACCCGAATCATCTTCGGCATTTCAGTGGCTGCAATGCTGAGATCCGGCTGAACCTCCGCAATGATCCGGCGCCAGCTCTCCGTGCAATCAATGATGCGCAAGCTGATGCGCGCAAGGTCAGCGGCCTGATCCTTCAGTTTGGGGTCGGGTCCGGCGTCAAGATCAGACCACTTGTTGTAGTATTGGGCGCGCACGTACTCGCGGGGGCCGGTGAGCGAAACCCACATGGAGCTATAGTTGGTCGACCCGCCCTTTGCATAAATGGCGTTGAACTCCTTGATTTCAGCCTGAAAATCTCCGACGCGGTCGGGCTTGACGGTGTAGAACGTAACGCTCTGGATGGTTCCCTGCTGCGCGGACGCCGATGCTGTGAGCCCAGCCGCAACGCCCAGTGCGAGGATCGAGCTGCATACAACTTTCCTGAGATGCGATGTCATGAATTCCCTCCCCTGAAAACCTCTCAGGTATAAGCCGGGCAATTGCATCCCGGCATTTGAAGGTTCGGAATTTCAGCCGAACGTTATCTTGCGGAAGGCCGCCGGCGAAAAGGGGTCCGGCATCGACGGCTTCAAAGAAACAACAGAGCCCGGATTGAGGTTGGGAGGCTCAATTGCGCGAGTATACATGGCCTCGCACCTCTCACTGGAAGAAAAAACTGCCCGTCATTATCGGAGCATGAAAATTGCCCGGAGGATCGGCCAAGGGAGAGTGTAAAGTGAGATTACTGAAACTCCCGGACAATGGAATGATCAAAAAGCAATCGGGCGTGGCTCTTTTTCTGTTCCTGCTGATTCCCGTGATTACCGTGCTGGGCGGAGTCGCGTCCAGCATGATTAATCCTGAATGGGCGGCAGGTCATCCGGACTACGCGCGCAATTTCCACCTGCTCAGCCTGCTCAAGAACATGCTCTTCTTTGGATCGTTGGCGGCTGTGGGCGTGTTGTGGTTGCTTGTGTGTTTTCTGGTGGTCCGCTACAAGAAGCGATCGTACGTATGGTTGTTCATGGCGGCGTTGGGGCCACTGGGTTTTGCGGTGCTGGCTTCGCTGAACGACCGCACGGCGGCGGAGCCGGACAGTTATACGCGGTTCCTGCGCAAGATGAACTGGATTGTGCGGGCGGGCTACGAAGTCTTGAGCTTCTTGATCATTTGGGAACTTGCCTGGCAGGCCATGATCCTGAAGAGCACACTGATGGTTCGGTATGAGTCCATCACGACCGGGGTTTCGATCGCACAGATCAATGCCGTGCGAGACGCATCATCTGGAATGTGGGCATTTGGCGAGGGGATGGAGGTGATGTACTTCGCCATACTGCTCTACCTGCTTCGGCCTTTTCTGTTTCGCTTGGTGGCCTCCGTGCTGGCGAGGGGTTCCACCAAAGCGAGCTGAGGCTCGACCGCAAATGTCCGGCCCGGCACGGCCGGGCGATTCGAGCACCATTGAAACCTGTCAGAGGCGAAATCGCGCTGTTCGCTGCGCGGATATTGCCGATCAGCTTCACGCTTGGGACCGGATCGCTTCGGCACGATAAGCTAGAAGTCAGGAGCCATCGAAAGATTCCCAACTATGTCTGACTACAAATACTCGACCCTTGCCGTACATGCCGGACAGCCGCCCGATAAACAGACTGGCGCAGTGAATGTGCCTTTGTATCTCTCCTCCACCTTTGAGCTCACCGGCATTGGCACCGACCGGGGCTGGGACTACTCGCGTGCCGGGAACCCGACGCGCGACGCGCTTGAGTTTGCTCTTGCCGCTCTCGAAGGCGGGACCAGTGGACATGCATTTACCACCGGCATGGCGGCGATTTCGGCGCTTGTAGCGATGCTGAAGGCCGGCGACCACGTGATCTGCTCGCGCGACGTGTATGCGGGCACGGTCCGGCTCTTCGAGCAGATCGTCAGCGGCTACAACATCCAAATCGAATACGTTGACACGAGCGACTTGAAGGCTGTGGCTGCGGCGATGAAGCCGAACACGAAGCTGATCCACATTGAGACGCCGAGCAATCCGCTCATGGTGCTGACAGACATTGCCGGCGTGGCCAAAATTGCCCATGCGGGCGGAGCGGAAGTAAGCGTCGACAACACCTTTCTGTCGCCGGCGCTGCAGAGTCCGCTGGCATTGGGCGCCGACATTGTGATGCACTCGACCACAAAATATTTGAATGGCCACTCCGATGGGCTGGGCGGAGCGTTGATCGGCTCAAAGCCAGAGCACAAGGAGCGGTTCCTGCTGGTGCAGAAGGCAGCGGGTGGCGTGATGTCTCCGTTTGAATGCTTCCTGGTGTTGCGCGGCATCAAGACGCTGCCGCTGCGCATCAGGCAGCACGAAGAGAACGGGCGCGCGGTGGCCGAGTACCTGTCGACGCATCCCAAGGTCAGCAAGCTGGCTTATCCCGGCCTCAAGAGCCATCCGCAATACGATCTTGCGGTGAAGCAGCAAAAAGGTTTTGGCTCGATGATGAGCTTCGAGCTCAAGTCGCGGGAAGAAGCTGGCCGTTTCCTCGCGGCCATCAAGATCTTCCTGAACGCGGAGTCGCTGGGTGGTGTGGAGTCGCTGGCCTCGCACTCGGCAACCACAACGCATGGGTCGGTGAGCCAGGAGTTTCGTGATTCGATGGGGATTAACGAAGGGCGCATCCGGCTTTCGATCGGCATCGAGGACAAGGAAGACCTGATTGCCGACTTGGAACAGGCCCTGAAAGCTGTTTAGTGGTGTGCAATGGCTGAAGGTGGCGCGTTTTTCGGTCCGATTCTGGCAATCGATACCTGCGGTCCCACCGGCTCGGTTGCGCTGGGCCGGCTTGCGGGGCGCGACCTTGATCTCCTCGGCCAGAAGGAGCTGGAAGGACGCACCTATTCAGCCACGCTGGTGACCGCGGTCGCCGAATTGCTCGATCGCAATCAAATCGTGCTGAATGATCTTGGCGGCATTGTCGTGGTGAATGGTCCCGGCAGTTTTACCGGCGTGCGCGTAGGCCTGAGCGCCGTCAAGGGGCTGGCCGAGCCGACGCAGATTCCTGTCGTTGCCATTTCGAGGCTGCTGGTGTTGTCGCGCAAGTCCGGGGTTCCTTCGTGCGCTCTGGATGCCCACCGTGGCGAGATTTTTCTTCGGACCGAGGAGCCCGGAAGCGCACCGAGAGAACTGCTTGCGGGAGCGCGCGAACTCGCCTCCATCGATCGAGTGCCGCTGCGCGTCGCCGTTTGCGACGAGGCCGCGGCGGCGCTCCTGGCCACCGCCTGGCCGGGCACGCAATTGGTCAGAACAGAGGCTCCGACGGCTGCCGATACGCTGCGGATTGGCGAGGCGCGCCTGGTGGCCGGCGGACAGGTTGACCTGGCACTGCTGGATGGGCACTATCTGCGCCGCTCGGATGCGGAGATCTTTGGCGAGGCGGCTGCGGCGGGAAGGTCACGGGCTTGAAGGCCGGCGCGCTTGAGATTCGAGTTCGGCGCATGAACGTTTCCGATATCGATCGAGTCTTCATGATTGCGTGGAGTCGCACGCAGGCGCCGAAGTGGACCAAGGCAGCTTATTTGTCCGCGCTTAAAAAAGACGCGATGCCGCGCAGAATTGCGCTGGTGGTCGAGGACTCCGGCGAAGGGCACGCGCCCCTGGTGGTGGACTGGAAGGCGCCGGATTTCGTCGAGACCGAGCGCTCGACTACCGCTGAGGGAGAGGCAAAAAGCGGCCTGGTGGTGGGATTTGCGATTGCGAGCCTGGTACCGCCGCAGGCGGAGTTGGAGACGATTGTGATTGCAGCAGCGGAGCAGCGGCACGGGATCGGCAGGCAGTTGATGACTGCGATGGCGGAGGAGCTGAGTGCAGCGGCGGTGAGCGAGGCCCTGCTGGAGGTTCGCGCCTCGAATGAGAGGGCGCTGGGGTTCTACCGGTCGATGGGCTGGCATGAGGCCGGAATGCGGCCACGGTACTATGCTGAGCCGGAAGAAGATGCGGTGCTGATGAGCCTGGCGCTGGGGTGACGCACCCACCGGAAGCCGAATCAAGCCGCCAAGAACCTCATCGCTGTTGCCAACTGTCTCTAAGTAGGACGCACAATTGTGATTACCGTCACGCTTGATGCTTTTTCGGTCCGAAATTCACAGGGCCAGGTTACTTTCGTTGATTTTCTTGCTTGCGACTTGCGTGGTTACGGCGATATATGTAAGTGTTCTTTAACAATCGGAAACAATCGGAGGTGCTTGATGGACGAAGTACAGGATCCGACGCTGAGTGGAGAGATTGATCGCCTGCATGCAGAACACCGTCGCTACGCTCAGCGGTTGGAAGAATTGCTTCAAAAGCCCTATCTCAGCGAGGATGAACAACTCGAAGAAGTTCGCCTCAAGAAGCTCAAGCTCCACGCGAAGGACCTGATCTTCGCGCTCGAGCGGCGCGCGCCGGCGGTAGCGTAACCGCGAAGGCAGCTGGCTTTTGCCGGCAATTTGGCAGCGATGGGCCCTGAGAGTGAGGCTTTGGGTTGAGTGCGCCCCCTGTCTCACCGTAAAATCTGCCCCTACCGAACCCTCGCCGCTCTCTCTGCGGCAGATAACCGTATAATCGTTCAGGACTATGGTTCGTGACGGTTACATCTACGGTTTGAGCCTTTTGGTGGTGGCGGTTGTGCTGGCGTGGTTTACGGGCACCTGGGAGTGGGCCATCGCTCCAGTGCTGCTGGCGCTGTTCTTTTTGTGGTTTTTCCGCGATCCCCAGAGGGTCATCCCCTCCGGCGAGGGTCTGATCGTCTCTCCGGGAGACGGCCTGGTGACCGAAACCGTCGAGATCAACACTCCTGAAGGCAAACGAAAGCGCATCAGCATCTTCCTCAACGTTTTTGATGTACATGTGAACCGCACGCCCATCGGCGGCGTCGTCCGTCGTGTGCACTATCAAAAAGGCCTATATCTGAATGCGATGAATCCCGCCTCGGCCGAGCAAAACGAGCAGAATGCCGTGACCGTGCGCGGAGAGGGTATTGAAGTAACCTTCAAGCAAATTGCCGGGCTGATTGCGCGGCGCATCGTATGTAACGTGGGCGAGGGCGACACTCTGGAGCGTGGCCAGCGGATGGGCCTGATCAAGTTTGGATCGCGCGTGGACGTGATTCTCCCAGCGGAGGCGGAATTCCGCGTAAAGGTGCGTGAGCGGGTCAAAGGCGGCGCAAGCGTGCTGGCGGCTATGCCCGGGGGAGAGGGCCGTTGAACCTTCACCAGACATTGCACGATCCGGCCCGTGAGCAAGCCAGGCGCGCCCGCCTGCAGCGCGGCATGTTCCTGCTGCCTTCGCTGTTCACTTCAGTCAACATCGGGGCCGGGTTCTTTTCGATTACGCAGTCGATCGAGGCCGCTACCGGCAATGCGCAGTCGCATCTCGATCTGGCGGCCATCGCCATCCTGTTTGCCATCCCATTTGACGCTCTGGACGGACGCATTGCGCGCCTGACCAATACCTGCAGCGATTTTGGCCGGGAGCTGGATTCGCTGGCTGACGTGATTACCTTCGGCGTTGCGCCCAGCATTCTGGCCTTCGTTTGGGGATTTCATTTTCTGCCGGAGTCGATCAATACGCAGTTGCGGTTCCACCTATTGCAGGCCGGCGCGTTCACGTGTTTTCTATTTCTGTTGAGTGGCGCTTCGCGCCTGGCGCGATTCAATATCTCGCACGATCCCGAACCGCGCAATCCGGGGCGGCCGGGGCGAAAGTACTTTGTGGGCATGCCGATTCCGGCGGCTGCGGGGCTCCTGGCCTCCACTATCCATCTCTGCTACGGCATTCCGGTTGAGTGGTGGTGGGTCTCGATTCCCTGGCTGTGCCTGGTCGCGCTGGCTGGTTTTCTGATGGTGAGCACATGGCGATTCTGGTCGGGCAAGGAGATCAACTTCTCCAAGAGTCATCCCTTCCAGATGCTGGTGCTGGTGGCCATCTTTATCTACCTGGCGGTGCGCTACTCGAACGTGGTGCTGTTTATGATCGCGATCATCTACACGTTCTCGGGCATCTGGGCGCGGGCGGCCTACTCATGGTCGCGCCGGCGCAGAAGGCCATTGGCAAACCAAGCCGTCCCCGCTGAAGAAGACACTGAGAAGAGAGACTCGCTGCGATATCTGTAAGTTGAAGGATGCCTGTGTACAAGATTGCTATTGCCGGTGCCTCATCCCTCTTAGGCCGGGAGTTGAAGGACGTGATCTCAGAGTCGCCCCTGGCCGCGGCAACGTTTGTGCTGCTCGATGAAGATGACGCGGGAGGCCAGTTGGAACAGGTGGGCGATGAGGTCACCTTTATCCAGACCATTGGCCCCGACGCCTTCGAGCGCGTGGACTTTACATTTCTTTGTGGCAATGAGTCCATGACGCGCAAGCACTGGCGCGAGGCGCTGCGGGCTGGATCGACGGTGCTGGATATGAGCGGCGCGCTCGACCAGGAGGCCGGAGTTCTGGTTCGTGCTCCCTGGCTGGGTTCGGAGTCGACGACCGTCGATCTTTTCACCCCGGCGGTGGTTCCTGCGCATGCTGCCGCCATCGCGCTCGGGTTATTGCTTGAGCGCGTACAGCTGGCTGCGCAAGTGCGGTCAGTGGTGGCCACGGTGCTGGAGCCGGCCAGCGATTTTGGCCGCAAAGCCATGGATGAGCTGCACCAGCAGACCGTGAATTTGCTCAGCTTTCAAAGCCTGCCACGGGCTATCTACGACGCCCAGGTTGCCTATAACTTGCTGGGAGCGATGGGCGAGAACTCAACCATCAGCTTGAGCGCGGTGGAGTCCCGGATAAGGCGGCATTACGAACTCCTGTCGGCCGGACGCTGGCCGGCCCTGGCTTTGCATGTTCTCCATGCTCCGGTCTTTCATGGAACCACCTTCTCAATCGACCTCGAGCTCGAGCGGCCGGTTGAAATTGCAGCGCTCGAAGACGCCTTGAGCGGCGAGCATATTGACCTGGTTCTCGAGGACACGGACTCGCCGTCAAACCTTGCGGCAACCGGGCAAAACGATGTGCTGGTGCGGATGAGGCCAGAGCCGTTGGCGCGGAATTCGAGCGAGACGGTGCGTTTGTGGCTGTGGGCCGCGGTAGATAATCTGCGGCTGAATGCTCTGAATGCTGTGGAGTGCGCGCTGGATTTGAGACGGTTGCGGCCACAGGGGACGGTGCAGTAAGACACGCCGAGAAAAGTAAGACGAGAATCGGTAATCGTACTTTTGAAATAACTCTTACATTTAGTGAACGTCTTACCTGTGGTAGAATGTAAGCCATGGAGCGGATCTATATCACCGTGAGCAGCAAAGGTCAGATGGTGATTCCTGCGGCGATTCGGGAAGAACTTGGGATCGAGCCGGGGACACGGGTTGCCGTTCGTCTTGACGGCATGCGAGTGGTGCTGGAGCCGGAAACGCTGGCTTTAAAGCTGCGCAAGATCAAAGAGATGCGGGGGTGCACGGCAGGATTTCCTCCGGGCTCGGATTTACTGCTCGAAGATCGGCGGCTTGAGCGTGAGCGGGAGTTGGCCAAGGACGGCTATTGATGCCATCGATGATCAAGTACGTGCTGGACTCCTCCTCTCTCATCCGATACATCGACAACGAAGCGGGATCCGCTCGAATGGAGGAGATTCTCGCCGAATGTGTGGCTGGCCGGGCAGATGTATGCGTCTCGGCGGTGCAATGGGGCGAGGTTGCCTCTAACCTGCGAAAGCGAATGGGCGTCTCGCACGAGAGTCGCATCCTCAGCGAGCTGCTTCCAAGCGAAGCGGAGATTGTTGCCGTCAGGGCGGAAGATGCTGTACGCGCTGGTGATCTTCGCGTGGACAAGAAGCTTGCTTATGCGGATGCTTTTGCAGTTGATTTGGCAATGCAATCGCGCGCCAACATCCTTGTGACCGCCGACTACGATTTCAAGGCCGTCGAAGATCTGGCGCGTATCGAATTCCTGCCCGCAAAATAAGAAATCAACTTGCGATGATTTATTGCCCGCCGCAGCGAGCCCAAAGCTGCTCGATGAACGTGTCCGTCATCCCCGCAATGTAATCGGCAACCGTGCGCGCAAGCCCCTCGGAGGGAATCTGCGCCTGGTGGTCTTTGGGCAGCAGGCTGGGGTCGGCCATGATGCTGCCAAACAGGCTTTTTACCACGTGGGCCGCATGGGCGTGGAGCTCCTCCATTCCCGATGAGTTATAGAGCTGCTGGTACAAGAAGCTCTTTGCGGTCTTGCGAGTCTCTTCCATCGCCGGGCTCAGCGAAGCCATGCGTCCCGGGGCATTGCGAATGTCGGCCAGCGTGGTTGCTCCCAGAGCCGCAACGCGCAAGCGCACTTCGTTGATGAGATCGGTGACGAGCACATTCAACAGGCTGCGGAGCGCTTCGTAGACGGTGAGCCTTGGGATGGCGGCCGGCCAGGCGCGGAGTGCGTTGTCGTGAAGGCTGCGGAAAAGTGGAACCGCTTCGCGCACTTCATCGACGGCGAGAATGCCCGAATCAAGTCCGTCGTCGAGATCGGCCGTCAGATAGGCGATCTCGTCGGCAAGGTCGATCAACTGCGCCTCAAGCGGCGGAAACTGGTCGAGAAAAAACTGGCTTAGCTCGGGATGGTCGACTGCGGAGTAGTCGCGGGAGTGCTTCACAATCCCTTCGCGAACGGCAAGGGTCAGGTTAAGGCCGCGAAACGCCGGATAGCGCTCCTCAAACCAGGTAACGATGCGCAGCGCATGCAGGTTGTGGTCGAAGCGGAGGCCATGAGCCTGAAGCGCCTCGTCGAGAGCCTTTTCGCCGGCATGTCCGAAGGGCGGATGACCGATGTCGTGCACCAGGGCAAGAGCCTCCGCAAGCTCCCTATTGAGTCCAAGAGCGTTCGCCAGGGTGCGGGAGATCTGGGCGACTTCAAGCGTGTGCGTGAGGCGGCTGCGAAAATGGTCACCGGGCGGCTCGCCCTCAAGCCGCGTAAACACCTGGGTCTTGCCGGCCAAGCGGCGGAAAGATCGCGCGTGCAGGATGCGCGCCGCATCGCGGGCAAAGGGAGAGCGGTAGGGGTGAGGAGGCTCGGCATGGGCGCGGCGGGCCAGCTCGCTTTGTGCATCGCCGCTGACGGCGATTTCGCTGGGGAGTTGAAGCGCGGATTGGTTTAGCTCGTCTGTCACGTTGCGGTGTCAAGTCTGGTTATACCGCACAGGGGGACGGTGTTGCAGGGTCTGTGCCCTGAGTCACGATGAGTTGCGATTTTGGGGTGCTATAAATTCCTTTCGGCAATCGGGGATGGACAGCTGCCCTTGAACGGGAGTACCATCCAGCCGGATTTTTGAAGAGTGCGGCGTCGTGGTGGAATCCGATGCCGTCGGGTACGCCCTTTCGGGATCTCAAGAGGAGGCAGTCATGAAGGTTATCAAAGGTGCGGCGTTGGCGATGCTTACGCTGGCAGTTGCTTTTACGTTGGGTTGTGAGGGCAGGCACTCGAACAAAGAGGTTTTCTATCTGATCTCAGTCAACCAGGCTTTGCCTTACTGGCAGACTGTGGCATCGGGCTTCAAATCAGCTGGGTCGGAATACAAGGTAACGGCACGGGTGGTGGGGCCGGATGGTCACGATCCGCAGGCTGAGCTTACCGAGCTGCAGAATGCGGTGGCGGCGAAGGCGGGCGGGATTCTGATTTCGGTGGCGGACGCCGCTGCGCTGCAGCCGGGAATCGACGCGGCGGTGAATGCCGGAATTCCTGTGCTGACGATCGACTCAGATGCTTCGGCCAGCCACAGGCTGTACTTTATCGGCACCAACAACCTTGAGGCTGGACGGCTGGGCGGCCAGCGAGTGATCGAGAAGCTGGGCGGCAAGGGGAACGTGGTGTTCTTTACGCTGGCGGGCCAACCGAATACTGAAGAACGGCTCAAAGGCTTCAAGGACGTGTTTTCAAGCAAGCCGGACATCAAGATTGTGGATGTGGTGGACATCAAGGCGGACGCCAAGGCCGCGTTCGACAAGACGCAGCAGTATATGGCGTTGACCGGTCCGAAGAAGGTGGATGCGTTCATATGCCTGGATTCGGCTTCGGGCAAGCCGGTGTCGGATGCTGTGGCCCGGACTCCCAATTCCGGCCGGGTGGTGATTGCCTGGGATGTGAACCAGGACACTCTGGACGCAATCAAGGCGGGTACGATCGAGGCGACGGTTGCACAAAAGCCCTACACGATGGGGTATGTGGGACTGAAGGCGCTGGACCAGATCTACCACGATCCGCCGTTGCAGTTGAGCAAGGACTTCAAGGCTGACTCCTTTGCGCCGATCCCGACGTTTGTGGATACAGGCACTTCGTTGGTGGACAAAAGCAATGTGGATGCCTACATTGCGGGAGCCGCGGCCGGAAAGTAGCTTAGGCGGGTTCAGCAAGACAAGCTCGCTGTGAAGAATGAAGAACAAGGGCCCACATCTCCAGGCGAGGTGTGGGCCTTTTTTTGGCCTGGCCGGAATCACCTTTCCGGCCAAAACAGCAAAAAAGATATAAAAGGAGCGTTTCATGGGTCGGTTTTCAAGAAGTACGTTGCTCGTTCTTGTTGCGGTCCTGACGGTTCCGCTCGCCTATACCCAAACCGATGCGTCAGGTTCGAAGGACTATCCGGGAATCACACGCATGCCGAGCACTTTTCTCCAGACTTACAACCACCTGAAGTACGATGCCTTCAAGTTTCCCGTCGCCACGGTTCACAACCAGGAGCAGTACCAGTCGGTCGAGGGAGAGAGATACTTCATTCGTTACAAGCTCAAGGAGGGCGCTGAACTGACCAGTCCCTTGCAGAAGATTCGCAACTACGAAAATGCCGCGAAGGCGGTGGGCGGCCAGGTGGTGTGGGACCTGATCAATGGCTCGAACGGAGGGGAAGCCACGCTGAAGCTGCACAAAGGCGGGTCCGAGATTTGGGTCTATATCAACGCCTATATCTACGACTACACGCTGGACATCATTGAGAAGCAGGCGATGGCACAGGAAGTGACCATGGACGCCTCAGCAATGGCCTCCAGCATTGCCGACTCCGGCAGCGTGGCCATCTACGGCATCTACTTCGACACTGCGAAGTCCGACCTGAAGCCGGAATCAGAGCCGGCCATCGACGAGATCGCCAAGCTCCTCACCAGCAATTCCGCGCTGAAGGTGTACATCGTGGGGCATACCGACATGGTGGGCGACGCGGCTGCCAACGTGTTGCTGTCGAAGGCGCGCGCGCAGTCGGTGATCAATGCGCTGGTTTCAAAACACGGCATTGCCGCTGCGCGCCTGATCGCTTTCGGCAACGGGCCGTATGCTCCCGTCGCGAGCAACAAGAGCGACGATGGAAGAGCGAAGAACCGCCGTGTGGAGTTGGTGGAGATCGCGACGAAGTAGCGGCGGCGTCCCGCGGCGAGGTCAAGCGTTCCATCCAAATAAATCGGGCACCCCATCTCTCGCATTTGAGAGACGGGATGCCCGATTTTGAGATTCCTTAGGGCCTGATGGAAGACTCGCGGTGCGCCTCAGCCTGGCAAGCTTACTCCGGCTTTCCGGGGGCGATTGCGCTGTCTTTGTTGGCCAGCTTTACGCGGGCGCTCTCGAGCTTCTTTTGCACCTTGGCCACGTCGCCCGGCTCAACATCGGCAGACGAGGACTTGGCAAACTCGGTGAGCGAAAGCTCCCACTGCTCGGCGGCCTGCCGGATGCGGCCGGTCTTCTCGTACAAATCGCCCATGTGCTCGTGTACGGTCGGATCTGCCTGGTCGCGTTGCACCGCCTGGCGAAGGTTATCTTCGGCCAGCTCGTACTCACCCATCTTGAAGTAGACCCAGCCGAGAGAATCGAGGTAGGCGCCGTTCATCGGCTCCAGGTCGACAGCTTTGCGGATCATTTTCAGCGCTTCAGGCAGGCGCATACTCTTGTCAGCCAGCATGTAGCCAAGGTAGTTGAGGGTCATGGCGTTGGCAGGATCGAGATCGAGCGCCTGGCGGAAATACTGCTCGGCCGGCTCATAATGCTTCTGCCGCTCGGCCAGCTCGCCGCGCAGGAAGAGCATGTAGGTCTTGTCTTCCTTCTTGGTGGTGAGCGGGTCAGCCTTGTCAAAGGCGTCCTCGGCGTCTTTCCAGCGGCGCAGGCGCACGTCGATCTGGCCCATCGCAAGCCACACGGTCCGGTCGTCAGGCGTGTTGGTGATCAGTCCTTTGGCCAGCTCCAGGCCTTCGTCGGCCTTCCCCTGGTCTGCCAGCTCGCCAGCCAGCATGAGCTTCAGGTCGCGGTTCTTGGGTTCAGAGGCCACGGCTTTGCGGCTTACTTCGATTGCCTTGTCGAACTGCCGGGCATCGCGATACGCATCCACCTGCCCCTGGTAGCCGCGCAACGACGACTCTCCGCCCATGTCGATCATCTTCTGGTAAACGGCAACGGCCTGGTCCGGCTTGTTCTCTTCCAGGTAAATAGCTCCCTGCCGCTCCAGAAAGATGCTGCGGTTGTTCTTTTCTTCTTCAGTGTAGGCGCCGTTGGCGTGCGAGGTCAGATCGACCATGGTGGAATAGGTCTGGGCGGCTTCGTCAAAGCGCCCGAGGACATCGAGCAGCAGGCCTTCGTTGTAGCCAGCCTCAAGATTGGTGGGGTCGAGTTTGCGCGCCTTGCGAATGGTGGCAAGAGCGTCTTCGTACTTTGATTGGCGGCGTTGAATCTCTGAGATGTGAACCAGCGCCTCGGGGTTTTCAGGGTCTGCTTCGGCCAGCTGCTTATACTGCTTGAGCGCCTCGTCGAGCTGGTTGTTGCTCAACAGCGCCTGCGCGAGCGAATCGAGCGTATGCAGGTCGCCCGGCTCCATATCGGCCGCGCGCTGATAGGCGGCAATGGCGTCCTTGGGCTGCTTGAGCTGATCGTAGGCCGCGCCCAGAGCAAACTCCATTTTGGCGGTGCGATCGTTCACAGGAACGTCTTCAACCACCTTGGCCGCGTGCTGCAGATCGCCGCTCTCGGCATAAAGGCGGGCCAGGTTCAGCACCACCTCTTCTGACTCGGGTTCGATGGCTTGGGCGGTTTTGAACTGCGCCTCTGCCTTCTTTGAATCGTGCTTGACCGTGTAGAGCTGTCCAAGCACCATCCGGTCTTCAACGCTTTTGGGCTGCAAGGCGACAATCTTCTCGAACTCGGCAATGGCCTGGTCAAGAGCTTGGCTGGTGGTGGACTCAGGCGCTCCGGCATTCTGTCCTTCGCCAAGCTGGCGCAGGTAGATGCGGCCCAGGAGCTTATGAGCGTCAATGTCGTTCGGCGAGGTTTTCAAGAGTCCCCGCGCCGTGACTTCGGCATCGTGAGCATGGCCGGGAACGCGGAAGTACAGGTCGGCCAGCGCATCATTCAGTTCCGGCGAACCGGGATCGGCGTTGAGCGCGAGTTTGTATTCCTCAATGGCTCGATTGATGAAATCCTGCTGTCCTTCAGAGACGGCCTGGTCCTCATAAACACTGGCGAGGGCTACGTGATAGTAGGCGAGGGCTCGGTCAGAGAGCTGTGCTGGCGTCGCTGCCTGGGCTGCAGGAGAACTCTTCGCATGGCTTGCCGTGTTTGCGGCGGCCGGCGAACTTTGCGCGCGGGCCGGAACGACCGGCAACAGCAGGAGAGGTGTGGCAGCGATCTTGAGCCATGTGGGCAGCGATTGAATTTTCAAAGTCATCATCCGGGAGGTTCCGCGCCTTTTTTTGTTCGAGCCCATGGATCCAGCGTTCCTGGCGGGTAATTCGGGGAAAACACCCGATCCGCGGAGCCGAAGGGCGGCAAGGGCAGACCTTTGGAGTAAATCTGCCTGCTATTAAGACGATTTTACCCGCGATTAGTCGCGGTGGCTCATCCGATTGGCCGGAAATTCGACTTTAGTGGTAGATCGGGCGTTTCCGGGGGTAAACGGGAGGGCGCAGTCGCAGGCGTCAGTGCCTGAAATGCCGAATGCCGGTAAAGACCATGGCCAGCCCCAGCTTGTCGGCCGCGGCAATCACGTCCTGGTCCTTTACGCTGCCACCGGGCTGGATCACCGCGGTGGCACCGGCGGCGGCTACGGTTTCAAGGCCGTCAGGGAACGGGAAGAACGCATCGGATGCGGCAACGCAGCCCACCAGGGGGAGGACTGCCTTCATGGCGCCGAACCGTGCGGCGTCCACACGGCTCATCTGTCCCGCGCCCATGCCGATGGTCTGCCCGTCGCGCGCGTACACAATGGCGTTCGACTTCACGTGCTTGCACACGCTCCAGGCGAACAGCAGGCTGCGCAACTCCTCCGGCGTAGGGGGACGCCAGGTGACGATGTCGAGCTCACTCTCGGTGACTTTGGCTTTATCCGCATCCTGCATCAGCATTCCGCCCGACACCTGCTTGACCACCGAGCGCGTTGGTGCGGAGTGCACCTCGACAAGGCGGAGATTCTTCTTGGCCGCGAAACGTTCGCGCGCTTCTGCGCTGAAAGCCGGCGCCGCAATCGCCTCAACAAACAGTTTGGCAATCTCCTCGGCTGCGGCTCCGTCCACCTCGCGGTTGATGCCGATGACGGATCCGAAAGCTGAAACAGGATCGGAGTTGAGAGCCTTTTTGTAAGCCTCGAGCACCGTTGCCCCGATGGCCGCGCCGCAGGGATTGGTGTGCTTCACGATAATGGCCGCGGGATCGGAAAACTCCTGCACCAGCTCCCAGCACGCGTCCAGATCGACGAGGTTGTTGTAGCTGAGTTCCTTGCCCTGCAGTTGCGTTGCACCGGCAACGCCAAGTCCCGATCCATCGGCATAGAGGGCGGCGCGTTGATGCGGATTCTCGCCGTAACGCAGCGACTGCGACCTGGGCAGGTTGATGCGCAGTGTCGAGGGAAGCGCGTCGGCATTGGGAGATGCGGGCGCGTCGGGTGCGGGGGCCTCGCTGATGCTGTCGAGCGTGTTGGCAATCGCCGAGTCATAAGCGGCCGTAAGCGCAAAGGCCTGGCGCGCCAGCCGCCAGCGGGTTTCGCGGCTAAGGGCTCCGTGGGCGCTCTTCAGTTCTTCAATCAGCGCGGGATAGTCCGAGGTACGCGTCACAATCGCGACGTCTTCAAAGTTCTTGGCGGCCGAGCGAACCATCGACGGTCCACCGATGTCGATGTTTTCAATCAGATGTCCGAAAGCGACGCCAGGTTGAGCCGCCGTCTTCTCGAAGGCGTAGAGGTTCACCACCACCATGTCAATGGGAGCGATGCCGTGCGCTGCTACGGCCGCTTCGTGTTCCTGGTTGCCGCGAATGTAGAGCAGCCCGCCATGCACCTTGGGATGCAGCGTCTTCACGCGGCCGTCAAGCATCTCGGGAAAACCGGTGAGGTCGCTGATGTCCTGCACGCTGAGCCCGGCCTCGCGCAGTGCGCGCGCCGTGCCGCCCGTGGACACCAGTTCCACGCCAAAGCCAGCCAGAACACGGGCAAACACAACCAGGCCGGTCTTGTCAGTAACGCTCAACAGCGCGCGGCGAATCTGTTTCTGGGCGGTCAGATCGGAACTCACGGCATGACTCCTACGAAGGAAAAGGTGGGGCCGATTCAGCAGGCCGGGTGGGGTTGGAGACGATCAAACACCAGAGTACAACGCGCAGCCAGAGGTAATCTCAAAACCAGGAATTCACCACATGCTGGTACCTGCTTTTCCACTGCGGAGGTTAAATCGCATCGCGGCCTTTTGCGTGCGGGGAAATGCATTAAAGTTAGGAGTATGGGAAGTTATCCACCCATCCCCCAGCCGGAGATTCTTCCTCCCGATGCCGGATACACGCAGCCGCCACCGCCAGTCCGGCGGAAACGGCCGTCTTGGGCTGCCGCTCCGGCCACGTATCTGCTGGTGGGCATCAATTGCGCGGTCTTTGTGGCGATGGTGCTCAGCGGCGTCAGCGCCGGCAATCCGACCGTCGACCAATTGATGCACTGGGGCGCGGATAACGCAGGGGCCGTTCTGTTCGGTGGCGAGTGGTGGCGCATTGTCACGGCCATGTTTGTGCACGTGGGCATTCTGCATCTGGCCACCAACATGTGGTGCCTTTGGAACCTGGCGTTGCTCGCGGAGCCTTTGATGGGTTCGGTGGGCGTGGTGGCCGTCTACATTCTCACCGGCGCCGCGGGCAATCTGCTCTCAGTGCTCGTCAACTGGATTCTCTATCACAATGCGCCGGGCGGACCGGTGTTTCCCGCTGGCGCTGGCGCCTCCGGTGCGGTCTTCGGCATCGCCGGGGCATTGATCGTGCTGCTCAAGTCGAATCGCCTGCCAGTCCCACCCCAGGAACTGAAGAAGCTCCGCAAGTCAGTGATCTACTTTGCCGTGTTGAACCTTGTGCTGGGCCTCTCCATCAGCGGCGGTAATCTGTTTCTCCACTCAGGGCTGAATATCGACAACATGGCGCATTTGGGCGGATTTGCTTGCGGCCTGCTCTTTGCCGTTCCCATGGTGCCGCGCATCGGATCTCCAAGAGCCGTTTTTAATCGCCGCCTTGAAATCGCCATCATCATGGTGGTCGGATTGCTGGTCCTGTTCGGTTTTTACCTGGCCCAGCTGCCTCCCCAGTGATCCCGCACGCCCTGCGCAGGCCGAATGTGCAAGAATGTTTCGCATAAGCAGAACGTCTCATTCCACCCCAGGGAGTCAGACCATGGAACGCCGCATCTTTCTGAAACATGCAGCGATTACCGCAGCCGGTCTTGCATCGGCGGGCGGCCGTAATGCTCAAGCCAAGTCCGCATCGAACCCCATTGCGCGGCGGCCTCTTGGCAAAACCGGCGAACATCTGTCGATGATCGGCTTCGGCGGCATTGTTGTGATGGACGCAGAACCCGCCGCGGCGGCCAACATCGTGGCGGAAGCCGTGGATCGCGGCATCAACTACTTCGACGTTGCGCCCAGCTACGGCAATGCGCAGGAACGGCTGGGGCCGGCGCTCGCGCCTTACCGGAATCAGTCCTTCCTGGCCTGCAAGACGGAAGGCCGGATGAAGGACGACTCGCGCGCGCAGCTGGAGCAGTCGCTCAAGCTGCTCAAGACCGATCATGTGGACCTGTACCAGTTTCACGCGCTGACCAAGATGGCGGAGCTGGACAAGGTTCTCGGTCCCGGCGGCGCCATGGAGACGATGGAAGCCGCGAAGAAGGAAGGCAAGATCCGGTACATCGGTTTCAGCGTGCACTCGGTGGAGACGGCGCTGGCCGCCATGGACCGCTACCACTTCGACACGGTACTTTTCCCGCTCAACTGGGTGCTGGTGAGCCAGGCGAACTGGGGGCTTCAAATTCTGAAGAAGGCGCAGGAAAAGCAGATGGGCATCCTGTGCCTGAAGAGCATGGCCAAGACGGTGTGGCCGGCGGACCAGCAGAAGGATCATCCCGAGCCGACGTGCTGGTACCAGCCCGCGGCTTTTCCCAATGAAGCCTCACTCGGCCTGCGCTGGACGTTGGGACATCCCATCACCGCCGCCATGCCGCCGGGAGACGAAAAGTATTTCCGGCTGGCCATGGACGTGGCACAAAACTACAAGCCTCTGGAACCGCTTGAAGAACAGGCTCTGCTTGGTGGCGGCGCAGGCGTCGAGCCGATCTTTCATCTGGGCAACGACGTTTAGCTATTTGGGTTGAGCAGGCGGCGGGCTTTGCGGTGCATTCCCCATCTTCGCAAGTGAAGCGTACACCCGCGTCTTGAAATCGCCGGCGTCGTCGTGCTCTATTCCGCTGAATGTGGTCTGAATCTGCATTTCGCAGCCATCGCCATGGGGGTTGAGGATCACGGAGTTCGTGCGCTTTCCGGAGAGCCAGCCGCCGATGTTATAGGAGGTGGTCATCTCTTCGTCGTTGATTCCAATGATGCCGTATTTTCCGGAGTTCCGCACGGCATCTCGAACCGCCTTCCAGAGCGTGCTGCACGGAATGTTGAACTCTTCCCTTTGGGTTCTGGCGACTGCAGGAACAGCGGTGGCGAGGAGCAGAATTAAGGCCGAGAGTCGTTTCACGTTTCGCTTCTCCTATCGGGATTTTCTTTGAGTTCGCCGGAAAATGGAATCGCTGCGCTCATCGTCTGCGAGTGTGTTCGCCACCAATTCTAACTCGCGCCACGACAGGTCGAACTCAAATCACGCTTCGGCCAGGGCCCGGATCATCAGCGCCTTCATATAGGCGAATCCATAGGCCTGCTCAGGGTAGTGGCCGCCCACAACATCCGGGGTGTGATCGAGAATCACAATGCCGTCAAACTTTACTTCGACCAGCGCCGTCATGATCTTCGACATGTCGTAGTAGCCGTTGTCCATGAAGGTTTCAACAAAATGCGGCAGTGGCGCGCTCACGTTGCGGAAGTGAATCTTCCAGATCTTCTCCGGCCCGAAGTAGCGGATCATCTCCGCCGGATCCTTGTGCATCAGCGCCGGTCCGCCTTCGTTCCAGCATCCGCAACAAAGGCAGATGCCCACGTTGGGACTGTTTGCAATCTCCATGGCGCGTTTGTAGCCTTCAAAGCTTGCAAAGATGCAGCGCGGCACGCCAGCCAGCTCGGGCACCGGCGGATCGTCGGGGTGAATTCCGATGCGCACATTGTTCTCCTCGGCCACCGGAGCCACCTGCCGGATGAAGTAGGTGAAGTTGTCCCAGATTTCGTCGGCTGAGAAGCGGCGGCCGTGCGACAGCGGCTCATAGAACTTCGCATCGCCCCACACGCCCACCTTGTTGGGGCTCGCCATGTCGAACTCGCGCGCAGACGCACCGTGAATTTCGGCCCTGCCGCTCGACCAGATGCCATTGCCCATATGCGCGTAGGTCGTGTAGTAAATCCCCGCCTGGCCCAGGTTGCGCAAATACTGCTTGTACTCCTCAATCTTGGCGTCGCGTCCGGGCAGGTTGAGCGTCACGTCGGGCATGTTGTGCACGCTCATGTTGCCGATGTTCCACACCGTGATTCCGGCATCGGCGTAGCGCTTCTTGATGGCGAGAAAGCCTTCGGCGGTGCGCAGATCGGGCGTGGAGCCAACGCTCACATACTGCGCGCCGATTTGTTTAAGAAACAGGAGTTCTTCATCTGTGGGTTTGGCGGAGGTTTGCGCGCAGAGCTTGATGCCGGGAGCACTTTTGTGGACTGAAGCGGCAGCCGGCGCAGATGAACCGAGAAGGGCAGTGCCCGAGAGCGCGCCGCCGACGGCGAGCTTGACGAACTCCCGGCGGTCGGGATTGAAGGTGGAGTTGGTCGAGATAAATTGCCGCCGCGCTTCCGGGTTTTGCATGACGCGTCTCCCTGGCAGCGGATTCTATCCCGCGCTGGGGTGACCGGCCAATACAAATCCGAATTGCCCTTTCAAAGCGCCAATTTCTTACCGGACGGCAGTAGCCGCGAACTTCTTCACCATGGCAAGCAGCAGCTTTCGGTCGCTCTCATTCAGATTCGACGAATAGCGGCGGATCTGCGTAAGGAAGCGGAGTTCCTCGTCAGAGAGTTTCTGGGTGTTGAATTGGCGGCCGAGCGTGTCGTCGGCAAAAAACTGGGCGATGGGCAGATCGAGGGACTGGGCAATCTTTGAAAGCGTGTCGAGCGAGGGCACTGTGTGGCCGTTTTCAACACGGGAAAGATAACAGCGAAGCAGACCGGTCTTTTTTTCAATGTCGCCTTGAGAAAGGCCTTTTTGCAAACGGTAGGCGCGAATGGTTGTGCCGATTTTCATAGCCGGGTAAGTCCAGTCCGAATGCGTACCAGGGGTTGACTTCCTTGGTAGCAATCAAAGAATTATTGCCTTAAGAGTTAACACAGGGTATCGAGGAAAGCAAGGGGGAGGGGGGCGGAGTGTACAAATAGTAACGGTCCGAAGGTAATGAATTCTTGCAGCGCGCGCCGGCGTCAGAGCCGTTTTCGCAAGTAGGCTAGCCCTTCCACGGGATTGTCGTTATAAGCGCCGCACGGTTCAAAGCCCAATTCGAGGTAAATGCGGTGTGCGGCAGCCATCGAGGCCGGTGCGGTGTCGAGATACACAGCTTTACGCCGCGCGGCTCGGGCGCGATCCAGAACAGCCTGCGACAATCTGCGTCCGAGGCCGAGTCCGCGCGCGCTTGGGCGAACCCAGAGCCGTTTCATCTCCCATGCGTCTGGTTCCACTTGGTTGGTGGGTTCAAGTGCGCGCCAGGCGACAAACCCTTCAGGGCTGCCCGAGACCAGCGCCAGCAAGCAGCCGCCACCTTGCTCAAGATAAGATTGCGGAAGGCCGGCCGCTTCCTTCTCCAGTGTGCCAAAACAAAAGCGCGCCGCGCCGGGTTGTGCAATGACGAAGCGTCCGTACTCAAGCAATAAAGTGCGCGCCTGGTCGAGCGCATCGGCATGCGTTTCCGCGTTGATTTCTTCAAGATGTATCGGTCTTTCAGCGGATTCGTCTGTGACCATATGCTGAGCGTACGGAGCGGAGCGCACCGCAGGCAACCGTAAACCTTCACACCCAGTGACTCGTCAGACTCATTACGAGCAGGAAATGCCGGGGAGACCGAATGCGCGGAGCAGGTTGGGCAAGGGCTGTGGCGATCGGCGTTCTTGTGACGTGCGGGCTTGCGGCGTTTGCGCAAGCCCCGGCGCAGACTCCTGATTCATCCGGCCAGCCTGCTGCAACCAGCAGCGCCCAGGCTCCTGCGCCAGCCTCGGATAAAGGCGCGCCCGCAGCGACTCCCGATCAGGCTTCATTACCGATCGTCACCGGCGGCCGGCTGCACGGCGTGGTCAAGAGCGGCAACATCCCTCTGCCCGGCGTCACCGTCACCGCGCAAAATACGCTCACTGGAAAGAAATACTCCACAACCACCGACATTACCGGTTCGTGGTCAATGACTCTTCCGCAGAATGGCCGCTACGTCATCCGCACGCAATTCGCGGCTTTCGCACCCGGATCGCAGGAAGCGCTTCTGAATGCAGCCAGCCACGACAGCCTGGTGAACTTCCAGTTGTTGCTGGCCTCGCGCGCGGCCGAGCAGGAACAGCAGCAGGCGAGGGCAGAGGCCGCGCAGGCTTCGCCGGCTGACGCAATCCGCCAACTCGCAGGCAACGGCGCCGAGAGCCTGAGCCTGGTCACATCGCTCTCGAGCGATACAGAGACCGGCAGCGGCACGGCGGGCGTAAGCGGTGCGGCGCTGCCTTCTGTCGCCGCAAATTCTGACTTCAGCAGTGACTCGGTCGCTATCAGTGGCCAGTCGGGCCAGGTGAGCGCGATGGCCGGCATCAACCTCGACCAGATCCGCGACGCCATCTCTGCCTACCAGGCGGCGAACCCCGGTCAGGCCCTTCCCGGAGCCGGCGGTCTCTTCGGTGGGCCGGGTGGTGGCGGCGGATTCGGTGGTGGCGGTTTTGGTGGCGATGGTGGAGGTTTCGGTGGTGGTGGAGGTGGCTTCGGCGGCCGTGGTGGCGGCGGGGGACGCGGCAACTTTCGCGGCTTCAATCCCGGTCAACCGCATGGCGCAGTCTTCTGGTTCGGATCGAACTCCGCACTCAATGCCGAACCGTTTGCCCTGCAGGGCCAGTCGCAACAACAGCCCGCCTCGGGATCGAACCGCTTCGGCCTGACCTTCATGAGCTCGCCCTACATTCCTCATCTCACCAAGCCCAGCGGCAAAGATACGGTCTTCCTCACCTTGAGCGGCACGCGCCAGTCAAGCCCAGAGGATTTGTATGCAATTGTGCCCACCGACGCGGAGCGCGCGGGAGATTTTTCAGCCGCGGGACTGCCCCTGATTTACAACCCGGCCAACTTTCAGCAGTTCATCTACAACGGAACGCCCAACGTGATTCCGCCCGCGCAAATTGCTGCAGCGGCCGCCGCGCTCATCAAGTTCTATCCTGAGCCGAACCTGGCCGGCAGCACCAACAGCCAGTACAACTATCATCTGCTGACAACCGCGCAGCAAAACCAGACGCAAGTTGGTGTGCGCTACAACCGCAGCCTCGGTGCAAATGCAACGCTGCCGACGGGCGGAAGGGGTGGTGGTGGCGGCGCCGGACGCAGATCGCAGAACACGAATCAAGGGCTCCGCCAAAGCTTCAATCTCAATTACAACTGGAGCCGCTCCGCTTCAGACAACGTGAATATCTTTCCGCAGCTGGGCGGCAAGAGCCAGTCGGATTCAAACTCCGCGCAGGTTGGCTACACCATCGGCTACCACCGCATTACCAGCATCTTCAACGTGAATTGGAATCGCTCCCAGAGCCAGGCAACCAACTTCTTCACCAGTGGAACCGATATCGCCACGCAATTGGGAATTCTCGGCCCCGGCGGCGTGGCGCTCAACTCCAGCCCTCTCAACTACGGCCTGCCCGGTATCTCGATGAGCACCATCTCCGGCCTCAGCCAGGCGCAACCGAATTTTTCAGTGTCGCAAACGCTCTCGGCTTCAGAGGTGTTGAGTTGGGTCAAGGGCAAGCACAACCTGCGCTTCGGCGGTGACTATCGCCGCGTCCATCGCGACTTTCTCGGAGGCTCAAACGCGACCGGCAGCTTCACGTTCACCGGCTTGTTCACCGAGGATGCGGCCGGTGACCAAACATCCGGCTCGCCAATCGCCGATTTTCTGCTCGGTCTTCCGCAGTCTTCGTCCATTGATTCCTCGATCGCCAAGAGCTATCTCCGCGACAACGTCTTTGACGGCTACGCCCAGGACGACTGGCGCGCCAAGTCGAGCCTCACGCTCAACCTTGGCCTGCGCTGGGAGTTCTTTGCTCCTTACACTGAGAAATACGACCATCTCGCTTTCGTCAGCACCAATCCCGATCAGGGTTTCACCAGCGAGACTGAAATCTCCGCCGGCGGCGCTGGTTTGCCGGGTGCGCTTGTCTATCCTTACCGTCGCGCCTTTGCGCCGCGCGTTGGATTTGCCTGGCGCGTGCCCAAGTTCAAGGAGATGACCGTGCGCGGCAGCTACGGCATGAACTTTACCGTGGGCCAGTACTCCGGCTTTGCCACCAGCATGGCGCACCAGCCGCCCTTCGCCAACGAGCAGACCAACGAAGAGGCGAATGCAAGCGGCAAGGGAAGTTCAGCCTGCGCGCAGTCGTCCACGCCGACCTGCTTCACGCTTGCAGACGGATTTCCCGCGCCCGACAAGGTGGGCAACTACGCCGTTGATCCCCACTATCAGCTGCCCTATGTGCAGGTGTGGAATCTCGACGTGCAGAAAACGCTGCGCTGGGGAATCGTGGTGAACCTTGGCTACAACGGCTCGAAGGGCAGCGATCTCGACATCCGCACCGCGCCGCGCGCCACGCCATCGAGTCCCAACACCGATCCTGGCAACCTGATTTTTACGTATGAGCAGGCCGGAGCCTATTCGCGCTTCAACGCCGCCACGGTCCGTGTGAACAAGCGTATGTCGGGCGGCGTTTCGTTGGGAGCGAACTACCAGTATGGACATTCCATTGACGACGCAGGTTCGGTTGGCGGCGGTGGGTCGGTGGTGTCGCAGAACTGGCAGGATCTGGGCGCAGAGGAAGGGAACTCGAGCTTCGACATTCGCCACCAGGTCAGCGGAACGTACGCCTACGAATTGCCCTTCGGCAAGGACAAGAGGTGGATCACCACCGGCGCAGCCTCGCACTTCCTCGAAGGATTTTCGATCTCGGGAACCTACAAATTTGCCACCGGCTCTCCGCTTACGCCCAGCTATCAGGCGGCTGTGGTCGACGTCGCCCGTGGAACGGCGGGAACCCTGCGCCCCGATCGCGTGCCCGGAACCTCCATCACCGCTGGTGGCGGGTCGCTGAGAGAATGGTTCAACACGGCGGCGTATGCGGCTCCGGCCGGGCTTTATGGAACGGCGCCGCGCAACTCCATTACCGGTCCGGGCACCGTGTCCAACAGCATGGCGCTCTCAAAGACGCTTCAAATGGGCGACACGCGCAGTTGGGAGTTTCGTGCAACGGCGAGCAACGTCTTCAACACAGTGCAGTATGCGGGCGTGAACACCAGCGACGGCACGCCGAACTTTGGCCAGGTCACATCGGCCGGCCAGATGCGCGCGTTTCAGTTCACAACGAGATTCAGATTCTAGCGGGATGCGCGTGGTTTTGAGGGAAGGGAAGTTATGACGGATTGGGTGCGGAAGATCGGAGCATGGCTTGCAGTGATGGCGCTCGCCGTCCCCGCTGCGCCGTACCTTTCCGCACAGGACGCCACGCAAGTTACGAGCACGCCGCAGGGCGGTTTCACGCTCAAGGTCAACAACGACCTGGTTCTCACGAATGTTGTGGCGCGCGACGCCAAAACCGGCGAACTGGTCAAAGGCCTGACCAAGAGCGACTTTACGGTCTTTGAAAATGGCAAGCAACAAAGCATCGACACGTTTGACTTTGAGAGTGTCGACATGGCCACGCCTCTGAACGAAGCGACGGTAAGCGGTCTTGCTGCCGGGCCTACCATCAACGCGGGGTCAAAGGCTGTGGTGGTCGCCAAGCCGGCGGACCTGCGCAATCATCGCCTCATCGTGATGTTCTTCGACCTCACATCTATGCAGCCAGAAGATCTGAATCGCAGTGTGGACGCGGCGCAGGCTTTTCTCAAGAGCAAAATGCAGCCCGCCGACCTGGTGGCGCTGGTTTCCCTCGGCGACACGCTCAATGTCGATCAGGATTTTACCGCCGACAAGAACGCGCTCATCAACGAAGTGGGCGCCTACAACGGTACTGAGAGCCAGGGATTTCAGGCGGGCGCCACCGCCAACACCAACCAGGTGGAAGACACCACCGGCTACACGCCCGACGAGAGCGAGTACAACGACGTCAACACGGACCGTGAACTGTTTGCGTTGCGTGCCGTTTCTCAATCGCTGTCCAAGATCGACGAGAAAAAATCGTTGCTTTATTTTTCCGGCGGAATCTCGCGCGATGGCATTGAGAACCAGGCCTCGTTGCGCGCCGCCATCAACGCCGCGGTCCGCGCCAACCTGGCCATCTACAGCGTTGACACGCGCGGCCTGCAGGCCATCGGCCCACTGGGCGACGCCTCCACTGGGAGCCTGCGCGGCAACGGCGCCTATAACGGCAGCGCGCTCACCAACAACATGAACACCAACTTCGCCAGCCAGGAAGTGATGGCCACGCTTTCCAGCGACACCGGCGGCAAGGCGTTCTTTGACTCCAACGATTTTGCGCCGGCCTTTGCGCAGGTGCAGCGCGACACGTCCGCTTACTACGCCGTCGGCTTCCACTCCACGAACCCGGCGCGCGACGGCAAGTATCGCAAGCTCACCTTCAAGATCAACAAGCCCGGGATCAAGCTCGAATTCCGCCCCGGTTATTACGCGCCCGCGGACTTTCAGCACTCAGGCAAGGAAGATCGCGAGCAGGAACTCAACGACGAGTTGGCGAGCGATCTGCCTGCCACCGACATCGCGGTCTACCTTGACGCGATGCATTTCCGTCTCGACGAGAATCGTTACTTCATGCCGGTATCGCTGCTCGTGCCGGGCTCGCAGATTCCTTTTGTGAAGGGCGGCGACAAGGATAAGGCCACGCTCGACATCATCGGCGAAGTGATCGACGAAGTGAAGCGCCCCATCGGCCGCGTGCGCGAGACCGTCAAGCTCAATCTCGATCCAACGCTGAATGCGCGCCAGAAAAACATCCAGTACACAACGAGCTTCAACCTGCCTCCGGGCAAATACGAGTTAAAGTTCGTGGTGCGCGAGAACCAGACCGGCCGCATGGGCTCCTTCGAAGCGGATGTCACGCTGCCCGACATGAAGAAGGCGCCGCTCAAGATGAGTTCGATCGTGCTGTCGGCCATGCGCGAGCCCAGCAAGAAGACTGGCAAGGAAGTCGATCCGCTGGTTCGCAACGGCCAGGAGTACGTGCCCGACATTGCGCACGTCTTCCGCCAGGATCAGCACATGTATCTGCTCTATGAGGTCTACGATCCGACGCGCCAAAAGGCCGACACGCTACCCAAGGGAGCCAAACCCGGCATCAACCTGCTCTCGAGCCTCGAACTCATTCAGGGCTCAACCAAGGTGTACGAAACGCCGCTGGTTCAGGCCAAAGCTATCAACGTTGAAAATCGCGATGCCGTCGCGGTTGAGATGGACGTGCCGCTCGCCGGATTGAAGCCGGGCGCTTATCTCTGCCAGTTGAACGTGATTGACGATGCAGGCGGCAGCTTTGCCTTCCCGCGTTTTGCCGTGCTGGTGCGCGACGCTGCGCCTGCCGCAGCTCCCGCGCAGCCTCAATCTTCAGCGGGCGGCGGCGCGCAATAGCCGGCCGATTTTTGCGCGGCCTCTCCGTACGGGCAATGCCTGCAACCCGACCCGCAGCACGAGCCGCGCTTCAAATGATAAGCAGCCGTAAACACCATGTTCGGCCCTTCGAAGTAAAAGTCTTCGGGCTCAAGCTGCCGCGCAGTTGCGGGAGAATTCTGATCCATGCCTCTATTCTCTCCTAAACGGTAGGTAAAAAGCTGTGCCCCATTCATCGCGGTTTTTTCGCGATGAGTGCGCGAAAAAAACTCCCTCCAGAGACCGCCCAACGCGACTCCAAACGTAATAGGTAGAATTGAAATATGAGCGCAGCAACAGAAGTTTCGGCGCAGGATCGCGCCCGCAAAATCAAGGTCATTATTTTCGATGTCGACGGTGTGCTCACCGATGGCGGCATCTGGCTGATTCCGGTCCCGGTGACCATCGACGGCAAGCCGGAAACAAAGATGGTTGAGGCCAAGGGATACAACGCGCACGACGGCACAGCCATTTCGCTCGCGCGGCTCGGAGGCCTCAAGTGTGGCATCATCACCAAGCGCATATCTGACACGGTGGCCATGCGCGCGCGCGACCTCAAGCTCGAATTCGTCTATCAGGGCCAGGCCTTCAAAATGAAACCAATTCGCGAAATCATGGACAAGGCAGGCGTTACGCTCGAAGAGATTGCGTATGTGGGCGACGACGTGATTGACCTGCCGGTGATGCGCAAGTGCGGCTTGGCCATTGCGGTCGCCGATGCGCGCGAGCGCGTCAAGGCAGAGGCACACTACGTTACGCCCAATCGCGGCGGGCACGGTGCGGCGCGCGACGCGGTCGAATTCATCTTGGAAGCGCAGGGGCAGCTCGACAAGTGCACCGAGGCGTATATCGACGAAGACAATCCCATCTCGCCATCGATGGACATCGGCAAAGGCGGGGATCTGAAGTGAGCGCGCAGACTGGCAACGGGAAAAAAGCGGTAGTCCTGCTCTCGGGTGGTCTCGATTCCGCCACGGTGCTGGCCATCGCCCGCGCGCAGGGCTATGAGCTCTACGCGCTTTCGTTCTCGTATGGCCAGCGCCACATCTGGGAGCTTGAGGCTGCGGCCCGCGTGGCAGAGTCTATCGGCGTCGCCGGCCATCGCACCGCGAAGATCGATCTGCGCGTCTTCGGCGGGTCGGCACTCACCGACGATATCGCAGTCCCCAAGGGCCGCGCCGTGGACGAAATGAGCCACGGCATTCCTGTGACCTACGTGCCTGCACGCAACACCATCTTTCTTTCCTTCGCGCTCGCATGGGCTGAGGTGCTGGGCTCAAGCGACATCTTTATCGGCGTCAACGCGCTCGATTATTCAGGCTATCCCGACTGCCGTCCTGAGTTCATCCAGGCCTACGAGATCATGGCGAACCTTGCCACCAAGGCCGGAGTCGAGGGCCGCCAGTTGTTGAAGATTCACACGCCGCTCATCGCACTCTCGAAGGCCGACATTATTGCCAAGGGCCTTGAACTGGGCGTCGATTACGCGTTGACGAGCAGTTGCTACGATCCATCGGCAACAGGTGAGCCATGCGGCCAATGCGATTCGTGCCTGCTGCGCCAGAAGGGCTTCAAGGAAAACGGAATCAACGATCCGCTTCGATACCCGAAGAACTAGCTGTTAGCTTCTAGCCTCTAGCTCGTTTGAAACTCAGGCAATCGAACTGGACCGAATAGAAACAGAAAAGAATGCTGATAGCTGAAATTTGGAATGAGAAAGAACAAGCTGGAAGCTAGGAGCTAGCAGCTAAGAGCTGCTTTTATGCCTTACGCAGTCAAAGAAATTTTCTACACGTTGCAGGGCGAAGGCGCGCAGGCAGGCCGCGCAGCCGTCTTCTGCCGCTTTGCGGGCTGCAATCTCTGGACAGGCCGCGAGCAGGACCGCGCCACAGCCGTCTGCCAGTTCTGCGATACAGATTTTGCCGGCACCAACGGACCCGGCGGAGGAAAATTCGCATCCGCCGAAGCTCTAGCCTCCGCAGTCGCAGCGCAATGGCCCGCCAACGCAAGCGGAAAGCCCTTCGTCGTCTGCACAGGCGGCGAACCCCTGCTGCAACTCGATGCGCCTCTGATCGATGCGCTGCACGCCGTAAATTTTGAAATCGCCGTAGAAACCAACGGCACCATCGCCGCCCCGCAAGGCCTGGACTGGGTCTGCGTCAGCCCAAAGGCCAATGCAGAATTCGTTCAGCGCACCGGCGACGAATTGAAGCTGGTCTTTCCGCAGCCGGGCGCCGACCCGGAAAAATTCGCGGCTCTCCCGTTCCGCAATTTCTTTCTGCAGCCCATGGACGGCCCGGCCCGCCTCGCGAACACCGAACTGGCAGTCCGCTACTGCAAGGCCCATCCGCAATGGCGC